>Ga0209164_1001288_pt1 | contig 34043 bp, 28 predicted proteins | sample MTBNYHSulfiMetaG_FD_187458 | JGI IMG/M metagenome (GOLD analysis project Ga0209164, IMG submission 187458) | Enrichment culture microbial communities from rom New York Harbor, USA that are MTBE-degrading - MTBE-NYH (New York Harbor Sulfidogenic)... | ecosystem: Environmental > Aquatic > Marine >... | reverse complement strand
AGACGGGGTACCAGGACGGCATCATCTTGCCGCCGGTCAGCGTGTCGTACTTGTCGTGCTCGGTCACGACCAGGTGCGCGAAGTGGCGCACGAACTGGTCGACCGTGTCGTCGTCGTTGCCGTACTTCGGCGCCGCGAGGCAGAGGTCGCGGATCTCCTCGAAGCCCTCGAAGTCGGCGCGCAGCGCCTCGCGGAGCTCGTCCATGGTGAGGCGCTTCTCGTCGTAGACGAGCTGCTTGACCGCCGCCAGCGAGTTGACGCCGTCGGCGACGCCGATGCCGAGCGTGCCGGGGCCGCGGCTGTAGCGGGCGCCGCCACGCAGCAGGTCGGCGCCCTTGTCGATGCAGTCGAGCATCAGCGACGAGCCCAGCGGGCAGGGGAGCAGGTCGCGGTGCAGCGCCTCGGTCACGTGCCCCTGGATGGCGATGTGGCGCAGCTCGTTGGCGAGCTGCGCCATGACCGCCGCCTCGAACTCCTCGAAGGTGGCGAAGTCGTTCGGGTCGCCGGTCTCGAGGCCGAGCGTACGGCCGCTCAGGAGGTGCTCGCCGTTGAAGAGCGCGAACTCGACGGCGGAGCCGAAGTTGTAGTGACCGTAGTCGCTCCACTGGTGGAGCCTGCCGGAGAGGTTGGGCTCGACGCAGCCGACGAGGCACCAGTCGCGCGCCTCCTCCATGGTCACGCCCTTGCGCAGCAGCGCCTTGATGCCGACCTCGTCGTTGTGGATCGCCGGGTACCCGGTGCCCAGGCGCAGGAGCTCGCAGATCTTGAGGAGGAACTCCTCCGGGCAGTTGCGGTGCAGGCGCACCGCCAGCGAGGGCGAGTTGAGACGAACGTCCATCGTGGCCTGGAGCATCATGTAGCTGAGCTCGTTGGTCGCGTCCTCGCCGTCGGGCTTGACCCCGCCGGCAGTGACGTTGAAGAAGCCCTGGTAGCCGGCGAAGTACTCCGAGCAGTTGGTGTTGAGCAGCCAGCACTGCTCGGCGAACTTGACCCACAGGCACTCGAGCAGCTCCTGGGCCTCGTCGTGCGTCAGGTCGCCCTCGAGGACGTCCCGCTCGTAGTAGGGGAGGAGGTACTGGTCCATTCGATTGGGCGAGTACGAGGGCGCGTTGAGCTCGATCATCATGCTGAACTGCGCGAACCAGATGAGCTGCAGCGCCTCGTGGAAGGTGCGCGGGGGCTCTTCGGCGATCCAGTCGCACACCTCGGCGACCCTCTCGAGCTCCGCGGCCCGCTTCGGCTTCGCCGTCCGGGCCAGCTCCCGCGCCGCCTCGGCGTGCCGCCGCGCCAGGATCCCCATGGCCTCGGTGGTGATGACGACCGCCTGGAGGAAGTAGCGCTTCTCCTCGCTCGCCGGGTCGGCCAGGTCGAGCGCCGCGAGCCGCTCCTCCGCCCAGCGGCGAATGCCGCCCCAGCCCTTCGGCAGCAGGATCTCGCCGTAGCCTGGGGCGATCTCGCCGGGCCCGGACTCGGTCTTGATCTCGACGTCGATCACGCCGGTCTCGTAGCCGAGCGCCCGCGTCTCCGGCGGCACGCGCTTCAGCCAGTGCTCGATGACCGTCTTGCCCTGCCAGTAGGGGTAGACCTTCTCGCGGAAGAGCGCCTTCTGCTCCTCGTCCACGACGTACGGGTCCTGCGGGCGGTCGCTCAGGGTGTCCATCTCCTTGGCGAACCAGTAGTTCGACATCTCCGGCCCGAGGACGCCGGTGCGCGGCTTGCGCCCGGCGTTGCCGACGATCAGCTCGTCGTCCTGGATCAGGATCGTCTTGGTCTCGCAGGTGCGCTTGAGCCCCTTGGCCCTGCGGATCACCGTGGGCTCGCCCTCGGTCTCCTTGAAGACCTCGGTGTAGGCGACGGCGCGTTCGACACACACCGACGGGCGGTGCGTGAAGTACTGCTGCCGCAGCCGCTCGATGCGCGCCGTGCCCTTCGGCATCGCCGCCGCCTTCGGGCGGGAGCCGCCGCTCGCCTTGCGCTTCGCCCGACGCGTGCGGACCTCGTGCTCCGTGGTAGCCACCTGACGTCGCCTCCTTCCGACGGACGGGCACGGGTCGCCTTGCTCCGCCTGACCCCGGCCCGTTCGGATCGTCCGCGCCTCGTTACTCACCCGGACGGGTGAGTAACTCACAGACTACCGCTCGTCTCCCTGCTGTCAAGCCCGTTCGGAGTTGCACGCGGGCCCGCGGCGCGCGCCTGCGCCGGTGCGCCGGCGGTGGCGCCGGCACCCCGGCGCCGGAGCGCCCGTGCAGGCATCCCCGGGACCGGCGGCCGACGCTCAGACCGCCGATCGGAGCCGTCCCCGCGACTGCCGCGTGACGCCCCCGCTTCCGTCATCTCACCCGAGCGGGTAAGCTGGCGTCACGGCCCAGTACGGCGGCGCTTGTGGGCCGTCACCCGAACGGGAGAGAGGACAGGTGGGGCAGCGACGACGCGACGCAGTGGCGGAAGACGCGGTGGCCGGAGACACGGGAGCGGTCGCGGCCGCAGCGAACGCCGGAGAGGCGGCGGCCGCGACTGCCGTGACGCCCGAGGCCACGGCGACGGCCGGGGGCGCCGACCGGCAGGGCCTCGGGGTGCGCAGCCCGCACCCGCCCAAGCGGCACCCGACGGCGCAGAAGATCCTCGCCGCGGCGAAGCACATCCTCGCCGAGCGCGGCTACGAGGCGATGACCCTGCAGGCGATCTCCGCCGAGGCGAACGTCAACAAGGCCGGCGTCTGGTACTACTTCGGCGGCAAGCCGCAGCTCATCCAGGCCCTGCTCGAGGACATCGTCATCAACGAGTCGCGCATCTTCGGCGCCCTGCCCGCGCCGGAGGCCACGCTCGCCGAACGCGTCGACCTCATCGTCGGCGGCGCCGCGCAGGTGGGTGAGCGGGTCCGCCGTTTCGCGGCGTTCTACGAGTTGCTGCCGCAGGCGTCACGCGACGCGGAACTGCAGAAGCACCTGCGGGCGATCTACGAAGCGTGGTACGAATGGGCCGCCGAGGTCATGGCGCCGCCCGGCGGCGAGCCAGCCGGCGACCCCGACCGGTCGGCGGCCCTCGGCCGGTTCGCCGCCGTCCTGCTCGACGGCATCTACCTCCAGACGATCATCTCGGCGCCGAGCTTCGACCTCGAGCGGGCACTGGAGGACGCCCGGCAGGCGCTCGCGCTGCTCGCCGACACGGCCCAGGCCGGAGCCGCGGACTCGCCCTGACCGCCGGCGCTCAGATCCAGCGGCGCACGGCGCGACGATACTCCGCGTAGGCGGGACCGAACGCGGCGCTGAGCGCCGCCTCCTCGCGCACGATGTAGAGACGGTCGGCGAGGAGGGCGAACAGCGCCGCGCAGGCGAGCCCGAGGGCGCTGCCGAGCGTAAGGGCGACGCCCGCCAGGATCACCGTCATGCCGACGTACATCGGGTTGCGGGTGAGGCGGAAGGCCCCGCTCGAGACGAGCGCCGTCGGCGTCTCTTCGGGCTTCACCGTCGTCGCGGCCCGCTTGAGCTGACGGTCGCTCCACAGATCGAGGCCGGCGCCCGCCACTACCAGTGCCGCGCCGGCGATCACGGAGAGCCCGCGATCGAGCCCCGCGCGAGGGAGCGCGAGGCTCACCACGACGGTCCCGGCGAGGAAGCCGGCGAAGAGGGTCGGCGGCAGCACCCGCCTGCGGTGCCGCACGGGCGCCGCGGCCACCGTCGGTGTCTTCAGCGAGTCCATCACTCCTCCTTCGCGCCCGCGACATCCGGATCTGCCGGCTCGGACTCGTCGTCGTCGGCGCCGGACCCCCGAGTCCGACCGTCGTCGCCGGCGCCGGATGCCTCGGTCTGAGCGTCGCCGGCAGGCCGGTCGGCCTCGGAGTCGGCCGCGTCGCCGGGCCCTGCGGCGCCGGCGGTGACGTCACCGCCGAGGAAGCGGGCGATGAACGCCTCGATCATGTCGGCCTTGACCAGCGCGAGCCCGCCGCGGTTCTCGTCGCCGAGGACGAGCAGCTTGTCGCCCGGGGCGAGGCCGAAGAGGTCGCGCGCCTCCTTGGGGATGACGATCTGCCCACGCTCGCCGAGCGTGGTGGTACCGAGGAACCGCCCGCCGTGAGAGGGGCCGGCGTCGCCGTGCCGCGAGTGTCTGCCGTGCCGGATGCTCATCATGTACTCCTACTTGACCGAGAAATCAGTCAAATCCTACTTCTCATACTGCAAGAAGTCAATGCAGGAAGGTGGAGTGACTCGTGAGGCTGGGCGCGCGGTGCTAGGCTGCGGGAGTCCGCCGGTACGAGCGTCCGAGACTCGAGGCTCGGGCGCGGCGGGCGAAGGGAGGGGCGGGGCCGCTGGCGCGGCCCCGCCCCGGTGCGCTCCCGGCGCGCCGTCTCTCACCCCGGGAGCAGCTCGTGCGTCTCGGGCGGCGGCCGAAGAGGCCGCTGCCGCCGCCGCCGGCGCACAGTCCTTCGGGCGGCGGCTCGGCGGGAGCCGCCGCCGTGTCGTCAGACGCCCTTCAGGCGCTCGACCAGCGCCGGCACGACCTCGTAGAGGTCGCCGACGATGCCGTAGTCGGCGAGCTCGAAGATCGGCGCCTCCTTGTCCTTGTTCACGGCGGCGATCAGCTTCGCCTGGGCGATGCCCACCGTGTGCTGGATCTGGCCGGAGATGCCGACGCCGAGGTAGAGGTCGGGCGCGGTCTTGGCGCCGGAGAGGCCGATGATGCGGTCCTCGCCGAGCCACTCGAAGTCGGCGAGGCTCTTCGTGCAGCCGACGACGGCGCCGAGGGCGGCGGCGAGCTCGTCGGCGCGCGCGAGGTCCTCGCGCGCGCCGAACCCGCGGCCGACGCCGACGATGCGTGGCGCGGCGTCGAGGTTGACCACGTCACCCTCCTTCGGGCGGCGCTCGACGAACCTGACACCGGTGGCCAGGTCGAGCTGCGGCTCGACGACCTCGCCGACGCCCGCCTCGGCGCCCTCCTCAGAGAAGGTCTTGGGCATGACGGCGAAGACCTTGACGGCGCCGTCGAGCTTCTCGCGCGCGACCGTCGCGCCGCCGAAGGCGTAGCGCCCGGCGACCAGGTCGCCGCCCTCGAGCTCGAGACTCGTCACGTCGGAGACGCAGGCCGCGCCGAGCTTCTGGGCGAGGCGCGGGGCCGTCTCCTTGCCGCGCTTGGTCGAGCCGACGAGCACGACGCTCGCCTCGGCCGCGGCGACGATCTGGGCGAGCGCGGCGGCCACGGCGTCGGCGGGGCGGCCCTGAAGGACCGCGTTCTCGCTCACGAACACGCGGTCGGCGCCGGCCGCCCCGAGCTCCGCGGCCGCCGCCTTCGCGCCCTCGCCGAGCGCCGCGGCCGACACGCCGAGCCCGAGCGCCTGCGCCAGCCTGCGACCCTCGGCGAGCAGCTCGCGCGCGGTCGCGGTCCTCTCACAGTAGACGAGCAGATCAGCCATGACTCACCTCACCTCCCCAGCACGCCTTCTTTGACGAGCGCGTTCACGAACGCGTCGGCCTGCTCGGCCGCGGACCCCTCGAAGAGGATGTGCTTGCGATCCTGCTCCTCGGCGAGGTTACTGACGATCTCGCGCCGCGCCGCCACGGCGCCGGCGTCGAGACCGAGGTCGGCGAGGGTCCACTCCTCCACCGGCTTGCTCTTGGCCTTCATGATGTGCATCAGCGACGGGATGCGCGGCTCGTTGATCTCGCTCACCACGGTGACGGCGGCCGGCAGGGCCACCTCGAGCGTCTCGATCATCTCGTCCATGCTGCGCTCGCAGCGCACGGCGCCGTCGACCGCCTCGATCTTGCGCGCGAAGCCGACCTGCGTCACGCCGAGAAGCTCGGCGACGCGCGGGCCGACCTGCCCCGAGTAGTTGTCGGTCGAGCCCTCGCCGAAGAGGACGAGGTCGCAGGCCGGCAGCTTCTTCACGGCGGCGGCGAGCACCGCCGCCACCGCCGCCGGGTCGGCCCCGGCCAGCGCCGGGTCGTCGACGATCGCCGCGCCGTCGGCCCCCATGGCGAGCGCCTCCTTGATGGTCTCGCGGATCTTGCGGTTGCCCTCGGAGACGCTCACCGCCGTGATCGTGCCGCCGGCGGCGTCACGGAGCTGGATCGCCGCCTCGAGCGCGTTCTTCTCGAGGTCGCCGAGCTTGTAGGGGACGGCCTCGACCACCGCCTCCCGGTTCTTCACCCGGACCATCTGCAGGTCGGGGTTCGTCTTCATGCACACGACGATGTCCACGTCGTCAGCCCTCCTTCGTGCGCCCGCCGCGTCGCGGCCCCGGCCTCGACGCGCCTCGCGGCGCCGTTCGTCCTCTCGCGTTCACCGCACCTCGGCCGTTCGACGCGTGCGCCGCACCTCCGCCGCTCGCCTCGACCACGCCTCCGCCGTCCGCCCCGCTCCGCGCCTCAGCTCATCCTGTACTGCACGCCGTACGGGCCGCTCGGGTACTTCCACGTGAGCGCCTTCTTGTCGCAGCAGATCAGGCAGGTGCCGCACTCGAGGCAGCCCTCCCAGTTGACCGTCATGCGGCCGGTGTCGTCGAGCTCGTACAGGCTGGCCGGGCAGACGTAGAGGCAGGCCCGGTCCACGCACTGCGTGCGACACACCTCGGTGTCGATCACGATGTGCGGCTCCTTGTCGAGCTTGAAGACGTCGAGGCCGAGCTTGGCGTCGATCTTCATCGCCGCCGGGGCGCCGCCGGAGGGCGCTTCGCTCGCCGGCGCCGCCTCGTTCACGGTGTTCTCGTCACTCATGCCATCACCTCAGATCCTGCGCGCCGACCAGGCGTCCTTGACGGTGCCGGCGTTCATGAAGTCGCGGCGGATGCCGCCCCACGCCGTCTTGAAGAGCCCCGGCGTGGGGCCGGGGCCGATCGTGTACACCTGCTCGAGCAGGCGGGAGACGGCGCGCGGGTAGTGCGTGAACAGCCGCGGGTTCTCCATGAAGGCGGGGATCTGGCTCGCCGTCTGCAGGTCCTTGAGCACGAAACTCTCGCGCAGCGACGCCTCGTAGCCCGCGAGCCCGGCGGCGCTGAAGTCGCCGCGCGCCTTCGCCGCCTTGACCGCCTCGGCGGCGTAGTAGCCCGAGGCGATCGCGAAGTCCATGCCGCGCACGGTAATCAGCGCGTTCAGCGCCAGGCCGGCGGCGTCCCCGGTCATCACGTAGCCGTCGCCGGCGAGCTTCGGCACGGCAGCGATCCCGCCCTCGGGGATCGAGTGGGCCGAGTACTCGGCCACCGTGCCGCCCGCGACCAGCGGCCTGATCTGCGGCAGCGCCTTGAACTGGTCGAGCAGCTGATACGACTCCGTCACCGCGTCGGGACCGAGCTTCGCGGCTCGCTCGCGCATCGCTTTCATGCCGACGACCACGCCCAGGGAGATGCTGTCCCTGTTGGTGTAGAGGAAGCCGCCGCCCAGCATCCCCAAAGTCACCTTGCCCAGGAAGAGCTGGGCGGCGCCCTCGCCGGGGTTCAGGTGCCAGCGGTCCTCGATCACGCCGGAGGGGAGCTCGATGACCTCTTTGAAGCCGAGGGCGTGGTCGCGGTCGACCGGCTCGGCCGCCAGGCCGGCCTCGCTCGACAGCAGCCGCAGCACGCCCTCGGCGACGATCACGACGTCGGCGCCGATCTCGTCCTCGCCGGCGCGGATCCCGATGATGCGTCCCTCCTCGCGCAGGAGCGCGTCGACCTTCATGTTGGGGACGACCATGGCGCCCTTCTCGCCGACCTTCTCGGCGAGCCACTGGTCGAGACGCGCGCGCAGCACCGTGTACGACTGCGGCCGCTCGGCGGTGAAGCTGTCCGCGGCGACCTCGATGGTCGTCTGGGCGCCCTCTCCGAGCATGGTCACGAGCTCGCGGGCGACGGCGCGCTCGAAGGGCGCCTCGTCCCAGAGCTCCGGGTAGAAGCCCCGGATGGGGCTCGTATAGAGGCGCCCGCCGGTCACGTTCTTGGCGCCCGAGTAGTCGCCGCGCTCGAGCACCATGACCTCGACGCCGGCGTCGGCGAGGCCGTAGGCCGCGGACAGGCCGGCGAGGCCGCCGCCCACGACGATGCACTCGACCTTCTCCATCTCCGCCCTCTCTCGTCGGCTCTCAGGTCTTCGGGGGCCGGGGCCGCCTGCCGGCGACCCGGCCCCCGCCGACCCTCGTCAGTCCTTGAACGGGTTGTGCGTCTCGCCCCACTCGTCGCGGGCGATGATGCCGCGCATGATCATCAGGCCGCCCTCGGCGCCGACCTCGTAGCTCATGACGCCGCGGAGCAGCATCTCGAGCGGGGTCTCCTTCGTGTAGCCGAAGGCGCCGTGGTACATCATCCCGTGGCGGGCGATGTCGTGGCAGAGCGTCGGCGAGAGGCACTTGCAGGTAGAGATGACCTTGTTGATCTCCCGGCGGCTGAACTGGCCGGGGCTGGTGTGCTCCTGGCCGATCATCCAGGCGCCGCGCAGCAGGTTGAGCTTCAGCATGTCGAGCTGCATCCAGTCGTCGGCCATCTCGAAGGAGATGCCCTCCCACTTGCCGAGCGGCTTGCCGAAGGTCTTGCGCTGCGCCGTGTACTCGCCGCTGATCTCGAGCGCCCTCTCGGCCCCGCCGAGGCAGGCGGCCGCGACCAGGACGCGGGCGGCGTTGAAGCCGTCCATGTTGACGTAGAAGCCCTTGCCCTCCTCGCCGAGGAGGTACTTCTTCGGCAGCTCGACGTCCTTGTAGATCCAGCCGCCGGTCGACAGGCCCATGCGGCCCATGTCCTTGTAGGTCGTGTAGGTGATGCCGGGCAGGTGGGCGGGGACCCAGATGAAGGTCATGCCCTTGTGGCCCTGGTCCGGGTCGGTCTTGACGAGCGTGCAGTGACCGCTCGGCGCGCCCCACTTCTCGCACTCCTTGGGGCCGGAGACGTAGGCCTTCTCGCCGTTCATGACGTAGGCCTGCTTCTCCTCGCTCCACGGCGCGATGGTCTTGATCGCGGCGAGGTCGGAGCCACCGCCGGGCTCGGTCGTGTTGATGCCGGCGAACGCCTTGCCGGCGGCGACGGCCGGCAGCAGCTCCTGCTTGAGCTCGTCCGTGCCGTAGCGGTTGACGATGTACGACCAGCCGATGGTGAGCAGGGTGTAGACCGGCGTGCTCATCGAGAGGTCGGCGCGGGCGATCTCGTGCACCGTGATCATCGCGTAGATCAGGCGCTCGTCGTCGGGGAGCGGCATGCCGCCGTACTCCTCGGGGATCGTCACGCCGAACATGCCGAGCTCGGCCATCCCCGCAGTGATGTCGTCGGGGATGCCGTCCTCGGCCTCGTCGATGGCGCGGGCGCGCGGCTCGAGGTTCTTGGTGAGCCACTCGCGGATCGCCTGACGGTACATCTCCTGCTCGGTGGTGTAGCGGAAGTCCATGCTGCCTCCTCGGGACCCTGGATACCTGGACACACGGCCGGCGGCGCCGGCCCTGCGGCAGCCCCCTTAACGGCCGAAACCCCCAGGGCACGCTACCGCGCTCGCTGGGGGTACCGAGCCTTCGGTGAGGCGGGCGGAGACGGCGCCCGTCTGCGGCTCGGTGTGCAGCGCCGCCCATGATACACCCGTGCCCGGCCGGCGCAAGCCGTCGCCGTTGCGCCGAAATGGAGCGGCGTTCGGGCGGACCTGCGACGCCGCGGCGCGCACGCGCGGCCGCCGGCGCCGCGGCGCGGACGCGCGACCGCTCGCGGCCGCGGACGCCTCCGCCGAAGGTGCCGGTGCCCGTGCCGGCCGCGGACGCGTCAGCCGAAGGTCTCGGTGCCGGCGTCGGGCTGCTTGGCGCTGGGCAACGCCGCCGCGGCCGTGCCGAGCACCAGCGGCGACTGGTCGACGGCCTCGAAGACCTTGTGCATGGCCGAGATCAGCGCCGCCTGCGAGTGCCCGCGGTAGCGGAAGCGGATCTCGGCCTCGATCTCGGGCCGCTCCGTCAGCACCGAGCGCCCCGTCAGCAGGCGGCCGAAGAAGTCGCGCGCGAGGTCCATCATGAGCGACGACGTGCAGCCGACGATCACACCCTCGTGGTCGACCTCGACGACGACGCCGACGCGCTTGTAGAGCGCCTGGTGCGAGACGTCGTTGGGCAGGCGGGCGTACCCCGAGAAGAGGAAGGTGAGACCCTTGATGTCGCTGTGCTCGGCGGTCACGGGCGGCCGCGCGCGGCGGACGAGACGGAGGCCGCGCGCGGCGCCATTCTAGCACCCGCGGGGCGGGCTGAAGAGGGGCGGCGGGGCGGGCGGCGCCAGGCGCCGCCCGCCCCGCCGCCCGGAGCCCCGCCAGCCCGCGCCGCCACACGGCACGACACTTGCGCCCCCGCCGCGACCGTGTATCATTCTGCCGCTGCCGCATGACCGGCGCCGGCGGTCCCCCGCCGGCCGCGCCCGAGGCCATGCCCCCCAGCGGAGACGACCGTCAACGCTGGGGTCTTCGCGTCTCAGGACCCCCTCGCACGAGTGAGGAGGCACCGCTCATGGCCGAGCGCAACGGCCTCGACGGCAAGCTCATGACCCTCGAGGACGCCGTCGCGCGCTTCGTGCGCGACGGCTCCCAGGTCGCCGTCGGCGGCTTCACCATCAACCGTAACCCGATGGCGCTCGTGTACGAGATCGCCCGGCGCCGCGTCCGCGACCTCCACCTCGTCGTCCACTCCAACGGCCAGGCGCTCGACGTCCTCGTCGGCGCGGGCTGCGTCGGCCGCCTCGAGATCGCCTACGGCGGTAACGGCCGGTTCGCCCCCACCTGCTTCCGCTTCCGCAAAGCTGTCGAGCGCGAAGAGCTGCTCGTCGAGGACTACACCAACAACCAGATGACGCTCCGCTTCCTCGCCGGCGCGCTCGGCGTGCCGTTCATCCCCAGCAAGTCCGGCCTCGGCACCGACGTCCTCGCCCTCGAAGGGTTCCCGCCCGAGGTCCGCGGCCGCGACGGCGTCGCCCCCCACAAGGCCTACCTGATGGGCGACCCGTTCGACCACGGCGACGACCAGGTCGCCCTCCTCCCGGCCCTCACCCCCGACGTCGCCCTGCTGCACGCCCAGCAGGTCTCGACCGACGGAACGGTCCGCATCAAGGGACTGACCTTCGCCGACCTCGAGCAGTGCAAGGCGGCGACGGCCGTGGTCGTCACCTGCGAGGAGATCGTCCCGGCCGACTACCTCAAGCTCGACCCCGACCAGAACGCGCTCCCGCCCTTCCTCGTCGACGCCGTCGTCCCGGTCCCCTACGGGGCCCATCCGACGGCCTGCCGCTACTTCTACGACTACGACCCGGCGCACCTCAACCTGTACAAGGCCGTCGCCAAGGACGACGACCGCTGGAGCGAGTACCTCGAGGAGTGGGTCTACGGCATCGGGAGCTGGGACGAGTACCTCGACAAGGTCGGCGGCGCACGACTCGCCCGCATCCGCGCCAACACCGTCGCCGGCTACGCGCCGGGCCTGGACCGGAGGTGAGAGGGATGACCGGCACCCCCGAGCACACCTCGCGCGAGACGGCCGGAGCCGGCTCAGGCGCGACGTCGCCGGCCTCCACGTGCGAGCATGGCGGGGCCGGCGCGACGTCGTCGCCGCCGGCCTACACGCCGCGCGAGATGATGGCCATCGCCGCCGGACGCTTCATCAAGGACGGCGACGTGCTCTTCGCCGGCACCGGCGTGGCCATGCTCGCCGCGACCGTGGCGAAGCGCATCCACGCCCCCCACGCGCACATCTTCTTCGAGACCGGCGGCATCGGCCCGTCGCTCGACGAGCTGCCGATGGCCGTGGCCGACCCTCGGGTCATGGCCTACGCCGACCTCAACGCCGGTCTGGTCGAGGCCTTCTCGTACGTCGCCAACCGGCGCCTGCACACCATCGCCTTCCTCGGCGCCGCCCAGATCGACCGCTACGGCAACATGAACTCCACTGTGATCGGCGACTACAGCCACCCGAAGGTGCGCTTCTCGGGCAGCGGCGGCGCCTGTGACGCCGGCTCGCTGGCCAGCGCGTTCATCGTCTTCATGCAGCACGGCACGCGTAAGTTCGTCGAGAAGCTCGACTACTTCACGACGCCCGGCTGGCTCGACGGCGGCGAGAGCCGCCGCCACGCCGGCTACCGGCGTGGCGGCCCGCTCGCCGTCGTCACCAACCTCTGCGTGCTGCGCTTCCGCGAGGACACCAGGGCGATGTACCTGGCCGAGCGGTTCCCGGGCGTGAGCGTGGAGGAGATCGTCGAGAACACCGGCTTCGAGCTCGACGTCGAGGGCGCCGGCGTCACCGCGCCCCCGACCGCCGAGGAGCTGCACATCCTGCGCGACGACGTCGACCCGCAGCGGCTCATCCTCGGGTAGCCGCGGGCGCCCGCCCACCTGCCGCGGCGACCGGCGCGGCGGCCGGCGCGGTGCGGGAAGCCCGCGCGGCGCCCTGCGCGGCGCGGATACCGGCGCGGCAATGGGCCCGGTGCGGGAAGCCCGCGCGGCGCCCTGCGCGGCGCGGGCGTCGGAGCCGGGCAAGCGTCGCGGCGCCCGGTGCGGTGCGGGTGCCGGAGCGGTGCCGGCGACCCGCGATCACATCCAGTGCAGGTCGGCCGCGATCCGCAACCGGCGGCGGACCTGTCGGTCGATGCCGGCCAAGAGATCGTCGCCGCGGCCTTCGGTCGCGAGCAAGGCTGCGACGGCCCGTTCGTAGTCCGACACCGTGCACCGCTCGACGCGGAGCGCCGGCGCCAGAACCTCGTGCAATACGGTCAGTCCTGCCATGCCGTGACTGCGCTGCAACTCGACGCTGGCCTTCGTCAGGGAATGGTAGGTCGTGACCAGCGTCGCCCCGGCGTCGAGCTCGGACTGCCACTCCTGGCCCACCAGCCGGTCCTCCGGGATGACCGGTGCGAGGATCGCGACCAGTGCGGCCGCGTCGACGAACGTCATCCGCGGATACATCTCGCCCGCTTCCGTGCGGCCGGGGCGTCTGCGGCTAGTCCCATGCGCCTGAGCTTCCCGGACCACCGTCCGCCGCGTCCGCGCTGTCGCCAGCGGGTGGTTCCAGTCGACCGACGGCGGCACGCGCCGCCGAACGGAGCCGGTCCGGCGCCGGCCCCACGACGACCCGGAAGTAGTGATCGACGGCGTCGCGAAGGATGGCGGACAGTGAGGAGCCCTGGTCAACCGCCATGGCTCGAAGGCTGCGCTTCTGCTCGCGACCGAGAAGCACGTGGGTGTCCACAAGCTGATCCACTGCGGCCTCCTCTGGACAATTGGGCGTGATCACGGGCAATTGTCCAGAGGAGGCCGCACCACGACCATGCCCCCGGGCGCGAAGCGAGTGTGCAATCGTCGATCGTCACACCTACAGGTTGACGCACCGTCCCGGTGAGCGGCCCACGGCGTCGCTTGCCAGGCGACCGTCAGCCTGCGGTAATGGCTCGCATGAGCGGACGTGCCTACGCGAGGCTCCACGAACGCGGCGAGCTGCAGCGGCGGGCCGACTCGGCCGCGCGCCTGCTCACCGACTGCACGGTGTGCCCGCGGCGCTGCCGCGTCGACCGCCTGCACGGCGACCTCGGGGAGTGCGGCATCGGCGCCGCCGCGGTCGTCGCCAGCGCCGGCCCCCACCACGGCGAGGAGGCGGTGCTGAGCGGCTGGGGCGGGTCGGGCACGATCTTCTTCTCCGGCTGCAGCCTTCACTGCGTCTTCTGCCAGAACGACGACATCTCGCACGCGTCCTCCGCCTCCGGTCGGGAGGACGACATCTCGCACGCGTCCTCCGACTCGGGTCGGAGCGACGACGTCGTGCACGGGGCTGGTTCACGGAGTCAGCGGCCCGCCGGCGAGGCCGTCGGCCCGGACGAACTCGCCGCCCTCATGATCGGCCTGCAGGACGCCGGCTGCCACAACATCAACCTCGTGACGCCCTCCCACGTCGTGCCGCAGATCCTCGCCGCGCTGCCGACGGCGGTAGAGGCCGGCCTGCATCTCCCGCTCGTCTACAACACCTCGGGCTACGACGCCGTCGAGACCCTGGCGCTGCTCGACGGCGTCGTCGATGTCTACATGCCGGACTTCAAGGTCTGGGACCCCGACCTCGCGGAACGGATCCTCACGGCGCGGGACTACCCCGCGGTCGCGCGCGCCGCGATCACCGAGATGCACCGGCAGGTCGGCGATCTCGCGACCGATCGCCACGGCGTCGCCCTCCGTGGTCTGCTCGTCCGCCATCTGGTCATGCCGGACGCGACCGGCGAGACCGTGGCAATCCTTCACTGGCTCGCCGACCTCGGCCCCGACACGGCCGTCAACGTGATGGGTCAGTACAGACCAGCGGGTCGTGTGCTGCGCGAACACGGGCGCTGGCCGGCGCTCGAACGCGCCCTCACGAGAGAGGAGCATCGCTCCGCCCTCAGGACGGCGGCCGCTGCCGGACTCATCCGGCTGCTCGAGGGCTGACGCTGCCTGAGGAAGGAAGGCACGTCGCGGCGCGGCCGGATGGGTGGGCGCCGTGGGCGGCCGGGGAGGGCGCCGTCGGCGGCCGGGGAGGGCGCCGTGGGCGGCCGGGCGTCTGAGAGAGAGAAGAATAGAGAGGGCGCCGCGGCCCTGCCGGCCGCGGCGCCCGTCACAGACTGGCTCCTCGGGCAGGACTCGAACCTGCAACCCTCCGGTTAACAGCCGGATGCTCTACCATTGAGCTACCGAGGACCGCTCGGAAAAGCCGCCAAAGTATAGGCTACACCCCCGACCCCGACAAACGGCGGCCGCGCGTGGGCCGGGCTCGGATCGGCCGGAGCGGAGCGCGGCACGACGAGACGCGGCGACGGGCAGGCCTCGGCGCGACGCAGCACGCGGGAGGGGCCGGCCCGGGCCGGCGAGCGTCAGTGCCAGCGCGGCTCGTGCAGCCAGCCGTGCGGGACGCCGTAGGCCTCGGAACCCACCGACTCGTGGCTCCTCAGCCCGCGACGGGCCTCGGCGGTGAGCTTGGCCTCCAGGCGGGCGGCGAGCTCGTCGAAGCGCGGCCGCCAGTAGCTCTCGTCGCCCGGCGGCCGCCCGGCGAGCTCGCTGCTCGCGACCACGGCCGTCGCGGCTTCGCGGCTCGGCAGGGCCTCCTTCCACCACTCGGGGTGGACGACCTCGGTCCCGAAACGACGCTGCGGTGACTCGAGGTCGGCCTCGAGGTCCCCGGAGGGCTGGAAGGCCCACGAGGACGCCTGCAGGCGCAGCGTCGTGTTGGGCAGCTCGCCGATGAGGCGCTCGAGCTCGTCGAGCGTGTCGTGCGCGGTCTCCTCGGTCTCGCCCGGACGGTTGAACGTGAACGAGACCAGCGTGACGACGCCCTTCGCGTTGGCATAGGTGAGAAGGTCGACGGCGTGGGCGACCGCCGCGCGCGGGTCGGGAGCCTCGCCGGTGCGACGCAGCAGCCGCCACGACAGCGTGCCGACGTCGAGCCGCAGCTGGGCCCTCGCGAGGTAGACGTGATCGAGATCGACCCGGGCGAGACCGTCCGGCCGCGCCGCCAGGCTGACGGCGACGCCGCGCCGGTCGGCGCGGTGGAGAAGCTGGAGGGCGGCGCGACGCCACGCGGGATCGTACCCGAACGCCGGGTCGAGCACGTCGATCCGGCCGGGGTCGAGCGCGGCCGCTCGCTCGATGACCGTCGCGGCGGCCTCAGGGGGGTACGCGTGCCAGCCGGCGCCGCCCGGGCGCAGCAGGCAGGCCGGCGCGTTGTACGGACAGCCGCGGCTCAGCGAGACGGCGACGTCGGGGAGCCCCGGCTTGGCGTAGGGGTACCCGGCGAGGTCGGGAAGATGGCCGGCGTCGAGGGCCAGAGGCATCCCCTCGATGACGCGGCACGACCGCACGCCGGGCTCGCCCGCCTCGACGGCGTCGGCGAGCTCGAGCGCGGCACGCTCGGCCTCGCCGACGATCACCCAGTCGAAGGGCGAGCCTTCGTCGGCGAAGTCGTCGGGGCGCGCCGACGCGTGGTGTCCGTGCGCGGCGATCACAGTCTGCGGATGCAGACGCCGGAGGCACTCCGCGACCGCGACGCTCGCCGAGTACTGCAGCGCCGACCAGCACGAGACGAGGGCCAGGTCGGCAGGGCGCTCGCCCAGGAGCGACTCGGCGGCGTGAAGGAAGGCGGCGCGCGCGTCGTCATCGCGCGGCAGACCGAGTTCGGCCTCGAGGTCGAGGACCTCGACCTCGAGGCCTCCCCGTCGCAGCTCCGTCCAGAGGGTCACGAGCTCGGGCTTGACGCGAGGGCCCCGCGCCCAGTCGCCGCCGAAGAGCGACCCCGGGAAGACGAGGAGGACGCGGGCGCTCACGTGCGGACCCGGTCCGTTGCTCGAACACCGACGCCCACGTGCACCCCGGCCCGTTACTCGAGATAGTCGCGCAGCGCCTCCGCCTCGCGGAAGCTGCGCAGCTTGGCCAGGGTCTTGCCCTCGATCTGGCGGATGCGCTCGCGCGTGAGGCCGAAGCGCTGCCCGACCTCCTCGAGGGTCAGCGGCTGGTCGCCGGTGAGCCCGTAGCGCAGCTCGAGGATCGTGCGCTCGCGCGTGGTCAGCTGCGAGAGCACCCTGCCGAGGCCTTCGCGCTGCAGGACCTCGTCGGCGGCCTGCGGCGGCGCGACCGCGGCCTCGTCCTCGAGCAGGTCGCCGAACTGGGCGTCGCCCTCGTCGCCGACCGGCGTCTCGAGGCTGACCGGCTGCTGGCCGATCTTGCGGATCTGCCGCACGCGCTCCGGCGTCATCTCCATCTGCGCGGCGACCTCTTCGGCGGTCGGCTCGCGGCCGAGCTCCTGCAGGAGCTGCCGCTGCACGCGCATGAGCTTGTTGATCGTGTCGACCATGTGGACGGGCACGCGGATGGTGCGCGACTTGTCGGCGATGGCGCGCGTGATCGCCTGGCGGATCCACCAGGTCGCGTAGGTCGAGAACTTGTAGCCTCGCCGCCAGTCGAACTTCTCGACCGCGCGCATCAGGCCGAGGTTGCCGTCCTGGATGAGGTCGAGGAGGCTGAGGTCGCGTCCCGCGTAACGCTTGGCGATCGAGACCACGAGGCGCAGGTTGGCCTCGATCAGCTGGCGCTTGGCCTCCATGTCCTTGCGCTCGATGCGCTTGGCCAGGGCGACCTCCTGCTCGGCGGTGAGCAGGGGGACCTTGCCGATCTCGCGCAGGTAGAGTCGCGTCGGGTCGCTCGGCAGCGCCTTGACCGACAGGTCGAGGGCCGGGCGCTCTTCGTCGCCGCCCGCGGCCGTGTCGTCACTCGCCGGCAGCTCGCTGCCGAGCACGTCGATGCCGAGGTCGTCGAGGGCGGCGAAGACCTCCTCCATCTGCTCGGTCGAGAGGTCGACGTCGCGCAGCGCGTCGTGCACGCGCCCCGCGTCGAGGTAGCCCTGCTCGTGGCCTTCGGCCACGAGGGCGCGGACGTCGTCGATGGCGTGGTCGACGGGACCCTCGCCGCGGCGCTCGTCGAGGATCTCGAGGATCTTCTCCAGTGCGATGGTGTTCTCGGTGCTCATCGTCTTCTCTTTCCCTGCAGACCGTCGAAGCGCACCCCGCGCCTCGATCGGTCACACCTCAGCCGTGCGGCGCGTGCGCCGCACGGGCCCGCTCGCGGGGCGCGGGGCGCCGCGCCGGACGAACGGTCTGCGTCGGTCGTCGGGCGGGCGGGGCGCCGGCCCGTCACGGGCCGGCGCCCCGCCCGCCCCGTTCTCAGTCCAGGAAGTCCCGCAGCCGCTGCGAGTCGCGGTACGCCTTGAGCTTGGCCAGCGTCTTGGCCTCGATCTGGCGGATGCGCTCGCGCGTCACGCCGAACTTCTGCCCCACCTCCTCGAGCGTCCGCGGGTGCTCTCCCTTGAGACCGAAGCGCAACTCGATCACCTTGCGCTCACGGTGCGTCAGAGTGTTCAGCACCTGGTTCAGCTCTTCCTTCTGCATGATCTCGCTGACCGCCTCGACGGGCATGGTCGCATCTTCGTCTTCGATGAAGTCGCCGAGCTGCGAGTCCTCCTCTTCGCCGATCGGCGTCTCGAGGCTGACCGGCTCCTGGCTGATCTTGAGGATCTCGCGCACCTTCTGCGGCGTCGTCCCCATCTCGTGGGCGATCTCCTCCGGCGTGGGCTCGCGGCCGATATCTTGGAGGAGCTGCCGCTGGACGCGGATCAGCTTGTTGATCGTCTCGACCATGTGGACCGGGATGCGGATCGTGCGCGCCTGGTCGGCGATGGCGCGCGTGATCGCCTGCCTGATCCACCACGTGGCGTAGGTCGAGAACTTGTAGCCCTTGCGGTAGTCGAACTTCTCGACCGCGCGGATGAGACCGAGGTTGCCCTCCTGGATGAGGTCGAGGAAGAGCATGCCGCGGCCGACGTAGCGCTTGGCGATGGAGACCACGAGACGCAGGTTGGCCTCGATGAGCTTACGCTTGGCCTCCATGTCCTTGCGCTCGATGCGCTTCGCCAGCGAGACCTCTTCTTCGGCCGTGAGCAGCGGTACCTTGCCGATCTCCTTGAGGTACATGCGCACCGGGTCGTTGGTCGGCGTCTTGACCGAGAGGTCGAGCTTGGGGATGACCTCCTCCTCGGGCTTGGCGTCGGAGGAGGTCTCGGGCAGCGCGCCCTCACCCTCGATGATGTCGATGCCGAGGTCGGCGAAGAGGTTGTAGATGCCGTCGATCTGGTCGGTCGTGAGATCCACGTCCTGCAGCGCGTCGGCGATGTGGTCGCTGCTCAGGTAGCCCTGCTCGCGACCCTCGTCGACGAGGACGCGCACCTCTTCGATGCCGAACTCGGCGGCCTCTGGAGTCTTGCGCTCTTCGGAGATGTCGGTCACTCTCGAGTCCTGCCCTTCGCTCCGTCACTCGTCGACGGGGAGACGGCGGATCGCCTCACGCAGCCTGCGGCGCACCTCCTGCAGGCGCGCGAGCTGCTCTGCTGCTGTATCGCCTGCGCCGCGCTCGACCTTGAGCCGCGCGATGCGCCTGCCGACGTGCGCCTCCTGCAGACGCAGGAAGAGCTCGTCGAGCACGGTCGCGGTGAACGGCTCCTGACCGGATCGCAGCACGACCTCGGCGACCACCTCGCTCCCGTCGTCCTCACCTTCGGCGGCCTCGCCCGCCGTGGTCTGTTTCCCTGCAATTGACCGCTTCAATCGTGCGGACGCCCAGCGCAGCGCGGCCCGCGTCTCGGCGCTGGCGAAGTACTCCTCGTCGATGCCCGCGAGGCGCTCCACACCCGCCTCGGGCACGGCCAGACACGCCGCCAGGAACCGGACCTCGAGCTCGTGCGTGCCGCCGGCGGCGACGGCGCCGGACGGCGCAGGCACTGCGGCGCCCGCCCGCGCCGGCTCCGGAGCGCCCCCGCCGCCGCGCAGCAGGTACCGCACGCTCTCCTCGGAGAGCCGCAGCCGGCCGGCGATGTGACGGACCTCGTCGTCGCGCTCGATCGGGCTCGCCGTGTCGGCGAGCACGCCCTTGAGCTGGGCGAAGGCTTGGGCGCGACCGTCGGACCGCTCGAGATCGTGCGAATCGAGGACCTGGCGGACGCGGTAGTGTAGCACCGACTCCGCCTCGTCGGCAAGGCGGCGGAAGTCGTCTCCGGTCGCCCCGCCGGTGAGGTAGTCCGCCGGGTCGAGCCCCTCGGGCATGCGCACGACCTGCATCGTCAGCCCGAGGCGGCGAGCCAGCGCGAGCGCGCGCGACATCGCGCCGAGCCCGGCGGCGTCGGCATCGAAGCAGAGGTAGAGACGCCGCGTGAGTCGCGACAGGCGCGTGAGCTGCTGCTCGGTCAGCGCCGTGCCCATCGCCGCCACGGCCTCCTGCACCCCCGCCTGGGCGAGGGCCAGCACATCGGTGTACCCCTCGACGACGTAGATGCGGTCGGCCTGCTGCGCCGCCTTCTTCCCCGTGTGGAGGCCGAAGAGCGCCTCGCTCTTGTGGTAGAGCGCGGTCTCCGGCGAGTTGAGGTACTTCGGCTTCTCGTCGCCGAGGGCGCGCGCGCCGAACCCCAGCGTGCCCCCGCGGTCGTCGGCCAGCGGGAAGACGACGCGCCCGCGGAAGCGGTCGTACGGGCGTCCGCGCTGCCCTGGCACGACGAGACCGGCGTCGAGCAGCTCCTGGTCGGTGAAGCCCTTGGCCGCGGCCGCGTCGCGGAGGGCCTGCCACCCGGCCGGGGCGAAGCCGACCCGGTAGGCGCGACAGACGTCTTCGCCGAAGCCGCGGCCGGCGAGGTACTCGCGCGCCCCGGCCGCCGCCTTGCCCTGCCAGAGCACGCGCTCGTAGTAGGCCGTGGTCTGCTCGAGCAGGGCGCGGAGGCGCTCGCGGCGCCGGCGCTCGGCCTCGCCGCGGGCGTCGGTCTGCTCGTATTCGAGCACGATGCCGAGCTTGTCGGCGAGGTACTCGACGGCGCCGGCGAAGTCGAGGTCCTCCTTGCGCTGCACGAAGCTGAAGAGGTTGCCGCCCTCGCCGCAGCCGAAGCAGTAGTAAAGCTTCTCCACCGGGTTGACCGAGAAGGACGGTGTCTTCTCTTCGTGGAAGGGGCAGCGACCCATGTAGTTGGCGCCCGACTTCTTGAGCTGCGTGTAGTGGCCGACGATCTCGACCATGTCGGCGGCGGCGAGCACCTGGTCGATGCTGTGGCGGCTGATCAGCGGCATCAGCCATCACCTCCGCCGCGGGCCTGCGGCGGCGTCTGCCCGCGCGTCGGCGGCGTCTGCCCGCGCGTCGGAGGCGTCTGCCCGCGCGTCGGGGGCGTCTGCCCGCGCGTCGGGGGCGTCTGCCCGCGCGTCGGGGGCGCCGTTGCGCCCTCGGGCGACGGGCGCCCGGGCGGCGCCGACGGCCGGGCGGACGCCCGGCCCTTCTTCGCCGCCGACGGCGGCCTGGCCCGCGCACCGGCCGCCTCGCGCCCCGCGAGGAAGCGCAGCCCGGCGCGCCGGCGCCGCGCCTCGCGCTCGCGCGGGCGGCTCTCGCGCTCGAGCGGCGTGTAGTGCCGGCCCAGCCGGTCGAGCACGGCGACGAGCGCGACCACGACGAGCGGCACCCACACGAGGAAGGCCAAGGCGAGCAGAACCCACGCCTCGATGGGGTTGTCGTCGACCACGTGGCCGATGTCGCCCGCCTCCTGGCTCCAGCCCAGAGTCATCCAGCCGAGACCGAAGGCGACCACGGCCGGCGCGGCGGCGAGCGCCAGGGCGACCACGCCGACGAGCACGGTGAGCGCCCCGTGCAGGCGGGCGCCGACCATCAGGAGTGGGAGAGGAAGCGGGCCATGAGCATCTCGTCATGATACTCGCCGTCGCGGCGGTACTGATGACGCCGCAGGCCCTCGCGGACGAAGCCGTGGCGCTCGTAGAAGGTCACCGCGCGCCGGTTCTCGGGGAACACGCCGAGGACGATGCGCTCGGCGCCCGCGCCGGCGGCCCACGCGGCCGCCGTCTCGAGCAGGGCGCCGCCGACGCCGAGACGGCGCGCCTCGCGGGCGACGGACATGCCGAGCCAGAGCACGTGCCCCGAGGCCGGGTGCGGGTCGGGGCGCAGGTTGAGGTTGCCGACGACCGCCCCGTCGAGCTCGCCGAGCAGCGTGAGGTTGCGGTCGTCGGAGAGGCTGTCGGCGATGCGGTGCTTCCAGTCCCGGGCCTTCATCTCGCCGGGCCGCAGGAGCAGACCGCTGGCCGGCTCGGCGGCGACGGCGTCGAGCAGGCGCGCGAGGGCCTTGGCGTCGTTCGGCCGGGCGGTGCGCACGCGCACCGCCCGGCCGTCCTCGAGCCTCAGCTCCAGGTCGCGCGCGAGCGAGCCCACGGAGCGGCGCCGGCCCTCACTTCTCGAGCTCGAGCTCGCCGTGCTCCTCGATCGCGGCCTGCGCCGCGGCGAGACGTGCCACCGGCAGCCGGAACGGCGAGCAGCTCACGTAGTCCATGCCGACGCGGTGGCAGAACTTGACCGTCGCGGGGTCGCCGCCCTGCTCGCCGCAGATGCCGACCTTGAGGTCGTCGCGCGTCGAACGGCCCTTCTTGATCCCCATCTCGACGAGCTGGCCGATGCCCTCCTGGTCGAGGCTCTCGAAGGGGTCGACCGGCCAGATCTCCTCCTTGAGGTAGAGCGGGAGGAACTTGCCGGCGTCGTCGCGCGACACGCCGAACCCCATCTGCGTGAGGTCGTTGGTGCCGAAGCTGAAGAACTCGGCCGCCTCGGCGATGCGGTCGGCGGTGAGACAGGCGCGCGGGATCTCGATCATCGTGCCGACGGTGTAGTCGACGGCGACGCCCTGCTCGGCGAAGACCTCGGCCGCGACGGCCCGCACCTCCGCCTCCTGGTGCTCGAGCTCCTTCTTCGTGCCCACCAGCGGGATCATGACCTCCGGGTGCACGTCGAGGCCCTCTTTCTTGACCAGGGCGGCGGCCTCGAGGATGGCGCGCGACTGCATGCGCGTGATCTCGGGGAAGGCGATGCCGAGGCGGCAGCCGCGGTGGCCGAGCATCGGGTTGTTCTCGTGCAGCTCGGCCACCTTCGCCGCCACCGACTCGACGTCGACGCCCAGCGCCTCGGCGGTCGCCCGCTGGTCGGCGTCGTCGTGCGGGAGGAACTCGTGCAGCGGCGGGTCGAGCGTGCGGATGGTGACGGGGCGGCTGCCCATCACGCGGAAGATGCCGGCGAAGTCGTCGCGCTGCATGGGCAGCAGGCGGGCGAGCGCCGCCTCGCGCTCCGCGGTCGTGCCGGAGAGGATCATCGCGCGCACGTCCATGATGCGCTCGCCCTCGAAGAACATGTGCTCGGTGCGGCACAGGCCGATGCCCTCGGCGCCGAAGGCGATCGCGTTGGCCGCCTGGTCGGGCTGGTCGGCGTTGGTGCGCACGCCGAGCGTGCGCTCCTTGTCGGCCCACTGCATGATCTCGGCGTAGTAGCGGTACGAGTGCGACTCGTCCTCGGTCTCCACGCCCTCGAGCAGCACCTGCAGGACCTCCGGCGGGCGGGTCTCGAGCCGCCCGAGGATCACCTCGCCCGTGAAACCGTCGATCGACAGCCAGTCGCCCTCGGCGACGACGGTGCCGTCGACCTCGAAGCGGCGCGCGCGGACGTCGATGTCGAGCGCGCCGCAGCCGACGATGCAGACCTTCCCCATCTGCCGCGCCACCAGGGCGGCGTGAGACGTCATGCCGCCCTGCGCCGTCAGGATGCCCTGCGCGGCGTCCATGCCGCGGATGTCGTCGGGGCTCGTGAAGTCGCGGACGAGCAGCACCTTCTCGTTGCGCGCCGCCCAGGCCACGGCGTCGGGCGCCGTGAAGACGACGCGGCCGGAGGCCGCGCCGGGCCCGGCCGGCAGACCCTTGGCGAGCACGCGTCCCTCGTCGACGGCCTTCTGTGTGTCCTCGGCGGAGAAGACCGGCCGCAGCAGCTGGTTGAGCTGCTCGGGGTCGATCCGCATGAGGGCCTCCTGCGGGCTGATCAGGCCCTCGTCGGCCATGTCGACGGCGATGCGGATCGCCGCCAGGCCGGTGCGCTTGCCGTTGCGCGTCTGCAGCATGTAGAGGCGGCCGCGCTCGATCGTGAACTCGAAGTCCTGCATGTCGCGCAGCTCGCGCTCGAGGGTGTCGCGCACGTCGAGCAGCTGCCGGTGCGCCTCGGGGAAGACCTCCTCGAGCTCGTCGACCGGCCGGGGCGTCCGCACGCCGGCGACCACGTCCTCACCCTGGGCGTTGACGAGGAACTCGCCGTAGAAGTGGTTCTCGCCCGAGGCGGGGTTGCGCGTGAAGCCGACCCCGGTGCCCGACTCCTCGCCGGTGTTGCCGTAGACCATCGTCTGGATGTTGACCGCGGTGCCCCAGGTGTCGGGGATGTCGTAGAGCCGCCGGTAGGCGACGGCGCGGTCGTTGTTCCACGAGCCGAAGACGGCCGAGATGGCGCCCCAGAGCTGGTCCTTCGGGTCGTCGGGGAAGTCCTCGCCCGTGCGCTCCCTGACGAGCGCCTTGAAGCGCCGCGTGAGCTCCTCGAGGTCGTCGGCCGTGAGCTCGGTGTCGAGCTTGACGCCGCGCTCCTTCTTCATCGCCTCGAGCGCCTCCTCGAAGGGGTCGCCCTCGTCGCCTTCGGGCTTGAGACCCATGACCACGTCCCCGTACATGTTCACGAAGCGACGGTAGCAGTCGTAGCCGAAGCGCGGGTTGTCGGTCTGCGCGATCAGACCCTGCACCGTGGTGTCGTTGAGGCCCAGGTTGAGCACGGTGTCCATCATGCCCGGCATCGAGGCACGGGCGCCCGAGCGCACCGAGAGCAGGAGAGGATCGGAGGGGTCGCCGAACCTCTTGCCGGTGTCCTCCTCGAGGGAGGCGAGCGCGTCGCCGACCTGGACGTCGACGCCGTCCTGGTAGCGGCCGGTGTCGGCGTAGTGGATGCAGACCTCGGTCGTGATGGTGAACCCGGGCGGGACCGGCAGGCCGATGACCGTCATCTCGGCGAGGTTGGCGCCCTTGCCGCCGAGCAGGGCCTTCATGCTCTTGTCGCCTTCGTTGAACCGGTAGACGTACTTGTGCGCCATCACATCCTCCCTCGGTGACCTCACGCGCGTCTTCCCCAGCTGTGGGCCGCCCGACTCCTCCGGCCGTCTCAGGACACGGCGGGGACGGGCAGGCGGCTGAGGTCGCCTATCTCGACGAGCAGGGCGACGACCGCGGTGAGCTGCGCGAGCCGGTTGGCGCGCAGCGCCGGGTCGGGATCCATCACGAGCACGTCGTCGAAGTAGCGGTCGACCGGCGCCCGCAGGGGCGCCGCGGCGGCGACGGCGGCGTTGACGTCGAGCCGCTCGAGGGCGGCGCGCACCGGACCCGCGGCCGCGGCCAGCGCCTCGAAGAGAGCGGGCTCGGCCGGGTCGCCGAAGCGCGCCGGGTCGACGGCCGGCGCGGCGGCGCCGGGCGCCGCCGCGCCCTTGCTCGCGATCGCGTGGCAGCGGTTGAAGGCGACCACGACGTCGTCGAACTCGGGGGTGCCGGCGAGGGCGGTGAAGGCGCGCGCCCGCGCCGCCTTCGCCGGCGCGTCGCCGGGAAGGGCGCCGAGCGCGGCCTGGACGACCGGGTACGGGAGGCCTTCGTCGAGCAGGAGCGCCTCGAGGCGCTCCCAGACGAAGGCCGCCATCTCGCCGACCAGGGCGCCGTGCTCGCCTTCCGCGAGCTCGGCCGCGCCCTGGGCCTCGTACTGGTCGAGCGCCGCGGCGAGCAGGCCGGGGACGGCGACGCGCAGCCCGTGCTCGAGCGCGATGCGCACGATGCCCATCGCGGCGCGTCGCAGGCCGTACGGATCGCGCGAGCCGCTCGGCTTCTCGCCGGCGACCCAGGCGCCGGCGATGTTGTCGGCCTTCTCGGCGACGGCGAGGACGGCGCCGGCGAGCGTCGCCGGGACCGGCGCCGTCGCCGACAGCGGCAGGTAGTGCTCGCCCACCGCGCGCGCGACCGCCTCCGGCAGTCCGGCATGACGGGCGTAGAGCCCGCCCATCGTGCCCTGCAGCGTGGGGAACTCGATCACGACCTGGCTCACGAGGTCGGCCTTGGCGAGGCCGGCGGCGCGCACGAAGTGCTCGACCGGCACGCCGTGGCCGTCGCCCGCCGCATCGCCGGCCTCCCCGCGCCGGTGCACGCCGGCGGCGAGGCCGGCGACCAGACCCTCGAGGCGGCGCGCCTTGTCGGCGAGGCTGCCGAGCCTCTCGTGGAAGACGACCTCGCCGAGCCGCGCCGCCATGGCGTCGATGCCCTCGGCGAGGTCGCGGTCGTAGGCGAACTCGGCGTCGTCGAGGCGGCCTTCGAGCACGCGCTCGTTGCCGCGCGTGACGAGCTCGGCCGCCGCCGGGTCGGCGTTGGAGACGTAGAGGAAGACGGGTGCCAGGCCGCCGTCGGCGGCGCGCACGGGGAAGTAGCGCTGGTGACTCTGCATGGCCGTGACGAGGACCGGGGCCGGCAGGCGCAGGTGGCGCTCGTCGAAGCGCCCCTGCTGCACCGACGGCCACTCGGCCAGATACACCGCCTCTTCGAGCACGTCGCCGGGATCCTCCCAGCGGCCGTCGAGGGCGGCGGCCCGCGCGTCGAGACCCTCGACGATGCGCCGCCGCCGCTCCTCCTGGTCGACGACGACCTTCTGTGCCTCGAGCAGCTCCCGGTAGCCCCCGGCCGTGGCGACGACCACCGGCCCGCCGAGCACGCGGTGGCCGAGCGAGACCTCGCCGACGTCGAGACCGTAGAACGTCGTGGCGAGCGTCGCCTCGTCGAGCTTGCCGACCAGCCAGCGGATCGGCCGCGCGAAGCGCAGGAACTCGTCGGCCCCGGCCGGCCGCCGGTCCCAGCGCATGCCGCGCGGTACCTGGATGCCGGTGACGAGACGCGGGACCAGGCCCGGCAGCACGCCCAGCGCCGGACGCCGCTCGGCCTCGACCTCGGCGGTGACGAACTCGACGCCGTCGACGGTCTCGCGGCCGAGGTCCTCGGGCCGCACGCCCTTGCCGCGGGCGAAGCCGGCGCCCGCCCTGGTCGGCGCTCCGTCGCCGTCGAAGGCGACGTCGGCGCGCGGCCCGCGGGACCGCTGCACCAGGGCTTGCTGCCGCTCGGGCACACCGTCGACGAGGACGGCGATGCGGCGCGGCGAGACGTGGACCTGCAGGCGCCGCTCGGCGAAGCGCGCGGCGGCGCCCGCCGCGTCCGGCCCCGTCGCGCCCGCCTCTGCCCCGTCGTCGACGGGCAGCAGGCGCTCGGCGGCGAGGAGACGGTAGACGAGCCCTTCGCCGCCGTCGCCGCGCAGCTGGCCGAGCACGGAGCGGCAGAAGCTCGCCGGCAGCTCCTCGCAGCCGATCTCGACGAGCAGCAGGCTCACAACCCGGACTCCCCGGCGGCCGTGCCCCCGGCGGCCGCGCCGTCGTGGGCCGCGCCCTCAGTGGCCGGGCCCTCGCGGACCGGCACGTCGCCGGCCGCCGCCGGCTCGCCCGCCCTCGCCGTCCCCCGCTCGCGGCGCTCCGCGTCGACGTCGAGGTAGAGCCGTGCCACCGCGCGCGCCAGGTCGCGGACGCGGGCGATGTGCGCCGTGCGGTCGGTCACGCTGATCACGCCGCGCGCATCGAGCAGGTTGAAGGTGTGGCTGCACTTCAGCACGTGGTCGTAGGCGGGCACGGGGAGGCGCGCCGCGAGACAGCGGCGCGCCTCGGCCTCGTACTCGCGGAAGTGGCGGTAGAGCATCTCGGTGTCGGCGACCTCGAAGTCGTACACGGAGAACTGGCGCTCGTTCTCGCGGTAGACGTCGCCGTAGGTCACCGTCACGGTCTCGCCGGCCTCGTCCCACTGCGACCACAGGATGTCGTACACGCTGTCCACGCCCTGCAGGTACATGGCGATGCGTTCGAGGCCGTAGGTGAGCTCGATCGTGACGGGGTCGACGTCGATGCCGCCGAGCTGCTGGAAGTAGGTGAACTGCGTGATCTCCATGCCGTCGGCCCACACCTCCCAGCCCTGCCCCCAGGCGCCCAGGGTCGGGCCCTCCCAGTTGTCCTCGACGAAGCGGATGTCGTGGCGCGCGAGGTCGATGCCGAGGGCGACCAGGGACTCGAGGTAGACGTCCTGGATGTCGGGCGGCGAAGGCTGGATCACCACCTGGTACTGGAAGTAGTGGCCGAGGCGATACGGGTTCTCTCCGTAGCGCGCGTCGGCGGGCCGCATCGAGGGCTCGACGTACGCGGCCCGCCACGGCCGCGCGTCGAGGCAGCGGAGGAAGGTGGAGGGGTTGAAGGTGCCGGCGCCGACCTCGGTGTGGTACGGCTGGACGATGACGCAGCCCCTCTGCTCCCAGAAGGACTGGAGGCGGCCGATGATCTCTTGGAACGTGGGTCGGGCGCCGTCGGCGCCCGGGTCACGTGCTTCGTTCTCCATGGTCCTCCGCGTCGAGCGGCGATTGTATCAAGCCGTCACGAGCGGGCGCCAACGCGCCCGATGGGGCGCCGCGGGGGCTCCGGAGGGCGCTCGCGAGACTCGTCAGCGCCGGGCGAAGCGCAGCGCCCGCAGGCGCAGCCCCGTGTGGTACGAGTAGAGCGCGTGCGCGTGGCGCACGCCCTCGGCGACGGCGGCCGACGGCGGCGCCGCGGCGAGCTCGCCGAGCGGCCGCCGGACGGCCGCGCGCAGCGCGGCCAGGGCGGCCGGCGACAGCGGCGCCGCGTCGCCGAGGCAGCGCGCGCAGACCGCGCCGCCGCGGCCGGCGGCGAAGCCGGCGAGCCCCTCCTTTGCGCCGCAGACGACGCAGCCGTCCAGCGCCGGCTGCAGACCCGCCTCCGTGAGCATGCCGACGAGGGCGCCGAGCAGCAGCGGGGTCTCGGCCGCCGGCCCGCGGACGCCGGCGTCGGCGAGGCGCAGGGCGTCCTCGAGCAGACCGAAAGCGCCGGGTTCGGGTTCTCCCGGGGCGAAGAGGGTGGCGGCCGCCTCGCAGGCCACGGCCGCCACGGTCATCGCCTCGCGCTCCTCGCGCAGATGCGTGAAGAGCTCGACGAGCTGGGCGGAGGTCACGGTGAACAGCGACCGGCCGCGGAACAGGACGAGATCGCAGACGTTGAACGGCTCGAGCCGGCCGCCCCAGCGCGACGAGGTCTTGCGCACGCCCTTGACGACGGCGTCGGCACGGCCCAGCTCCCGTGTGAAGAGCACGACGATGCGGTCGGCCTCGCCGAGGGGACGTGACCCGACGACGACGACCCGGACCTGCTCGTAGCGGGGCATCAGCCGGAGCCGGCCGGGGCGTCCGGGCCGCCGTCGAGCGCCGCGTCCACGGCCTCGAGCGGGGGGGTCGCGCCCGGCGCGCCCGGCGCCCTCAGTCGTCCGCTGACCACGCGGGGCCGCCCGCCGAGGTCGTCGCGTGCGTCGACGTCCTCGAAGCGCCCCGTCTCGACGAAGAGCGAGAGCACGTCGAGCAGGCGCATCTCGGGGATCTCGACGGCGAGGGCGCCGCCCGGCCGCAGGCGCGGCGGCGCCCCCGGCACGATCCGCTGGTAGAACTGCAGGCCGCCGTGCTCGGCGCGCAGCGCGACGTGCGGCTCCCAGCCGCGCACCTCGGGGCGCAGACGGCGCAGCGCCTCGGGGGTCACGTAGGGCGGGTTGGAGACGATCAGGTCGAAGGCGAGCCCCGGTGGCAGGTCGTCGTACACGTCGCTCAGCATGACCATGACGCGGTCGTCCATGCCCAGGCGCCGCACGTTGCGCGCCGCGACCTCGAGCGGCGCCGGGTGGAAGTCGACGGCGAGCACGCGCACGGAAGGGTGCTCCGCGGCGAGAGCGAGGGCGACGTTGCCCGAGCCGGTGCCGATGTCGAGGGCGAGCGGCTCGTCGCGGTCGAGACCGGCCAGCCGCTCCAGCGCGACCTCGACCAGGGTCTCCGTCTCCGGGCGAGGGATGAGCGTGTTGTCGTCGACCTCGAGCTCGATCGTGCGGAAGGCGCGGCGCCCGAGGATGTACGCCACGGGCTCGAAGGCGCCGCGCCGCTTGAGGGCGCGCGCGTAGCGCGACCGCTCGTCGGGGCCGAGCACGCGCTCCGGCGCCGCGAAGAGATCTTCGCGGCGCACGCCGAGCGCGTCGGCGAGCAGCAGCTCGGCGTCGAGCCGCGCCGTCTCCGAGTGCGCCTCGCGGAGGATGCGCGCCGCGCCGTCGGCGAGCGCCGCGGCGACGGTCAGGGGCTGCGCCGCGTCGCGCTCGGGCGTGTCCGTCATTCCTCCCCCACCTCGGCGGCGAGCTGCGCGCGCCGGTCCTCGGCGGCGAGCGCCTCGGTGAACTCGTCGAGCTCTCCCTCGAGCACCGCCCCGAGACGGTGCGAGGTGAGGCCGATGCGATGGTCGCTCACGCGGTTCTGGGAGAAGTTGTAGGTGCGGATCTTCTGCGAGCGCGCGCCGGAGCCGACCATGAGCCGCCGCGCGGCGCCGCGCGCCTCGTCCTGCCGCTCGCGCTCGATCTCGAAGAGCCGGGCGCGCAGGATCCGCAAGGCGCGCTCCTTGTTCTGCAGCTGCGACTTCTCGTCCTGACAGCTCACCGTGACCCCGGTCGGCAGGTGGGTGATGCGCACCGCCGAGTCGGTCGTGTTGACCGACTGGCCGCCCGGGCCCCGCGCGCGGAAGATGTCGATGCGCAGGTCGTTGGCGTGGATCTCGACCTCGATCTCCTCGGCCTCGGGGAGCACGGCGACGGTCGCCGTCGAGGTGTGGATACGACCGACCGACTCGGTGCTCGGCACGCGCTGGACGCGGTGCACGCCGCTCTCGTACTTGAGTGCCGAGTAGGCGCCCTGGCCGCGGACCTCGAGGATGATCTCCTTGTAGCCGCCGGCCTCGCCCTCGTTGGCCGAGAGGATCTCGACCTCGAAGCCCCTGCCCTGTGCGTAACGTGTGTACATGCGCGCCAGGTCGCCGGCGAAGAGGCCGGCCTCGTCGCCGCCCGTGCCGGCGCGGATCTCGATGATCACGTCCTTGGCGTCGTAGGGGTCGGCGGCGAGCACGAAGCCGCGGATCTCCTCGCCCAGCCCGTCGAGCTGCGCGCGGCTCTCGCTCAGCTCCTGCTGGGCGAGCTCGCGGAGCTCGTCGTCGTCGGCCTCGAGCAGCGTCGCGGCGTCGGCGGCCGCGCGCTCGGCCTCGCGGTAGCGCGCGACGAGGTCGTGCGCCGGCTGCAGCTCGGCGTGGCGGCGCGCCGCCGCCGCGTAGCGTGCGCGGTCGCCGAGCACCTCGGGGTCGGCGAGCTGCTCGGTCAGCTCCGTGTAGGAGCGTTCGATCTCTTCGACGAGTCGCTGGATGGTGGCCATGGTCGCGGAGGCGGCCGACGGGAGCCGCACCCGTGATTATAGCCGGGGGCGCGGGCGCCGCGGGCGGGCGCCGCGGGCGGCGGGGCGAGCCGCCGCTCCGCCGGCCCTCGACAACCGGCCGCGGTCAGGCGAGAATGCCGCGAGGCCCGCCGAGCGGCGGGCGTCCAGCGGCGGCGCGGCGGCCCCCGGCGGCTGCCCCGCGCGACCGCCCCACAGAGGGAGCACGCATGGAGGAGCAACGCGCCGGCGAGCAGCGTACGGGCGAGCAGCGAGCCAGCGAGCAGCAGGCCGTCGGGCAGCGCGCCGAAGAGCGGCCGCCGACCGGTCACGTCGCCCGCCTGACGGCGAGCGCCGCCTGGCCGGTGCTCGTCGCCGCCGCCGCGATGCTGGTCCTGCTCGGCCTGCACGAGATGCGCTCGGTGGTGGGCCAGGCGCTGCTCGCCTACTTCATCGCCCTCGCGGTCGTGCCCCTGGTGGGCTGGTTCCGGCGACGCCGCGCCCCCGACTGGATCGGCGTCGTCCTCGCCATGGCTATCGTCGTCGCCCTCGTCGCCGTCATCCTCGTGGTCAGCGCGGTCTCGCTCAGCGGCATCCAGTCGGAGCTGCCGTCGATCGAGCAGAAGATCAGCGAGCAGGCGGCCGGGCTCGAGGAGTTCCTCGCCCGGTTCAACATCGACCTCGGCAAGATCACCGACCTCATCTCGCCGCAGACCGTCACGAGGATCGTCGGCGCCGTGGCGGCGTGGCTGGGGAGCGGTCTCACCTACTCCTTCCTCCTGCTCTTCATCATCGTCTACATGCTCCTCGACTCGTACGACATCGGCGCCAACCTCGGCCACCACCTGAGCCCGGCCGCCTCCGCGCGACTCACCGCCTACCAGACCAGCATCCGCCGGTACTGGGTGATCACGACGATCGTCGGCTTCGTCGCCGCCGCCCTCGACTACGCCCTCCTCCTCGTCCTCGGCATCCCGTTCGCCGTCTTCCTCGCCGTGCTGGCGTTCGTGACCAACTACATCCCGAACGTGGGCTACTTCATCGCCCTGGTCCCGGCCATGTTCTTCGCCTGGATCGAGCGGGGCTGGAGCGGCATCGTGATCGTGTTCTTCGGCTACTGGCTGTTCAACACGCTGGCCGGCAACGTCCTCGGGCCGCGGCTCAACGCGACGCGGCTCAACATCAACTACACGACGAGCCTCGTGGCCGTGCTCTTCTGGAGCTGGGTGCTCGGCCCGCTCGGCGGCCTCATCAGCGTGCCGCTGACGCTCCTCGTGCGCGACCTCGTGCTCGCCGACCGGCCCGGCACGCGCTGGCTCTCCGACCTGATCTCCCGGCAGCCCCCGGAGGAGGCCGGGCCGCGGCCGGCGGCGGTGGACGACGTGCCGGAGGCGGCGGAGGGAGCAGGCGGCGGCGGACCGGCGGCGGAGACGAAAGGCTAGGCCATCACCTCGACGCCCTTGACCGGCGGACGGTCCTGGGGCTCGAGTTCGATGACCTTGTCGAGGGCGGCGATCGCCACCTCGATCTGCCCGCGGTCGGGCTGCTTGGTCGTCAGCCACTGCAGGGCGAGGCCGGGCATCATCACGAAGCGCACGAAGCGGTTGTCCTCGTGGCGCCCGGCCCACTTGATGATCTCGTAGGAGATGCCGGCGATCAGCGGCACGAGCACGATGCGCGAGAGCACGAGGTAGTACCAGGCCGGCCAGCGCACCAGGGCGAAGACGAAGACCGACACCACGAGCACGATCAGGAGGAACGAGGTGCCGCAGCGCAGGTGCATGGTGCGGTACTTCTCGACGTTCTCCGGGGTCAGTTCGTCGCCGTGCTCGAGGGCGTGGATCGACATGTGCTCGGCGCCGTGGTACTCGAACACGCGGCGCAGGTCGCGGAACCTCGTGATGATCACGAGGTAGAGGACGAAGATGCCGACGCGCACGAGACCCTCGACGATCCAGAAGGCGACGCCGGTGCCGAGCTGCCCCTTGAAGAGACCGGTGAAGAAGAGCGGCGCGAGGAAGAAGAGGCCGACGGCGAAGGCGACGGCGACGACCAGCGTGACGGCGATCTCCTTCTTGCCCAGCTCTTCCTCCTCCTCGCCCAGCGACTCGTTGGCCGAGAGCATCAGGGCGCGGATGCCGATGACGAGGGACTCGATGAGGGCGACGACGCCGCGCACGACGGGGATCTTGAGCACGGGATAGCGCTTCATCCACGAGACGAGCGGGAAGTCACTCACGCCGATCGTCGCGTCGGGGCGGCGGACGGCGAGCGTCCAGTGATCGACGCCGCGCATCATCACGCCCTCGATCACGGCCTGGCCGCCGACCTGGGCGCGCTTCGGCGCGGCGGCGACGAGGAGTGCGAGATGTCGGAGGAGTCGTCTCATGGCGGAGGCCGTGGGGGGTGTATCGGCCGCGGGGGCGCGCGGCTTCAGCCGCGCGCCCCCGCGGCCTCCCCGTCGACCTCGGCGAGGTCGTACGGACGCCCGCAGGTCATCTTGCCCTCGGGGCACGGGCCGTGCAGGCAGCCGGGGCCGCTGGCCTCGAAGAGCAGTGGCGAGACGGCGCGCACGAGGCCGCGCATCTCCCAGGCCAGCGCGTTGATCTCCCATTGAGCGCGGTTGCAGCAGCGCACGGCGAAGAAGTGGCGCAGCTCGCGCGCGTTCATCGTGACGACGATCTTGGTCTCGGCCGCGTTGGGCAGCACGAAGCGCGCGTCCTCCTGAACGGACTCCTTGCCGCGCCCCTCGGCCAGGCCGAGCTCGACGAGGCGGTCGTAGGCGGCCCTGGCGTGCTCCATGGCGTCGAGGAAGACGGCCTGCGCCGCGGCGTTCGCGGCGATCGTCGGCGGCACGACGAAGCTGTCGGCCGCCCCGAAGTTGACGTAGCGCTGCGACTGCTGGTTGTACGAGGCGACGCGGTGCCGCACGAGCTGGTGTGTGCATGCCCGCGAGACGCCGTCGACGGCGAAGCTGAACGAGGCGTGCTCGAGCGCCGAGTGATGGCCGCTGCGCACGAGGATGCGGACGAGCTTCGCCACGTCCTCGTCGCTCATGCCCCGCTTGAGCTCAGCGGCCGAGACCGGCGCGTAGCAGAGCCGGCCGGCGATGGCGACCGCGCGGTCGGGATCGGGCGTGTGCTCGAGGAGGGCGACCCTGAGCTCGGCGGCCACGGCGCCGTCAGGCCTTCGAGGTCTGCTTCTTGGCGATGCGGCGCTGGAAGCGCTCGACGCGGCCGCCCGAGTCGACGAGCTTCTGCTTGCCGGTGTAGAACGGGTGGCACTGCGAGCAGAGCTCGACGTGCAGCTCGGGCTTGGTGCTGCGCGTGGTGAACGTGTTGCCGC
>Ga0209164_1001287_pt1 | contig 34046 bp, 33 predicted proteins | sample MTBNYHSulfiMetaG_FD_187458 | JGI IMG/M metagenome (GOLD analysis project Ga0209164, IMG submission 187458) | Enrichment culture microbial communities from rom New York Harbor, USA that are MTBE-degrading - MTBE-NYH (New York Harbor Sulfidogenic)... | ecosystem: Environmental > Aquatic > Marine >... | reverse complement strand
CCAATTGTTTTCTATGCCCGCTTTCGCCCTATTCCCAAAGCCAGAATAATTCGACATCCGACCCCCTCTAGTCAAGCATTTGTGAAAAATACGGCCCCTTCCCGACAGCATATTCTGCCAACCAACAGCCGCATGCGGCATAGAAGCGCTGATGCGGAACTCGAGCAACAAATTTCACGGCTTTTCAGGGAAGAGGAAGGGTCCGTACTCAATCAGCATCAATAACCAATGGCGCGTATGTTTCGATTGGCAAGATGGAAATGCGTACCATGTTGAAATAACGGATTACCAATGAGGTGCTCCTATAATGACCAAACACGATAGTCTAGAGCCGATAACCCCCGGTAAAATCCTCCGAGAGGATTTTTTAGAGCCCTTGGGTATTAGCATAAACCAGCTTTCCAGGGATCTTTCGGTGCCTCCCAATAGGATCAGTGAGATTGTGAACGGAAAAAGAGCCATTACGGCTGATACAGCATTGAGACTAGAAAGATATTTTGGGATTGAAGCCCAATTTTGGCTGAATCTGCAAACCCAGTTTGATCTCAGAATGATGAAACGTAAGATTGGGGCTGATATCGAGAAGCGGATTATTCCTGCCAAACATATCTCCGAAGGCATTTTGCCGGTTCGGCAGTCTAATTCCATTTAATCTGCGATATTGTGCCCTTACATGGTTTCAATTGGGGGCAGATTAAAATTTTTGGCCAAGAGGATTATTGACATGAAACGTTTTGCTTTTCTGCTCGTATGGATCATTCTGACAACCTCCGGTTGTGCAGGCTTGAACCCGAACCCGGGTGAACGTACTGCCGACATCGCCAACGAATCAGGCCATTACGATCGTGCCTTGTCTATCGTGAAACCCTGTGCCGAAAGAGGTGAGCCGTGGGCACAATTGAGGCTTGGAGTTTACTACGAAAAGGGCATTGCAATTGAAAAAGACATCGAGAAATCCATTTACTGGTACACAAAATGCGCAGTCCAAAAAGGTGAAGGGGGCTGGGCAGACGGCCAGATTGCAGGTTGTGTAGGCAAATCCGGTTACTTCAACCAAAACACCGACGCTCTTATTGCCCAATGGCGCCTGGCGGACCTGCTATTGGAAGGGAAAGGTGTCAAACAAGACCTTGTAAAGGCGTACTTGCTCGTAAACAACGTCATAAAGGAAAGTGAGGGGAAAAGTCTGTTTTATTGCTGTGAATGGATGCAAGGCGGCGGTCTGTATATAACGCCTGATATGGTCGCAAAAACCAAGGAGGGCGTTTTGAAAGCTATGTCGGAAAGAGAGAAGGCTGAGGCTCTATCTTTTGCTGAGAAATGGACGCCGCAAACCGGGCTATAAACAGGCGCTGAGGTGGATGGTGGCGCTGTGGGGCTATTCCTCTTTAGCTCTGTGATGGCGAAACAGCATCATATCTACTAAGGATTTCCCCAAGATAATGACCGGAGAGAAAATATGAATAAATCTGATCAAGATAAGATAATCAATATATGTCTCAAAAACGATGTCTCTATGATTGGAGTTTTTGGATCAACGGCTAGAGATGAGGCCAAAGAATCGAGTGATATAGATCTTCTTATAAAGCTATCCAAACCAAAAAGCCTTCTTTCTTTAGTAATACTCGAAAGAAATCTTTCAGAAGCAATAGGAAAAAGAGTAGATTTGCTGACTGAAAACGCTATCAGCCCATATTTGAAGGAACGTATTGTTAAAGAGCTTAAGGTGATTTATGAAGCGAGATGACACTGTTTATCTTAAACATATTCGTGATGCATGTGATCGTATTGCTTCATATCTAAAAGGAGTCGAATTGGAAAAATTTAACAACGACTCCCTATTGCAAGATGGTGTTATTCGGCAAATCGAAATCATTGGTGAGGCGATAAAGCGTGTTTCTAACGAGATGCATTCGATATATCCTGAGATTCCGTGGAGCGATATTGCTGGAATGAGAGACAAACTCATCCATGACTATTTTGGTGTCGATATAGATACGGTATGGCTGACAGCAAAGGACGACATCCCTGTTTTAAAGGATCAGGTGATTTTAATTCTTCAAGATCTTGGAGAGTAGTGTTCGCCAATCCGCGTTTTCATCGGATCGCAAGAACCATACGTCCGCTGAAACGCACCGATGAGTTGAGGCGGATGCCATGTCTAACCCTATCTTCCATCTCGAGATGCCCAACCGGCCCCGGTCGCTGCGAATGATCGCCGGGGCGCTGCGGGCCGCCATGGAAGAGCCTGGTTTCTCGAAGCCCGACATTCACCACTTGGAACTGGCGGTCGATGAGGCGTGCACGAATGTTCTGGAGCACGCCTATCCCAGGGGCGGGGTCGACATCCTGCGCTTGCAGTATCTGAACAACGTGCCGGTGGACCCGGAGGAGATTTCTTCATCCTCGAGGGCAAAGGCAAGGCGTTTGTGAAAGAAGCTCACTCACGTGTGACCTTCCAAAAACCCTATGAAGCCAGGCTAGGAATTTCACGGTGCTCCATTGCCAGCCGGTTAGGCCGGGCGTTTCGCGGCGTACGGCATCTGCGCAGAACAATCAAGCAAGAGGATACGACATGAGAGATCACGATGATTCCAGTTGTTCAATTTCGCGCCGCGAGTTTCTGCGCCTTGCCGGCGTAGGCGTTGCGGCACTGGGTGTGGGTGGGATTGACGGGATGTCCAGCTTGGCATCCGCTGCACCCGGTGCAGGTCCGTCGCCACAGAGCGGTGCGCGCAGCACGGGCTCATACAACATTCTCTTTATTCTGACTGATCAGGAACGCTTCTTTCGGCCCGGTGAGTTGCCTGCCGGCTACAGGCTGCCGGCCCATGAGCGATTGACAGAAATGGGTACAACGTTCTTGAATCACCGCATCAACTCCTGCGTATGCACGCCGTCCCGTTCAGTGCTTTATACCGGCCAGCATATTCAGCACACCAGGATGTTCGACAATAGCAATTTTCCGTGGGTCAACAGCATGTCGACCGAAATCCGCACCGTGGGCGACATGCTGCGCCAGGCTGGCTATTACACCGCTTACAAGGGTAAGTGGCACCTGAACAAGGATTTCGAGACGGTCAACAAGCTGGGCACACCCACAAAAATATTTACCCAGGAAATGGAGGACTACGGCTTCTCCGACTATTTTGGCATCGGCGACATCATTGCGCACCATCAGGGCGGCTATCTGCACGACGGTGTGATCGCCGCCATGTCTGTGAGCTGGCTGCGTGGCAAGGGGCGTGAGCTGGCGGCCGAAGGCAAGCCCTGGTTTCTCGCAGTGAACCTGGTCAACCCGCATGATGTCATGTTCTATGATACCGATCCTCCCGGTATGCCTCATCAGGCCCCGACTGCTCTCACCCATGTGGTCCGGGAGCCGGATGATCCGCTTTACGCCAAACAATGGCCTTTCAGCCTTCCCCCAAATCATGTCAATCCATTTGACGCACCGGGGCGTCCGCCGGCCCACCGCGACTTCCTGCGATCGCATGATGCGCTCGTGGGCGAAATCCCGAACGAAGAGCCTCGCTGGCGCCGCCGTCACAACTACTACTTGAATTGCCTGCGCGACGTCGATCGCAACATGGACACGGTACTGAGCGAACTCGATGCCGCGGGGCTTACCGAGCGCACCATTGTCATCTTTACCTCCGACCATGGTGACATGGACGGCGCACACCTATTGCACGCCAAAGGGGCGGTATCCTATCGCGAACAGAATCAGGTGCCGCTTGTCGTTGCTCATCCCGCCTATTCGGGTGGCAAACAGTGCCGCGCTGTTACGTCGCACGTCGATCTCGCTCCAACGCTGGTTGCATGGACCGGAGTGGCTCCGGACAAGCGTGCCGATATTGTCAAGGGACTTCCAGGCAAGGATTTCTCAGGGGTGCTGGCTGCCCCGGAACGCGCAGACGTCAATGCCGTCCGGGAAGGTGCACTGTTCAACTACAACATGTTTGCGTACCTCGATGGGGATTTTCTCTGCGAAGCCGTGGCACACATCAAGCGGGGAGGGGATCCGAAACATCTCAAGGAAGCCGGCATTGTCCCGGATATGATGAAACGGGGTGCGGTGAGGATGGTCTATGACGGCCAGTACGTGTTCGCTCGTTACTTCTCGCCGAAGCAGCACAACCGGCCGGCGAATTTGGAACAGTTATACAGGTTCAATGATGTCGAACTGTACGATGTCGAAGCAGATCCCCTGGAAATGAAAAATCTCGCAATGGACGGCAAGGAGCACCGCGAACTCGTCGTTGCCATGAACGATAAACTCAACAGGCTCATCGAGGCGGAGGTTGGCGAGGACCGCGGCCAGATGCTGCCCGGTGGCATCGATGCGGGTTGGGAGGTGACCGCGGAGACAATGGCGCCTTGAATCAACTGGCTCTTGTTTGTTTATGGGCGTCGTTGCAGGCGCCGCACCGGACGGGCTGCCGCCTGCCGCTGCCGGTTTTGCAGGGCGGCCCGCGGATGGGCTCTTGCCTTCTCAGGCTTCAAGTGCAGGAGGAGCCGATGAGCGGTTCCGATGAGCAGGTGATATCAAACCTTGAGCGGATGAGTCCCTTGCGTGAGGCGGTCATGCGCGCTGCGATCGGCGCCCTCCAGTTGCCGCCTGGCTCCCGGGGGCTTGATATCGGCTGCGGGATTGGAGATCTGACGCTCCTTCTGGCAGAGGCGACAGGCCCGGATGGGCGTATCGCAGGATTGGATCTTTCCTGGCCGGCCGTCCACTGCGCCCGCCGAAGGGCCGGCAAGTCGGTCCACGCTCAGCGCATCGAGTTCGCAAACAGCGACATGGGGGCGCTGCCCTTTGCCCGGGGCGTTTTCGACTGGGCCTGGAGCGTCGACTGCGTGGGTTATCCCGCCGGGGAGATCTTTCCCATCCTGGAAGAAATCTGCCGCGTCGTCCGCCCTGGAGGCGTGATCGCCCTCTTGGGATGGACTTCCCAAACGGTGCTTCCCGGGCACGAACTGCTGGAGGCACGCCTCAACGCGGCTTGCACATCGTATGGTCCGTTTCTCGAGGGTTATCCTCCACGGGCGCATTTTCTGCGCGCGCTCCATGGGTTCCATCGAGCGGGGCTGACTGAGGCCCGCTGCAGGGCATTTGTCGGGCTGGTACAGGCGCCCGTCGGGCCGGAGATCCGAGATGGGATGGCCTCGCTCTTCGACATGCTTTGGGGTGATGCGATCGGCCAAGCCTCAACGGCCGACATCGAGGAATACCGCCGATTGTGTTCCCCCGACTCTCCCCACTTCATCGGAGACATCCCGGAGTACTGCGCTCAGTTTACGTACACGATGTTCACCGCCCGTGTCCTTGCTCGTCGATAGGCTGTTCAACATGTTGCTGTGGCTGCTTTCTGGGTGCCGAGGGTGCTTGAACCCGGGTTCGGTCTCAAGACCCCTCTTTTCTTCACCCACAGGAGCGATGCGCTCGAGGCGCCAGAGAGCACGGAGGAATTCACCATTCTTCTGCCCGCTATCGACGAGGACCCCCGGGAGGAGGAGATCTTCGAGGTGCTGGACAGGGGCGTAGACGGGATCATGACCGATCGCCCCGCTCGCCTCAGGCAGATCCTGGATGTCTGGAAAGGACGGCATTAGAAGCGTTTTGCAGCCTGGCGTCTTCTTGTCGCGAGGGGGATCTTCAGTGAGTGCAAACCGTTTTTACGGTGGTGGTTGTCGTGCCTCTGAGACGACCTCTTCGATCCGTTGCCGGACAGGGATGGGAACCACTGGCTGAGACGCGTTCCGTCAGGACCCTATGGAAGCAAGGAGGGGAATTACCATGAGCGACAAACAAGCGTGTGCACCGCGGGTCAACCGTTTGCTTTTGAAACTCCAGCCTTCTTCCCCTCTCAAGGCGGCCGAATCCAGGGCGAACCTGCGTCCGCTCTACGACACGCCCCAGGCAAAGGCGGCGATGCTCGGCTTCGGGGCCGAGCCACAGTGGTTTCTTGCAGATCTGCCCGAAGGAGCCGCTAATCCCTGGGACCTGGTCCATCAGAGGGTCGCCGGCGAACTCGGTATTTCCGAGTCGGATGTCGTCTTCATCGAGCCGGATATGATCCACAACATCTACCGGGATACGAACGAGCGGAGGGCGGGGCAGGTGTTTGCGGTGGGCGAAAAATGCGAAAGCACGCCCCAGGACGGCGGCCATGGCAAGGCGCATGTACCCGGGGTTTTTGCCTGGCATCTCGGTGATTCGTACACCCAATTGGGCAAGGCACGGGAGGCGGTGGCGTTTTCCGATCCGCGGACGCGCATCGCGCACCTGGATACGGGCTATTACCGCGCCCACTGCACCACCCCCAGCCATGTCCTGACGGATCTCGAGAGAAACTTCGTCAGCGGAGACGCCGATCCACACAGCGCCGAGGATCCTGACAACCGCCGTCTTCTCTTGGACAATTCCGGGCATGGCACCGGCACCATCAGCATCCTGGCGGGCGGCAGGGCCCCGGACTACGGGGATATCGCTCTCGGAGGCGCGCCGGAGGCGGAGATTCTGCCCTTGCGGATCGCCGACAGCGTGGTGCTCCTCTACACCAGCGCGTTTGCCCAGGCGCTGGATTACGCCGTTTCGCAGCGTTGCGATGTGGTGACCATGAGCATGGGCGGGCTGCCTTCGCGCGCCTGGCGCGAGGCGGTGGACAAGGCCTATCTGAGCGGGCTGTGCCTCGTGGCGGCCGCGGGCAACAATGTGAATGGACTGCCGACGCGGCACATCGTTTACCCGGCGCACTACAGCCGCGTCCTGGCTGTCTGCGGTGCGATGGCCGACTCCAGGCCCTATTCCGGTCTGGAGGGGATGGTGCTGGAGGGCAACTACGGCCCGAGGAGCAGGATGGCGGCGGCCCTGTCGGCCCACACGCCGAACATTCCCTGGGCCTGTTATGGCTGCAAGTCCACCGTGCGTCTGGACGGCGAGGGCACTTCGGCGGCTACGCCCCAGGTGGCCGCCGCGGCGGCCCTCTGGTTCGAAAAGCACAAACAGGATCTTCCCCGCGATTGGAGAAGAGTCGAGGCGGTGCGTCACGCCCTGTTCAAGAGCGCCAAAGTGGCAGGCATCGACAAGGACCGGATGGGGCAAGGCATTCTGCGGGCCTTTGACGCGCTCGGTGTGAAACCCGTTCTGGGGCTCGAGCAGTCCAAGTCTGACAGCGATTCTTTTGCCTTCCTGCGCGTTATCACCGGCCTCGGGGTGATCGCGGCGCCGCCGCGGGAGCGGATGTTCAACCTCGAGATTGCGCAGCGCTGGATGCTCAACCCGGAATTGCAGACGATCGTTCCCGATCCCGATGCGGCCGGGCGGATAGACGACAAGGCCATGGTCCAGTTCATGGAGGCCGTCATCGAGGATCCGGACACGTCGCAGGCGCTACGGAGACACCTGATCGCGCGGTACCCGGTCGTTGCAGGAAAGCCGTTGCCTCCCACCGAAACGGCAATGCCTGTGACTCCGGTGGGCGGCGCCTTCGGACCCCATCCGCAGCCGGCCATCGGCGATCCGCCCTACCGCAAGATACGTGTCTACGGCGTGGATCCAAGCCTTTCGACGCGATTGGAGACGGCCGGCATCAACGAGGTGGCGCTCAAGGTACGCTGGGAGTCCTTGAAGAAGGGACCCTGCGGGGAATACCTCGCCGTGCACGACAGGGATGACGTCGGCAGGATCTATGAACCCGTCGATCTCGATGATCCCCGGATGCTTGCCCAGGACGGCTGGGCGCCATCGGAAGGCAATCCCCAGTTCCACCAGCAGATGGTCTATGCGGTCGCCATGAAAACCGTCGAGCACTTCGAACAGGCGCTGGGCAGACCGGTCCTGTGGCGGCCTCGGCCCAACCCCGAAGACCCCGACGATGACGCCGATTTCGTCGGGCAATTGGCCGTTCGGCCCCATGCGCTGCACCAGGCAAATGCCTATTACAGCCCCCAGGAGGTGGCGCTCTTGTTCGGCTATTTCGAGGCTGCGGCCGGCGGTTCCGGCGAGCATGTGCCGGGAAGCCGCGTTTACGCCTGTTTATCGCACGATATCATCGCCCATGAGACCACACACGCGGTGCTCGACGGGATGCACCGGCGCTTCAGCGAACCGACCAACCCGGACGTGCTCGCTTTGCACGAGGCGTTTGCCGACATGGTCGCCCTCATGCAGCACTTTACCATCCCGGAGATCCTCAACGCCGAGATCCGGCGGACGCGCGGCGACCTGGAGGCCGAATCCATGCTCGGCAGTCTCGCCATCCAGTTCGGCCGGGCCATGGGCGGCCGCGGCGCCCTGCGCAATGCCATCGGCACCATGGAGGGGGGCGTCTGGAAGCGCTCCAAGCCCGATCCGGAGGAACTCGAGAAGCGGCTGACGCCTCATGCGCGCGGGGCCATTCTGGTCGCCGCGGTTTTCGACGCCTTCCTCGCCATCTACAAGGCGCGCATCGCGGACCTGCTGCGCATCTACACAGGCGGCACCGGCGTCTTGCCCCAAGGCGCCATCCATCCGGATCTGGCGGGGCGGCTGGCGGAAGAGGCCGTGAAATCGGCCGGGCATGTCCTGAAAATGTGCATCCGCGCCCTCGACTACCTGCCGCCCGTGGACGTGACCTTTTTCGAGTACCTCCGCGCCCTCATCACGGCTGATTTCGATTTGGTCGCCGACGACCGGTACAACTATCGCGTCGCGTTTGTCGAGGCCTTCCGCCGTCACGGCATCTATCCGGTCAACCTCAACGCGCCTTCCGAGGACACCCTGCGCACGCTGTCGGTGGATACGCTGCGTTGGCAGGGATTCGACTGGTCGAATCTTACGGAGCAGTCCAAGACCCTGTTGAAGAAGTACAAGGAGATCATCAAGGACCTGAAACAGTTCGCCGACAAATGCTTGTATATCGGAGACCGCCGCGCGCTGTTCGACCAGACGCGCAGGCAGCGCGTCGTGCTGCACAGGCAACTCCAGGGGATCTTCGAGGCGGCGCCGGATTTCGCCCTGGAGCTGGGGCTCGATCCGGCCCTGAAAAGATTCGAAGTGCATGAACTCCGGCGCGCTCTGCGCATCGACTCTATGGGAAAGCCCGTTCCCCAGGTCATCGTGGCCTTGACGCAGTCGAAGACGATAAAGGAAAATCGAAAAAACGGCACGCCGGAATACCGGTTCCGTGGCGGCTCGACGCTGATCGTAGATCTGTCTGTCCCGGAGGTGAAATACCGCATTGTGAAACATATTCAAAGCGATACCCGTCAAACCCGCACGTCGGATTTTGTTCGGGAGGCTGCCGCCGATCCGCTGCGCGCCCTGTTCCTCATGGCCGATCGAGGGGAGCCGTTCGCCGCGCTGCATGCGCTGGCCGATGACGGGGTGTGAAAGAAAGACAGCCCGCAACTGGCCGAGCCCGATGTTCAATCAGGATTTACACCAACCATCCAGGCTTGACTTTGGGGGGCCGGTTTCGTACCATATTACGTACGGACCAGGAGGTCTAGGAATGACTACTTTGACAGCGTCGGAAGCAAGAAAGCGGCTGTATACCCTTGTCGACGATGTGGCCGAATCGCATGAGGCGGTGCAGATCGTGGGGAAGAGGAATACCGCCATCCTCATCGGGGAGGAGGATTGGCATGCGATTCAAGAGACCCTGTATCTTACCTCCATCCACGGTATGCGGGAGTCCATTCGCAAGGGGTTGAGCACCCCCGCTGAAGAATGCCTTGAGGAACTCGACTGGTGAGCCGGCGGCTTGTTTTTACCAAGTATGCGAAGCAGGATGCAAAGAGGCTGGCGCGATCCGCATTGAAGTCTCAGGCGGAACGGATCCTCAGCGTCCTTAGAGAAGATCCCTACCAGACACCGCCAGCGTATGAGAAACTCATCGGCGATCTTTCCGGCGCATGTTCGCGCCGCATCAATATTCAACACCGTTTGGTCTATCAAATCCTCGACGACGATAAGACCGTGAAGGTCATCCGAATGTGGACACGTTGCGAATAATATGACAAGCTGCGATCATGCATTTGAATAGGAGCGGCAAGGCCGCTTCCGAAGCAATGGACGCAAGGTGCAAATCATCGGTATGCTTTATTTTTGCACTCGAATATTAAAGATGGACCCATTGCACCCATTTCAAACAAGGCGGCTCAATCGATGAATAAAAAAATCAATACGCTGTATTTCAGCGCAACGGGCACAACCGAGAAAATTGTAATGGGCATTGCTGGAAAAATTGCGGGAAATTATGGCGGAAAAATTACCGTCAGCCATATTGATTTTACGCTCCCGGATGCTCGAAAGGAACTTTTCTCCTTCGATAAGGATGATCTTGTTATTGCGGGCATTCCGGTTTACGCAGGACGTGTGCCTAATGTGTTGCTGAAATTCTTGAACACGATTTCCGGCAACGGGGCAACTGCAGTTGCCGTAGTTCTTTATGGAAACCGTGATTATGACGATGCATTGATAGAGTTCAGGGATATCCTGGAGTCGGACGGTTTCGAGGTGATCGCCGGTGGAGCATTTATCGGCGAGCATTCGTTTTCAACGACGCTCGGAGCCGACAGGCCCGATGAGCAGGATATGGCCGTGGCCGCCGATTTCGCAGCCAAGATCTATGATAAGATAGAGACACCGGGCGAAAAGGCTGCGGTTGTCGTAAGAGGGAACAGACCTTACAGAGAATATTACCGACCGAAAGATCAGAACGGCCATTTTGTGAATATCCTGAAGGTTACTCCCAAAACGAACAGCGACTGCATCGATTGTAAGCTCTGCGCCGAGGTTTGCCCCATGGGGTCCATCGATTCAGACGATGTTTCCAAAATAAAAGGCATTTGCATCAAGTGTGGCGCCTGTATCAAAAAGTGTCCTGTCGGGGCGAAGTATTTCGATGACGAAAATTATCTATGGCACAAACACGAACTGGAAGTCCAGTTTGGCGGTACACGGCGGGAGCCGGAATGGTTCATTTGATGGTGGATGACAAGCCTTATTTACCATGAGACCGCAACAGTCGATAAACGTTTTTTTGCTTTATCATGTTCTCGTGCCGGAATGGGGCCTGACGGGTTGCAGAACGTCGTATTCACGTAGATCGCGCCGCTCATGCGGGGCGTTATATTCTTGCACAAAGAAACAAGTGGATACGGATTGTTTAAGCGTATTTGAATTTGCGGGCTATTCATCATGGCACTTGGGTAGCTGGACAAATTTAACTGAGTGTTTGATGAGAAGCCAACGTGAAGAGATATTTTGTTCCCAGCCAGATATGGGGACCAAACACATCGACTTTTGTGAGGAGGAGCGTAATGGAAGAGATTGTCAAGATTGATTTAAATGGCTACGAAAAGAACCCGGATGGTTCCTGGACTGCAGTCAAAAATTCGGATATCGTCACGAAATCCGGCAGTTTTATCCGTATAGCTCCAGGTATGTCTTTTAGAAAAGGCGTCAGAATCTGGGGACTTGATGTTGTGGAAGTTCTAGATAAAATGAGTGCGAATTAGCTTCTGTCCAAAAAAAATTCTGTTTTTGCCCATCTGGGTGTCAATCTGCGCGTTTGACTGTGCGGCGGCCTGCAAGCCGCTGACACGCAATCACTATGATTTCTCCGATAGGGGCGAAAAATCCTCCTTCCCGGATTGGAAACGGAGTTGCAGCGGGGCTGAGCGGATGAAGGGATGGGTTGACTGTGCGGCTGTTTTTTTGATCCTCGCGATTGCAGGCGGATGTGCTTCGGCCCGGCATGAGGGCCGGCTGTCCGCTGCCGAGGTGATCGCGGCGTTGAAGCTCGAGGCCATGCCGGATGAGGCCTGTCCCGGGTTCTACAAGGTCACCTATGCGTCATCTTTTACGGCGGACGTGGAGAAGGAGCGGGCGGCGGCCTCTCTCATCTATTACCTGATGACGAAAGAGGTCTCCATCGACCCTTGGCATATCCTCAGCTCCGATGAGGTGCTCCTGTATCATGCGGGGGCCCCGATGAGTCAGTTGCTCCTCTATGCCGACGGCGCCTGGGAAGAGGTGGTCCTGGGTCCGGAGGCGGACAAGGGCCAAGTCATGCAGCAGGTGATTCCCGCCGGGACATGGATGGGCTTCGTCAAACAGGAGCACCCCTTATATGACTGGGGGCTTTACGGCGTCATGGTTGTTCCGGGCTGGCACATCGAGGACATCCGCATGGTGAGGGATGCGGCCGAGATGGAGATGCTGAAGAAGAAATTCCCTGCAGCCGTGCCGCGCGCGGAGGAACTGAGCTTGTTTTAAGGCAGCGGAAGAGCTTTCCGCGTGCCGCTGCACTGAATTCACCGGTGCGCCTCAGTCCACGGGATTTCGCAGTCCTTGTATCCAGCCGTTTCTCAACACACTGCTACCCTCTGAGTTTCAAGGCGATTTCTGCGACCCGGCGCCCGAGGACCTCCGCGATCTGGAGGTCTTCGGGCACCGGTTTGAGTTCATTTTTCTGACCGGCGATGGTCGACGGCCCGTAAGGCGACCCCCCGCGGGCCTCATTGTGGAGCATTCCGGGGGTGGAGTACGGTACGCCCACGATCAGCATCCCGAGATGCAGCAGCGGCGCCATCATCGTAAAGGGCGTCGTTTCCTGCCCACCGTGGGTCGAGGCGGTCGAGGTGAAGATCCCGGCGGGCTTGCCTTCGAAGGCTCCTTGCACCCAGAGTCCCGGCGTCCGGTCGATGAGACGCTTCATCTGGGCCACCATGTTGCCGTACCGCGTCGGGGTTCCGAAGAGGATGCCTTCCGCTTCGGCGAGATCTTCAAGGGTGCATTCGGGGATGTCCTTGTGCTGCTCCCAGACGGCTCTCGCATGCTCCGACTTCTGGATCTCTTCCATGACATCCGGAAATTCGGGGACGCGGCGCACGACCGCTTCGACGCCGGCCACGCCGGCCGCGCCTTTTTCCACCGCGCGCGCCAATTGAAGCACGTGACCATACAACGAATAATACACGACCAGAATCTTCATGTTCACACCTCCCAAGAATGCCGTTTAAAGCGTCAATACCCCGACAGGCTTCAGCGGTCTTCCCGCACGCAGCGGACGTACCCGCCATAGCTCTTGTAATTCCACCCGGCGTACCCGTATTTGAAATTCACATACCACGCCGAGCCAGGGTAGTAGGGGTAGATCGTGTTCGACCAGTAATTGTCGGGGTGGCAGTCGAAAATTGGGTGGATGGACGGTGAAAACCGGCCGCTGTCCGCGATTGAAACCAGATCGTAACGCCCGGGGAGCCGCCAGTCGGTGTGGCCGCCCAGTTCGAGTTTGTCGCAGTAAGACACGGCTGCATCCCACGCCCGCATCAGGCCGTCGTCACTCTTCTGCCACACGAGTCCGGTCTTGAAATCTAGGACAGTGCCGTCGCCGTTGTCCCTGAAGGCTGGATCCACCTTCTGCCGGAGTTCGTCCTTATTCGAGAGGAGGTCTCCAAGGTTGGGGCAGGGGAGGTGCTTCCCCTCGAGGTCGTAACACTCGCGCTGCACGGGTTCGGGCAAGACCCAGGCCATAGGTTCGAAGCCCCCCGGCAGGAGGTAAGCCGACCAGAAGACGAAAAAAAGGAATATCTTCATGCACATAGCCTATATCCCTTGAAGAGCTGCATGCGGATCGGTTCCAATTTTTTTATGTTATCTCCTGCGCCTTTTCAATGCAACCGTAAAGCAGCTAGGGTCGGACCAAGTTAAATACTTGAAATCTTATACTAATACCTGTAAAATCTGTGTATTTAAGGGGTTAGAACGCTGTTTTTAGCGGGCAAATGGGCCTTCTAAGATAACGTCCGTCATAAAATTGGATTTATGGCGGAACTTTAAAAGGGCATTTTGGACCACTAAAATACCCGTCTAAGGCCTCAAGATGAGAGTTTTTTTAACGCTTATATCTGAATATCAACCATTTAACTTGGTCCGACCCGGATGTGGTTGTCAACGGGATCCATGGAGATAGATTTCTACAGTCTCCTCAGCGGTTTTGAAGAGCTTCTTTTCTTCGTTGTGCTCGGCCTGGGCTATTTGGCGGGAAAAGCGCGGATAGGCAGCTACCAGCTCGGTTCGCCCGCGGGGGTTCTCTTGGCAGGGCTCTTCTTCGGAGCATTGGGCCTGCCGGCACCCTCCGCGGTGATCCAGAACATCGGCTTCATCCTTTTTATTTATTCGGTGGGCGTAGAGGCCGGGCCGCATTTTTTCGGCGTCTTCTTTGAGGACGGCTATCGCTATCTCACCCTGGCGATCGTCATCGCCACTACCGCCCTCGGGTTGACGGGCGTGCTGTCCTGGGCCCTGGATTTGGATTCGCCGATGGCGGCAGGTCTCATGGCCGGCGCTCTCACCAGCACACCGACTCTGGCCGCCGCTCAGGACGCCGTCCTGAGCGGGATGACGCAGATCCCACCGGAAGCGGCCGAACAGGCTGTCCGGGACATTGGCGTCGCCTATGCCATCACCTATATCTTCGGTCTGATAGGTCTGATCATCTTCATCCGCCTGATCCCTTCCATCGCCCGGGTCGATCTCAAGGCCGAGTCACGCAACCTTGCATCTGAGCGCGGAATCAAAGACGTCGAGTCTGAAGATGAGGATTTCGACGAGAATTTTCCCTTGATCCGTGCTTACGAGATCCAGAACGGGGAGTTCATCGGGCGGAGCCTGGAAGAGGTGGCCTTCCGCCCCAAGACGGGCTGCATGATCCAGAAGATCAAGCGGGGTGATATGCTGATCGAACCCGGCAAAGACACGGTCCTTCAGAAAGGCGATCAGGTCGCCCTTCTCGGCCTGCTGCAGCATCACAAGGGGCTCAGGGAGAAGCTGGGGCCCGAGGTGATCGATGCGGATATTCTCAGTATCCCCCTCAACAGCATGAAAATCGTCGTGAACAATCGCAGCATCGTCGGGCGGAAGCTGAAAGATCTGCACCTGATGGATTATTACGGGTGCTTTCTGAACGAATGGGTCCGCTCCAATGTAGAGTTGCCGCGCAATTTCGATCTGACCCTCGCCAAGGGAGACGTTCTGACGTTGACCGGAACCCGTGAGCGTCTGCGCAAACTGGCCGAGGATCTGGGCAGCCGCGAGCGCGACGTCAACCAGACGGATTTTCTGACCCTGTGCTTCGGCATTGCGGCCGGGCTTTTCCTGAGTACATTTACGGTCAAGGTGAGTGCCTTGTCCATAGGACTGGGAACAGCCGGAGGGCTTCTGCTGAGCGGCATCCTGGTGGGGTCTTACGGGGCCAAGGCCCACGGTTTCGGGCGTATTCCGCCGGCGGCTAGCCTGCTCCTGAAGGAATTGGGGCTCCTGTTTTTCATGGCTGCGGTCGGACTCAAGGCGGGTAGCGGCATCATCGAGGCCGTGTTGACGGTCGGTCCCGTCATCTTCCTCTGCGGCGTGGCGGTGACAACCATCCCCGTCATTGTCGGATTCCTGTTCGGCCGGTTTGTCCTGCGTCTGAACCCAGCCATTCTGGTCGGCGCACTGACCGGCTCCATGACCAGCACACCGGCCCTGAAAATCGTCAGTGACGCCGCCGGCAGCAATATCCCTGCCCTGGGATATGCCGGCACCTACACTTTCGCCAATGTCTTCCTGGCCGCGGCAGGCGCCATCGTCATGGTGATCTTCTAGCGCATTTCGGATCGCGAACCGGTGGGACTGAGCACCCGAAGGGTGTGAAGAGAGGTCCTCGTTTTCGGAAAGGAAACGGAGCTCTGCGTGGAAATCATTTCCGGATGGAAACTTCCTGGCAACGCAACCGGCAACGTGCATTCTTTTACGGCTGTACGGCTGGGGTCGGACCAAGTTAACTGCTTGAAGTGTTTTATTAATGCCTGTAGAGTCTGTATATTTTAGGGGTTAGAACGCTGTTTTTAGTGGGCAAATGGGCCCTCTAAGAAAACATCGGTCATTGAATTGGATTGGCGGAACTTTAAAAGGGCATTTTGGGGTACTAAAATACAGGTCTAAGGGTTCAAAACGGGAGTTTTTTGGACGCTTAAGTCCGAATATCAACCGGTTAACCTGGTCCGACCCGGATTTGAAGGAGTGGAGTATGTATTTCAAACAGATTACTGTGCCCGGTCTGGGGTGCAATTCGTATGTCATCGGCTGCCCCGGCGCTAGGCGGGCCGTGGTGGTCGACCCCAAACGCGATGTGCAAGACTACCTGGACATATCCCGCGACGAGGGGATGAAGATCACCCACATCATCGAAACGCATGTGCATGCCGATCATGTCAGTGGAAATCTGGAGTTGAAATCCCGGACGGGGGCGGACATCTACTACAGTGAGCATGCTCCGGTGACCTTCGAGCATAAGCCTCTGAAGGAGGGCGATATCATAGAGTTCGGGATGGTCAAGCTCGAGATCCTCTACACCCCAGGGCACACGCCGAACGCCATATCGATCCTGGTGACGGACAAGGCGCGCGCTGATGTGCCCGGGCTGATTTTGACCGGCGACCTGCTTTTCGTCGGCTCCATCGGCAGGCCCGATCTGGCGGGGGCGGAGGTCCTCGAGGAGCAGGTCAAGAATCTCTACGATTCGCTGTATCAGAAACTGGGGCGTCTCCCGGACTATCTCGAGGTGTTCCCGGCCCATGGCCAGGGGTCCCTTTGCGGCAAGGGTTTGAGTGCGATGGCGAGCAGTACCCTGGGCTACGAGCGTCTGACCCAGCCTCTCTTGAAGCTGCCAAGCTTTGATGTCTTCCACGAGCAGATCGCCGGCGGATTTCCGGTCCGGCCGAAGAGCTTCACCCACATCATCCAGACCAATACGCATGGCGCACCTCTCCTCGAACGCTGTCCGCTGGAGCAGACGCTCAACCCGGACGAGTTCGACCGGATCCGCCGTGAAGGTGCGACCGTGATCGACACCCGCGATACGGCTTCCTTCGGGGGGTTCCACATTCCGGGGGCCATCAACATCGGGTTCGAGAAACAGATGGCGAACTGGATCGGCATGGTCATCGAGCCTATGGACAACCTGCTGCTGGTGGTGGATGACCGGGAGAAGTACGACCTGATGACCACCGAACTCCATCGGATCGGCTACGACCATATCTTCGGCTATCTTTCGGGGGGCATGTCCGCGTGGATCGCTCACGGGATGCCCATCGACAGCCTCTCGCCGATCTCCGCTCAAGGCCTCAAGCGGCAGCTGGACAATGGAAATTCGGGCCGTGTCGTGGATGTGCGGACGCCGGAGGAGAGGCAGCAGGGCTTCATCCCGGACTCGATCCACGTGCCGATGACCGATATTCTTGCCGAGGGCCTGGAATTGCCTGAGGACGAGGAGGTGATCATCGTCTGCGGCACCGGTTATCGCGCCAATATTGTCGCCAGCCGCCTCAAGCAGGACGGCTTCAGCCATGTCCACAGCCTGGCGGGTGGCCTCACCGCCTGGGGGAATGCAGGCTACATCCTCACCGTTTAAAAGGCAGGGGACCCTGCTTTCCCGCCGCCTCACCGATCCGCTCGGTGGAGCGGCAAGGAAGCAGTCTCCTCTGCGTACCATGATCCTCATCTCCAAGTCCTTTCCTTGCTCAAACGCCTTCCATCTCGTTCAACAAGGGGGCTGCGATGGCAAAAAAGCCGCGAAAGAAAAAGAAAAAGGAACTCACCTATGAGCACAAGGCCATTGAGATGGCCCGTGAACATTGGGAGAATCAGAAGGAAAAGGCCATCCATGAACGGCGGACGTTTCGTGGACTACAGATTATCCCCACCGCAAGCTACTACGACGATTCCCGCGGCCACAGGCCGGGTGAAAACAACTGGGTGGGGTTCGGGTTCGACATCCATCCGCAAGTCTCTCTGGTGGCCGGCACGCTGGTGCTGCTGTTCATCGTCATGACCGTAATCTTCAGGGAACAGGCGGGGGTCTTTTTCCAGAGTCTGCTGGACGGCATCGGCAACACGTTCGGCTGGCTGTACATCCTGGCTGCCAATTTTTTCGTCATCGTCATGGTGCTGCTTGCCGTCAGCCATTACGGCAAAATCAGGATAGGCGGACCGGATGCCCTTCCGGAGTTCAGCACCTTCAGCTGGTATTCCATGCTCATCAGCGCCGGGATGGGCATCGGGCTCATGTTCTGGAGCGTCGCGGAACCCGTCTTCCACTACATGACCCCCTCCCCGATGTTCGATGTGCCGCCTCAAACCGCCCAGTCGGCCCAGGTCGCGCTGGGGCTCACCTCTTATCATTGGGGGATCCACCCTTGGGGCATCTATGCGCTCTTCGGCCTTTCCCTGGCCTTCTTCGCTTATAACCGCGGTCTTCCGCTGACGATACGCTCCATTTTCTATCCCCTGCTGCGGGAGAGAATCTAAGGTTTCTGGGGGAACGTGATCGATGTGCTGTCCGTGCTCGCCACGCTGTTCGGCCTGGCGACCTCGCTCGGGCTCGAGGTCAAACAGGTCTCTTCGGGGCTCAATTATCTTTTTGGGCTTCCGGCTTCGACCGAATTTACCGTGTTGCTCATCGCTGTGATCACCTTTTTCGCGGTGATGTCGATTGCCACCGGCCTCGACAAGGGCTTGAAGATGCTCAGCATGGTGAACATGTACACGGCCGGTCTCTTTATGCTGTTCCTGCTGGTCGTAGGACCGACGGTCTATATCCTCAAGGCGTTTACGCAAAACATCGGGTTTTACATCCAGAACCTGCCTCAATTGAGCTTCTGGGTAGAGACGTTCTATGGTGCTGAGGGGAGTAACTGGCAGAATCCGTGGACGATTTTCTACTGGGGATGGTGGATATCCTGGTCCCCCTTTGTCGGCATGTTCATTGCGAGGATCTCCAAAGGCCGCACCGTCCGTGAATTCATTCTCGTCGTCATGGTCTTTCCGACCCTGCTTTCCTTCCTGTGGATGTCTTCCTTCGGCGGCTCGGCGCTCTGGCTCCAGATCACAGGGGCCGCCGACGTCGCGGCCGCCGTCTCCAAAGATGTTTCAACGGCCCTCTTCGTAATGCTTGAAAGCTTTCCGCCTACGAAGATCACCTCTTTCATCGGTGTTATTTTGGTGACAGTATTCTTCGTGACCTCATCCGATTCCGGCTCCCTGGTGGTGGATCATCTGACCTCCGGCGGCAAGCTCGATTCGCCGGTGCCTCAGCGCATCTTCTGGGGCGTTATGGAAGGGGTCTGCGCGGCAGCGCTGCTCATGGGCGGAGGGTTGGTGGCGCTTCAAAGCGCTTCCATAGGCACCGGGCTGCCGTTTACCATCGTGCTGCTGGTCATGTGCTACTACAGCCTTTACCGCGGCCTCCAGGAGGAATATTATCATGCCACCGTCATCGAAAAGATGCAGCCCGAGGTCCACAAGATCAAGATCCCGGTGGATTCCGTGGAAAGGACATGAGCAGGAAAATGGTTGTCCATGACTGATCGAATGAAGGGGTTGGTTTTATATCGCATGAAATCGTTTGGGAGTTTGACATTGCAAAGGAGGTCTTATGGAAATAAAGAAATGCGGTTCACGGCCTTCGAAAAAAGGAACGGACGATTGGTTTACCGGCACGGTGCGTATTGATCCCTTGTTCGAACCGAACGCGCCGTCGCGTGTGATCGGCATCAGTGTGACCTTCGAGCCTGGCGCTCGGACGCTGTGGCACAGCCATCCGGCGGGTCAATCGCTGGTCGTGACGGGCGGCTGTGGGCTTGTGCAGAGCTGGGGCGGCCCGGTCGAAGAAATCCGGCCGGGGGACATCGTCCGCTTCGCGCCGGGCGAAAAACACTGGCACGGCGCCACCCCAACCACGTCCATGATGCACATCGCCATCTATGAAGAAATCGACGGCAACTCGGCCGACTGGATGGAGGCCGTCAGCGACGAACAGTACAATGCTGGGGTCGGACCAAGTTAACATTTTGATTTTCTTGTTAAAAAATCGAAAAAAAGCCCATATTTTTGCCTTACAGAGCCTTTTTTGGGGCTGAAACTGTCGTTTTAACGGCAACAATCAGAAAAAACGATCAAGGGGCAGCTTATTGGAGAAGGGCCAAAAAGAAAGCAGGATCCCAGATGAGCGATGAACTTGCCAAATGGGGTGAGCATACAGGTAAAAGCGTTTTGGCATTTCACTGGGGCATGAAATGTTCCAGGCACGATATCGATTTGAAAGGCGAGACATGGGCAATGGAGTAATGACCGTCGGCATATTTCAGCCGGAGGATGCGGCTGGGGTGGCGAAGCTGTTTACCGAAGTATATGGGAACAGCTACCCAGCAAAGATCGTCTATCATCCTGATCAGCTGATAGAGGCTTTCAATAATCGCGACAATATCCCGATCGTTGTGCGTACGCCTGAGAACAGGGTTGTTGGGTACAGCTCCTTATTCCGTGCTGCCCCTAACGAAGGCGTTTATGAGAAGGGTAATGGTGCTGTGGCGATGGATTTTCGGAATGCTGGTGTCATGGGGATGATTTTTCAGCATGTTCGCGAGATTTTGCCAGGCATGAGAGAGATCAAGGCGTTTTTCGGGGAACCTGTCTGTAACCACATCTATATTCAGAAGGCTGCCCTTGCCCATCTGCCATTTATCGAGACGGCCATTGAAATCGACCTGATGCCTGCCGAGGCCTATGAGAAGGAAAAAAGCGCTTCGGGACGGGTATCGACACTCGTCATGTTCATCACCGTCGTCCCCAAGCCGCACACGGTCCATATTCCGGAGATGTACAAGGAATATCTCGAATATATCTACAAAGGATTTGACGACCAGCGGTTCTTTTCGCCATCGGAAGACGAATTGCCCTCAGCACAGCAGACTCGCCTGGAGACCCAGATATTCGACTCCGCGCAAGTGGCGCGCGTGGCCGTGCTGGAAGCAGGGTTGGACTTCGCGGAGGTTTTCGCTGCAGAGGAGCAGCGTATTCTGAGCTGTAACGTTCAAGTGATCCAGGCATGGGTGAATTTGTCGTGGCCATGGGTTTCGAGAACGGTCGTTTCACTGAGGGAAAAGGGATATTTCTTAGGCGGCATGCTGCCGCAGTGGTTTGGGGAAGACGGGCTCCTGATGCAGAAAAGCCTGGCGCGCCCAAATTGGGAAGGCATTCATCTCTTTTCCGAGCGGGCGAAGACCATTCTGGAATTTGTCAAGACCGACTGGGAGGGATAAAGGAGGCATCGAGAGGGGAAGCGGATGGGCGCAGTCTTGGTGTGACCTGCAAACCCCGATCGGTTTTTATGGATGAGAAGATTACCCCTTGTCTGGACGACGAGCAGTTCCGTCGACTGCTGGACTTTCTCGGTCTGTCGTGGCAGGGCTACCGCAAGGTCCGCAGAGGGGTGAAGAAACGCGTTGTTCGACATATGCAGGCCCTTGGCTGCCGGAACCTTCAGGCCTATCTAGCCTGTCTCCAGGGGAGCGTCGAGGCGCGAGAGGAAAACGAGCGGGCGATGGCTGTTTCCATCAGCCGCTTTTTCCGCGACCGGAAGCTTTGGGAGATTCTTGAGAAGGAGGCCCTGCCGGAACTCATCCAGGCTGTCAGAGGCCCTCTCTCTGTGTGGTCATGCGGTTGCGCCGGCGGGGAAGAAGTCTACAGCCTGAAAATCCTCTGGCACCGTCTGGGGCTCTCGGTCGGCGGGCTTCCGGAACTCCGGGTGAAGGCCACCGATCTTCAGCCTCACAACCTCGAACGGGCGCGGGAGGCGCTCTATCTTCCAAGCAGTTTGAAAGAGGTCCCGGAGGGCCTGAGGCGTACCTGTTTTCAAGAGGAGCGTGGGGGAAGGGCTTTCAGGCTGCAACCCTGGCTGACGGACGGCATCACCTGGCTCAGATGCGATGTCTTTTCAGGTCCTCCGGGAAGTGGCTTTCACATTATTTTGCTTAGAAACAACCTGTTGACTTACTATCGGCCCGATCGCGCTGAACCGGTTCTGCGCCGGATCCTCGGTGCTCTTTCCCCCGGCGGATTCCTCGTAATCGGCTCGCATGAAAAGTTGCCGTTTTCCTCACCCGATTTTACACCTCATCCCGTCGCCTCTTTCGTCTTCAGGAAAAGCCGCGCACCTCTGTGAGTACACCGCCGTCCGGCTTCGTCACCCTTGCCCTGCGCGGGCGGCGGCCAGACGTCTGGGGTTCTTCGCCCTTCCCTTTGGGCCCGCTATTCCAACCCTTCCTTCCAGACCTCACATTGGGGTCGGACCAAGTAAAGATATTGATTTGATTGAGCTATTAATTTTATAGACGGTGTTTTTGATGCTTAAAAAGGCCATTTTGGTATCCAAAAGGCCCTTTTAAGTTGGATTCGACGAGGGGAGCTTTCCCAACAAGATCATTGAACGGTTTGATTTTTTTCGCTAACCTGAACACCTAGAGTCCATTGGACAAACCCCACCGCTTCAGAGGCAGTGTTACGAGGGCGGACCAGAGGCGCATGCGAAAGGGAAAAGGAGACGGTTGCAATGGAAATTGTCGTTCTGAATGGAAGCCCGAAAGGCGATTTGAGCGTCACGATGCAGTACGTCCACTTCGTTCAGAAGAAATTCCCCCAGCATGGGTTGAAAATCTTGAACGTGGCACAGCGAATCAAGGCGATCGAAAAGGATGAGAGCCTTTTTCGAGAAATCGTAGATGCAATCGGAGCCGCCGAAGGTGTTTTATGGGCTTTTCCCGTATATTTCCTCCTGGTGCCTTCCGGTTATAAGCGATTCATCGAACTCATCCGGGAGCGCGGGTTCGACGGCGCATTCAAAAATAAATACTCTGCTTCTTTAAGCACTTCGATTCATTTCTATGATCATATCGCCCACAATTATATCAATGCGATTTCCGATGATCTGGATATGAAGTATGCCGGAGGGTTTTCACCTGACATGTATGACCTGCTGAAGGAAAAGGAGCGAAAACGACTGATCCTTTTTGCGAGCCATTTTTTTGAAACGATCGAACAGAAGATGCACACGCCTAAAAATTTCGGCACTTTGGTTCAAAGTGCGTTTGAGTATGTTCCCGGGAATGAGAAGCGGAAGATTTCAACCGGCAATAAGAAAGTAAGCGTTCTAACTGATTTGAACGATGCGAAAGCGAATTCAACACGGATGGTGCAGCATTTTTCCGGGGTATTTCATGAGAATTTAGATGTGATCGATCTGAACGATGTCGACATCAAGGGAGGATGCCAAGGATGTATTCAATGTGCATATGATGGCCGTTGCTTCTATGATGACAAAGACGGCTATGCGGAATTTTTCAATACGCAGGTGAAGGGCGCAGATGTCCTCGTTTTCGTCGGGTCGATCACGGACCGTTATTTGTCTTCAAGATGGAAGCTTTTCTTCGACCGCAGTTTTTTTAATAATCATGCTCCGGTTTTGACAGGTAAACAAATTGGATTCATCGTATCCGGGCCTTTGCGTCAGGTGCCGAACCTCAGGCAGGCACTGGAGGCATTTTGTGAAATTCAACAGGCCAATGTCGTTGATTTCATCACCGATGAATGTGAGAACTCTACTGAAATAGACGCTCTTCTTGAAAATCTGGCTGAACGGCTCATCCGCTTTTCAGAAGAGGGTTATGTAAAGCCGGCTGGCTTTCTTGGAGTAGGAGGCAGGAAGATTTTCAGAGACGATATCTATGGCCGGTTGCGATTCCCTTTTCGTGCGGACCACCATTACTACAAAAGGAATGGTTTTTACGATTTTCCTCAAATGGATTACAAGACTCGAGCCAGAAATGCGATGATGATGCTTCTAACCCGGATACCATCGATGCGAAAAGAAATCTATACCAGGCGGATCAAAAAAGAAATGGTCAAGCCCCTCGAAAAGCTGTTGGACAGAAATTGAATCGAGGCGTTGGGAATGGAGTGATTAGCCATGGTTTTTGGCGTAAACGCATCTTTAGTGTCTTTGGGGAAAGTGATCCTGCTGACCTCTTTGGTTCTGGCAGAGGGTGGCTGCAGGGAAAAACCGGTGCACCTGCAAAGTCGGAGCTTCGACTCAGCCGGTGGTGCTGTAGGAGAAATCGAGGCGCTTCGTGTGCGGATGGCGGAGCTGGACGGGCGGATAAGAGACCTCATCGGTGAAGCCCCCTGCGCGGATTCATCTGACTGCAGGGCGATCGCTTTTGGAAAAAAACCATGCGGTGGTCCTTGGGATTATCTGGTTTATTCTGCAAAACACACGGAGGAATCGGAGCTGCAAAGCAAGGTCCAGGAATACAACGCCCTCAACGCGCGATGGAACCGTTTGAGTGGGGCCGTTTCAGACTGTATGTTCGTGATGGAACCTCCCGTGGCTTGTGAAAGAGGACAGTGCGTTTCGGGTCGGACCAACATAACATATGGATATGCTGATGCGATCGAAAACGCTATTGTGATTGTTGACCACCCATAAATCATATCCAGAGCGCAAGAAAGGAAAAGATTGTGCAGGCACGAGGACCATTGATGATAGAACATCGTTTGATCGAAAGGATGCTGACGCTGATCAACGGTGCTCTTGTCCAGATCAGTTCAGAGGATAGGGTCGATCCCTTTTTTATAGATGCGGCGGTCGATTTCATCCGCATGTACGCCGACCGAACGCATCATGGCAAGGAGGAGGATATCCTGTTTCGGGATTTGGACAAGAAGAATTTGTCGCCGGAAGACCGACAACTCATGTCGGAACTGGTCGAGGAGCATCTCTTCGGGCGCAAGACGACAAAAGCCCTTGTAGAAGCCAATACGCGGTATCGGGGCGGCGATGAAGCGTCTCTTGCCGATATTGACGAGAACCTTAAAATGCTTGTCGATTTTTATCCTGAGCACATCGAGAAAGAAGATAAAGTATTTTTCCCCCATTCGCGGAACTATTTTACAGACGAAGAAGACCAGGCCATGCTGGAAGAGTTCTGGGAGTTCGATCGCAAGATGATTCATGAAAAATACAAAGCCCTGATAGAAAAACTCGGCGGTTGAAGATCCCAATGGCAATTTTGACCGGATTCCACGAACCGGGAACGCCTTGGGTGCCTGCCGGAAGATGATTTTCCAGCGCGTGCTGGAATCTTACGGAGGACTTCCTGGCCGTGTCTGCTCTCTGGTTGTACCCTAAACCTCTGACCCACCAGAAGGGAACCGCTCGCAGACAGTCGAGGCAACGGGTCGGGGAGATGCTTTTCGCTTCGCCGCCGCTTCGAGCATTTCGAGAAGCGGATAACCCCCGCTATCGGGAATGGAGAGAAACACCATGGCAAAGATCATCCGTGCCCACCCGCAGCTCAAGGCGGGCTACGAATACCATGTTTTCACCAGCCTGGATTTCTGGGATGCCCGCCGAATCCTTTCGGGTCTGGCCACGGTTCAGCGCAACTTCGGGCACGAACCCCGGGGGGATCTCTTCCCCACCCAGGTCGTGATGCGAACGAATCAACCTGCGGTTGCCCGGGTGATCGAAACGCGCCTGCAGAAGGCTGTCCCGTCACCGCCACGCCACGTGGTGGTGGAGAGGGTGCTTACCCAGGGTTTCTATGAGTTCGATCCCTTCCAATACTACCCCTCACGCTGGCCCCGTGCGAGAATGATCCATTTCAGCAGCTGCCGACTGCCGATTCACTTTCCACCGTTGGCTACGCCCCATCGTAAGATGACCCTGGGATGGAAGGGGGACCTCATTCGCATCGAGCGCGTGCAGCGGGGTGAAAAGTTCGATCCCGTGATCACCTCTTACAAGGAAGAAATGCGGCGCCGCTTTGCCCCCCTGTGTTTTTAGTAATGGGGTCGGACCAGATTAATATGTTGAATATATTGGAAAATGATTTTTAACATAGGCTCTTTCAGGGCTTAAACCGCCCATTTTGGCATGAAAAAAGTCCTTTTAAGGGACAAAACGGCATCGCGTGAAGATGTTATGGGCCTTTCCTTGGAGTGAAAAAACCCTGAGACCTCGGTGCGCTGTCGATATCTTCGCCGGCCTCGAACGGCACGTTCTGGTTTGAGATGGACAAGCCTTTGCTAAGCGGGGTGCCGGTTTTGGAGTAACCGATGCCGTTTCCAGAGCTGAATTTGCAGCGTGTTGAAAGATCGCTTGTGCTCAGGACGTTCAAAAACAACCGAATGTAGGGGTTGCGGAATCCCGTGGACTGAGGCGTACGCACCAGCGCACCTCAGTGACAGCGGATAAGCACAACGTTACAGATGGTGAATTTTTCCGGCCTGTTAACCGAGTGTCAGGCAGTAGAGCTTCCTCCTGGATAGGCACGGATCGGGCATGTGAGGGGAGATATGGGCAAAGCATATGTACACGGCTACGATCTTCGAGAAAATATCCGTCTGCAGGATCAGGCTGCGACCTTGGTCGAACTTCTGCATTCCGACACGTTTTACCCCCAGGGGCACTGCGTTCTCGAAGCGGGGTGCGGCGTAGGGGCGCAAACTTGCACCCTTGCGGCAAACAGCCCGGGTGCTCTGATCACTTCTGTCGACATCTCTTATTCGTCCCTCTGTGAGGCCAGGCTGAGAGCAATGTCGGCCGGGCATGACCACGTCCGGTTTCTGCAGGCCGATATTTTTCATTTACCGCACGAGCAGGATTCCTTTGACCACATTTTCGTCTGCTTCGTTCTGGAGCATCTCGACCGGCCGGTTGATGCGCTGCGTATACTGAAGACTTATCTGAAACGGGGCGGCACGATCACCGTGATCGAAGGAGACCACGGTTCGACTTATTTCCATCCCGATAGCGCCGCGGCGCACCGGGCGATCCAATGCCAGGTCGAACTGCAGCACCGCGCCGGCGGCAACGCCATGATCGGCAGAACACTCCATCCGCTTCTGGAGGAAGCCGGATACCGTTCCATTCGCGTCTCTCCGCGAATGGTCTATGTCGATTCGAGCAGACCGCAACTGGTAGATGGCTTCACGAGAAAGACATTCACGGCCATGATCGAGGGGGTGCGCGAGGCCGCGATCCAGGCCGGGATCGTCGAGCCCGATGCCTTTGACCAGGGAATCCGGGATCTCTACCGTACGGCCGAGCCTGATGGGGTCTTCTGCTACACGTTTTTTAAGGCTGTCGCTCTGAGATGATCTTTGCAAGGGTGGTCGCGCGGACCCGGCAGTCGATCCGTCATCGAATCCGCAAGGCTCGACAGCCTGTTGAAAAACCCGCTTTTTGCATGCCGTTTGCCACCGGCAGAGAGGGTGAGTCATGAAGATCCTGACTGCTCCACGCATGGAACGCTGCATCGGTTGCCATTCGTGTTCACTCGCCTGTGCGCGCCTGGTGCACAAACGTCTTTCCTGGGATACTGCAGGCATTGTTATCCTTTCGTCGGGAGGGCTGTCGACCGGCTTCGAGGCTCGCCTGTGCATGGCCTGCAATCCGGCCCCCTGTGTGGAGGCTTGTCCGACAGGGGCTTACAGCCAGCGAAAAGGCGGAGGCGTCGTCGTGAGGATAAAGCTGTGCATCCGCTGTGGGGCATGCGCTGACGCCTGCCCGGTCGACGCCATCTTCGTCGATCGAAGCGGTGAACCTTTTGTCTGCATCCATTGCGGCCAATGCGTAAACTACTGCCCGCATGATTGCCTCGAGATGGCCGACAGGGGGGAACCCGTATGATTCGAGACTACTTTCGCGTTTTGCTGGTTGATCTTGAAACCGGAAAGGGACGGATCGAGAGGGTGGAAGGGCGGGATACCCATGCGGGGGGCAGCGGCCTGGCTGCCCTCCTCTTCGAAAGATTCGGCCGGGTGGATCGCCCCTGGGACGACCCGGAGCAGCCCTTCATCCTGGCGATCGGTCCACTGACCGGCTTCTTCCCCCTCATGAGCAAAACCATCTGCGCCTTCAAATCCCCTTATCATAATCAATTCGCAGAGAGCCACGCCGGGGGGCGTTCGGCGCTGGCCCTGCGCTTCGCCGACCTCGATGCCCTCGTCGTGGTCGGCAGGGCCAACGTGCTCTCCTGCCTGGTGCTGGGATCGAAACGATTGGAGGTCCGAGACGTCTCATTCATGAGAGGGATGGATGTTTCGAGTACAGGCAAGATCTTCCGGCGCATGTTTCCCGGAGCCGGGCATCGGAGCATCTTGCGGATCGGCCCGGCAGGAGAACGCCTGGCTGCGACTGCCTGCATCAATGTGGACAGTTACCGTCACTTCGGGCGGTTAGGCGCCGGAGCGGTCCTGGGTGCCAAGAACCTCAAGGGCATTTTCATCCACGGGGACGGAATCGGTGCGCTGCCTGACCAGAAAAGTTATTCGAAGCTGTATCAGCGGGTCTACAGGCAGCTGACGTCCACGGACATGATGAAGAAGTATCACAACCTGGGAACGCCGGAAAATATCGGGGTCCTGAATGAACTGAAGGCCTTGCCGATTCGCAACCTCCAGAAGACTTCCGATGTCGAAGTCAAGGGCATCACCGGAGAAAGGTTTGCCGAGGAGACCCTGATGCGCAACCAGGCCTGCTCGGGCTGCCCGATCGGCTGTATCCACCTGGGTTATGTGCGCGAGCAGTTCATGAAGGATAACCGGTATTTTTTCATTCAGGTTCCATACGATCATGAACCCATTTTCGCGGTTGGCGCCATGCTCGGGGTCAACAGTGCCTTCAAAGTACTGGGCCTTATCGATGTCGTTGAACGGGCGGGTCTGGACGTGATGTCGACCGGAGTGGCGCTGGCCTGGGCTACGGAGGCGTTTGCCGAGGGGATTCTATCCGAGGAGGAAACCCTGATAGGCCTCAGATTCGGGGATGCCGAAGCTTACAAACAGGCCGTTTATCATATGGGGCGCGGGACGAACCCGTTCTACCGGCTGTTGTCCGACGGCATCATGCACGCGGTGAGGATCTATGGCGGCGGGGACTATGCCTGTGTTCTCGGTCAGGAAATGGCCGGCTACGCCACAGGAGAGGTTTTCCTGACAGGTCAGGCCCTTGGGTTTCGCCATTCCCATCTGGACACCGGTGGTTACACGTATGACCAGCAAAATCAGGAAAAAAATGCGGCGGATGCTGTCGATTTCCTTGTCGAAGATGAGCAGAACCGCGTGCTGTTGACCAGTATGGCAGCCTGTTTGTTCGCCCGCAAGGTCTATCAGCCGGAGTTGTTGGCGGAATGCCTGGAGTCGTTGGGCTATGCCAAACTGGCACGGAACATCGGCTCCGTCGCCGCGTCTGTCCAAAGGCTGAGATGGAATATCCGACTGGCGACCGGCTACGAGCCGCATCGCATCGATATACCCAAGCGTTTCCTGGAGACGGTCAACTGGAAAGGGGCGATCGATGCAAGTTATCTCGACAACCTCAAAAGCGAATACAGCCGGCGCATTCTGCAGTTCAAGGGTTGAATCAAACGTCGTTTTTGGGGGGGCTGCTGCCGACGACAGGATGCGGCATCGATTCATCGTCCCGCTGTCGGTAAACATACGGCTGCAGGCATTCGAACCTGGTATACGCGCGTTCAGCGCCGTTCATAGGTCCGATAGCGTGAAGTGCGCCGTGAGAAGAGACGGCCTGTACCTAAGAGACCTTCTAGCAGGCTGTTAGGATTTCAAAGGGAGAAAGGCATGATGGTTGATATACCTGTGGAAGAAGGCTATGTTCAGCTGCAAGACGTTAAGGTCTGGTATCGGATCGTCGGCTGCGCAGAAACGCCCGGCAAAGTCCCGCTGCTTTGTCTTCACGGAGGGCCCGGAGTGCCGCATGATTACCTGGAGCCTCTGGAGGCCTTGGCTGCCGGGGGGCGTCAGGTGGTCTTCTACGATCAGTTGGGATGCGGGAATTCAGACGTGCCGGATGATCCGTCGTTGTGGCGGATGGAGCGCTTCCTCGAGGAGATCGACGCCGTCCGAAAAGCCCTTCAGCTCGAGGACATTCACCTCTTGGGGCAATCATGGGGCGGCATGCTGGCGATGCAGTACGCGCTAAGCCAGCCGCGTGGTCTGCGTAGCCTCGTCCTTGCCAGCGCGCCGGCCTCCTCCCGTCAATGGGCCGCGGAGGCCAAACGCTTGCGGGAGGAGCTGCCGGCCGAGACCCAGGAGACTCTCTCCCGCCACGAAGAAGCCGGGACGACGGATGACCCGTCCTATGTCGAAGCCATGATGACCTTCTACCGCCGCCACGTCTGCCGACTGGATCCATGGCCAGAGTGCCTCGATCGCGCTCTGGAAAAACTCATGTGGAACCCGGTGGTTTACCTCACCATGTGGGGCGACAGCGAATTCCACGTGACCGGGAACCTCAAAGATTGGGACGTCAGCGGCCGTCTGAATGAAATCGTGCTGCCTACGCTATTGACCTCGGGGCGCTACGATGAAGCCACTCCCGCGGTTATGGAGACGATCCATCAGGGGATTCCCGGCTCCAAATGGGTCATTTTCGAGCAAAGCGCCCACGAGGCGCACCTGGAGGAGACCGAACGATACCTTCAAGTGATCGATACGTTTCTGGAAGAGGTTGAATCGCGGCGAATGTTTGAAATTCGATAAGCTTAAATCAGCACGCTGGCGCGCGCGCCGATGATCTATTTCCGGTAGGTCCGTCAAATCTCGAACTTAGGTGCTGGTATTGCCCCTGCATGACTACGTTGTAGTCTTCTAAGCGACTGTCGAAAAAAGGCAAAAAGATTTTGACGATGTTGCAGCCTTATATGGGCTAACTTCCTGGCATGACTGACGCCTTGTTCTTGCAATTCCCTCTGGTGGAGGTGTGAAGCATTGAGGGCGATAACCGTGAGCAACGGCGTCCTTTGAAATGCTGGCAGCGCACTATTTGAGTTCTGTATTATCCCGGAAATCAAAGGGTTTCGCTGTTCAGCGGGGCTCATGCCTGCTGCCACAAATGATGTGGAATCAATTTTTTATTTTAAAATACGAAAATACATATTTAGAAATTTTTTATTGAAAATATAAAATAAGTATTTTGTTTTATTATATATAATTTTTTAGTATAATAAAAATGTATGATAGTACAAATCAGGATGGCTTATATAACCCCATTCCGTTATGTTTCTGCTTTCTTGATCTATTATCATGAACCATTGGCAGCCGGTATCTTTGTACTCATATATATGTTTAACATATTTATCATTGATATGATGAATACTGATAGGTTTAGGTACTGGTATATTATCAACTGATTTTCCTATAAAGTAGTTCATCTCATGTATAAACGATTCCTTTTTTTGCTCGATTGAAAAGCATGACATAAATATAAGCGATATAGTGAAGAAGAAAATTTTTCTTATATATTTTATCTTATTGTTTATCATTGTTGGATTTCGCATGATATATTTCAAATAATGCCGACATGACAGTTTTAATGGATGTGTGGATTTAGCTTATTAATATGTCAAATTGAAAATTACAGGTTGTAATAAATCATTCAAAATAAACTGTACTGCTTTAATTGTTTTATGGAACAGTTTATTGCCTATATTCTAAGATGCATATGAATCTATTGTGGATATTTATTAAGTTTTTATGAGGGGCTAATTGAGCGTTTTTGCTCATAGTAATTTACTGGCGGATAGTTAGTTCATGATAACACAGATCTGGATCGCTTATATAATCCCATGACATAATTTCCTTTGTATCGTTTCTGATAATATAAAACCATTGGCATTTTGTCTCTTTATATTCATATATGTATTTGCTTTGATATTCATCAATTTTTATTATTTGAATGGGATCAGGTAATGGGATATTGTGAATATATTTTCCGATATCATTGTTTCTCCGTGTAATAAACATTTCTTTTTTGAATTGCAGTGTTGTGCTGCAATGTATTGATAATGCGATTAATATATATAAAAATAATTTTTTCATGTTATAATTTTTTGTTCTTCTAATACGATGGTAAATTTATTATATTTTTACTTATTTTGTAATATAAACGGCATTACTTCATTGCAATTATCGCTTAATACAAAAGGTGTAGATGTAAAAAGATTAAATGTAGCTAGTAGATTACCAATATTGGTTTCAAGCGAGTTCATACACCTTATATTGCCAATTGAATCGTATAAATAGGCACTGTTAAGATAATCATGAGGGCCCGCGTAAGCTTCACAGAGTAAATCTTGCCATGAGCCCGGGGCATAATAAGTATTTAAAAAGAGGCCTTTCGAACTTTGAGCACCTCCAAATATTGCCTCCTCATAAGGCTTTGAAGCATTATAACGTCCTCCAGCCAGTTTGAATCCGTCCCCTTTGTGGCCTGCACTGATACCAGATGAATTTCTCGAGTCCAATTTTGACTGCGCTATCATTTTTGCGCGCATTGCGGTCGCGCTGTGGGCAAGGAGCGCGATTCCACCGGACCAAGCGGCGCCGTCAAGGGCATTCCCTCCGGAAATCGCAGAAACCGCGCCGCCTGCCAGAGTGTGGAGGGCGACTCTTTGCATAGACCACTTTGTTCCATAATGGCCTTGAATTGCTCCGAATGCACCACCGCTGAGGATGCCCGCAAAAGCGCCGTGGAGGAGGGCATCCAGCGGGTCTCCTCCACTAATTTGAGCTGAGAGCAGACCAGCCGTCCCCCCGGCGACTAGACCCCCGGTAGCACCCGAGATGGCACCTTTGATTGCGGCTTGTGAGATCACCCCTTCCAGGGCTCCGGCGGTTGCACCACTGACGCTCGAGAATACCCCTGCGGATATCCCACCTATAAAGGCTCCTGCCATGACCGATCCGAGGTTCCAGTCCGACTGGATGCCAGCTAGGACCGCGCCGAGGATGGCGCCCGCCACATACTGCAAAAAATGTCCACTCGGGTCCACATACATGAGCGGGTTGTTGCGGCAATAGCTATACCGGTTGAGCAACTGGGGATCCATTGGATCGGGCACGATGGGATCCGGGGAGATGAAGCGGCCGATGCTGGGATCATAGAGGCGGGCGTTGAAGTTGTAGAGGCCGGTTTCGATGTCGTGCTCCTGGCCGGTGTAGCGGTGGTCGGCGATCTGGGTTCGGGATGGTTTACGTTCGGCGCCGAAAGGCGCATAGTCGGCCCGCTCGACCACCTGGCCGTTGGCATTGGTGAGGGCCGTGGTGCCGCCCAGATGGTCCTGGTGAAAGAAGAGGAGGCCGCCGGAGTCCATGCGGGCGATCCTGAGGGCCCCGGCAAAGATGTATCGCGTCCGGATGCCGCCCCGGATCTCGAAGTGCTCGCCCATATACCAGGTGTCGGGGGTCCCCTGGACGGTCTTCTTGACGCGGCGTCCTTCGGGCCCGTAGGCCAACCGGGTGGTGAGGGTCCCGGACGGGCGTTTGTGAACGATCTGAACGGGCTGATTGTCCCCGTTCCAGGTGATCTGACGCTCCGCGGGGGCGAGGGGGTCGGCGAGATCCGGGCCGTTGAGGAGGTTGCCGTTCGAGTCGTATTGAAAGGCGTTCTGGGAGAGGATTCTGCCGCCTCCCGCAGTGCTCTGCTCGACCTGGAGGGATGAGACCGCATGGGGACGGCCCGAATCGTAGGCATAACGGAAGGTGACATCCCCGCAGCGCCGGGTGAGGAGATTCCCGGTGGGCCCATAGGAAAACGAGAACGGAGGGAGGGAGTCCGTGGAGGGGTTTTCCGCGACCAGACGACCGAGGCGGTCGTAGCGGTAGGTGAAGGTGACGTCCTGGACGCTGTCGACGATCTCGGAGAGGTTCCCGCCCTTGGTGTAGCGGTAGGCGGTGTGCTGGATATCCTTCGAGGGCATCCCGCTCGGATCGCTGGTGAGGATCCCGCTCAGGCGCATCGAGGAGGGGTCATAGGAGCGGGTGGCGGCGGTCCGGTTGCCGTAGAGGGTGCGGCCGATCTGGCCTGCGGCGGTATAATCGGTGAACCGAGCGAATTCCCTGCCGTCGGAGCCGCTGACACCCGCCAGAAGGCTCGTGCCCTCGTGATAGGTGTAGTGGACCCGGTAACTGTCCGGATAGGTCAGGGTCCGGAGCCGGCCGGCGATGTCGTAGGTGTAGCGGGTGGTGCCTTGCTGCTCGCCGAGGTCGGTGGTCACGGCCAGCACCCGCCCGAGGGGGTCATAGGCTTCGTAGCGGGTGCTGACGGCCCCCCGGGCCGCTTTTCGCAGCCTCCCGCGTCCGTTCGGGATCG
>Ga0209164_1001286_pt1 | contig 34068 bp, 25 predicted proteins | sample MTBNYHSulfiMetaG_FD_187458 | JGI IMG/M metagenome (GOLD analysis project Ga0209164, IMG submission 187458) | Enrichment culture microbial communities from rom New York Harbor, USA that are MTBE-degrading - MTBE-NYH (New York Harbor Sulfidogenic)... | ecosystem: Environmental > Aquatic > Marine >... | reverse complement strand
GCTCAGCAGCATGCTGTTCGCACTTGAGAGCTACAAGCTGCAGATGGCCAACAATCCTGCCAGCCGGGCCGAGTTCTCCGGCCAGATGATAATGCTGGCGGGCCAGCTCAAGAATTTTGCCGACACGGCTGGCAACCCGAACGCGGCGGCTCTGGCCCTTATCAAGAGCGCCGAAGCGGCTCGTGCGGCGGGGCACTACAGCTCGCTGCCCCTCGACGCGGAAGCCGAGGCGAAAGACCTGGCATCGGCGCGGGACAGCTGCCTCAGGGCAATTACGCTGATAAAGGATGACCCGTCGCTGCTGGCATCGGCCAAACTGCAGCTCGGACTCTGTCATGAGGGTCTGGGCAGATTCGATGAGGCAACGAAGACTTACCATGAGATAGTTGACAGTCCCGAGTTCGAGGGCGATGTTGCCGTGGCACAGGCCCGGCTGCGGCTTGCCGTGATGGATGATTACGCTGCCCCCGTTCTGCTGGCCCCGGCTCCTGAGGCGCCGCCTGCCATCATGTCAGCAACTCCGGTTGTCACGCCTCAGGTTCCCGAGGTAGTCACAGCGGCTGAGGGCATTGCGACCGAGCCGAACCTGGTTGCCCCCGCCAAGTGACATCAGATGCCGGTCGATATCATCAATCCTGGCAATGAGGAGCCGCTAGAGCCCGACATAGAAGAATCAGTGACCCCGCCGGATGACGAAGATGCCGGCGAACGGCTGGTCATCCGCGTGAGCGGCGCCATCAAAGAGCGGCGTCTGGATAAGTACCTTCAGGGCCGTTTCTCGCAGTTCAGCCGCACCACCATCCAGCGTCTTATCAAGGAGCAGGGGGTCAAGGTGAACGGCCAGGAGGGCAAGCCCAGCCGCAAACTCAGCCGCGGCGACATCCTGGAGCTCATCCTGCCGGCGCCACCGAGTCGAGAGATAGAGCCTCAGGATATTCCGCTCAATATCATCTATGAAGATGAGCACATGATAGTGCTCAACAAGCAGGCAGATCTTATCGTACACCCTGCGCGCGGATACAAGAACAACACGCTTGTCAACGGCCTTGTGTATTACGCTCAGAATATCTCAACGGTCGGGGAGGAGTTCCGGCCCGGCATTGTACATCGCCTCGACAAGAATACGACCGGCGTGATGGTAGTGGCAAAGACCGACACCGCCCACTGGCGCATATCGAAGCAGTTCGAGCTTCGCACAATCCGCAAGAGCTATCTGGCCATCTGTCACGGTGTCCCGGAGCTTAACGCCGACCGGATAAACCAGCCGCTCGGCATTCACCCCAGGCATCGCGAGAAGTACGCCATACGTCCCGACGGCAAGGAGGCTGTGACGTTCTACGAGGTTCTCGAGCGATTCCGGGGTTATTCGCTCATCAAGGCGAGCCCGAAGACAGGCCGCACGCACCAGATACGCGTTCACCTTGCGTATATCAGGCATCCGATAGTGGCGGATGATATGTATGGCGGGGCGGTTGTCTACTCATGGCAGATAGAAGATCGTCCGGCTGCTGTCGAGGAGCCGCTGCTTGCCCGCTGCGCGCTTCATGCATGGCAGCTTGAGCTCAATCACCCAGAGACGGGCGAGCATATGAAATTCGAGGCGCCCCTTCAGGACGATATGCAACGCTTCCTGGAGGAGCTGCGCAAATACCGCTCGCTGTGAAGCATCTGGTCACGAGCCGACTTCGAAGAATCCCTTCTTCTTCAGGAACTGGTAGAGATATGAGACCAGCACCAGCACTACACCAGTCGCCAGGAATGCGCCCATACGGTAGACGTTCTTGATGGCGCTTGTGTCGATGATGAACACTTTCGCCACCAGCAGTGCAAAGAGCCCCAGAGCCATATACCGCAGCAGGCGGATGTGCCGCCAGAACCCCACCGCCGTCAATATTGCGGCATAGACCGCCCATGATATCGAGATGCACATCTGCATCATGAATCGCCAGTTCTCGACGACGGGATGCGTTTGCCCTCGCCAGTACCAGAAGTAGTATATCTCCATCGAGATGAGCAGCCACAGCAGCACAACAAGCCCGAAGCCGATGGCTCTGGCGATCAGCCCCGAGGAGGCGAAATCGTCCGCTTCGCGAAGCGTTCGGGCCGCGAAGACCCCCACTGCCAGCAGCAGCAATACCGCCAGGAAGCCGGAGTTGAGGAACATGACGAATCGCCCGCTTTGCAGGTCCTCGAATTGCGCCAGGCAGTACATTGCTGCGAATGCCGCGATTGCCAGAGTAGCGAAGTTCATTATTACGCCTCGTGGCCGGAGCGGCCGTATGACGATTGCCAGCAGGGCGGCTGCCAATATGATTATCTGCCCATGTTCTATGCCCCAGGCGCCTGCAGTGTGTCGCAATTCCACATAACCACGCCATTCCAGGCTCGCAGCTGTGGTGAGTACTGCCACAACGGCACAGTAGTACAGCTGGCCTATGAGGTCAGCGTCCTCAGAGCCGGCCGTCGCGGCGCGGCGATAGATGGCATGGCAGATAGCTGCGACGGCTGCGACAAAACACCAGGATGCAAAGGCGCTGTTGAGGATGGGCGTGAAAGCATCCAGATGCATTGGAAGGGCGCCTATGAGGTATCCAAGAGCGATGGCCAGTGCCACCGCTCCCAGCAGACGAGTCCATCCGCACAGGAATCTGAAACCTGCAATAACCAACGCCAGACCGGCCACGGCCCAGACCATGGCAGGGATGTGCACGGCGACGTGTGCCGGGAATCCGAGCATATACACCGCTGCGCAGGCTGCGACAAGTCCGCCAAAGGCATTGCAGATAAGACCGGCGGGGCGCAGCGGGCGAATTGCTGCCACTAGGAGCCCGATGGCCAGCAGGATTGCATCACCGCCATGGAGCAGATTGCCGTCGACTGCGGCGGTATTGTAGTTGTAATAAGCATGCCACTCCTGCCAACCTGACATTATCAGAAGGGTCACCGCGGCACAGTAATAAAGCTCACGTGCATACGCGGCCGCAGAGATGTCCTGCGTCGTCCTTCTGCGATAGAGAATGTGACAAGCAGCCAGCGCTGCGACGACGAAGGCCCATGTGCCGAACGTGGGATTCAGGACGGCCGTGAACGACTCAGTATGTCCGGGCAGGTCGAAGACGAGCTTCCACACAGCCAGTATCATCGTACCGACAGCCATCGTCTGCGTCCACAGGCTACCATATCGCAGGCCGATGAACACAAGCACAACCGCCTCCGAAGCCCATGCCAGTACGACGGCATTCGTATGGAAATAGAGTGGTATGGCCATTGTCACGAAGACTATCATGATGGTCAGAAGCGTCCACTGAAGATCGGCATCCTCTCTGGTCCGAATCATGACGATGATGGCCATGACTATGTGAGCCAGAGCCATAACGACCGCACCGAACGCAAGCCACTCGCGGTAGTTGCCATAGAGCATCTTCGCCAGGTAGCCGAAAACAACGGTCGCATTGGCCACGACAAGCACAACATCTTCGCGGCGCGCGACGGCCCTCTTCACGAGGCCATGCAAAAGGGGCATCACAAGATAGACCAGGAAAAAAATGGCAAGCCATGATGTCGCTACGGCAAGCTGACTCTGCTCTCCAGATATTGTGGCGTCATGCGGTGAGATATAGAACTGAGCAAACCAGGCGGCATAGAGCGTCCATGTACCGATGAATGCCAGCACGTTGATGAGGCGCCATCTTCTGAATAGTGCACAGCCGCATGCGCCACCACCCAGAACGAGGACATATCCGAAGAGTACGCCCGGCATATTCTGACCGGTCGACAGTATTACTGGGCTGAGGAATCCGCCCAGCAGCGAGAGGGCCGCAATGGCAACCTCGTCAAGTATCACGGCATACGCCATCGCTCCTGCGGTGATCACAGCCGCCAGCACAAAGGCCGTGTTCATGCCTATTAGTGGCGGCTGGAGCCACTTGCATGCTGAAAACACCGTTGCATAAAGTATGGCAAAGCCCAGAGCTGTGACGCCCTTGGCCACAAGCTCGTAGTTTCGCCTGCGCGTGACTTCGCCCGTAAGCAGGCACATCAGGCCTGCAGCCGCGGCTATGATCGTCCTGCCAAGAGGTCCGATGAGCCCACGGTCATAAGCGAACTTGAGGAAGTAGGCAACACCAAAAAAGCTCGTGACGACGCCGGCGATGAGTATCCAGCGTGTGCCTATCTTCTCCTCAAGGGCGACTTTCGGCTTCGGCCCGGCGACCGGTTCAGGTCTGTAGAGGCGTTCAGCAGGCGGCGTGCCCTTCTCCCATGCAGGCTTCCCGGGTGGAGGTGTCGGCGCCGGCCTGACGATCGGAGCGGCCTCAGGCTTTGGCGGCTGAGGCGCGACTCCCCGCTCGGCTGGCGCGGACGCAGGGGCGGGTGGCTTGGGTGCGGCTGCGGCGGATTCTCCCTTGAGCCGCTGGATTATCTGCTCGAGACTGTCAATGCGGCGCCTCAGGGCCGATAGTTCTTCCATGAGTCTGTGATTGCGGGAAGAGGCTACAATTGCGACTATCAGCGCTATAGGCCCGCAAGCCATGGCAGCCAGCACAAGCATTATCAGCAATGCAACGATCGCTTCCATTCAATCTCTCCTCAGAATACAGCCGCAGAGTTCAGCAGTATCGACGAGACGCCTTTACGCGCCGCAGATGACTAAGTTGACTCGGGGCCCATCGGCAACAAGGCACCATACCCCTGTGACTTCATGTGACATTGCCGATGTTCTTCTTGCTTTCGACTTTCCTGCGGCAATCCGCCATGACCTCTGTCGGTATCATCTTTCGGGCAGTAATGAAGAGCGCTGGCACGATGAGCACGTCGTCAAGGTGGCCCAGCACAGGCACAAAATCAGGGATGATATCGATGGGGCTGAGCAGGTACGCAATTGCCAGCCATAGAAGCCACCTGGCTACCCTTGGTGTCCGAGGGTCGTTCATGGCCATCCGATAGACAGTGACATTGTCCTTCAGCGTCTGGCAGGCTGCCTTCATCTTCTCGAACATCGCTCGCCTACTCCTGCGGAAGCTTTGCCATGTCCTCATCCGAGCCCGCTACCATAAGCGTATCGCCGGTATAGACCACTGTCTGCGGCATGGGCACATTGATTATGCCGGATTCCTCATTGTTACCCTGCGCGCCGCCTTCGCTGCGCTTAATAGCTATGAGGTTGACGTTATACCTCTTACGCAGATCGATTTGCGCGATAGTCTTGTTGTTCCAGCTTGCCGGGGCCCTAACTCGCGCGAGGCTGTAGCCCGGCGCGAAATCTATCTTCTCGCTGATGTGCGGAGCGATAAGTTTATATGCCCATCTCTGGGCCGATTCCACCTCCGGATATATCACCTCGGAAGCTCCCACGGCTGCGAGCACCTGCCCGGCGATGAGGTTCTGGGCACGAGCGTATATGTTCTTGATGCCAAGCTGTTTCAGGTTCACCACTGTGAGCACCGCCGCCTCGAATGCCTGGCCGCCCTGGCCGATCCCTATCACCGCCACATCAGCTCGGTCCACAGCCTGTGATTTCAGCGCCTCAAGGTCGGTGCTGTCGAGGCGCACCGCGTGAGTCACATCGTCGCGGAGCTCGTCTATCACAGCCCTGTCACGGTCAATGGCTATCACTTCCGCGCCGCTGGCAGTAAGGGCTATAGCGAGTTTTCTGCCGAATCGGCCCAGTCCTATTACAGCAAATGTTCTCATAAGAGCTCTCCGTCACGAATCTTCGTTGATGCGATCCGCGTCAGCCGACCATCACGGCCTCTTCAGGATAATTATACCGTGCCGGGCGCAGATTGAAAGTGAGCGATGCCACGAGAGTCAGCGGCCCCAGCCTGCCCACTAGCATTCCCAGTATCACCACCAGCTTGCCCGCGACGCTCAGATTCGGGGTTATTCCCGTCGACAGGCCGACGGTACCGAGGGCGGAAGTGGCCTCAAAAGCGATATCGAGCAGAGAGAAGCCGCTGTGCCTCTCAGTTATGGATAGTGTCATCGTTATCACCACCAGCGCAGCCAGGTATATCACGGCAAGTGTTATTGCCCGGCTCACTATCGCCAGGCGGATGGAGCGGCCGAATATCTCGACCTCTGTGCGCTTCCTGAGCGTTACCCAGACAACCGCTATCAGCATCACGAATGTCACGGTCTTCATGCCGCCGGCGGTCGAGCCGGGTGAGCCGCCGACGCACATCAGCAGCATAAGCACTATCTTTCCGGCCGGCGACATAGACGGCACGTCGACCGTGTTGAAGCCGGCGGTCCTGGCGCTTATGCTGTGAAAGAGGCCGTCATGCCACCCGAAAGCCGCCTCCTGCTTTAGCCCCTCTGGGCGGATGGAATACCTCTCGAAAAACACAAGCGATACCATCCCGGCAAATATGAGCAGCAGCGAGGCCGTCAGGACTATCTTGGTTTGAAGGGTCATGCGGACCCTGGCCAAACGGCTCTTGCCAGGCTGCCGAAGCCGCGCTGCAACCAGCTTGATACGCTCAAATGCAATCTCAGCCAGGTTGTACAGGACCCCGAACCCGAGACCGCCGAGGACTATCAAGGGACACATTACGGCATACGTCCCCCATGCGCCCCTGTAGCCGGTCATATTGTCGGCGAACGTGGAGAAACCCGCGTTGCAGAAGGCGCTGACCGAATGGAATATCGAGCAGAACCACTGCTGGCGGAAGCTCATTGCATGCCCATCGATGCCGGGCCACATGCACCACATCACAATGGCGCCAAGAGCCTCGATGGCAACGGTGAAAAGGAAGATGAAGCCTATCATGCCGCTTATCTTCAGTGCGCCTTCTTCGCTGAGCACCTGCCTCATCGCGGCGGTCTCCCGCACGCTGAACGCCTGTCCTACAATAAGCGCGAATACTGCCCCGAAGAGCACGATACCGAGACCGCCAAGCTGTATCAGCGCAAGTATCGTCATCTGACCCTGAGGCGTGAAATAGCTGCCCGTGTCCTGAACTATAAGGCCCGTGACGCATGTTGCGCTGGTGGCAGTGAATAGCGCATCTATCACACTTATGTGCTGGCCAGTGGTCGCCCGTGGCATAAGCAGCAATCCGGTACCCGCGGCTATGAGCCCCACAAAGCTCATTATCAGCACTCGCGTCGGACTTCTGCCGCCTGCCATGATGTTGACCAGGCCCACCGAACCCTTTGTGACGAGCTCTATGAAGAGATAGATGCCGATCGCCATGCTGCGGAGGCTGGCAGGATCCTCTGTGGCGAACCATCTCCCCGCGCCGAGCAGTGTCACGACCAATGCCACAATAAGGAGGACTTCTATTCGGAATGCCCTGAGCCACTGACTGATGGAGACGGCGTTGAACATCCGGATGGGCTTCTCGAGGATGAAAACTACCAGCGCCCACGCCTGGACCTTGTGCAGGACGACAGAGGATATGAACGGCCTGTCGAAGCCCACCAGCAGCACGAACGTCCCAGCCACGACCGCTGCGGTGACGGCGTTTACGGCTGCCAGAAGCCACTCAATCCTTTGATTCTTGTAGTCTATCTTCATTGCCGTTTCCCAACGGTTTGAGCCTACAGTCTTACAAACTCTCCCCGGAAATGCCAGAAAATTCGGTTCTCAGGGGTGTCTGCGGTCGCCCAGCCGGGAAACCCTGCGACAGAAGGGTGGCGCAAAGAAAAACGGCCATGACAAGCCACGGCCGCGGAGAGTTCTCAGACTGGAGACTAGTAGCGTATGATCTTGTGGTTTGGGGTGGCCCCTTTGGCACACCACCTGAAGATCTCAACCGTTCCGTCGGGCGATATCTTCAGGAAATCGTTGGTTCTGCCCGTCCAGGAGCCTGAGTTATAGTACCAGTTGCTGCAGCTGCCAGCCTTGTGCGTGTGGCCGACGATCGCCACGTCGTAGCCGTTCTCGACCATGTCGTGGTGATACCTTCGCACCATCTTGTGCTTCATTCCCGGGCGCTTGGGGTGCGGATCCTTGAGCATCCTGGCCTTCAGCTCATCGAGCTTTTTGAGCGTGCGGTCCTTTACGCCGGTGCAGGCATCTGTAAGCTTGTTGCCAAACCGGAATGGTCGGCCGTTCCGCTCCTCCATGATGCCGCGGAGTATGCCGAGTACCCTTCCCCAGCCGGGATTGTCGTTGCGGTTGAGGGGGTCGAGCTCGTGGCCATGCATGAACATGAACTTTCTGCCGCCTATCTTGCGCGTGAAGGGATGCGTCATGTTGTTGAAGAAGGGGTGGCGGAGCATGTCCGCGCCGATGAGCGGTGCGAGCTCTACGTCGTGGTTGCCTACTACGTAGGTCACGCCCATCTCGGTGAATCTGTCGAGAAGGCTCTTGCGATTGACCAGGACCTTGCCGAGGTTGCAGCGGCAGAACTCGAAGAGGTCGCCCAAGATCACAAGCTCGCCATTCTCGGCTTCAACGTAGTCGAGGAATCTGTGGAGAAGCTTCTCTCGGTCGTGAACCGCAAGGTGGTCCCTGCGACCGTTGTCACCCATGTGAAGGTCACTTATAACGAAAATCGGCCGCTCGACGGCTACCGATATTTCCTGCCTTACCAAATTTCGCGCTCCATTCGCCAAAAAAGACACAGGCAGGAGGCCTGCCTGTAGTTTACTATATCGACATTATACGGCTGGGGAGGCCAGCCGGGTCGGAAAATACACTGTAAAAGTATAGCATCCTCCCGGAGTGAAATCAAGGGCCAAAGGGCCCCTGCGCAAACGGCTGGCAAAATGTTCTATCGGCGCGGGAACGATGGCCAAAGTGTCCTATCCCAGGGGGTAGGACATGCTGTAACTTAATGTCCTGTAATAAGTTATGAGTGACCGGGTGGTTCTATAGGACATCGAACCAGCTATTTACTATTTACGATGTATTGTTTTGTGAAAGGAGATAGAACGCCAACGCACACATCAATCAGAGCCCCCGCAATCCCTATTGACCGGTGCCTTCTGCGATCCTTTTCTGGCGAAATACTGCCTCACTCAAACAGTGGGACCCGTACGGAGCGGTTGCCTCAGCAAACGCGACGTCGAGACAAGTCGCATAGAGACGAGTAGAACTCCTGCCAGCGCGAAACGTTACTCCGGTGCTGTGACACAGGGGAGACTACCCAATAGCCCCGCTGCCCCTATTCTCCCTGAAAAAGAACACCGGCTGGAGCTCAGTATAAGCCCCAGCCGGTGCACAATGTTCACTAAGTCATTACCTACGTTTCCGCAGTAGAGCCAGCCCGCCGAAGCTCAGCAGAACCATCGTTGCCGGTTCTGGAACGGTGTCATAGGCGATACCATGGTAGATCGTGCGATCCGCAAGGTCGGCGTAGTCAAAGACTACGGTGACACTCCCGGACCCGCCAACCGTCACACTGCCCATAAGGTTCTCAAAGACAGTGTAGTTCAAGTTTGACTCAGCCCGCGAAACCAGGCCTGTGTTGGTTCCAGTACTGTAACCATAGGCCGCCAGCGTATCGCCGTCAAAAGCGGCCATGATGTCGTAGCTCTTGCCGCCATAGAGCCCGCCCTCCAAGTCGAGGGCAACGCTGGTGAGGATCCAGAAATAATAGGTTTCGCCTTCAGTCAGGCCCGAGATAGTCGTACGCGCTTCCTCGCCATAGCTTGACTGTGCGAGGAAGGACTGCGGGAGTATGCCATCTACTCCTGCCCACGGTGATGCTACATCCAAGCTCCTGTCACGCCACTGGCCGTCAACATACCCACTCTCGGCGTACCAGGTCGCAGGGTCACCGTCAGTGAGAACGGTAATGTCACGCGGCAAGACAATATTCGCCCCCGTGACGCCGGCCTGAGCGAGCGAAGCTAGCAGACCTACTGCCAACATTACCACAATTAACTTCTTCATCATCAGTCCTCCAATCAAATCAAACAAAGAAAACAACTGAAAGTGTTACATAGGCATTAGAGCCTCCAAATTAGATACATATACAGTTTCAGTGGAAAAGGCCGATGACCGCAGGCAGGCAGGGGGGTCTCATCACCATCACATCCTTCCGCCAGCCATTTTAGCCAAAATGGCCGGGTGATGCAAGGAGGTAGAGCAGAAAACCGCCAAAAAGACGTCTTCAGGCAGATAACAGCGGCCAAGTCCCTTTTTTTTCCGGTATTATACTGGGCGAAATGGGGTACCAGCCCTCCGTACTTGGTTTGCCCCGGTTTCTAATCATCGATATCCCCCGACCCGGGCAATGCAAGCCCAAAACCCGAAATCCAAGTACGCCGAGGCGTTTCCGGCGGCCTGTGCGAGGTCGTTCAGTGTGATTCGCCGTCTGCAAGCTTCCTGTACAGAGCCTTCGCATCTTCGTAGTTCGGGTCTATGGCGAGTGACTGTCTGAGCTCCAGCAGCGCTTCCTCATTTCTGCCCGTCTTCGACAGTACCGAGCCAAGATTGAAATGCACAACGGCATTGTTCGCATCCATCGCCAGCGCCCGCCTGTAGCAGCTCTCAGCCTCCGTGAGATTCTCCAGCCTCTCGTAGGTATCGCCGAGGTTGTTCCACGCAACAAAATCATCCTCTATCGCAAGGCTTTTCCTGTAGCTCTCGATAGCGCCAGCCAGGTCACCCTTCGTTGCCATCGCAAAGGCCATAGTACGGTAAGCATCGGCGAGCTTCGGATCAAGCTCAATGGCTTTGCGGCACGCCGCGACAGCCTTGTCGAAGCCTCCTTTCTCGTGAAAGGCCATCCCGAGGCCGGCATACGCGTTAGCCATCTTCGGGCCAAGGCGGATGGCCTCGTTGAAGCTCGCTATTGCTTCATCGGTCCTGTGCAGGCGCAGAAGCGACAGGCCGAGGTCCGACCAGACAGCCGGCATTCCAGGATCCAGCGTCACAGCTTTGTTGTAGAAGCCTATTGCCTCATCGAATCGGCCCATCCTGCTCATCAGATTGCCCATCGCGGAGAGTGCCTCGGATGATTCAGGGTCGGCTTCCAACACCTTCTCCAGGTACCGGGCTGCTTCGGGGTATCGCTTCAGGCGGAAGCAGGCCAGACCCGCATAGAACGACCCATCGCGATACCGGGGGTCCATGGCAAGAGCCTTGCGGGCATGCACCAGCGCCTCTTCGGGTCTCTCTGTCGCAAGCAGAACCTGAGCCATGGCACAAAGGGCGTATTTGCCTTCGGATATGGTGAGCGACTTGCGCAACGCGGCTTCCGCTTCATCCATACAACCGATGTTGCTGAGCGCTGCCCCGAGCGAGGCGTGCATATACCTGTTATCCGGCGATATGTCGACGGCTCTGGTGAAAAGGGTGATGCTGTCTTTCCAGTAGGCGGCTGTCTGATGCGTCATGACGCCGCAGACTGCGAGGAGCGCAATTACGACGGCCGCTGCAGCGGGCTTGAAGCGGGGTCTCGATACGACAATGTCCCGTGATGCCCAGGCAAGGATGATGAAGAGCCCTGTGAAAGGTATGTAGGTATATCTGTCGGCGTGGGACTGTGTACCTACCTGAACAATGCCGATGACTGGCAGCAATGTCAGAAGATACCAGAGCCAGCCGACGATGAGATACCTTCTCGAGCGTGACAGGGCTGCGGCGATGGTGACTGTGAGAAGTAGCACGGCAAGAAGTGAGACCTGGCCCCATTGAGGCTCGCGCGAGAAGAAATAATAGACGCTCAGATTGGTCGGCCAGAACATCTTGGCGATGTACCACCAGTATGAGGTGATGGCGTTGGCAATCCGGGAGGCAAGACTGAGCTTATCGAGCCCAATGGCTGCGGTTCTGCTCTGGCCGATGATAGTCAGGACTATGGCGCCTGATGCCATCATCAGCAGGGGGGCCTTCTCGAGGATGAGTTTCCTGAGGGTCAGGCCGTCGGCTGCTATGGGGCGAGCGCCGTACATGTGGAACCGCCGGAGCGGCCAGTAATCGAGCAGGACGCAGACCAGTGGCAGAGTTACGACCATCGACTTGGATAGAAGCGCGAGTGAGAAAAGCAGAAGCACCAGCAGGTATCGCTGTAATGAGCTGTTTCGCGCGTAGTATGCATAGGCCCAGAGTGTGGCGAACCAGAAGAGGCCGCTGAGCACATCTTTGCGTTCAGCAGCCCATGCGACGCTTTCAACATGCGTCGGGTGCAGGGCGAAGAGGCTGGCAACAAGTGCGCTCAGCCAGAGGCGGCTGGTGGCATATCTTAGGAAAAGGAAAAGCACGATGGCGCCGAGGATGTGCAGAGCGAGGCTGACAAGATGATGACCGCCGGCCCATGTGCCGAACAGCTGCCAGTCCAGCATAAGGCTCAGCCACGTCAGCGGATGCCAGTGGTCCCTGTAAAGCTCAGTGAATGCCCACTTGATGTTCTCATATGAAAGACCGGTAGTGACATGAGGATTGCGGGTGATAAAGTGGGGGTCATCAAAGAAGATAAACTCATTGTGCCAGATGCCCCAGTAGGCTGCAACAGTTGCCAGCACGAGGATTACAGCGACGAGAGCGGCCTTTCCCGCGTGTGCCGGATGCGGCGAAAGCAAGTCTTTCCCGGGGTGCGATGGGCTGCTCATCATTGTGTGCCTCCCGTCAGCTCCCGATAGACTCGTTTTGCATCCTCATAGTCCGGGTCTATGGCCAGCGCGCCTTTCAAAGCCAGAGCAGCCTCGTCGTTTCTGTTCATCATCTTCAGTACCACCCCCAGATTGTAATACGGGATGGCGATGTGCGGCTTGAGCGCGATGGCCTGTCTGTAACATTTCTCCGCCTCGGCGAGTTCGCCGAGGTGCTCAAGGGCGTCGCCAAGGTTGTTCCACGCTGAGAACTCGGACTCTATCGTAAGGCTTATCCTGTACTCGGCAGCTGCTTGTTTGTAGTCACCTTTTTTCGCCAGTGTCGAGGCCAGTGCACGGTGTGCAGAGGCAAGCTGGGGCTGAAGCCGGACGGCTGTGGCGCATTCTGTGAGCGCCTCGTCGAGGCGGCCCATTTCGCTGAGCGTCATGCCGAGGTTGCCGTGGGCATCAGCCCAGTCGGGAATAAGGTCGATAGCCTTGCGGAATTGCTGCTCGGCTTCCGCGTAGCGGCCCATGTTGTGGAGAAGCAGGCCAGCGTTGAGTCTGGCAGAGGACATTCCTGGCTCGGCCTCGAGCGCCTTGTTGTAGTATTCCAACGCTTCAGCATACAGGCCCTTCTTGCGCATGACCGTTCCGAGGAAGTCGTATGTGGCACAATGCGGCTGGATCCGTAACGATTCCGTCAGCTGGGTATAGGCTTTGTCGAGCTGGTTGTCATTGCAGTATGCTTCGCCGAGCTTCATATGTATGAAGAAGTTGTCACGTGTGACAGTCAGGGCACGGGTGAAGAGCGTGAAGTCGCTCTTCCAGTATCGGACAGTGCGATAGGTGAGTGTGCCTAGAGCCGCAATAATCACGAGGGCAGCCGTGGTGAAAACGAGCTTGAGTCCGGGCCGTTTCGCAACGAGGTCAGCAACTGCCCAGGCGATGATGATGAACAGGCCGGTAAAGGGTATGTATGTGTATCTGTCGGCATAGGACTGGCCACCGACCTGGATGAGGCCTATCACGGGCACAAGCGTGATAAGGTACCAGAACCAGCCAACGAGGATGTACCTGCGTCGCACGCCAAGCCACAGGGAGCAGAGAGTCGTGATGACGAGCAGGGCGGCAGCGGGTATGGCCCAGACCGTGATCGACTGGTGGAGATACGGGTAATAGACCGCCAGGTTGACGGGCCAGATCATCTTCAGGATGTAGCGCCCATAAGAGACTACGGCGTTCAGTGTGCGCGTTGTGAGACTAAGGCCATAGAGAGCCTCGCTCTGCGCCTGTAGAGTTATCAGAGAGGAGACCAGGCTCAGTGCCAGGAGCGGAAGCTTCTCGAGAATAAGGCGTGGCGCCCTGCGCAATCCTGTCCGGGTGAGTTCGAACCTTTCCAGGGGCCAGTAGTCAAGCAGCAGCAGGACGAGCGGCAGTGTCACGAGCATGGGTTTGGCCATTAGGCCGAGGGCCAAGAGCGCCAGCACGAGCACGTACCTTAGAACTCCCGGACGGCGTGCATAAAAAACATACGCGAGCATCGTAGCCATCCAGAAGAGTGTGCTGAGTACATCCTTCCGCTCAGCAGCCCATGCGACAGATTCCACGTGGGCGGGATGCAGCGCGAAGAGAGCTGCGACAAAGGCGCCTGGCCAGTGTCTTCCGGTCGTCCATGCGAGGAACCAGAAAAGCAGGAGGGTGTTGAGGATATGATATACCAGGTTGACGAGGTGGTGGCCCGGAGCCCACATTCCGAATAGTTCGACATCGGCCATGTGGCTGAGCCACGTGAGCGGGTGCCAGTTGCAGTTGCGAAACGTGGTGAAGGCCCATTTGATGCCGCCCCGGGTCAGGCCCTGATTCACCTCGTAACAGCCGGTTATATACTGGTTATCATCCAGGATAACGAAATCATTGTTGCCGAGCCGCCAGTACGCCGCGGCAGTCACGGCAGCCAAGACCACCGTAATGGCCACAGCCCGTTTCCATCGTGCTCCGGCAGCGTAGCGGGCGGGTGTCGGATCACGACTCTGTGAGCGTGACGTCTCTTTTCTGCTCTGACGCATTCGCATTCCTCAGAAGACGGGGTGATAGTACCAGAAGTGTGCAACACAGACAACAGCGGGGACGAGACTGGCGCGACTGACAATATTCGACCTCAAGGCTCGCTAAATTGTTGGCTGTTCGTCGATGTGGGCATGTTCTTTGGCCCTTTCCTGCTGTAAAATAGATGCCAGATAGTACAATGGTGCAAACGGCGTCCGAGCTTGACCCCTGTTTTCGGCCTGCTAACGCTTGTTTTGCGCACCTGAGGGGGCAATCTTTGGCGAATGCGCATCCTGACCGCCTCCAGATATTGACAGAATGGGAGTCGCTCTGATATAGTACCTCATGGTGGTAGGCTCTGAGCCTAGCTCGCTTCCACTGAGGGTAGCAGATTGGATTAGTGCTTGATGCTATGCGGGCGCACACCTGCAGAGCTTCGGAGTTGGGTTTGATGAACTTTTTGGAAGGAAGGTGATTATGAAGATGAAGTATCTATTTGTCCTGACGGTCCTCGTCGGGATGGCAGGCAGCTCGTATGCTGCGTCTGTTTACCCGGTTCAGTCCGGCAACTGGGCTGACCCGAACACCTGGGGCACATATGGTGTGCCACCCCTTACTGGTACAGATGAATACAAGGTCTTTGCATCGGCGTCGGACTTGGCACTGAACGGTATGACCATTACGGTCAACTCCAATGTCGGTTCCTACACAGTTGCCAAAATAGACCTCGCCCGGGCTACCACTCTTGAGATCCAGGCAGGGGCCGTGTTTGGCAATGATAAGGAGCTGCGTGTTGGTGATGCCGGCGCGACAGGTAACGGCGGCGCTCAGTCTGATGATGGTTATGTGAATCAGACCGGCGGGACGCTCACGATCGGCGGCACCGGCAAGCTCGAGATCGGGTACAAGACCCTTACGCTGGGCACCACAGGCACTGATGGCGGCATCTATACCATCAGCGGCGGCACTCTCCAGGGCTCCGGCAGCATATACGTGGCTGCTGCTGGCGGCGATGGCACGCTCGGCAAGATGATTGTCGATGGCAGCGCTGGCACCATCAGTATGACTGGCTCGCTCTATGTCGCCAATGACAGCGCAAGTTCTTCCGGGAATATCGGCAACGGCACAGTTGAGTTCAAGTGTGACGCAAGTGGTGCCGTGAGCAAGATACAGGTCCTGAAGACCGTCGTTGATTCCCAGGATGAGGAAGCTGCAGTTGCGGCTCTTGTCGTCGATATGACAGCCGGCACCGCAACTGGCGATGTCGTGCTTATCGAGAACACCGGCGCAGATGCCGTGGTTGGCGGGTTCGACACGCTTAACAAGGCTGTAGCCACTGAAGGCAGCGTCTATGAAATCGGCTCAGGCTGGTTCAAGCTGACCTACAACTATGCTGCCGGCGCTGACATGGTCGGCAACGACATAGCGCTTGTCATGGTACCGGAGCCGGCAACCATCGCCGTGCTTGGCCTTGGCGGCCTCCTGCTCCGTCGTCGTTTTGCGTAACATAGCTTGACGTCGATAACGGCAATTGAAGGACACGCGAGGATACCCTTGCGTGTCCTTTCTTTTTTGCGCAGCACTCGCAGACGACGTCTCTTGCCAACGTGTTTGTGCACGCGTACCGAGATTTGCCGAAAAGCCTTCGAGAGCTATTCGGAGCCTGCAATACGCAAGAGTGATTTACTGGCGGTTCTGGCGCACTGCATGTGAGGTTATTATGGGCACTTGTAACCCGATGGCACACAAGTGTCGCAAGCGGCTGGCGATGTGAAATGAACCGGTGAGGCAGGCAGGGCGTATGTGATGTTATGTTCAAGCCAGCCAACCCGATGTGCCGATGGGATAGAGTATGAACCTGGTTGTGATCTACGAAGCAGCTTTCAACACTGTGGATGCAGTTCTCGATTACCTCAAGAAACAGGGATATGACGCTGTGGCACTGGAGCACCCATATTCTGATCTGCCGCGGATGACCGACCCATCCCGCCACACACTGCGGGACTTCATCAGCCCTCTGACATATGTCGCTGTCCCTCGCGACCAGGAGACAGATGCCCGCAGGGCGATAGGCGAGTTTCATCTGCCTTCACAGAAGCGACTTGCGGCAAGGTGCGAGACCCTGCTTTTTCAGATACTGATTGCCTCACTTGTCACTTTCATTGCGGCGATCATGCTTGTTCTGTACAATCCCTTTGATGTCTACTTCCCCGTGCTCTACGCCGTCTGGCTGGGCGCGTTCATCTTCGTGGCGAATCTGGGCAGGATAAATGCTATGCTGGATCGGCAACGGAAGTCGCGCATGTGGCACAACTATCAGTCAGCCTTGTAGCCGGTCTCGGCCACAAGTCACAAGCCTGGGAGCTCCACAGGAATCCTGTCACTTAGGATAGCAATCCTCGCGCCTGCGCAGCTCTGCTATCATTTCTCCGGGACATCATTCGGGTCAAGCTTGAGCGCCTTGCGAAGCTCGCTCTTGGCCGCATCCATCTTCTGCAGGGCTTCGGCCTGTTTTACCATAGCCTCGTTGTCAGCCGTGATACCAGTATCGATGACATATGGAGTGACAAAAACTATCAGCTCGTTATTGACCTTCTGTGAATCGATATGGCTGAAGACAGCTCCGATAAGGGGGATATCCCCGAGCAGCGGCACCTTGTTGACAGTCTCGGTGTCCGTCTGGTAGATGATGCCGCCTATCATTATGGTTTGACCGTCCCCGACTATCGTTTTGGTCGTAGTGTCAAGGAGGCTTGTGGCGATGTTGCCGTTCACGAGCTGAGGATCAAGCTGTGAGACCATGAGGTTGACGGTCATATCGACAGCCTTTTCCGGAGTTATGTTGGGCCTTACACGGAGAGTCACGCCGACACCTCTGTATTCGACCGAATCCTTCGTTGCCGTGCCTTCGGAAGATGTCTGTGTGCTCACTATGAAAGGTACGCTCTTACCCTTGAAGAAGGTTGCTTCCTCATTGTCGCGCGTCCACAGGGTGGGCTGATTCATTATTGTTGCATTTGCCTTGGTCACCAGAAGGTCGAGCAGCATGCTTATGTTGGCAGTAGTGGTCAGGTTGAATGTGCCGGGCCTGGCCGAGGTACTTGAGACATCTGTGTTGCTGGCGGAGGTGAGTCTGGTTAACGCCGTGGCGCCGTTTATGCCGATCTGACCGAAGGCATCCGGGTTTGCCGAGTACTCGGCACCCAGTTTGAGCATGTTCTCGCGATTCACCTCGAGAATCACCGCCTGGACCATGACCTGCTTTGCCGGCATGTCTAGCTTCTGTATCATTTCGGTGATGTCATCGAGGTACTCTTTGGGTGACAGCACCATTATCGATTTGCTGCGCGTGTCCGGAATGAAGCGTATCTTGCCTATGATGTTGCTGATAGGTGCCTCGCCGGTGCTTTCCCTTGCACGTGTCCACCACGGCGAGTACGTACTGGTAGAGGTGCCGTCGGTTCCCGCTTCACTCGTGGCCTGACCTGTTGTCTGGTCGATGGTATATGTTGAAAGACCGGTCCTGGAGAGCGGTATTGTTGCGGCGGTGCCGGTCTGATTGAACATGGCGTTGAGCCTCTGTGCCAGGTCCTCCGGGTCGGCGTACTTAAGAGTTATTACAGCGGGGACTTCGCCCGGTTCCCTCTTATCGAGGTCGTGAATCAGCATCTCCACAACATCATACGCAGCCGGTATCTTGCTTATGACAATTATCTTCTTGGTGTCGGGCACCGCCTCGAAGGAGAGCTGGCCGTAGAGCGGCCCGATTATGTTCTGCTTGTCCGTGGTCACGGCCCCGATATAGGCTGCGAACCAGTTGCGGCTCGAGCTGCTGCTCTGGTCCTCGCTGAAAAGCGTCGAAAGAAGGTCAGCCATCTTTACGGGGTCAGAATTGTGAAGCTCAATGATGAGCGGCTTGAGCTTGTCGAGTGCGACCGGTATATCCCATTCCTCTATCTGCCTGGCGATCTTTGTCATGTTGTCCGGCGAGGCAATGACCGTCACCTGGCCCAGCGAAGGATACGATATCACTTTGACCGTGTCAGCGGGGTCAGAGGATGCCTGCATCCCGCGACCATAACCGCCCGGGCCAAAACGGGCCGTGAGCAGTTGATTCTGAGTGCTGGTGCTGGCGCTGTAGAGGTCATCAATATTCTTCTTTATCGAGTCGGAGTCAGCATGTCGCAGGAGGAAAGTCCTTTCCTCAAACATGGCATTGCCAGGCTGGTCTATTTCGGTCACAAGCTTCCGGACCATGTCACGTTTTTCCTTGCTTCCAAAGAGCATTATCTGCCTGCTTTTGGGCAACGGCTGCAGGAGCACGCTCGACTTGAGCGTGACGCCCGGCATGCTCTGGAGAGTCTTGCTGACCTTGTCGGTAAGGTCGGTCACATCCACATACTTCACCTGTAGTATGTCGTACTCCGGCGAGACCTGCAGCTCCTTGTCGAGCTTCTCGATCCAGAGGCCTATGCTCTCCATGTCTTCCGGCTTTGCCCTGGCGATTATCCAGTTGTTCTTCGTCTCGGGAACGAGCATAACCCTGTCGGCTCCCTGTTCAAGGACGATCGAGGTCACCGTAGTTTTGTCCGTAGTCTTGTTGGGATCTTCCATATCGCCAAACTGGGTACCTGTGTTTATGAGCTTCTCGATGACTTCGGCTATTGCGCCGGCATCGCCTGTTGTGAGCTGGAAGATGCGTTCTTCAGTGCCCGCCGGCTGCGGTTTGTCCAGCCTGGTGACCATCTTCTCCAGCCGCATCAGATTCTCCACAGTCTCGATCACGGTCAGGTTGCCGGTGTTCTCGTCGACGCCAACATAGCCATATGACGAGACAAGGGGCCCCACAAGCGTGTACATTTTCGCTGCCTTGTAGTTGCGAAGAACGAATGTCTTCTGGACCATCTGGTTCTTGTCGGTCAGGCTGGCCAGCGGGACATCCGGGGCAATGACTGGAACTTGGCCTATCCTTGATTCAGGAATAGGCTTCAGGAATATGACATTACCCGACTGCTCCACGGCCACTCCCTTTGCGCGCAGAGCGGCGAAGATAAGAGCCAGTGCCTCACTGCGCCTTATCCTGTTCGGGGAGTATATAGTGACTTTCTGCTGCATGACGCTATCGTTTGTGGGTATCACAACCTGGCCGGTCCACTGCGAGATCTTCTCGATGATATTGCGCATCTGGACATCCTGCAGATTCAGGGCCTCCAGGGGATTGGGGTCATTCGGGTCAAGGGCGACCGTATCCCGGCTGGAATCTCTGCGTCGGCTCCTGCCACCCCACATTCCGGGCTCCATACCCATGCCCATATCCATGCCCATCCCCGCACCCGTGTCCATGCCCGGCGCGAAGCCCGAGAAGTCACCGCCAGGACCTGAGCCCGATGGTTCATTGCTGTCGCCTGTTCTGCTGCGACGTCCCCGTCTGCCCTCAAACCCCCGTTGTGCCTGATTCGGCTCAGGGGTGGTTGTCGATTCGGCCGCAGCCGTCTGCTGGCCTGTGGCGGCGTTGGTACTGACAGCCGTCTTGTCCGGAACGGTCTTCTTTTCTCCGGAGCCGGTGGGAAACATAAAATACCAGACGAGCGCTGCCACTACCGCTATGACCAGTATCAGTATTACTAGTTTGCTGCCTTTCACGTTTATCTCCTTTGGGCTATTGCCTGTTATTGGCCTCGATTACCCGCGTTCTCACGCATCTGTCTGAAATAGTCTCGCCGCTCGTCGGGTGACATATTCATGAATCTCTGGCGCATGTTGTCTCGTTCCTGCTGGCTCATATTAAGGAAACCGCCGAAACCGCCGCGTCCGCTGCGCCCGCCCGGACCACCCGGTCCGCCGAAATCACCTCTCCTCATGTCACCGCCCGGCCCGCTCCTGGAAGGGCCTGCGCCTGCCATACGTGCATTGGGATCAGGCCTGGCCTCAGGCACGATCACCATCTGTCTGTCGCCAAACTGAACGCTCACGGATGTGGGATCTATCTTCAGTATCTTTGACCCTGCGACTTCGGCACCTACCTTATACCACTGCCCGTTGAAGAGCGCCTCGTCTCCCATGATGCCGGCAAACTGCGGCGGAGAGGGCTTCTGGGCCTCGCCGGCGAAAGGATTCTTCGCTATCACCTTGCTCATCTCTTCCTGGCTGTGCTTCTTGTAGGTCTCCAGAGCGTTGCTGTTCTTGCCCGACATCTCGAAGGCCGAATTGACCTGAGACCTCGCCATCGTCTGCTCGACGGCCACAAACACGACTTTGGCCAGCAGCAGGATACCCATCGCCGCAGCTGCGGCGACCAGCACCTTTGCTGCCGTCTGCTCGTGCCTTGCTATGCCTAGTTTTTTCGTCAATTCCATGCTGCCTCCGGGCTCAGTCATTCTTGCAGAATGTTGAAACTGTGATGGACAACGTCATGTCGTCGCGTTTGCGGGGGTCACAGCTGAGTCTCAGTTCATCAACGCCGAGGAAATAAGGATTCTCCGGCAGACTTGCCAGCAGCTTGACTGCCTGTGCCATGTTGCACTTTCCGTCGCACTTGAGCTTTGAGACTGTGAAGCCCAGCTTGTTCGGAGTCTTGCCTGTCGTTATGTATTGCAGACTCTTGACCTGGATGCCCGCGGCGTTCATTTGCTCGTTCACTTTTGTCTTGAAGAGATGCTGCTGCCTCTCGGTCTGCACCGGCATCGTCATCACAGGGACCAGCGTCGCCTGGTTAATGCGCCTGTTCAGGCTGGAATTGAGCGAGGCAATTATCCGCCTGTTCGCCTGAAGCGCGTCGCGCGTCTGCCGCCAGTCGGATATCCAGGGGTCCAGCACTTTAACATAGGCCAGTACGATCGCAGCCGCGGCCAACCCGATCATCAGCACCTTTTTGTCATGTTTGCTCAGCTTATATGCCATTTCATCTCCCAAAGACAGCCAGAGGCTCGGACTGACCCTTGGTGAAGTTCCTGTAGTCGAACGTTATCGTGAAGACTATCTTGTTTTCCCTGTCGTCCTTGACGGCGCTCTGCTCCTTGACATTCGATATCCCCTTCTTGGTTCGCAGGGCCGCCTCGAGCTTATAGAGCGAATCGTTGGTCCTTGCCTGGCCGGTTACGCTGACAGGCTTGTCTTTTCGGAATGTAAAACTGTGGAAAGTGACGTCCTCAGGAGAGGACTCTTTCAGAATAGTGAATACCTCGAGCATGTCCGGACGTTCAGCGGCCGTTTCATTTATCGCCTTGTGTTCTTCGAGCATCGATGTCACGCTTACTCCCTCGCGCACATCACCAAGAAGCCTCTCGGTCTTCTTAAGTGCCATCTTGTCGATCCCATACCATCCGAGGAGGGTCACAACAGCCGCCGCGGCTACAAGCGACACAGCCTTCCTGAGCGGAATGCCGGCATGCGCTTCCTTCTGCTCGTCCGCCGGCCGATAGAGACGGCTGAAAATGTCGAGCTCCTGTGTGCCCTCAAGCGCAAGCATCGCGGCCCCGGCCTCAGCCATATACTGGTACAGCTCGGCGGCAGCGACGGCAGTCCCATCCTGCGCCGCCCACCCTCTCGGGACCGACGGCCGTACCGTCATTCCGCTGTCGGTCAGGTAGCGGACCACCTCTGCGATAGCCGCCGAACCGTCACTGACGATGTAGATAGGCGTCTCTTTGGCCAGACCGAACAGCTCTGCGGCACCCTCGATATCCCACTTGAGACGTTCGGCCTCAGGCACCGATATCACCTGACCCTTCAACAGGTCATCGAGTCCGACATCGATCCGGGCCGCCTGACTAAGCAGACTGCCGTCGACCAGGCATACATCCGTGCCGTGGGCCTTGAGACGCACCACCAGAGTTCTTGCGCTTGTTCCTCTGCATGCCTCGCTCCAGGCGCGAGCGAAACCGTCGCATTCAAGCACTATTCTGGCTGGCCTCAGGCTGGCGGCTTCATCAGCGAAGCCTTTGATACTGCTGGTTCTCGTGGCCGCTATCGTGACTTGACGTTTGTTGTTGCTGACCCGTCCCTCTCGCCATGCGATCTCCATATCATCCGGCGGCAGCGGCAGCACCGCTTCGGCCTGCATCCTCACAATAGACTCAAGGTCCTTGTCTCCCTTTGCGGGGACCTCAATGTGACGATAGACTACGCTCTCGCCTTCAAAGACGGCGACCACGGGCGTGGGGCCTTCGTCCGCCTGCCGCCGGCCCCATCCGGCAGCCACAAGGTCTGCCACGATCTGGGAGAGGCCTTTGCCGTTGACCTCACAGGTGAAGAATCTCTTGATCTGGAACCTGCCGGCAGCCCCGTGCACCTCGACTACCCTGCACCAGTTCCCTGATCTGCCGATTGCCATCACGGACGTAAGCGTTTTTCCATTTGCCATTTGGGCTATTCTCTGCTCTGAGAAACCTGCCGAGGCTGCTCGGCAGCCCCTTCTTCCAAACCCATAATCATAGGTTTAACGACTTAATTATGCCAATATACTATTGGCGAGCCATCCTGGCCCCTGTCAACGACTGCTTCGGCCTCATAGACCGCACCCGTCCTCTGCGAGGTGACCGTGCACTTAATAGTAAAGACGCTCGACCTTACCGTCATATTGTTGGCGTATCGGCGGAATTGTGCCACCGACATCGCGCCGGACTGAGCTATCGCCCCCGGCGAGTCGAATCCTACGCCCAATCCGCTTCGCGCTGCTATTACAGCATCAGCCAGGTCCGGATTACCCTCGAAGAGGGCCGTGAGGGTATCCCTGCTGGCCGTGTTTACATTGACCCTTCCCTTGACCGTGCTGTTGCTGAAAGCACTTATACGGTCTGATATCTCCGCGAATGTCTGCATGTCCAGCGGCACGGCGTCGTTCGCATCGTCGATATTTGTCCGGGCTGATTGTGATGTCGAGTCAGCCAGGAGCTCGCCGATGCTGTTGAAGCCGTTGCCTCTGCTCTGCGTTATCCATCTGGCGTATGCGGGACGCAGACCGAGGCTTCTCTGCAGCCGGCCCTGGCTGGCCGCGTTAATATTCATGCGTCTGTTGCCTTCGCTGTCGGTATTGTTCTCGTAGGAGTAGACGGTCAGAAGGTCCTTCCATGCGACATCCAGGACTTCATCCTGGTTGTCGTTTGGGGGCGTGGCGGCGCCGTCCATCTCATTGAGGTCCAGCAGCCCGTTGCCGTTCATATCCTCGCCATGGAACATGGTCTCCGTCATCCCCTTGGCCAGCAGGACCTCCCTGAGAGTCCGCATGTCACCATTTCTCATTAGATAAGGGTGCTTCAGATTCAGATAGTACCCGCTCTCTGCGCCGTTCTCCTGTTCCGTATCGTCCGAATCGCGCCAGTCGACGATGGCATCGGCGATCTCATCGGTCATGCCGGGTATGCCCACCAGCTGCTCCCTCGTCGCGGCATTCACGTTCAACTTTCCGCATTCGTCGGTAATGGTGACTGTCAGCGTGCAGCCGTCAAGCTGTATGTCACTAAGCTCATCCGGATTGTCAGACCAAATGTCTGTGAGTGAATCCGTGGCCTTGTCGTCATCGGTGAGCATTGCTATAGCCTTCTCAATACCGGCTCTGCACGCCCATCGGGCGCGAGTCTGCTCCGTCTCAGCCAGGCACATTCTGCTCTCGATGCGCGAGCTGGCGGCGATCACTGCGGCTACGGCAGCAAGCAGCACCACGACCCAGAGCACCGCAACCAGAACGATACCACTTCTGAGATTTGATCTTTCGGTGCTCATTCTCAGCCACCTCCCTGACCAGCGGGAGGAGGCCCACCTTGGCCACCGCCTGGAGGAGGCCCACCACGGCCGCCGCCTTCAGGAGGAGGTCCACCTTGCCCATCAGGCGGAGGACCGGGCGGTCGGTCGCCGCCACCCTGGCCCTCTGTGCTGCCACGACCTCGCCGGCCGCTGCCTCGCGTGCCGCCGCGACCACCCGTACCTCCGGAATCGGTCGCGCTGCCGCGCCGGCCGCCTCGCCCGCTATCCGGAACAACGTTACTGACGCCGCCTCCGCCCCGGCCGCCGCCCGAGGCTGCCGCGACCGCGCTCCTGGCAGACACATCGACCGGTACGGCGACCGCCATGTTGCCTGCAGTGCTTGGCTGCGTTGTTGTCGCCTGCCTTCGCGGGAAATCTATCAGAAATGATTTGACTACCCTCTGGTTCTCGCCGGGAACCTGCGCGACGATGTTTATGACCATTATCTCACAGTCTTTGCCGATGTCCTCCGGCCAGTCGCTGCGCCATTCTTTGTCGTCGAGATACCGCATGTCAAATGCGATTATGTTGTCCGACAGAATGCTCACAACGCCCGATGGCTCCAGGTCCTCGCTCGGGTTCGGCCAGAGCCTCCTCAGAAAGACATTCCTGCCGTTCTGTATACCCGCCGTGTACTGCACTTCGCATATGTCTCCCTCGGGCTGGCCTTGTCTTACGCTCGACCATCGTGTGGTGTAGAAGGTCAGGCTCGGTACCTGGCCCGCCTCGGTCGATACGATCTCGCCGACGAACTTTCTGCCCTCTGCGCCTCTGTAGATGTTCCTCAGGTCGGCTTTCATGCTGTCGGCGATATATCGCAGCTCTGAGCTGACCTCCGAATACTTCTCCACCTTCTCCCTGCCGCGCGTCACTATGCGCACCGCTGCCACAGCGCTCAGCGTCACCAGCGATGCCAGCACAGCCGCTATCATTATCTCTACCAGTGTGAATCCGCGTCTCTTTCTCATTGCTGACTCGCCCCCATCTCGGATGAAGTGCCGCTGACATCCATACCGGTCTCGTCCATAGCTTCCTCTTCGGGAAGCGTCGTCTCTTCGCTCACGACACCGCTGCCATCCAGCATCGTTGAGGCTGATATCGACCTTACTTTGCCGCCTCTCTCCCAGGCTACCGTGATATCCACTCTCTTGAGCTTGTCGTACAATTCATCCGTTATCGTTACCCACCACCTGTAGTTTGTGTCGCCTTCGCTGAAACTGCCCTCCGTTATTCCCTTCTGCACCACCGTGTCTATTCCGATGTAATCTATCACGGTAAGCTGCCTGTCGAGAACCTCCCACGCGCGGGCATATTCCGTATCTAATCGCAGCGCATCCAGACTCCTGCTGGTGATCGCTGCGATCACAACGACGCCCAGCGCAAGCAAAGCGCTTGCCGATATTACCTCAACAAGTGTGAATCCCCGTGATTTCCGCATGTACCGCTCTTACTAACCCGCCATTTCGTCAAGGTCGATGGTGTCGCTCGGGATATCCTCGGCAACACCCTCGATGACCCTGGCTATACCTGTCGCTCCCGAAATGGCTATAACGTAATGCCTCACGCCATCGCCTATCTGTATCACCGCGTTCTCGGCTGTGCCGTCAGGCCTGAATCTCACTCTCTCCTGCCCCGATTCCCCGTACCAGAAGGCTTCGTCACTGTCAGTCTTGTCAACCTCCGCCGCCTCGAACATCACATCGCCGCCCAGCGTGACCGTCCTCCAATACTGATTCTTCACCTCAGACGTGACCGCCTGGCCGCTCTCCTGGTCCCACTCCTCAACACTTACAAGTACCCGCCTGTTGGCTGCGTCTACGATAAGGTCACAGACCTTCTGCTGCTCGACCGCCGTCATCCGGGCATACTTAGCCGCAAGCAGCACCTCGCGCGCCGCCTTCTTCAGTGTCATGCTCTTGTATGCCTTGGTATAAGTCCCGCCCACGGCCCCGACGAGCAGCGCCATAAGCGTTATCACTACCAGCAGCTCTACGATAGTGAATCCATATCCTTTCGTCTTTCGCACATTCTGACGCATAGCGTCCCTGGTCTTTCTGCCGTCCAGCTCATGGCTCAATCGTTATATATGTCCGCGTTCTCTCCCTCACCTCCCGCTGCGCCATCCGCGCCAAGCGAGACGATATCAAAACTTCCCACGTTCGCGGTGCCTTGCTCGATATAGATATATGGATTGTCCCACGGGTCCAGCAGCTGACTCTTTTTGATGTATGGGCCGTTCCACCTGTCAGCGACATCCTCCGGCGCCACAAGCAGTGCCTCAAGTCCTTCTGAATCATAGGGCACGCGCCCGCAATCCCGGTTGAAATCGGCGATGGCGGTCTCGATGAGCGCCATCTTGCTGCGAGCAATGTCCTGCTTGGCCTTGCCCAGCCCTTTGAATATCCTGGGGGCTATCAGGGTCGCCAGAAGACCTATCAGCATGATGACGACCATTATTTCGATGAACGTGAATCCCGTTTTCTTTCGTCGCATATTCATTGCCTTTCACTTGCTCTAGAACGCGCCCTGTCCAAGCTCCATCAGGATTATGGGCAGTAGCGTCGCCGCCAGTATGAACCCGATTATCACCGCCAGCAGCAGTATCAGCACTGCCGGGAATATCGCCATGAATCTCGTTATCGCCGCGTCCGCCTCGCCGTCGAATGTCTCAGCGGCGTTGAGCAGCAGCTCATCCAGCTTGCCCGTCTGCTCGCCCATGCTCACGATCTGCACGAGCAGCGGGGGGAAATGCCCTGAACTGGCCAGAGGCTGGGCCAGCGGCTCGCCCGTTCGCACCTTCTCCTTCGCCTTGTCTATCTCTCTTGCCAATACCTCGTTACCCAGCGTGTCACGAACGACGTCAAGCGATTCGATTATTGTCACGCCGCACTTCGTAAGCGAGCCGAATGTCCGCGCGAATCTGCCGACAGCGATGCTCTCAAGCACACCCCCCAGCACCGGCACCCTCAGCTTGAACCAGTCCCACCTGAGCCGCCCCTCGTCCGTGCCGACCCATTTCCTCCCATAGTAGACCGCTGCCGCTATCACTATCAGTATCAGCCACCAGTATCGCTGCACGAAGTTGCCCGTATTGAGCAGTACCTTCGTGGGCAGCGGCAACACCGCTACCCCGCCGCTTATCGTCCCGATTATCCTCGGCAGGATGAAAGTTATCACGAACGCCGCCGCAGCAAGCCCCAGGCATAGCACAAACGTAGGATACGCGGCCGCGTTCTTCATATTCGTCCGTATCTTGTTATCCCTCTCAAGCAGGCTCGTGAGCTGCGCCATCGTCTGGTCGAGTATCCCCGCCGTCTCTCCCACCCGTATCATCGAGCGATACAGCGGGCTGAAGACCTCCTTTCGCCTCGCCATCGCGTCGGAAAGCGCCTCGCCCGCGCTGACCGACTGCGCCAGCTCCACAAGCAGGTCTTTCATCGCGGGCTTGTGCTGCTGCTGCGAGAGTATGTCGATCGCCGTCAGTATCGGCAGCCCCGCCTTCAGCGCCGTCGAGAGCTGTGCAGTCATCGCAAGGATATCCTTCGATGTCACTCTACCGCCGCCTCGTCTGGCCAGGATGCTCACCTGGGCCTCGGTCTTCGCGGGCGCAGCCTTCGCCGCCCTCACCTCTCCATTCTCGCGCAGACTGGTGACGAACAGGTTCTTCCTGGCCATCATCTCGATGGCGCTTCGCCTGTTCGGAGCCTCTATCTGCCCCGTCACCGCCGCGCCGGCGTCATCTACTGCCTCGTAGTAAAAATCTGCCACTCGTGTCTTCCGTCCGTTTGTTCAAATAATCCAGAACTGCCGCCCGTTGCGTGCCGCCCGATGTTATTCTCTCTCTTCCTCCATCCCGTGTGTGACCCGCAGCACTTCCTCCGGAGTTGTTACACCCGCCACTATCTTCTGTATGCCGTCATGTCTCATGCTCACATGGTCTTTCGCCGCGCGCTTGATATCGTCGGCGGTAGGCCTGGTCGCGATGAGTTGCCTCAGGTGATCCGTGACCCGCAGCATCTCGAATATCCCCATTCGCCCCTTCATCCCGCTCTTGTTGCAGTTATCACAGCCCTTGCCGTGGAAGAATTCCATATCGTCCGTCAGCCTGATGCTATTGGTCAGGCTCTGCAGTACGCTCCCCGCGGGCTTGTACCTCTCCCTGCACAGCGGACATATCCTCCGCACCAGCCTCTGCGCCAGCACCCCCTCCAGCGAGCTTGCCAGCAGGAACGGCTCGATGCCCATATCAATAAGCCTTGTCACCGCGCCGGGAGCGTCATTCGTGTGCAGCGTGCTGAACACAAGGTGGCCTGTCAAGGCCGCGCGAACGGCAATATCGGCCGTCTCGCGGTCGCGTATCTCGCCGACCATTATGATATCCGGGTCCTGACGCAATATGTGCCGCAGCCCCGTCGCGAATGTGAGCCCGCGTTTCGGATTCACCGCCATCTGGACGATGCCCTCAAGCTGATACTCGACCGGGTCCTCGATGGTGATTATCTTGAGCTTGGGTGTGTATATCTTGTTAAGCGCTGCGTAAAGCGTGGTCGTTTTACCGCTGCCAGTCGGCCCCGTCACCAGCACTATGCCATGCGCCTTCGTCAGGCATTGCTCGAACCCGCCAAGGCATTGCTTGTTCATCCCCAGGTCTTCCAGCGTCAGAAGCGATGTGCTGCGGTCGAGGATTCGCAGCGTCACAGCCTCGCCGAAAACCGTCGGCACCGTCGAGACTCGCAAATCGACCTTGCCCTTCTTGCCGGTGAATTCAATATGCCCATCCTGCGGCACGAATCGCTCGGCGATATTCATCCCGGCAAGTATCTTCACGCGGGAGACTATGGCTGCGTGCAGCCGCTTCGGCGATGGCGATTTGTCGACCAGAAGACCGTCAAGCCGGTACTTGATTTTCACTTCCTTCTCGAAGGGTTCGATGTGTATGTCGCTGGCTTTTGCGTCTATGGCTTCGAGGACGATAAGATTCACAAGGTTGACAAGGCTGGGTTCCTTGGCCATCTCGCTCAGGCGCGCGGCCGAATACTGCCCCTCGGCCTCCTCTATGCCGGCGTCGTCAGGCGCCAGGTCCTCGAGCATCCTGGCCACATTACTGCCGTAGAATTTGAGTATCGCGTTCTCTATGGCCGTCGGATGTGCATAGAAACGCCTTATCGAAGAGCCGGTAACAAGCCTCAAATCCTCGATAGCTGCACGGTTGAAGGGGTCTGTCATGGCCACGCCCAGCCAGCCGTTTTCCGAGCTGACCGGCACAACGGAATACTTGCTGACAAGCTCCGCCGGTACGCGGGTGATTACATCGCTGCCGATGGCAAGGTTCTCAAGGTCGATCTTCTCTATGCCAGCCTGCATCGCCAGGGCCTCGCAGAGCTGGGCCTCGCTGACGTATCCCGAGGCCACGAGTATCTCGCCGAGCCGCCTGTAACGCTGTTTCTGGAGCGCCAGGGCATTCTCCAGGTTCTGCTGCGAGAGGTATGCCCGCTCGCAGAGCAGCTCGCCTAATCGCCGTTTCTGGGCTGTTGTCAAAGCCGTATCTCCGGGTCAAACGGTTCATGGATTCGGGCAAGTACTAGTCTATACGGACTCCACCTTGCTTGCCACGCCTAAACTAGACGCTCAAGAGGGCAGCCATGTGTCATGAATACCGGCTTTTTCTGGGGAAATTCGGTACTGGGATGGCTTCTGCAGTCCCGGTTTTGCGAGAATCGCTTGAGAAATGTAGCTGGAGCGCAGGAACGGTGGCCAAAGTGGCCGCGAATGCGGCCAGTCGAGAGTCGTAAGTCTTTAGTCTAGAGGGACTTAGCCAAAAATAGAGGCGGGTGCTGGACAATTTCCCCATTTTGGATTTGGGATTTTGGATTTTGGATTGGAAGAAGGGACAAAACAGAGACTGCGACGATTGCGCGGAGTGGCGGGGGAGGCAGATTAAGGGCATTTTGGATTCTAGATATTGGACTTTCGATTGGAGGAGGCGAGGTGGCGGGGTGTGAGGACGGGCGGGGTAGCAGGATAGGATTACACAGGGCCGCGCAAGCGGGTAGATAAATGGTAGATGGGTGGTAGATGAAAGCGAGATGGGAAGGAGAAAGCAGTGAGAAGACAGAAGGTGGAAGGGAGAAGGATTGAAAACGGTACCTGACACCGTTTCGTTCTGCTTGGGTATGGATGCTATGCATGAAGACCAGCAGAGGCGGGCTGGTCAGATAGTGCGAGTATTCCAAAGCATGGATGGGTTTGCTGAAACCAATATCATCAGCAATGCATCGAGGGGTGAGACGACCCTGGAGAAACGAGAGGCTGCCATAGACTGTCAGTATGCGCAAGCCTATCTGTGGGCGCGACTCATGACTGGGCAAGCGAATGACCTGAGTTCATTTGTTGTGGCATTGGCAGCATCTCGGACTATCTTCGAACTCTCGTTGGATATTGCTTATCTGAGAAAGGCTTCAGATCAGCAGACGATTGAACGGTTCTGGACTTTTGCATCTGCGTTTCGGGCAAGAGTCTTCGGAAAGTGGCACAATATCACAAACCAGCAGGGAATCGAACGGACCAGGCATATGGCACAGTTTTACCAGGAGATGATCGATTCGGGTGAGCTTGCTGCGACCCAGAGAGAGTTGCGGAGGTTGTGGCCAAGTGCAAAGGGGCGATGGCCCGACCACTGGTCCGGCACCAACAATTTGCTCGACCGGGCCAAGGCAGTTGGGGGGATGTACCCTGTCGTCTATGCACAGGTGAATGCCATAACCTCAGCCTTCGTTCACGGTAATCCCTTCCACTTGGGACAGGACTATATAAGCACGCTCAGAAGCTTCTTCATTCTAGCGTACCATGCTAGCGGAAGTCTATTTGCCACTGCAACCAGTGACTATCTGCAAGCTGTGCCCATATTCGGGGCACATAAGCAGGACCTTGTAGAACAGTTTGACTCTCTTTTCCAGTCTATGATGACGATAGACAGCGATGAAGGCAACTAGTGGGGCTGAAGGGCAGACATCTACTATGGCACCTGTACGGAGGAATAAGGCTCTCAAATACATTCATCTGCCTTAGCTTCACCCCATCGTGACATCATCTTTGTGCTCCGCCCCATCGTTTTCGCATAAGCACCCCACCCAGCCCAAGCAGCGCAAGTGTGGCAGGCTCTGGAATAGTGTAGACAAGTCCGTGGTCGTGAATCGCATTATCTGCGTAGTTACCGACAAGAGTACTGCCGCTTATATCATGGATCGCGGTATAGGTGGCTCCTGGAATATCTATGGTGGTCCAATCTGACCCGTCGTAAAGAAACCCATGTGCCAATGTCAGCGCAGCATCTGTGTAATACCTGCCAACGACACAGTCTCCACTGACACTAAATATCTCGGTGTAGACTGCCCCAGGTACGTCAAGAACCTCCCATGTGGCCCCATCGAAGACCAGCCCGTGACTCTGGCCTATCCCCTCGGAGTAATTCCCCACGAGATGGTTGCCGTCAATACCATGGATCGCCAGATAGACTGCTCCGAGTCTATCCACAGTCGTCCAGTCTGTGCCATCGTAGACGAACCCATAGTAGTGGTTTGAGGCATCGCAATATCTGCCAACCATCGTGCTCCCGCTGATTCCGAATATCTCGGTATGTACTGCCTCCGGCGCGTCAAGTGTTGTCCACGTTGTGCCATCAAAGAAAAGACCGTGACTGTTTCCAAGAGTATCACTGTAGTTTCCAACGAGGGCAGACCCCTGTATATCATGAATGGCCACATATGTGGCTTCTGGCCTGTCGACAGTGGTCCACTCTGTGCCATCGTAGAGGAAGCCGTAGTACCGGTCTGAGGAGTCGCAGTATCTCCCCACCATAGTACCGCCCGAAATGCCAAATATATCGGTGTGGACCGCCTCAGGCGCATCAACGGTAGTCCACGTGCCCGCCATCACAGCACTTGTTGTGAGCAAGACCGCACCTACTTGAAGAGCAGCTTTCCATTTCATCACCAATCTCCTTCTGGAATGTGAACCGTCTATCGCTTTCTAAGAATGAGTCCACCGATGCCGAGCAGCAGGAGCGTGGCGGGTTCGGGGACACCGATGACCGAATCCGCCGTCACCGTGAAGTTATCATAGCGTATGTCCAACGCTGTATGTGGTCGTCCATAGCCAGACGGAATCTGTCCGACGTACAACTGAATATACACTGGTACGTTTAGAGCCTGGGAAGAAAAGGACCCGAGCAGTTCCAGACCGCTTCCCCTGTCTAGCCATGCTGAAATCATGTCTCCTTCTCGTGAAACGCCAAATCTGCCGCTCATCGTTGTGTCTCTGACGTTCCCAATGTTGTAAGCTGTTGGCTCACCCAGAACATACGCCCATCCCTCTGCTCCATCCAATCCACCTTGTACATCTGGAGAACCTCGAAGTGTGACGAAATTGGTCGTATCCCAGATGTACGTCGATGGCGTTGTTGATATTCTGAGTCCTGCCCAATTCCATCCTCTGGGGGTCGTGGGGTCATAGAAATCTCCAGATGGGAAATTGACGAGTTCAAAGTCAACGCATGCGGAGAAATTCCCCACTAACTGATATTTTGACTTAAGACCAGCAACCATATGATTAGTCGTCAAATTGTCTTGCGCCTTCGAGACCAGCAGCCTTCCCTCTCCGCTCAAGGTATCCACTGTCCAAGGCGCACCCTCAGCAAACACATCCCACGATGACGATATACCGCTGTTGAAGTTGTCACTTACAACCTGTGCCTGTACCCCGGATGCAAGCAGTACAACTACCATTATCAGTACCTCTTTCATCACAAATCTCCTTCCAAAAGCGCAAACAAAAAGACCCGTTCAGGCAGAGCATCTCTGCCTGGAAACGGGTCTGTATCTGCAGACGTTACCCTTCCAGCTCATCATCACCAAAACCTCCAGCCCGGCATTATACCCGACGTACTGCCCCCACTTCAAGCGGCTGGACACAGAATCTCCAAAATACCGTATAAATACGGTATCCCGGGGGCTGTCGGAGAACCCGGGAAAAGGGCTCCCGGAGCCTGTTTTGCTGCCGACTGCGCGGCAGCGAAACCGTCGGCGGGCTTCCGCCCGCGCGCTTTTATCCATAATCGAACACCCATTAGAGCCCGGGAGTGATCAGGTTGCAGTAGCCAGTGGCCGGTGGCCCGCCAGCCTTCAGCCGCCAGCCGCCAGCCGTCAGCCGCCAGCCGTCAGCCGCCAGCCGCCAGCCGTCAGCCGGAAGCCGGAAGCCGGAAGCCGGAAGCCAGTAGGTGGAATGAAGCCCTTCAGCCGCCAGCCGTCAGCCATCAGCCATCAGCTGGTGGAATGGGGCCTAAGAGTGATCAGATGGGGGGGCACTAGCCGCTGTACAATCTGTAGAGCGCCTGGGTGCCGTCGTTCTCGAAGCCGAGGGCGGTGAGTTTTTCGTAGAGGACTCTGGCGAGCTCGAGGCCCGGGGCGTCGAGGCCCATGTTTTCGGCAGCCTCGGCTGCGATGCGGAGGTCCTTGAGGAAATGCTTCACATAGAAGCCCGGGGCGAAATCACCGGCGAGCATTCTCGGGGCGAGATTCGATAGCGACCAGCTTCCGGCTGCTCCAGCCGAGATGCTTTGCAGCACGGTCTGCGGGTCGAGCCCGGCACCTTTGGCATAGGCGAGGGCTTCACAGACGCCCAGCATATTCCCAGCCAGGGCCACCTGATTGACGAGCTTGGTGTGCTGGCCGCATCCGGCTGGGCCCTGATAGACGATGTTCTTTCCCATGAGCTGGAAGAGCGGCAGGGCCTTGT
>Ga0209164_1001281_pt1 | contig 34161 bp, 29 predicted proteins | sample MTBNYHSulfiMetaG_FD_187458 | JGI IMG/M metagenome (GOLD analysis project Ga0209164, IMG submission 187458) | Enrichment culture microbial communities from rom New York Harbor, USA that are MTBE-degrading - MTBE-NYH (New York Harbor Sulfidogenic)... | ecosystem: Environmental > Aquatic > Marine >... | reverse complement strand
CCTGGAACGGATGGCGTGAGCCGCGGCCATACCGGCCGCGCTCCCACCCACGATCAGATATTGGCTCGATTGGTCGCTCACATCAACCCCCTTGCGCCTTGAGAAGCTCTTCGGAGGCATGCCGGCGAACCGATGCGGCATAGTCCGGTACGGTCCGGTAGACCAGTGCACCGGTGGGACAGGCGCTGACGCACGCCGGCACGTCCCGGTCCGGGCAACGGTCGCATCGATAGGCCTTGTGCTGTTCCAAATGGCGACCGATGACCCCGAACGGACAGACCATGACGCAGGTCCAGCAGCCGATGCACTTGTCGGTATCGGTGCGCACCACGCCGTCGGGGTCCCGGTGTATGGCGCCGCTGATGCATGCGTGCATGCAGGGCGCCTCTTCACAGTGGCGGCAGACCAAAGGCATTTTTTGATTCGGCGCCAGCCACTCCACGTATATACGGCTCTTGGGACTTGGGTATTCGGCGATGGCCCCGAACAGGGATTTGCTCGCCGAATGTTCCACCGCGCAGGCCATCACACACGAACGACACCCCACGCAACGATCGGTTTTGACGAATATTTCTTTGGGCTGAGACATGGCCCCTCCTTTCTCCTGGACCGTGACGGCCCTATATGCCCAGGGCCTTGCGTTTACGGTCGATGTGGGCGATCATCAATCCGGCGCCTTTCACCGGGTCCGTCTCCACGGCGAATGCCGCCCCCACCACGTCGTTGGCTGCCTCGGTCAGAATCTGGGTCACCACCTTGCTGCCCAGCACGGGCGGCACGGTTCCCAGCACGGTGAAGATGCCCGAAGAGACCACATAGGCGCCGATACTGACGGCCTTCTCGCTCATCCACTCCGGCGCGGCACCGGCCACCGGCAGATCGCTGATATCTACGCCGAGGGCATTGGCCACGGCCGCGCACACAGACAGGATGCGGCTGATGTCCACGCAGGATCCCATGTGCAGCACGGGGGGGACGCCCAGGGCCTGGCAGACGCTTTTCAGTCCGTCACCGGCCTGGTCGGCCGCCTCGGGCAACATCAGACCGGCCTTGGCACATGCAATGGCGTTGCATCCTGTGGTCACCACCAGCACGTTGTTCTGGATCAGTTCCCGCACCAGGCCCACGTGGCCCTCGTCATGGCGGATCTTGGGATTGTTGCATCCCACCACGCCGGCAATCCCTCTCACCGCACCCGACTTGATGGCATCGAGCAAAGGATCGAGCGTGCCTCCGAGCGCCTGGACGATGGCCTCGGTGCTGAAACCGACCATGCAGGCGGTTTTCTCGGCAGGGATAAAAACCTTCTCCGGTACCCGGCGGCTGTAATTCTCAACGGCCGTCCCGACGATCTGCTTGGCGATCTCCAGGGCGTTCCGCTCGTCAAAGGCCATGTGCACGGCGCCGGGAAATTTGGCTTTTGGGGAAGTGGAGATAAAACGGGTGTGAAAACATTCACAAAGATCACCCAGCGCAGGCATGATACACTGTACGTCCACGATCATGGCGTCCACCGCTCCGGTAATGACCGCCAGTTCCTGTTGCATGAAATTGCCGGCCAGGGGAATGCCGTGGCGCATAATGATCTCGTTGCCCGTGCAGCACATTCCCACCACGTTTATGCCCGTTGCGCCGAGCTCTTTGGCTTTTGCCGTCAGGACCGGATCGCCGGCAGCCGCCAGGATCATCTCCGACAATACCGGTTCGTGGCCGTGAGCCACGATGTTGACATGATCGGCCTTGAGCACCCCCAGGTTGGCTTCTGAGCGCACCGGATGCGGCGTTCCGAACAACACATCTGAAATTTCCGTTGCTACCATGGACCCGCCCCAACCGTCGGCGATGGAGGCCCGGAGCCCCTGGAGAATCAGGTTGACCGGGTCGTTGTCCACACCGATGTGGGTGCGGTGCATGATCTCGACGATCTCCCGATCGATGCCCCGCGGGTCGATACCCATTTTTTGCCACTGATCCACCCGTTTTTGGGGTGCCCGACGGGTAAACTGCAAAAACCCTTCTTGTTTTCCGAATTCGGCATACACCGCCCGGGCCAAATCCAGCGCGATCTCCTTCTTGTCCCGATTATCGGTGGCGATGCCGTACTCCCCGGCCAGAGCCGCCAGTTTGTCTGCATCCTTAATCTCGTAGCCGCCGCTCTTGCCCTCGGCGGTCAGCAGCAACGTATGGGCCAGATCACGGCCGTGGTCCGAATGGGCGGCCGCACCGCCGGCGATCATGCGAATCAGGTTGCGGGCTACTATTATGTCGGCCGTGGCACCGCAAATCCCTCGCTGGGGCCCATGATCTTCGAACGGACTGATCCGGCAAGGCCCCATGTTGCAGTTGCGGCAGCACACGCCCAGTTCCCCGAAACCGCACTCGGGCAGCATCTTCTCGTAGCGATCCCAAACCGTCTCGAGACCCAGTTGTTCGGCGCGGTCCAGCATCTGATGCACCGCCGGATCGATGCTTCTTTGCATTGTTTTGTCACTGAAAGCCATGGTGGTTGTCTCCTGTGTTGATGGGTAGACGCTCTAAGCAAAAAAGGGCGGCCTGCTGGACCGCCCTTCTATAAGGTTTTATCCAAGAGGCGCATTCATGCAGTGTGGTTACCATTCGCGCCACGAAACATCATTTATTTTTTTCTCAACTCCGCAGGGGGGATGTAGTTATCGGCTGAACCGATCTTTTCGAAGATCTTTTCGTTTTCCTTGCACGAAGCTCCCAGGTAGGCAATCTTTCCGTCCTTCTGGAACTGGGCCATGGGTTGGATGAAAACGCCCGGATAGGTCGTGTTCATCGGATCTTCGGGGTCCACCCGCACCTTGCTGTGGAAGAAGGGTTTGATGCGCTTGCTTTCGTATGCCATTTTACCCAGCGAATAGGTCGTTTCCACGGTTTCCATGGCATGGATCAGCTTCTCGATATCGCCTGTTCCGCCGGCCGTTTCGATCACCTTTTTAAAGAAGTAGATGTCGGCATAGGCCAGGTGCACATGGATCTGCGTCGGGATTTTATTGGCATGCATTTTCTTTATAAATGGAATGGTCTCCGGTGTCAGCGATACCTCTCCGTCGGTAAACGACGAGATGACCCCCAGGCATTTGCCACCGGTCATGTTCCAGAAATCAGCGGTCTGGGCCACACCACCGTAAAGGTTGACCGGAATGTTGCGTGCGGCCGAGTCTGCCCATTGCTTCACAAAAGACTCGGTGTCCGTGAACCAGGAGCTGATATAGAGAATCACGTCCGCTTTGCTCGAAGCGATCTGCTGCAAAATCGGCAGGTACATGGTGCCGCGGGGCTTGACCGCCTTGCTGTAGACCACCTTGTAACCGTAGGTCTCCTCCATCATTTTTTCCCAGGGGGGAAGACTCAGATAATCGATGCCCTGGCGCCACATGGTCGTCCAGGCCAGATCTTCCCAGAGGATAGCGACCTTCTTGCCGCCTTTGAACATCTTCGGCCAGGTGGTTCCCCAGAAGTAGGCCATCTGGGCATAATGGGCGGGCTCCGGATCCCAGTCCCGGAAGCTGAACTTGTACTTTTCATAATCGTCTACGACCCGGGCGGTCAATTCCGATCCCATGGGGCCGTTGAAGACCATGATGTGGGGATACTGCTTGAACATGGCCGCCGAATTTTCCTGGGCCGCCAAACAGATCTCCGTTCGGCCCTCGACACTGATAAAAGCGGCTTTTTCTTCGACCAGCAGCCGCCTTGCCCCCTCTACCGTCAACGAGGTATCCCCTTTGTTATCGGCGACGACATACTTGATCGGCCGGCCCAGGATGCCGCCGGCGGCGTTGATTTCATCGACCGCTATACGCTGTGCATCCATACAGGGTCGGGTCCCTGGCGACAACACGGCGCCCACGTAGCCGATAACGATCGGCTCCCCTGTCGGTGCTTGCGCGACAGCCGGTGCAACCGCTATCATCATGAGCGAAATTGCCGCCACAACAGCAAAACCTACCTTCCAACGTGTCAACATACCTCCACCTCCTTTTGGGTTTATAAATGATGGCTAAGAAGGTACGCCGTACTTTTTCCTGACATAATCATTATCGCGACCGATATCGCATGCCACCCATTTGACGCGCGGGGGCGATTCTGTCATTTTGACGAAACCGGCGGTCAGCAGCACTTTCCCCAGTGTCGGATCTTCGATCTCCTTAAAGGACTTGCGAATGTGCCACTGGGGATTTTCCAGGGAATTTTCGGGTGTCATCACCTTCATGACGATGGGTACACCGCCGCCACGCCATTTGGACCGGGCCGCTTTCTTGGCATAATTCAGTGCCCGGGCGACCAGTTCATCGGCCGTGAACAGCATGGTACGGGCTTCGATGGCCTTGTGCAGCGCCATCGCCTGGTCGAGCATGTCGGGGATGCGGTCTGAGGTGTAGCGCCACTCGCTTTCGAAGTGGCCGGTCCATCCCCACAGCCCCAATATCTTCACCAGCGCCCGGAAATCATGATCCCTGGGCGCGGCGATGGCCACGTAGCCGTCTTTGCATTTCCAATGACCGTAGGGGTAAAGAATAAAGTCGAGCACCCCGATGCGCGGCCGGGGGGCATCCCAGGTATAACCGATGGCGGTGGGGATGCCGGTCATCGAGGCATAGGCATCCATTCCGGCCACGTCCACCATCTGACCCTCTCCGGTGTTTTGCCGATGGATCAACGCCACGGTGCCGCCCAATGCGGCACTCAAGCCGCTGATGTACCAGCCCATCCAGGTGCCGGCCTTCAACGGCCAGTTGAAAGGCTCGGGTTCCGTGTCCGGATCCCCCATCTGGGCCGAAAGGCCTGAACCGGCCTGGGTCGTGATATCGGCATCGGGCATGTTGACATAGGTCTCTGCTTTTTGGGTGTATTGGCCATAAGGGGTAATGGCGATATAAATCAAGCCGGGATTGGCGGCCGACAACTGGCGATAGCCGATCCCCCATTGATCCATCTGGCCGGCCGGAAAGGTCTCGATAACCACCGTCGCCTTTTCCGCCAGCCTGGCGAAATCGGCACGATCCTGCTCGCTGTTTTTCAAATCGAGGGTCACGTAACGCTTGTTCCGCCCCTCCACGATAAAAGGAATACCGACACCGGCGGCGGTCTTGCCATAAGGCGTCATCCAGCGCGCCGAATCCCCCTCCCCCGGTTCGACCTTGATCACTTCCGCACCGAACTCGGCAAAAAGGCTCGCCGCAATGATGCCTGCAAAATTGCCTTCACTCGCATCGAGCACCATGACATCGTCGAGCGCCTCGGCCTTGTCTTCGGGGTTCATCAATTTTTCGACGGTCTCTTTCCAGCTGGAAAGTCCGGCAACCGCTGCGGAATACCGCGTATAGGCCACTTCCTTGCTCTTTTTGTCGGACTGGCTCATCGTTCGACCTCCCGCCCGTAATTGTAGATGGGATCGGTATCCAGGTTGTAGTAAACAGGCGGCTTCAGTCCCGGTTTGTTGTCGAATGTCCCAATCACCTTTTTCCTTTCCAGGTCTTCCATATCGGCTTCTGAAAGTCCGAGAAACTTTTGCAACACCAGACGGTTGTGGTATCCCAGGGGCCGGGCCAGCCATTTGGTCCTGGCGGGCGTTCGGCTCAACATGGCCGAAGAACCGGACAGGGCGAACTCGCCGTACATGTCGTCGTTGAAGAGCATGACGCTTCCCCGTTCGCGTCTCCAGTGATCGTAGCAGACCATCTTGTCATCAGCCACTTCGGCGGCTGCAAAACCCTCGGCGTGGGCCGAGGCCAGGATCTGCTCTCCGGATGTGTCCGCCACCCAGTTCGCGACGATTTTCCGCAATGCCTCCGCATTCTCCTTTTTGAGGGACTCCAGATAGTTGGCAAACCGTTCGTCGTCGGCCAGTTCAGGCCGCCCCATGGCGTTGCAAAGCGCCTTGAAATGACTCTGGGTGGCGCATGCCAGGGCCAAGTACTTTCTGTCCTGTGTTTTGAAGATGCCAGCCGCCATCATGGCCGGATCGGTATGTCCCGTGCGCCCCAGCGCTTCTCCAGTCAATTGATGATAAGTCACGTGAGGCAGGGTGCGCATCATCGATTCCGTTTGAGACAAATCGATGTACTGGCCTTTGCCGCTCTTGTTTCGGTAGTAAAGGGCCATCATGACCGCCATGGCGCCGATATTGCCGGGAACGAAATCTCCAAGGTAGTCCGGCAACTTGTAGAATTTTTCGGTGTCTGGATGGCCATTCAGCCGGAGCATGCCGCTGGCGGCCTGGGCCAGCAGGTCCCATCCTGGAAAATAGCGCATGGGGCCGAACTGGCCGTAGGTTGAGCAACTCAGGTAGATCACCTTGGGATTGATCTTGCTAATGTGGGAGTAGCCGACGCCCCACGCCTCGGCGGTGCCGGGAGCGAAATTTTCGGTGACCACATCCGCCGTTTCGGCCATCTTGTAAATCAACTCCTTGGATTCCGGACGTTTGAGATCGACCGATACGAAGTACTTGTTACGGGTAATGAAGTGAAACGTCGGGTTGGAATGTTTCCAGTACTTGCCCCAATAGGTGGAGGGGCGCCAGAGATCGCCATAGTAAGGCACTTCCAGCTTGATGACCTCGGCGCCGTAATCTGCGAGAATACGCGTCACCGTCGGCCCGAAAATGACATGGGTGAAATCGAGAACCCGAATCCCCTTGAGCACTTCTGGTTTATCTTCGGCCTTGGATGGATCGAAGAGTTTTTCGGTGTATCGAAAGTAGTCGTTCATGCATTATCTCCCCAGGTAGGCCTTCTTGATCATATCGCTTTTCATCAAGTCGGCCGAATTGCCTTCGATGACCACACGGCCATGTTGGATCACGTATCCGCGATCAGCCAATTGAAGTGCACGCAGGGCGTTTTGTTCCGGAAGCAAAATGGTGATGCCGGATTGGCGCAATTTGCCCAACGACTCGAAGAGGGCATCCACAACCACCGGCGCCAGTCCGATCGAGGGTTCATCGACCATGATGAAGCGCGGTCTGGACATCAACCCCCTGGCGATACACAACATCTGCTGTTCACCGCCGCTCAGCAATCGGCTTTGCTGGTTGGATCGTTCAGCCAAGATGGGAAAAAACTCGACCACCCAAGCCAGCGCCTCCTTGCGTTTTTTCCAACTGTCGCCCGGATATGCGCCGAGCAATAAATTTTCCTTGACCGTCAGATAGGGGAAAATACGATGCCCTTCGGGGATGTGAATCACGCCCGCCTCGACTACCCTGTGCGGGGCCCAACCGCTGATCGAGCGGTCCTGAAAATAAATCTCCCCGGAACTGGGTTTCATGATGCCCTGGATGGTGTTCAGGATGGTGCTCTTTCCGGCACCGTTGGATCCCAGCAATGTCACGATCTCACCGGCCTCCACCTTGAAACTCACATCATGCAGCACCGGAATCATGCCATAAGATGCACTCAGGTTTTTGACCTCAAGCATATTGCCTCCACCCTTTGCCCAGATATGCTTCGATGACCACTTCGTTGTTGATGACCTCTTCAGGGGGACCATCGGCGATCAATTGGCCATAGTTGATGGCGATAATACGTTCGGCCGCATCCATGATGATCGCCATCACGTGTTCGATCCAAAAAATGGTCAGTCCGAAATGGTCCTTGGCCCGCATGACCATTTCCACCGCTCGTTTGGCTTCACCGGGATTCAACCCGGCCATGACTTCGTCAATGAACAGCAACTTGGGAGTGGTCGCCAGGGCCCGTGCCAGTTCAAGCATTCGCAGCTCGAAAAAGGTCAAATCCCTGGCAAGGATATTGCGCTTACTGAACAACCCCACGAATTCAAGATATTGGGTCGCCTCGACGCCGGCGTCCTCGAAACTTTGATTGTATCGCTTCTTCCCGCAAAGCACGGCGGTAATGACGCTCATTAAAGCGGTCAGTTCCGGAAAAGGCCTGGGAATCTGGTAAGTCCGCGCCAATCCACAATGGGCGCGTTCCCAGGGCTTGGCCCGGGTGATATCACGGCCTTCCATGATGATCCGGCCCGAGTCGGCCCTGAGGTACCCAGTCAACAAGTTGACCACCGTGGACTTACCCGCCCCGTTCGGCCCGATGAATCCGACCGTTTCTCCCTTGTAAATGGAAAAACTCAATTCATTGACCGCAGTCAGACCGCCAAAGCGTTTGGTGATCCGATCGACTTCAAGCAGCGTTTCAGGCATTGCGATTACCTCCGAACATGAATCGTCGGCATATATTCACGGTAGTGACGTTTGCGGTAAAGACCGAACAGGCCCTCTCCTCTTGGCAGGACAAACAACAACACCAGAAGGATGATCGGGAACGCCACCGGCTGGAAAGCGCCCATGGTTCGAATGAGAAACATCTCAAGAAAAGCGATGAAATAGCCGCCGGCCACGCAACCGAATACCTGGGCACGGCCGCCGATCATCGAAACGAGCAGGATTTTCAACATAAAAGTCAAGGGCAAATAGGTAATGCCGGCAAAAGTTCCCAAATAGTGTGCCAGAAACCAGCCGATAACCCCGATCATGCCAGAGGCGACGACGAAAGAGATAATTTTGACCTTATTGATGTTGACGCCGATGCCATGCGCCACCTCTTCATCGTCGTTCACGGTGGCCATAATCAGGCCGTATCGCGATTTGAGCACCTTGTTGACCACCCAGAGGTAGAGCAGCATGATGGCGGCGGAGATATATGCCGCCGCGATAAAATTGTGCTTTACGTTTTCAAAGTTCACCAATTGGCCGACGCCGAACAATCCGACGTCACCCTTGAAAATACCGGTATAAATGAAGGTGACTTCCAGAAATACGAGAGGGAGCAACAAGGTTAAGAGCACGTAGTACAGTCCCCGAGCCACGATCACCAGAGGACTGAATAGAACGGCGGCCACCACCGACAGGATGATCGCGAACGGCAGCGTCAACAGGGGACCGAATCCCATGTGAATGCTCAGCAGGGCGGCCGTGTACCCGCCGACCCCGACAAAAAAGTTGGGCCCGAAATTGATGCGCCCGGTGCCGACGGTCATCAGGCTCAGGGGAATGGCGATGGCCGCATATATGTTGGCGGTTACCATCGTATTGATAAGGCCCGGACTGAAAAAGTAGGAAATCAGGGGGAAGGCGATCAGCGCGCAGGTCCAGACGACGGTGTTGCGCCAATAGCGCGGCTCGAGGATCCAATCCCACTTCTTGCCCTTGTAGCGGAGAACAATGCGATCTCTTTTGATTTCGATATCTACCATAAGGTTTCACTCCTGGCCAATCCTTGGGGTCGAATCACCAGTATCACCATCACCAGAACCAATGCCGACAGGTTCATGAATCGGGGTTCTCCGACGACGAAGCACATGACGGCATGCGTGACGCCGATGAGAAAACTAGCGATGATCGTGCCCTTAATATTCCCGAGCCCGCCGAGCACGGCGATCAAAATGGCGATAGTCATATAGTTCCAGCCCATGGCCGGCTCGATCATCCATACGGGTGATACGATCAGCATGCCGACGATTACCGGAATCAAAACGATCATCGTCATGAAAATATAAAGGGATTCCACCTTAATGCCGATGTAACGGGAACTCTCGATGCTTTGAGACAATGCGCGAATCGCCAGCCCCTGCTTGCTTTTAACGAAAAAGAGGACAAATCCGGCGGTTAGCGCCAGACCTGCAAAAGCGCCGATCACAAGTTGGGTCGGAATCACCGCCGATCCGAGTTGGACGATGCCGTCAATCAGCGTGGTATCGAGAAAAACGCCCTCTTGAATGGGGTAGCGCCATGAAGCGGCCTGCTCGACGATTAGCGCGATCAGCAGCAGAGCGGTCAACAGGGTCATTTCATCATCGAGATATTTTTTAATGAGAAAGCGGTAGATTAAAAAACTGATCAGGCACTGGAGCAGCACCATGCCCACAATGGAAGGAATCAGCCCAAGGCCCAGCTCCCTCATGAACATCCAGGTTCCATAAATCGTCAAAGGAAAAATATAGGCATATCCCAGGTGAAAAATACGCAGGACGCCGCAGATCAGAGAAAAACCGAGGGCGACCAAAAGATAGATCGCCCCCATGATGAACCCATAAATCAAGATAAAGAAGACCGACTCCCACATGAGATCTACTCCTTTGCCAAGGGCAGAGGGATCGGTCCGCAGACAGTTCTTGCGGCGAAGCATGCCCGAGGAGACACTATGCCGAAGAAAAAAAGGATGCCAGTGCTATAAAGATGGAATAAAAGAAAAACTGCCGTAGCGTACAATTCTAATCTATCGCTTGCAGCAGAGTCCCCCGCCGTTTGTCTTTTCTTCCTATAATGATAGCTTACCGCATTGCCGCCATTATGGAACGCTCAAAACGGATGGATATTTTTGTAATGGCGGCCAAGAATGCCCCGTGAGGATAAGATCTTAGTATTTTGATAGCCTAGCCCAGGCATGCTGTCAAGGGTTTCAAAAGAATAAAACAGGGATGTCCTGCCTTCAATTTGCCCCAACAAAAACAAATTTAGGAGTTCGCCATTGTCGAACTTTTAAGGACCTGATTTGAAGGCATGATTGTTGAACTGAGGATATCGACACCATCCTTTGTCCGATCTATTTTTTTTTCTTCTTTCCTTCATTTTTTTGTTGCTGCAGCTCTTTATCAAAATGCATTCTTTCAAGAATTCGTTTCTGCAAGTCCACGCTCGTCGTCACCCGATTATCGTCATCCCAGCGAATGACCATAGTGTCTTTATTTATGGAAACGACCTCGTAGACGCCTTTCATATTCTTATACGTCGAACCAACTTCGAATTTAAAATCATCTTCCATTTTTCTTCCTTTCCTGGTTGAAATCAGCGGATGCAGACGGACATCGGCAATGGAGTCAAGCCGCCTTTATATTCTCATACCAATGGGCAAATCTTCAGGATTTTTATCAATTGCAGTCGAACAGCTCTATATCGTCAAAAAGCAATTCCGTCGAACCGTCCCCGGAGGAGAGGTAGAGGCCCATCACCGATTCCGCGATTTTATTGGCCAAAATCCCAATGGGAAACAAATTATCGGTGCGCAACGCTGCGATTAGCTCATTAGTCCCTTTTGAAATTGAAGGTTCAATTTCCTTGCCTTTGTAATTCTCCTGATAAAGCAAGGCATATTCATCCTGCAACGGCATAGATCCATAGGTTTGATTGGGAGCTTTGCCGATAACGGCATATTCCCTTATTATCAGATCATTGGCCAAACCCTCTTTAGATATGGTGTATCTCTGTTTCATGAAGCTTCTCCTTGTGTTGGATACTGTAGAACCGCGTATAATTTTATAAAATAAGCACGAAATTTCGAAAAGCTCGGATTATCTGGAAATTTTAAAAAGCCTGCTTCTGTTTCAGGACAACGGGAGCCCATGATCTTTGTTTCAAAACGTGTTGCTGGATAGGGAGGGCACTTCTGTCACTGGTCATGACATTCCAAGAAAATTCACGATGTCACCCTTTCACAACTATTTGATATCAAATCATAGATGTGATATTTTTAGATTTCAAAAAAACCCGAGTCAATGTCATCGTCTATTTCAATTGGGGACAGAAGCCTAAAGGAACAATCGCTGATGAAATGGATCCCGCATTTTTCCATCCGCAGGAAGGTTCAGATCGGGTTGACACTGATTGTGGGCATCATGGCGGTGATCGGCTACATCTCGTTCAACTCACTTCGTGAGGCTGAGCTCAAGCAGCACTTAACGGTTATCGCTGACGATCTGAGCAACCTGATACTGGAAATTCGTCGGTATGAAAAAAACTATCTTCTCTACGGTTCTCCAGCGGATCTTGATGAAAATCTCAAGTACATTCAACAGAGTATAGAGGTTTATCAAAAGATAGCTCCAGATGTCAAAAAGCTCAGGGCTGCTCCTCTTCTTACCGACCTCGAGCACACGCTTCTTGCCTATCGCCAGCAAATAGAAACGTTGAAGTCAACAGATGGGAAAACGGGGATTCCGATCGATCCCGTAATCGAAGAAAATTTGCGAGGCTTAGGTAAAAACCTGGTCGACCTTTCAAGTGAGATCGTCTCTTGCGAACGGGATCAGATCCTCTTAATTATCCGCAACTTGAAGACTCAACTGATTTCTTCGTTGGGGATTTTTATTTTTCTGGGCGCATTTCTTATTCCCTTTTTTGCTTTTAAGATACTCCGCTCCTTGAGCATTATTCAACAAACCACCCTGCGCATCGCCAAGGGAGATTTCCGACCCATCGCAGTGGAAGACACCCATGACGAGACGCAATGGGTCATCGAAGCCTTCAACCGCATGGTGGCCGAGCTCGAGCATCGCCAAGACCAATTGCTGCAGGCCAAAAAGTTATCCTCGCTAGGCACGTTGACTTCGGGCATCGCCCATCAGTTGAACAATCCTTTGAACAACATCTCGACCTCGTGCCAGATTCTTCTGGAAGACCTGGATCCTCACATCCAATCCCTCGATACCGATTCAGGCGCCATGTTGAGCCGGATGCTTCGCAATATCGAGCAGGAAGTGTACCGTGCCCGTGACATTGTCAAGGGTCTCCTGGAGTTTTCACGCGAACGCGAATTTTGCTTGTCATCCAGCAAACTGCGAAAGGTCGTAATTCGTTCCATCGAGCTTATTTCCAGCCAGGTTCCGCCCGGCGTTCAAATTCTTCATGATATCCCGGACGATCTGTGTCTGAATATCGACACCCAGCGGATGCAGCAAGTCTTTTTGAACCTGATCGAAAACTCCCTTCACGCCATCGGTAACGGCGGTGGGCAGATCCGCATCGATGCGAAGATCGTATCAGGACAAGAGGTCGTCATCACCGTAGAAGATACTGGCGAAGGAATTGCACCCGATGAACTGGCACGAATTTTTGATCCCTTTTATACGACCAAGGAGGTCGGTTCCGGAACGGGTTTAGGATTATCTATCGTTTACGGAATTATCCAGAAACACAACGGCCTTATAGAGGTTGAAAGCAAAAAGAACGAAGGCACCCGTTTCATCATTCGTCTGCCGCTGGAAAGAGTGTGCTGAAAGGAAAAACCATCAATGGCCGACATTCTCATAGCCGAAGACGAGCCTATTGCCCGCGAGAATCTTGAACATGTTCTGCGTCGCGAAGGGTATTCGGTCACGGCCGTCGAAGACGGCAACGCAGCCCTGTCGGAATTGAAGCAGCGGGAATTCGATCTGATACTGACGGATCTTCGGATGAAACCCATCGATGGTATGGAGGTATTGGAAAAGAGCAAGGCCCTTTATCCTGAGACCGAGGTGATCGTGATCACTGGTTATGCCGCTGTCACCTCGGCTGTAGAAGCGATGCAAAAGGGGGCCTACTATTACCTGGCCAAGCCTTACGAAATAGACGAGATGCGCCATCTGGTGCGTCAGGCCATGGAAAAGCGTGCCCTTCGAAAAGAAATCAGGGACCTCAAACGACAAAAACAGCCGAGCGAATTCCCTCTGTTGATTGGTAATTGCTGCGGAATGCAAGAGATGAAAAAGATCATCCTGCAGGTCGCGCCCACCGACTGCAATGTGTTGATTTTGGGAGAAACCGGTACGGGCAAAGAGCTTGTGGCCAAAACGATTCACCAGTTGAGTTTACGCGCGGAACATCGCTTTCTCGCCGTCAATTGCGGAGCTTTTAATGAAGAATTGCTGGCCAACGAGCTTTTCGGGCATGAACGCGAGGCTTTTACCGGTGCCAAGGGCATTAAAAAAGGTTTATTGGAAGCAGCCGCGGGCGGTACCATCCTGTTGGACGAAATCGGCGACATGCCTCTGGCCATGCAGGTCAAATTGTTGCGGGTCCTGCAGGAACGCACCTTCCTGAGGGTTGGCGGTACGGAGGACATTTCTGTCGATATCCGCATTCTTGCCGCCACCAATAAGGACCTTAAAGAAGAGGTGGAACAGGGTCGCTTCCGGCAGGACCTGTTTTATCGCTTAAATGTCATCACTCTGGTGGTGCCTCGCCTGGCCGATCGCCAGGATGACATTCTACTGCTGTCCCGACATCTTTTGAAAAAGATTGCGTCTGAACAGGGAAAGAGGATTGAATCCCTATCCGATGCGTTCACGGAGATCCTTCTCTCCTATGAATTTCCTGGTAACGTCCGCGAGCTGCAAAACATCCTTGAACGGGCCGTCACCCTGGCGAACGGCCCGACCTTAGAAGCGCATCATTTGCCGGCCGATCTCAGGAAATTCGCTGGTCGCGTGCAACGACCCCCGGAACGCTTGCTGACTTTGGAAGAAAATGAACGCGACTATATCCAATGGGTCCTCGGTCAGGTGAACGGCAACAAAACCAAGGCGGCCGAGCTGTTAAATATCGATCGGGTTTCCCTTTGGCGAAAATTGAAACGCTACCGCATCGAATAGGCTGGGAAGCGGGCAAATGTTGAGGAGTTCGACATGGCGATTGTGACGATTTCCAGAGGAACCTACAGCAAGGGCCGCCAAGTGGCCGAAACCGTCGCACAACGGCTCGCATATCAATGCATCGGCCGGGAACTTCTGTTGGAAGCCTCCAGGGAGTTCAATATTCCCGAAATACGGTTGGAACGCGCCATTCATGATGCGCCGTCGATTCTGGACCGGTTCACCTTGGGGAAGGAGCGCTATGTGACCCTGTTTCAGGCCGCTTTTCTGAAACACATGCGGCGCGACAACGTGGTCTATCATGGCCTGGCCGGTCATTTCTTTCTCAAAGGGGTTTCTCATGCATTGAAGGTCCGGATCGTCTCTACCTTGGAAGATCGAGTGCGCTCAGAAATGGAGGCCAATACATCGAGTTCCTCACAAGCCGCCATGGAGATGCTGAAAAGGGATGATCTGGAACGTCGAAGGTGGAGTAAAGCACTTTACGGCATCGACACGACCGATCCGACCCTCTATGACCTGGTCATTCGCATTGGAAAACTAAAAATAACCGAAGCCGCCGATATCATATGCAATGCAGTTCAAATGGACTCGCTCCGAACCACGTATGAGTCTCAAAAGGCCATCGAAGATCTGGCCATCGCTGCGGACGTAAAGTCCGCCCTGATCGATATGAAAGGCGATATCCAAGTCTTTGCCCGCAACGGCCATGTGGTCATCGGCAGCAGGGGCCTGTTGGCTGATAACCCGGATTTGGCCAAGGGCATGGAAGCCATCGTTCTCAATATACCCGGTGTTCAGAGCGTTGAGATAAAAGCAACGGAGCTTACCGGTTGGCCTGATTGAATCTCACCACCTCCGGCTTAAAGAGAGACTCTTTTATCGCTTTTCAACATCAAGGTCGGGCAGGATGAGCGACACCAGACAAGTCTCAGCCAGATCGGCCTCAAAAAGAGATCGAGACTCGTTTTCCGGCACGCACCTATAACCAGAAGACCGATGCCGCCCACTTTCACACGGGCGACGAGTTGTCCTGGGCTTGGTAGCCGTGGGATGATGATCGTTGAATGGATGTCCGGTGATTTGGAAGAAATCGCAACATTCGTATTCGGTCTATTTCGAACACTCATGACCGTCAATTTGCCACCGTAAGCATTAGCGAGGGAAACTGCGTGTGGGAGGTTTCCTGAACCACTACCGCCGCTGGTTTCTACGAGGAGCATGCGTTCCCAGGATATCCCTTCCTGCTCGGGGACAATCAGGAGATCGGCTGGCGCATGTCGACTCAGGGCATATGATATGCCACTGCCAAACACCGCGCGAAGGCCAAGGCGGCGTCCCAACACGACAAGATCGAAACATCCTTCGACCGCCAGTCGACGGATTTCTTCGATAGGATTGCCCACAGAACAGACCATTTCGATGTTGGCAGATAAATTCTCACCGATTTTAAGGACCTGATTCGCAACCTTTTCGCACGATCCGGAAATCACCGACTTGATGTCCGGCACGCCCACCAGGCTCAAATCCCCATCATAAGAGGGGCACACGGTGACGGCCGCAACCCGCCCCCTGCTCCACTGAGCCAATCGAATGGCCTCTGTCAATGCATGGAAACCGGCGCTCGATCCATCAACCCCGACCAGTATGTTTTTATAACTCACCATCGTCCCTCGCTCGCATGAAGACGGCCCAGCCTCCATTCAGCAAATCAATTGCAGCGCGATGCCCCCGATGCCCCACCCTCCTCGACACGCTGCAGCAGAGTGATGTCCATCAGCCCCTCGAGGCTTTCCGCCAGAATGATGTCGATCCCCGCCTTAAGATCCGGATCCAGACTCTCGACATCCAGCGCATTGCTCTTTGGCACGGCAACGGTCCGAATGCCTGCACGTTGCGCCGCCAGCACCTTTTCCCGAAGCCCACTGATACTCAGGATCCGGCCGCTAAGCGTCAGTTCGCCGGTGAGGGCAACATCGCATCTCACCGGACGATCGGTCAATAATGAGACCAGGGCCATGGCGATGGTCAAACCGGCGGATGGTCCGTCCTTGGGAATGGCGCCGGCGGGGATATGGATGTGAATATCGGTGTCTTCGAAAAAGTTTGGATCGATACCGAAGCACGCCGCCCGACTGCGGAGATAGCTCAGCGCGGTTTGGGCCGATTCTCGCAGAATTTCACCGAGTGATCCGGTCAAGATCAACCGCTGGCCGCCTTTCATCTTCGCGACCTCGACGAAAATGATTTCACCGCCGAATTCAGTCCACACCACGCCGGTTGCGACGCCGACACGGTTTTCGGTATCGATCCGCTGCCGGGTGAACTTTCTGGGACCGAGCAGGCGAAACACCAATGCTTCATCGATGGTTATCGATTCTTTTGGCCGAATTTCCCCACCCTGCAGGCAGATACGAGCGAACTTACGGCAGATCGAAGCGATTTCACGTTCCAGATTCCGCAATCCGGATTCCTGGGTATAGTCCCGGATCATGCGGGTGATCGCCGCCGGTTTAAAATCCACTCCCAATGCGGCGAGCCCATGTTCTCGCAATTGTTTGGGGATGATATACTTCCGTGCGATGATCTCCTTCTCTTTTTCCGTGTAGCCATGGAAGGGAATGATTTCCAGCCTGTCCAACAACGGTTCGGAAAGTTTCTCCACCGCATTGGCGGTGGCGATGAACATGACGGCTGAAATGTCGAACGGCAAATCCAGGTAATGGTCGGTAAAACTCTTGTTCTGTTCAGGATCCAGTATTTCAAGCAACACCGCGGCAGGATCCCCCCGAAAATCCTGACCGATCTTGTCGACTTCATCCAGCATGAAAACAGGGTTCCTGACACCTGCGCGTTTGATTTCGTTGATCACCCGTCCCGGCATGGCGCCCACATAGGTCCGCCGGTGTCCATGCATTTCGGCCTCGTCCCGGAGCCCTGCAACGGAGATTCGAATGAATTTCCGTTCCAATGCCTCGGCGATGGCGCGGCCGATGGAGGTTTTTCCGGTACCCGGCGGACCGGTAAAGCATAAGACCGGGCTGCGCTGCATCTGCAGCTGCTTTTTTCTATCCCGTGTCTGGCGCACGGTGCTGCGCAACTCATCCAGATCGACAGGCTTGGGCAGATAATTGGTCGCCCCCTTTTTCAGGGCGTCTACTGCCGTGCCGACCGTGGCATAACCGGTAATGATGATGAATTCGCTGTGCGGCGCGACCTGGCGCGCCGCCTCCAGCAACTGAATGCCATCCATTTTCTCCATTTTGAGATCGGTGAGCACCAGTTCGAAATCCTGATTTTTCAATTGTTCCAAGGCCTCCAAACCATTTGCGGCCACCGACACCAGATATCCTTCCTTTTTCAGAACATGCTCGAGGTTGGTGCGGGCAATAGGTTCGTCATCCACCACCAACACCCGAAAATCCGCCATGGAACGCAGCGTGCGTACCGCTAAAAATTCGAGAATTCGCTCCTTGACCTGCTTCAACCCGTAGTGCTGTGCTTCCAGAATTTTTTCTGCCCGCTGCAGATCAAGATTATCTTCGGTGTACTGATTCCATGGCAATGCCAGTATGTATTCCAGATAATTCAGTCCCACCATGTATTCGGGGATGGACGAATCCATCTTCTCCAACCGCTCGAGCTCTTTGGCAGATACAGAAAACACCGTGTCGGGCAAGTTGGCATTACTGAGGCGGGTTTTAAGCAACGCGAGTTCCCGTCCATCGGAAACGCCAGCATCCTCAGGTTTGGTGGTTTTTCCAAATAGCGCCATGCATTACCCCCCATTGTCTGTTACAAATTGCAACGCTTGTCATCAGAGCCTGTAACAAAGATGTATATTCCAAAATTTCAATCAGTAAGCCTATCGTTTACATCGATAGATATTGCAAAACGCAATAGCAGCATACCTCCCTTGCAGAATTGGCCAGCCATCCATGACCGCATGGTTGCTGCATGCAAATTCCATATCCTACCAATGGCATAGTCCTTGAAAAGTTATCGTGCAGCGTCCCCGTCCGAGTCGAGGCGGCAGTCCACATGCGGACCGTTCGAATAAAAGGAGTCGCGGCGCCATGTCTCACATATCCAATGAAAAATCAGTATACCCCCGAAACGGATCCAACCGCAAAAAAATATTGCTCGTTACCGTCCGCCCTTTTCTCTCGGACGCTGTTGCGGATTACGCCCTCCATCTCGCTGCACGTCTCGAACACGAATTGTTGGTGCTCATCGTCGACACCCAATGGGAGGGTGCACGCTTTGCAATCGATGCCGCCAAGACCCGCAGGTCGATCCTACAAAAGGCGAAGGTCACCGGCAGCGAGTGCAGCCTCATTGTCAAACAGGGGGATTTGGGACTGGCCGTCGAGGGGGTCAATCGTGACGAAAAGCGCATCGAATTTGCCATCGTCGATGAAACGATCAACCGCGAAGCGATCAATCAAATCGCCTTGCCTTTGTTTAAGATCACCAGCAACCCTTTAACCCAAAACGGAGGTGTGGTCATGAATGACGAACGCCCAAGCCGGAAGAAAAAGCAAATTGCCGCTACGGTTTGTTATGGATGCTTGAGTGCCGGCCTTTACGCGGCCTTGTTCCTGAACATGGAGACGGTCATGGAGTATTTCACCCGGGGTGGTATGTATGCGGCACTACCCACTGGCACGGCACTGCTCTTCTCTTTTTCACACAGTGCATTCGCCAGCAGCACCTATTCTCTTTTGGGCATCGAAGCAGCTAAAAACAAGGAGCTGCGCAAAGCCGAGCAAAAGGTCATCGAAAAGAAAAAGCAGGCTCGCAAAAAAAGCCGCCCGCGGCTCTATGTCAATCCATTTCATCGCATCTAAAATGAACATGGTTGTCTGAAAGTCTGAAGAAAGCACCTGCCACGATACCATTTCAAGGAGGGACGCTATCCATGACGAAAAAAAATCTATGCGCAGTGTTGGCCATCTTTTCCATGCTGTTACTCAGCCTTCCCGCTTTTGCTGGAGGCGGGGCCGGCCCTCCCCAAGGGCTGAAAACCGGCCGGTTCATCAGTGTCGATGCCACACAGGGCACGGCCGCCTTCCTGGCATCAGGCGCGAAAGAGACCGTTCCGCTGCGGTTATCCAATGGCATTACCGCCAGCGACATACCGCTGAACAAAAAAGTCATGGCGACCATCGAGTCCGATGCATCCGGCGACATGCTCAAAGAGTGCTCGCGCATGTTTATCGCCCTGAAAACACATAAAATCATCTCGCTTTTGATCATCGGTTTCATCGGCGGACTGCTCAGCGGTTTTATTGGTTCAGGGGGGGCCTTCGTTCTCACCCCGAGCATGATGTCGCTTGGGGTGCCCGGCGCCGTGGCCGTGGCCAGCAACATGTGCCATAAATTTCCCAAAGCCATGGTCGGCGGGTACAAACGTTGGAAATATGGTCAGGCCGACCTGAAACTGGGCCTGGTCATGGCGGCCACGGCCATCATCGGTGTTCAAATCGGCATCCTGATTCAGAAATTCATCCTGCACAATTGGGGCAATGCAGGATCAAATCTTTATGTGAGCCTCTCGTTCGTATTCATCCTGATCGTGGTCGGCGGTTACGTATTCTGGGATGCATCGAGGATATCCAGAGGCGGCGCGGATTCGAAAACCACACGTCTCGCCCTGGCCCTTCAGAAAATCAACCTGCCTCCCATGATAACCTTTAAAACCGCAGGCCTGCGCCTCTCCTTCTGGGTGACCGCACCGATCGGGCTCGCCACGGGCATATTGGCAGCAACCATTGCCGTCGGCGGGTTCATCGGTGTTCCCGGAATGATTTACATGCTGGGCGCTTCGGCGGTGGTGGCCAGTGCAACGGAATTGATCGTCGCCTTCATCATGGGGTTATGGGGCTCCATTCAATGGGGGTTGGGCGGCCTGATCGATATTCGCCTGACCTTGCTCATACTGGCAGGTTCACTCTTCGGTGTCCAGTTGGGTGCGCTCGGCACCACCTATGTCAAGGATTACATCATCAAAGTGGTCATGGGTACCGTCATGCTCATCGTGGCCGTCAGCCGAGGGGCCATGGTCCCAGCCTATCTGGCCGATTTGGGCTGGATGTCCCTCAGCGCCCGGACCGCAGCCGTGCTGGACGCCGTCAGCTTCTGGGCGCTTGTCGCCGCTTTGGCCACGGCCGGCCTGATTATCGCGGTCGTCATGATCAAGGAGATGGCACGCGCCCGAGCGGAAGAACGCGCCCTCGCACTGAGCGAGGGGTGATCGACCCTCCATCCTGCCTCGCTGCGTACACATCGTCCGTATGGTGGCCAATTTCCCTGACCATACGGACGATGTTCTCTTCTACATGCCCCCTCACGCCTCGCCCCATCTTTTCAGCGCCGCCGAATCGTTCAGCAAATCGGGTTGCACCAGCCTGATGAACCTGCGATATATATCCCTCGAAACAATCCAACCCCATGGATATCAAGGAGCGGGAAAATGGAAATCAAGACCAGCGATCTGCCGGGCATCGGTAAAAAGTATGCCTTCAATACCTCTCAAAGCGGCCATTTCGTTCTCATCATCCATCAACAGGGGATGCGTGAATTTTTCCACTTCAAGCATCCGGACGACGATGAGGCCGAATACAACTTTCAACTCAATGACGAGGAGGCACGTAAAATCGGAGCCATCATGCTCGGCGTGGATTACCAGCCGATCGCCGACGACCGCATGGAACTTTTCCTGCGCAACGTGCGCCTAGAATGGATCAAAGTGAAACCACAGAGCGCCATCGCCAACAAACGCATCGACGAAGCGCGCATTCGCAGCCAGACCGGATGCACCGTCATTGGAATCCAGCGCGAAGGTCAAATCATCGGCAGCCCGGACGTGAGCGAAGTGATCCGCCCGGGTGACACCCTCATGGCCATCGGCAAGCGCGAACAGGTCCAATCACTGGAAGACCTCTGCCAAGCGTAAAGGAGCGACCAGGTGGGCAACATTCCCTTTCTATTGTTGGCCGGCTTGATCCTGTGCGTCTTTTTCGCGGTCAGCTTCGCGTCGCAAAAACTGCGCCTGCCTTCGGTACTGGTCTATATCATCCTGGGCGTTGGGGTATCGTCGCGTTTCGTAGATAGCAGCGCCATCCATACGGTGGCCGAAATCGGCATCGTCATTCTCTTTTTTATCCTGGGGATGGAATTTCCGCTTGGTCGAATGGTCGCGATCTCCAAAAAAATTTGGCCTTCGGGCCTGATGGATGTCGTGCTGAATCTTGGTGGCGCCACCGCCCTGGCATTGCTTTTTGGATTGGCGTTCCCAGCCGCAGTGGTCATCGGCTCGGTCGCTTATGCCACCAGCTCTTCCATCTCGGCCAAAATGCTTCAGGAACAAAAGCGGCTGGCCAACCCGGAGGCGGAATTCATCCTGGCCATTCTGATTTTCGAGGATCTGGTGGCACCGGTACTCGTCTCCTTCATCGCCGCCATGGGTCAGGGAGAAACGTTCTCCATGAAATTCGGTGTCATCCTTCTTCTCAAGATCGTTCTCCTGGTGGCTGGCGCCATCTTCCTGGGACATTTCGGTTTCAAGCAGCTCAACGATTTCGTGATCCGGCACCTGCAAAAGGATTTCATGCCCCTCATGACGGCAGGCGTCGCCCTGTCTTACGCCGGACTTGCCATCGCTTTGGGCCTTTCCGAGATATTGGGGGCCTTTCTGGCCGGCATGATGCTCTCCGAAACCGGTCGTTCGACCGAACTGGAGCACCTCGTGCTTCCTATTCGGGATATCACCCTGCCCTTTTTCTTTTTCTGGTTTGGCACCACCATCAGCCTGGGGGAAGGCGTCCCCCTGGTGCCGCTTCTGGTGGCGCTCATCGTCTGGGCGGTTATCGGTAAAATCATCACGGGTTACGCCGGCGGCCGTCTGTATGGCCTCAGCCCGAAGGTATCCAGCCGGGCCTCCTTTTCAATGATTCATCGGGGGGAGTTTTCCGCCATCATCGCCAGCCTGGCCGCGCCTCAACTCAAATTGTTGAGCGGCATCTACATCCTGGTCACGGCCTTTATAGGGGTTTACCTCTTTCAAAAAGCACCGTCGCTGGCCAACTGGTATCACGAGCGCTGGTGTCGGAAATGTGACGTCGAATCTTGACGGCGCCGTTGAAAGCGTCTCCCTGCAACGACTCGCTTTGATGAGGTCATCGGCGAAATCAGCGGATAGAACGGTCGCCGACTATGTGGAGAGTTGACCGGCAACCGGCTCTATCCGGTATCCGGCCTGGTCAAGGGCAGTGGTAATCGCACGAATATGTTCGGCGTTGCGGGTTTCGAGTTCCAATTCGACGCTGGTTTCGTCGATGGAACGATGCGCGACACTGCGATCATGGTGGATGTGCAGGATGTTTGCTTCCAGCTCGGCGATCTTTTGGAGCAATTGGGCCAAGGTGCCCGGTTTGTCGCTCAATGTCAGGCGAATCCGCATGATCCTCGCGTTCTTCAATAACCCCTGCTGGATGATGCGACCGAGCAACGGGGTATCCACGTTTCCGCCCGATATGACGAGCACCATCTTTTCGCCTTTGCGCGGCCGTACTGCCTTGTTCAGCAAGGCGGCCAGGGGAACCGCACCGGCACCTTCGGCCAATATTTTTTTTCGTTCGAGTAGTATCTGGATGGCCGCGGCAATATAGCCCTCCTCGACCGTTACCACGTCGTTCACCCGATCTTGAATGATCGCAAAAGGCATCTCGCCGAGCTGGTTCACGCTGATTCCGTCGGCAATGGATGACTTGGCCGTTACAAGCACCCGCTTGCCGGTGCGCATCGAGACTTGGGCACAAGGACAAGCGGCCGATTCCACGCCGACGATCCTCACATCGGGTCGTATTGATTTTACGGCGCTGGCGATACCGGCGATCAGCCCACCGCCCCCCACCGGCACGAGAATGGTATCGACATCAGGTAAATCGGCCATGATCTCGAGCCCGATGGTGCCTTGGCCGGCGATAATATCCGGGTCATCGAAGGGATGGATCAAGGTCATCCCGCTCGCAACCATCTCCTCGGCATGCCGGATGCTCTCTTCCATGGTAGCGCCGTGGACGATGACCCGGCCACCGTAGTTGCGCGTGGCCTCCTGCTTGCTGATCGACGCCCATGTGGGCATCACAATGGCGGCCGGCAATCCGGCCTCCCGCGCGGCCAGCGCAACGCCCTGGGCGTGGTTACCGGCGGACGCAGCCACCACGCCCTTGGAAGAAATGGAACCTTCTCGTCGCCCCAGAATTAGTTTATGGGCAGCCCCCCGCACCTTGAAGGATCCGGTTTTTTGCAAGTTTTCAAGCTTCAAATAAATCTGGGCATCGAAGCGGCGGCTTAGCGTCGCGGAATAGACAAGCGGCGTTTTAACCGTGAATTGTCGAATTAGTTGGGCGGCTTGGGTGATGGTCTCCAGCGAAATCATGGCATTTCCTTATGTGCCGGTTCATCGGCCGCTTCAGTCGCTGCTGACGGGAATGACGCGCTGACTGGTGTCCGTCCACAAATAGGCAAATTGGGTCGAGATCAAGGCGCGCGGAAAATTTAACCGCAGGCATATGGCTGATATTCCGAGGATTAAATTTTTCGCGCAACGCCGATATCGGACCAATTGGTCATTTGTGGATGGACACTTATATTTGGCCTGATCGGGCGGCGTAGCACTTTCTTTCGACGTAACCGCCGGTTGACGCATCGAAAACGGCCTCATGTTCATGTATCAAGCGAGCCGTGCCTTCCCAGGCGCCGCAGGCCAACACCACCGGATCGCCAAGATTAAACGGACGGTTGCAGGCCGAACAGGTTTTCAGTCGCATCAGCTTTTCACGATCAATAATGGTCTTCATGGGACCTCGATCACCGATTCGCATGTGCGCCTCCTTTCTTCAATTTCAATCCATCAATTCTTTACACTGTTTTTGAAACAGAACGTGTCGATCAACTCAATCCAATTAAATCAATCTAGTGCCTATCCGGAAATTGGCAACTCGTTCCGGACGAAGAGTGATTACAGCAGAACCAGACGTCATGCAGCTTGAGCCCCTGACCCCACTCAACCCTTGACATGTGCAGTAAGGATGCCGAATTTCTAAATTAATGAAGATGCCGGATGAATATCTAAAAGAGGAATATCGAAAAGAGGTATATAAAAAATAGAGCGATTGTCTTGCACCAGGCAGGACAACACGGAGCCTGTGATGAGCTGATCACGATTAAAAAACTACCCAGACCTTCGAGTCTGCCTGCGTGCCATTTTCTCCCCCGGAGACATTCCCAAACAAGGACGTCCATCTTCACCACCTTCGACTTAAAAACCAATGAACAGCGAACTGCGTGGGGCAAGACTGTACGCTTGGCGATCTTCACATCAATGAGGAGTTCCCCATGGCTATGAATGTCACCCAAAAATTAATTTCATCGCACCTGGTAAACGGTCGAATGCGCCCCGGAGAAGAGATCGGCCTGCGCATCGACCAGACTCTCACCCAGGATGCCACGGGTACCATGGTCATGCTCGAATTCGAAGCCATGCAGGTGGGTCGAGTCAAAACCGCTTTATCGGTCCAGTATGTGGATCACAACCTGCTGCAGACCGATTATCGCAATGCGGATGACCATCTGTTTCTTCGCAGCGCATGTCAGAAATTCGGGGTGTGGTATAGCCGTCCGGGCAATGGCGTAAGCCATCCGCTGCATATGCAGCGCTTTGGCATCCCCGGAATGACGCTCATCGGGTCAGACAGCCATACGCCGGCGGCAGGCGCCTTGGGTATGCTGGCGTTCGGCGCCGGGGGGCTGGAAGTGGCGACGGTCATGGCCGGCGAGCCCATGTATGTGCGTATGCCCGAGGTGCTGGGAATCAGACTGACAGGCCGGATGCCCGATTGGGTCAGCGCCAAGGACGTCATTCTGGAGATGCTGCGCCGCTATGGCGTGGACGGAGCACGAGGCAAGATCATTGAATACTTTGGCCCGGGATTGAACGACCTATCGGCCATGGATCGTCATGTCATTGCCAACATGGGCACCGAGCTGGGTGCCACCACCACGGTGTTTCCTTCGGATGAAGCTGTCCGCCGGTTTCTCAACCGCCAGCAACGTGGTGAGGTATGGTGCGAAATCAAGGCCGATGCCGACGCCGGATATGACCAGACCGACCACATCGATTTGGGAACGTTGGAGCCGCTCATCGCTTTGCCCAGCAGTCCGGGCAATGTCGTTCCGGTTCGTGAAGTCATCGGTCGACCGATTTATCAGGCGTATATCGGTTCTTCGGCCAATCCCGGGTTACGCGATTTTGCCGTGCCGGCCCTCATGGTGGAAGGCCGCCGGATCCCGGACCACATCTCCTTTGATGTGAATCCGACCTCTCGCCAACTCATCGAAAATCTAATCGAGTTGGGCCTTATGGCCCATCTGATCCATTGCGGCGCGCGCTTCCACCAGGCCGGCTGCAATGGTTGCATCGGCATGGGCCAGGCGCCGGCTACCGAAAAAATCAGTCTCCGCACCGTGCCGCGCAATTTTCCCGGTCGGTCGGGAACCATAGAAGACCAAGTCTACCTGTGCAGCCCGGAAACGGCGACAGCCTCGGCGCTCAACGGCGTCATCACGGACCCCCGAACGATGCACATGCCCTACCCAAGGTTCAAAGAACCCGAGCGGCTTTCGGTAAACACCACTTTGTTGCTCGAACCTCTGGAGAACAGCGACGGCGTGGAATTGGAAAAGGGCCCCAACATCAAACCATTGCCTGAGTTCGATGTGCTGCCCGATCGGATCGAAGGCCCGGTCCTGCTAAAAATGGGAGATAACATTTCCACGGACGAAATCATGCCGGCCGGTGCATCGGTGCTGCCATTTCGCAGTAATATCCCCGAAATCAGCCGTTTCGCCTTCAGCCGAATCGACCTCGATTACTATGATCGGGCCATACGGTATCAGGAAAGCGGTTCGTTTGTGATCGGTGGTGAGAACTACGGCCAGGGATCGAGCCGCGAACATGCCGCCCTTGCGCCCCGGTACCTGGGTTTGCGTGCAGTCATCGCCAAGAGTTTTGCCCGCATTCATGCCCAGAATCTCATCAATTTCGGCATCGTGCCCCTGACTTTCGAAGATGGGGACGATTGGCAGAGGGTCGAACAGGGCGATCAACTGCGTATGACAGAATTGGTGGCCCGCTTGAAGGCGGGAAAACCATCTGAAATCGAAAACCTGACGCAAAACCGGGTCTTCAAGGTGTGTTTTGCGTTGAGCGAACGACAACTTGAAGTACTTTTAGCCGGCGGTCTGATCAACCATATCCGCCATATCCGACAACCAGCGGGCGATACCGCGCCGTAACATAGAAAGGAGATATCGATGAACGAGCAGCGAGAACAGGACGAGGCATGCAGCATGGGGATGACCGACAACCGGGGAAGAACCAATCTATGCTGCTGCTATGTTGTCGACGAGCAAGACGATCACGAAGAGCCGTCTGTTGAACCGGAGGACGATTGCTGCTGCTGTATGTAACGATCTGCGTGAAACCGTTTTCGGTATATCTGCAAAGTGAAACAGAGGAGGTGTGCCATGTCAAAAAAAACAACCCATAAAGCCCGTCACTGCTGCACGGAGGAGCGTCACCGCTTGGTGCAGGAGCTGCGTGCGTGCGATTATTGTTCCACCAGTTATGATGAGTTCCAGAAATGCTATGTCGAAGCGGCCCGCGTCAGCGGAGAAAGATCCCGTTCGTGCGCGAGCCCGACGTCATAGTGTAGAAAAAGTCAAAAATAGATGTGACGAAGCCCGATCACCATGTCGGGCTTCGTTCGAGATCGACCATGGATCCAACTAAAAAGCGATACTACCGCCAACATCGCGTGGCACTGACCGATGAGCTTCGCCGCCGATTTGCATCATCGGTTTTCAGCCAACCGGCCTCAGTTGTCGCGAAGCGATTCGGACTCCCCTATCTACTCGCATACAACATCATCAACGGCAGGGTGTCGTCCATCACCGAGCGGCACTACCGTCTGCTTTTCGGCGAAGACCCGCCCGAGCGGCAGATCCTGCGGGTTACCAGCGACTATTTCAGGGACATGGTAGAGCTGTGGCTGTATTTGAACGATGACACGACCAAACTGGATCTGTACCGAGATCTGTTCGCCCGCAGAGATGTTGAAAGACCGGACTATCGTGTGTTCACCGGTCATATAAAGACCGTACCGCCCGAAGTGGAACATCGGATGGAACGAAAATTTCTGGATAGCGGTATCGATCGCAAGACCATGCTTCATTGGATCCAAGCGTTCAGGGAAATTCCCAGGCGTGATCGTGTACCGTATCGACGGATCAGGCCACATCTGTTGTTCCTCCAAAAAAACATCGGCATTCACCCCAGCTCGATCCTCCATCAGCAATTCAATCGATACGAATCAGGCCGCTTGAAGAGCGTCTCTCGCAATGTTTCCCAAAGGGTCAAGACTCTGAAAAGAGCCGCCGAAAAAGCGCTGGCCTCGGGACGGGAGATAGAAATCCATCAGCTGCGGGAAAGCGTATACGGCCCCAAGGCCGGGTATAAACTCTACGTGGAGGTTGCGGAAGAGTTGCATTTCCTCAAGAGTGTGGCCGGGAAAGGTCCAAAGAGATATCTGGGAAGGACGGCGGCTCCCTATGAGCAAGGTATGGTCAAGAGAATTGCTGCCTGGCGGGCCGAAAAGATCCAAAGGGAGTGCCACCGTTTCCTGAATCTCAATCCAGAGGTCCCAATCCGTATACTCCCGCGAAGGTTTAGGCAGCACCAACTTGCCCGCTTTTTTAAACTGCTGATCGCACGGGCGGCCGATATCTTGTCCCGGCCCGATGGCGTCGTGGTAGAAAAGCAGATCTTGATGCCATCTCATCGTAAAGCGGAGTATGAAAAAGAGGTTTACGGATTCACCCTCTTTGAAAAAGCGCCAAGAACCCTGGGCATGAAAAAAAAAGCGTTCGATCTCATGGTGGCCCGAAACTGCGACATCTTCAGGCAGGTCGGTAAATACACTCAACGTTGGTATCTTTCCGATTTGTACCTGAAGGAGCTATCCGCCAGATCGGGCTTCAACCTGATCAGTGCCAGATATGAGTTATTGGCCGTCCAACAGAAACAGCCCGCTTCCATCGACCGATGCGTCAATTAGTGTCGCCCCATAATGCCTCCCGCAGGCCGGAACTGCGTTGAATGCGCCGCGACACGGCCACACGCAGCAACTCGGGGTCGGCATGGATGACGAGGGATCGTCGCGCACGGGTCACGGCGGTGTAGATCAATTCGCGCGTGAGCAAGGGGGTATCCTGGTCCGGAAGAACCACCATGACGCGGTCGAATTCAGACCCCTGACTCTTGTGGATGGTCATGGCATATACGGTCTGATGCGCCGGCAGCTGGTGGGGCGCCAGTTTGCGGAAGCCGCCATAGGGTGCGGGAAACACCACGCGCATCGCATCGTAACCAGCGTTCGGGGGCCCGAAGACGATGCCGATATCGCCGTTGAACAATCCCTGATGATAATCGTTGCGGGTCACCATGACAGGACGGCCCCGATACCAGGCCGAACCGGGTCCGAACCCCCTGGCGATCCATCCGCGCTGCCGCAGCACGCCCTCGACCATTTGATTGAGGCCTTCCACTCCCCATGGGCCTTGCCTCAGGGCGGTCAAGATCCTGAAGCGGTTCATCAAGACAAAGGCCTCCTCCGGATCCTCGGTGGCAAAATAGCCGGACAGGCTGCCGACGACTTCTCTGGCCACGGCCGCCGCCAGCGCGCGTGTATCCGAAATCGCTACCATACCCAGCTCCGTCGATCCATTTCCGGAAAGCAGCTTCAGGACGCCTTGCGCATCGCCCTCGTTGATCGCCCGGCTGAGAGGCCCCAACCCACTGTGCGCATCGAACCGATAGCTGTGCCTCAACACCTGGATGTGCTGATCCATCGAGCAGGCGTGGTACCTGTTGAAACCACCGGCAACCTCGTCATTGGAGCGCGGATGCTTGATCCTGACGCCTTGGGATATCCCGTGGCAGATATCTCCCAGGACGGCCCCTGCCTCGACCGAGGCCAGCTGGTCCTTGTCCCCCACCAGAATGAGACGCGCCTCCCGGGGAACCGCCTGCACCAGTTGATGCATCATCGATAGATCGATCATGGAGGCTTCATCGACAATGACCGCATCGGTGGACAACTGCCGATCCGCGCCGTAACGGAATTGTGACTGTGCCGGCAGGTAGCCCAATAACCGGTGCAGTGTCTGGGCGGCCGGCAGAGACAGGCACGCCGGCACTTCCGGTCCGGAATCGTTTAGCCCCGCTTCGATGGCCTCCTGCAGGCGCGCCGCAGCCTTTCCGGTGGGGGCGGCCAGATGGATCTTCAATGAACGATCGGGATGCAGCATCTGCAGAAGCATGATGATTTTGGCAACCGTGTAAGTCTTTCCGGTCCCCGGTCCACCGGATATGACAGTGAACATGCGGGCGACGGCCATCCGGGCAGCCTCCCGCTGATCGTTAAAGCGATCCCCTTTCCCTGCCGAATTGCCGCCTGCCGGCGGATCTGGAAAGAGGCTGTCCAGGGCCTGTCCCAGCCTTTCAACATCGAACGGAGCGGTCTGAAGACCGCATCTTTCCTTCAACAACCGGGCAAGCGCCTGTTCGTAGCACCAGTACCGATGGAGATAGAGACGTTGGCCATCGAGGATCAGGGGACAAAAATCGCCCGGGCCGCCCACGGCGCTGCATGCCATCAACCGGCCGAGCCATTGGTCCAATGAAATGGGAAGCTGCGGTAGCGCTCCCGACCGGGCCGCTTCAAATAGAATTCCTGTCGCGCCGTTAGCATGGGTCAGGGCCAGATCCAGACAGACGTCTCCCCGTGATGCCGATCGGCTGACCAGGGCCGCCGCAAGTCCAACCCAGGGATCATCACAAAGCCCCAAGCGCTGCACCGTGCGCCCCAGTGTCCAGTCCAGAGCAGATATGCTCTGACGATGATACAGCTCCGTAATGTTCATCGGCCGTTTTCCACCATGGTCTCCCGCAGGGTGTCTACCAGTCGTTCGCTGGGAAGGTCGTAATAAATGCCGGTATCCGCATCAGGATCACCTATTCCCCGCAGAAAAATATAGTAAACACCGCCGAAGTGCAGGTCGTATCGATAGCCACTGACCCGTCTGCGCAGCCACTGGTCGAGGGCCACCACGTACAGGTGGTATTGCAGATGGTAGAAGGCGTCGGCCATGGCGTTTGCAAGGTGCTGGGGGCGATAATCGTCGAGGTTGTTGCCCAGGTGATTGGACTTCCAGTCCACGAGGTAGTAGCGCCCGTCATGGGCAAAAACCATGTCGACATATCCCTTCATGAAGCCGTGGACCGGTGAAAAATGGAGCCGGTTCCACTGGTGTTCCGTCAGGTCAAGTCCGTGGCGGTCGAATATGCGCCCCAGCGTTTGAACATCGATCTGCTTGAGTGGAAAATGAAACTCCATTTCGTTGACCCGTTGCCCCCACGGCACCTCCGCCAGGCAAAAGGGGGGCCCCGGTCCATCGGCACCGAGCCGCACCCGGCTCAAGCGCGACATCATACCCAAAACGGCATCGAGCCACTCGATGTCAATTTCATGGTAGGTCAGCTTGGCGACCGCCAAGGCGCGCCGCTCTGCGTCGTCCAAATTGGTAAAGTCCCAATGCTCCAGCAGATCGTGAAAAAAGAGACCCGCCTGGGCACCCTTGGGAAAGCTGAAGATGGAGGTGTCTCTCAACTCCTCGCCCTGAACCGCGGGTGTCGTGACCTCATCGGCATCCCGGTCGGCGGCATCCACTTCATGGGCGGCGGCACCGGCCGTCAAGCTCGAAAAGCTGGCAATCCGCCATTGGGTATCCAAGTGGCTTCGGAACCGACGCGGATCGATCCAATCCACGGTTTCATGAGCGGCGCTGTGGATGGCCCCAGTGGATTGCGGCAGCGCTTGAAGAGAGATGGTGCCCTCTGCCCGTTTCTCCAGGAGAACCAACTCCTCGATGAGCTGCGCATCGGTCATGGCGGTCATTTTACGTTTCAGAGCGCCAATGCTTTTACCCGTGAGTCCACCATCGGTTTGACCGTGAAACAAATAGGCCGGCGCCGATATTTCAGTGCCTCGGATGCAGCCCCATGCCAGGTAGCATTTCTTCTTGGCGCGGGTGACGGCCACATACAGCAACCGTATGTTCTCTGCCAACGTCTCCTCCAAGGCCAGTTCTGAATGGCTTGGGTCGATGTCCGGCCCGATGGCGTATGACAGCCGATGTGCGGCATCAGGATTGTGGAAGGCGATACTTTTGTCGTCGATGCGGGCGCCTGCCCAGACAAACGGGCAGAAAACCACATCGAATTGCAATCCTTTGCTTTTATGAATGGTAATGATGCGCACCGCCTTGGCATCGCTTTCCAGTCGAAGCTTTTGAACGTCCTCGCCCTGGCCCCCATCCCGCCGTTGGCCTTCGAACCATGCGAGCAGCATCTCCGGTCCCAGGGAATTGGCCGAGGAGGCTTGATGCATGAGTTCTGCAAGATGCAACACGTTGGTCAAGCGACGCTCGCCATCCGGGTGGCAGAGCAGGCGTTCTTTAATCCCCTCGCCGGTCATCAGCCGGCTGAACATGGGGTAGAATCCCTCTTGCTGCCAGACATGATGATAGTCATCGAATCTTGCCCAACGTGCCTCCCACTCGGGGCTCGGTGCTTCGACCGACGCGCAAAGCTCCCCGGCCGGCGTACCGATCAGCTCACATGCCAGAGCGGCCCTCACCCGAAAGGGATCCGACGGGGTGGCCAGCGCTTCCAGCAAAAAGCCCAAGGCCTCGGCCTCACGCGTTTCGAACACGCTTCCTGCGCTGTGCAATACGGCCGGTACCCGACGCTCGGAAAGGACGCGCTTGACCTTCTGGGCCTGCCGGTGGGTGCGGGTCAACACCGCTATTTGCTGGGGTTCAATGCGGATCTGGTTCTCTTTTCGGCTGAGAAGCGCCACGATCTCCTCGGCCACGGCGACGACGATCATGTCGGTGGCCGCCTCCTGGGCAATGGGTCGTATCGGCTCCTGGGCTTCCCCTCTGGTCAAATACCAAAGGTGAAAAGGTACCATTCCGGGTGCGGCATCCGGTCGCGCGGCAACGGCGGGGGGATAGCCGATTTGCGGGTAACCGAACGGTGCCGGATGGTCGATGAACAAGGCATTGATGGCTCGGACCAACTGGGGGGTGGCGCGCCAGTTCTGGTCCAGCGTATATTGATTTGGGGCCTCTGCCTTGGCTCTTAAATAGGAGAACAGGTCCGCGCCGCGAAAACTGTAGATGGCCTGTTTGGGGTCGCCTATCATAAAGAGCAATGCATTTTCATCGGAGAAAAGACGGGTGAAAATTTCATATTGAAGCGCATCGGTATCTTGAAATTCGTCCACCAGGGCGGCTCGGTATTGATCACGGATCGCCTGCACGAGTCCTGGCCCACCTTCGCCTTGCAGGGCACGATGCACCTGAATCAGCAGGTCATCGAAGAACAGCGTGTTCTGCCGACGCTTTTTTTCGTCCAACCGCTCTCTGGCCTCATTGAGCAGTCGCGCCTTGAGATAACGCAAATACGAGGCCATCTGGGTTTCCATTTCCACCTGGCAGGAGAGAACATGTCCGCAGAGTTCAAAAAAAGAATGCTGTGGTGTGATGAATTTTTTTTTGGTGGCCTTGGCTAAAAAGGAAGGTGTCAAACGCTCCAGGAGGTCGAAACATGGATAGCGTCCGTCCCAGCCATCCATTTGACTGGCCAGGAGGGCCAACATTGCATTCCGCGTGGTGGTTTTCCCTGATGACTTCGGGTCGGGCGCGCATTTACCGTAGTTTTTGGCATTCAACCCCTCTGAGGCAAGCAACCCCAGGACCGCCTCCCTGGCGGTGGGCCAGGCCTGAGCAACCTGACGGGCCGCGCTTCGCCACTCCTCGATAGCCGTCAGCGGTGGTTCGATGGCCGGGGGCAGGACACTCGCCTGAGGGGCGCGGCACTGGAGAAACAAGGCCGCCAGTTCCTCGGGTCCCTTGAGATGGTTGAGGGCAAAGGCGACCAACTCAGCGGGGGCTGGCGAGAGGTAACGCCGCCAAAAATCTTCGGCCATTTCCAGCACCACCGGTTGATCGTCCTGAACGAGTCGGGCATCGAACAGGTAGCCGGTCTCAAAGGCAAAATGGTTCAACAGGCGCTGGCAGAAGCCATGTATGGTAAAAATAGCTGCCCGGTCGAAATCCGTGAGCGCGTCGACGATGCGTTGCAGGGCGAGATCTCGATCCCCACAACGCTCAACTACCGCTTCAACTAACGTATCGAAACCACCATATATCAGGCATGTTTTGACATCCACCAACCTGTGCCGTATGCGACTCTTCAACTCTTCGGTGGCCGCTTTGGTATAGGTGACCACCAGGATTTCATGGACCCCCAACCCCCTCTCCACAATCAAACGCAGAAAAAGAGCGGCAATGTTGTAGGTTTTGCCGGTACCGGCCCCGGCCTCTATGAGTTGGACACCCGAGAGGGGTGATTGCATCAATTCAAATGATTTCATCGGCTTCGATTCAGGCGATAGACAAAAACCAATACCTCGGCGACGGCCTGGTAAAGTTCGGGCGGAATCTCGGTGTCGATATCGAGCGCTTCGAGCATCTGCACGAGATTGGGATCCTCCACAAGCGGCACACCAT
>Ga0209164_1001280_pt1 | contig 34181 bp, 37 predicted proteins | sample MTBNYHSulfiMetaG_FD_187458 | JGI IMG/M metagenome (GOLD analysis project Ga0209164, IMG submission 187458) | Enrichment culture microbial communities from rom New York Harbor, USA that are MTBE-degrading - MTBE-NYH (New York Harbor Sulfidogenic)... | ecosystem: Environmental > Aquatic > Marine >... | reverse complement strand
GGACGCGGTGTTGCCGGCGCGTTGGTGACCGACGGCACGATAACCCGGGGAGCGCCCGCCAGAGTGATACGGAAAGGCGAGGTGGTCCACGAAGGCACTGTCTCAAGTCTGAGACGGTTCAAGGACGATGTCAGGGAGGTCAGCGCTGGCTTCGAGTGCGGGCTGGGCGTCGAGGGGTTCACCGAGTTTCAGGTCGGCGATATCATCGAGCTGTACGGGCGGGAGAAACAGTGACCAGACGTACCGAACGGGTAAATGACCTCATTCAGGAGGAGCTGAGCGAGCTTCTTCGCCGCCAGGCGAAAGACCCCAGACTCGATTGCTTCCTGACTGTTACCAGGGTGGACACCTCGGCCGACCTCAGGCAGGCCAAGGTCTTCGTGAGCATCATGGGGAGCGACGAGGAGAAGAAGGGGGCGATGGAAGGACTGGCCTCCGCGTCGGGATACCTCTACCGGGAGATGAAGGTACGCCTCTCTCTGCGCCGCATGCCTCAACTGGATTTCCATCTGGACACGTCCATGGAAGTGGCGGCGGAAATCCTCGACCTGATGAAGCGGGTCAACGAAGAGCAACTTGAGTGTTGACGGAATCCTCAACATCAACAAGCCCCCGGGCATGACCTCATTTGAGGTTGTCAGGCTCGTGCGGCGGCTCAGCCGGCAGAGGCCCGTGGGGCATGCCGGCACCCTTGACCCGATGGCGACAGGAGTCCTGCCGGTGTGCCTGGGGCAGGCCACGCGGGTCATCCCGTTCATCATGGACGCCGAGAAGACCTACCTGGCCGAAATTGAGCTGGGGGTGTCAACCGACACATACGATGCTGAGGGCGAAGTCACCCGCAGGCTCGACGCCTCTCACGTGACCCGGGAGCAGGTGGAACAGGCGCTCCCCTCTTTCGTCGGCACTATTCTTCAGAAACCCCCCATGTACAGCGCGGTCAAACACCAGGGCAGGCGCCTCTATGAGCTTGCCCGCTCCGGGGTGGAGGTGGAAAGGGAGCCGAGAAGGGCTGAAATCTCGCGGCTGGAACTGGTGGACTGGGAGCCTCCCTGTTGCACCGTCGTGGTGGACTGCGGCAAGGGAACGTATATTCGGGCTCTGGCCCATGACCTGGGCCAGTCCCTTGGGTGTGGTGCCCACATCAGGGGACTGGTTCGTTTGAGAAGCGGCCTTTTCAATATAGACGACAGCCTTAGCGTCCCTGAGGTTGAGAGCGCATTTGAGCATGGGTACTGGCAGGAGCTGCTCTATCCACTGGACGCAGTGCTCGAGCATTGGGTGGCGGCGATAGTGAGCGAAGAGAACGAGCGTGCCATCAGACACGGTCGCCCGCTGGCTCTCGACGCCGGTGAGGATAGAGGGTACTGCCGCGCCTACTCCGCCGACGGGCGTTTCCTGGCGGTGCTGCGCTTCCTCCCCGACAGGGCTCTGTGGCAGCCGGAGAAGGTCTTCGCCGGTGCCTAACAGCCCCGGCGACGGGGCTCAAGCCCGGGTTCGCTCCAGCAGTTCACGCTTCACTTCTGCCAGCCTCGGCTCAAACTGTGACCGAAGCTCCTGTGACGTATCTCTGCGCAGCTCACGGGTCCCGACCCTGAGGTCGCCGATGGCGCCGCCCGCTACCCCCAGCTCATCAAGGGCCTCTGCGCCCCGTTTCTTCAACCCCTCTGTCGCCTGTTCATACGCCTGCTCCCGGGCGACCGTGTAGTCTATCGCCAGGGAGCGTATCTGCCTCTGCGTCTCCACTATGCTCGTAGTGGGCTTCATGGTGGTGATTCCCTGCAGGGCCCTCTGTGTCGCCTCGGGGGCATCGAGGCTGAGTGCCTCCACCAGCCTCGACAGGGCGGCCTCAACGAGCACGTCCCTGTCGCTGCCCCGGTATTTGCCCAGTTCTTCATTGAGGACTCGAGTGTAGCCGTGTTCCAGATACCGCTCGGCGAGCGCCCTGCCGATGGCGGCATACTCCGCCATTTTCCTCCCCCTCATCTCCTCTGGCGACAGTTTGCCCAGTCTGTCGGCTCTTTCCAGGGCTTTCTCGTAGGCGCTCTTCAACTCTCCCATGATGGCACTGCTGTAGAGTGGATAATCCGTTCGCGCTCAATTATACTTCTGTTCTGAGTAGGCGGCAACGGAACAGCCGACGATAACTGCGGTTGAGGTGACACTTTGAAGCTTGTGGACAGTCTCTATTGCCACATCTGGCCGGGCCGGGGCAACAACTGCAACACCTATGTTTTCGCCAATGTTCTGGACGGGGGTCGTCCCCACCTCCTCATAGACCCGGGGCACGTGGAGAATGAGGTCAAGGAGCGCTGCTTTGACCATCTGCTCATGTCTATGGAGGGAGACGGCCTCAAGCCTGAGGACGTTGGCCTGATAGTGATAACTCATTCCCACTCCGACCATTGCGCCGCGACCCCGGCCCTGGTGCAGCGTACCAGGGCAAACACAGGGGCGGGCAGGGTGGAACAGGCGCTCATCGCCATGCATGAGGAAGAAGACAGGTTCCGCCGGGAGATGGCTGGCAGAACGGGCCGGGAGATGGACTTTGAGCCCGACATCTGCCTGAGGGAAGGTGACCTGGTCCTGGGGAAGGAACGCAAGACGAACCTGAAGGTCCTCCACACCCCGGGCCACAGTCCCGGGTCCATAAGCATCTACTGGCCGGACAAGCGGGTTGTGATAACGGGAGATGCGGTCTTCTACGCTGCGATTGGCAGGACGGACATACCCGGAGGGGACGGCAAACAGCTGAAACAGAGCATCGAGAAGCTCTCCGAACTGGAGGTCGACTATCTTCTCGCCGGCCACAGCACCCAGTTCGGCAGCATCATAGAGGGCAGGGAGATGGTGGCAAGGAATTTCACCTTCATCAGGATGAACTACTTCCCGATGCTGTGAGCCTTGCCGCAGACACGCCCATCGCGATCGCTGTCACCGCCCGTGCCCCAAGGCCTGTTCAGGCGGCTGCCCCAGGCCGCCATCGGCCGCGCGTTTCAGGCGGTATCCCCGCCGGCTCAGTCCCGGCCCAGCTCCGCCAGGTCAAAGGTCATGCCGTCTGTGGCTGCGGTCACGTGGATTCCCGTCTCCTGTGACAGCCGGTCGGCCACCTCCCACGGCTTCGCCCTCCACATGCTCATGCCGAAGTGAGTCAGGATAGCCGCTTTGGGCCTCAGGCACTTGATGAGCGCCCCTGCCTCCAGCGCGGAGAGGTGGTCGAAGGGCCCGCCGCTCTCAATCCGCACCACGTTGAGTATGAGGAGGTCCGCCTGATAATGGTCACACAGCTCGGTGAAGAACCGCGTGTCAACGAGGCATGAGATGGTGTTGCGCGGGGTCTCCAGCACGACGCCGTAGGTCTCTACGGGATGACGGTGCCTTATCGGTGTGCGGAAGGAGACGTCGCCGATGCTGTAGCTCTTTCCCTCCTGGAGCACCTCGATGCGCTGCAGGTAGGGGCGCAGGTAGCGAAGGACTACGGGGTCTTCCTCAAGCGCGTCTGCGGGTGCGTACAGCGTACCTCTACGCCTCAGCCCTCCCTCGGTCATCGCCTCGATCATGATGTTGGCATCCGCCGAGTGGTCCAGGTGCCGATGGGTGAGGATGATGGCGGCGAGCTTCGTCGGCTTGAGCTTCTTCTTGACCGCCCGGACCAGCGTGCCTGGGCCGGGGTCGAGGAGTACCTCCGTACCGCCGAGGTCAAACCACAGGCCGCCCGAGTCGAGGAGCTGGCTGGCCACCATGAGTCGGGCGCCCGCCGTTCCCAGGAATGTGACCGTGTCTGTTGTAGTGCCCCCGGCTTGTTCCATGCTCTGAGCTGCGCATCGCTAGAAAATAGCGGTTCTTTCGAGTATAGTGGTAGAAGAGCGGTGGCGCAACCTGCGAGACAATGGACACAATACGACTTCACGAAGAACCTGCACTGGCCGAGCCGTGGATGGTGGCTGCCTGGCCCGGTATGGGAGGTGTGGCGATTATCGCCGCCAAGTACTTGACGGAAAGACTGGATGCGCGCGAATTCGGCAGCATCGAGCCCGATGAGTTCTTCGACCTGGGTGGGGTGCTCGTCGACGACTCCGTGATAGAGGATATTGGAATCCCGGAGGGCAAGTTCTACTACTGGCAGAGCGGCGGGGCGAATGACCTCATTCTCTTCATGGCGGAAGCGCAACCCCAGATGAAGTCGTACGCGCTTGCCAATCTCATTGTGGACGTGGCGCAGAAGTTCCGGGTGAAGCGGTTGTACACATTCGCTGCCGCCCCCACCCATATCTACCACACCAACGAACCCAAGGTGCTGGGTGCGGCGACAAGCCCCAAGTTGGTCGAGGAGCTTAAGGAGCACGATGTGAAGCTGCTGAAGGAGGGCAGCATTAGTGGCCTCAACGGACTTCTCCTCGGGGTCGCCAAGCACAGGAATATGGATGGCATGTGCCTGCTGGCGGAAATACCAATCTATACCACGCAGGTTGCCAATCCCAGGTCTTCAAAGGCAGTGCTCGAGTTGCTCATGCAGATGACCGGCCTGCAAGTCGACTTGACGGAGATCGATGGCTGGGCCAAGGAAACAGACAGGGAAGTGGAAGAGAAGATGGTCCAGCTCAAGAGCTCCTTCAGTGAGGAGGCTAAAGAGCTTATCGATTACTACGACCGGCTGGCGGCGCTGAAGGGTGGTGAGGGACTGCAGGGGGACTTCAGTACCGACGAGCTTGTCAAGGATATCGAGCGATTCCTCAAAGAGAAGGGTGAGAAGGGGGAAGACAAAGGAGGCAACTAGGAGACTTCATGGACGCTGTGGGATGCTGGCTCGTTTCCACCACCGGTGGAAGGGAGGGAGTGGATGAACGGTAGGAGACCGAGGACTATTCGCGAGCTGAGGGAGGCCGGGCATGAGGTGCTTTCCGTCAAGGAAGAGATGCGGAAGAACCTCATAGGGATGATATCGAGCGGCGAGGAGCTCTTCCCCGGCATCATCGGGTTTGACGACACGGTCATACCTCAGGTGGAGAACGCCATCCTCTCCGGGCAGGACATGATCCTGCTGGGAGAGAGGGGGCAGGCCAAGACGCGGATGATCCGTGCGCTTGTTCGTTTCCTCGACGAGGAGGTGCCGGCCATCGCCGGCTGCGAGATCAACGACAACCCCTTCAGCCCCATCTGCAAGGAGTGCCGTCAGAAGGTGGCCAAGCACGGCGACCGTGTTGAGATTGCCTGGATTGGCCGCGAGCAGCGCTACGGCGAGAAGCTGGCCACTCCTGACACGACCATTGCCGACATCATCGGCGAGGTCGACCCGATACGGGTGGCGGAGGGCAGGTACCTCTCGGACGAGCTCACCATGCACTACGGGCTGGTGCCTCGCACCAACAGGGGCATCTTCTGCATCAACGAGCTGCCGGACCTGGCGGAGAAGATACAGGTGGGCCTGTTCAATATCCTCGAGGAAAGGGACATCCAGATACGGGGCTACAAGGTCAGGCTGCCCCTCGACATGTGCATCGTGGCCAGCGCCAATCCAGAGGACTACACCAACCGCGGTCGCATCATCACTCCTCTACGCGACCGCTACGGCTCGCAGATACGGACTCACTACCCCAGGACGCTGGAGCACGAGATAGAGATAATGGACAGGGAGAAGAGGGTGTTCGCCGACGACACGCACGAGGTTGCGGTGCCTCAGTTCATGAGGGAGATCGTCGGTGAGATAACCAGGCTGGCGAGGCAGAGCCCTGAGATAAGCCAGCGCTCAGGGGTAAGCGTTCGGGTGTCCATATCCAACTATGAGAGCCTGCTGAGCAATGCCATCAGGAGAGGGATCAGGACGGGTGAGAAGGAAGTGGCTCCTCGCATATGCGACCTGCCGCTCCTGGTCGCCTCCACCAAGGGGAAAATAGAGCTGGAGAGCGGGGAGGAGGAGCTTGAGGAGCAGGTGATTGACCGCCTCATCCGTAATGCGGTACAGGCAACCTTCAACCGGTATTTCAATGTCCATGACTTCGATAGCCTCCTGGAGCGTTTCAGCAATGGCGTCAAGGTGGAGGTCTCGGAGAGCATGGACTCCGCCGAGTACGTGAGGCTGGCCAGAGAGCTCGGCGGCCTGGGTCGGGCTATGGAGAGGCTGAGGGCTGAAGAGACACCGGCTACCATAGCGTCGGTCTTCGAGTTCATCCTGGAGGGGCTTCACCTGAACAAGAGGTTGAACAAGGACAGGGTCGCCGGAAAAGTCCGCTATCAGGGTTAGCATGATTCGCTACAGATACTCACAGTGGGATGGAACTCAGGAAATCCCCGACCTGAGCCCCGAGGAGCTGTTCGACGCTCTTTCGGACCGGCTCGGCTTCGAAGGGGACGTGGTCCGCGCGCTTCAAAGGCTTTTCCGGTTTGGAGTTGAGGGCGGGATGGGCCAGGGGCTTCAGGGCATGCAAGACCTGCTGCAGCAACTGCGTGCCCTCAGGCGCAACACCCTGGACCGGTACAACATAGGCTCCGTGCTCGACGACATTCGCCAGCGCCTGGACGATGCTATCAAGACGGAGCGGCAGGGAATCCAAAGGCGACTCGAGGAGGCATGGGCCGGGCAGCAACCGGAAGACATGGTGAAGGCCCTGGAAAACGTGGCCGCCAGCAACCTCTCTTTCCTGGACAGTCTGCCTCAGGACCTCGCCGGACAGCTAAAGGAAATGGTGAGCTACGAGTTCATCGACGCGGAGGCGCGTCGGCAGTTCGAAGAGCTGATGGAGATGCTGCGAAACAGGATCATGGAGTCCTACTTGAAGGATATGCAACGGGCTCTTGAGAACCTGACTCCTGATGACATCAACAACCTGCGGGACATGCTGAAGAGCCTCAACCAGATGCTCCGGGACAAGATTGGGGGTGGTGAGCCGGACTTCCAGGGTTTCATGGAGAAGTTCGGTGACCAGTTCGGCGACCAGCGGCCATCGAGCCTGGAAGAGTTGATTGACATGCTCCGCAAGAGGATAGCCCAGGTGGAATCCCTGCTGAACAGTCTTCCCGCCGACGCAAGGCGGACCCTGGAGCAGATGGTGGATTCGTTGCTGGAGTATGAGGGCCTCAGGGACGAGTTCCTCGACCTGGCGGCTAACCTGGAATACCTCTCAGGGCGCGGGAAGATGGGGTCTCAATACCAGTTCCGCGGGGATGAGCCGCTCTCGCTGGCGGAGGCCCTGAGGCTGATGGAGGAGCTTCAGGGTATGGACGAGTTGGAGAGGCAGATCGAGCGAGGCCAGTTCGGCTCATCACTCGATGAGATTGACGCAAGCCGGGTGAGGCACTACCTCGGGGATGAAGCCCTGCGCTCGTTGCAGCAACTGAAGCAGCTCACCGACGTCCTTGAGAAGACCGGCTATATCTGGAAGGACGCCGGCCGGTGGAAGCTCACCCCCAAGGCGACGAGAAGGCTGGGGCAGAAGGCGCTGAGAGAGGTCTTCGACCATCTGAAGAGAGGGCGCTTCGGCAGGCACGAGGTCTCGAGAATGGGGGTTGGTGTCGACAGGTCCGACGACTCCAAGAAGTACGAGTTTGGCGACAGCTTCCTCCTCGATGTCCAGGGTACTTTGATGAACTCCCTGCGCCGAGAGGGAGTGGGAAGCCCGGTCAGGCTGAAGCCACAGGACTTCGAGGTCTACGAGACGGAGTACCTTACCCAGTGCTCCACCGTTCTCATGCTCGACCTGAGCTGGTCCATGCCCATGAGGGGCAACTTCTTCGCCGCCAAGAAGGTGGCTCTGGCTCTCGATAGCCTGATTCGCTCCCAGTTCCCCCGGGACAACCTCCAAATCGTGGGCTTCTCCGACTATGCGGTGGAGCTGAAGCGGGATGCGCTGCCCCACATCACCTGGAATCAATACGTCTACGGCACCAACATGCAGCACGGCTTCATGCTGTCGAGGAAATTGCTGTCGAAGCACAAGGCGGGGAGCAGGCAGATAATCATGGTCACCGATGGAGAACCGACGGCTCATCTCGAGGGAGGCCACGCCTATTTCGATTATCCCCCCAGCCCCCGTACCCTTCAAGAGACCCTGCGCGAGGCGAGACGGTGCGCCGCGGAGGGCATTACCATCAATACCTTCATGCTGGACAGGGACCCCTACATCAAGAGATTCGTCGACATGCTCACCAAGGCCAACAAGGGCAGGGTGTTCTACACCAGCCCGGAGAACCTGGGCGCCTACGTGCTGGTGGACTACTTCTCCCGCAAGAGAAGGAAGGTCGTTTCCTGAGCGCGGTGTGGCGCTGAGTTGGCGGTGACCCGCGTACAGGCTTCTGAAGCATGGTACCGCCTTGCTTCTATGGCGGCGGCTACGATGACCCCAGCTTGGTGAGCGGGATGCCCTGAGCGCAAAGCGGGCATTCCGCTGGGGTGTAGTTCACGGCGGAAACGGCGAGGCAACTGAAGACGGCGTGCCCGTCTATGTCCGCCAGCCCTCCGGCCGAACGGTCGACGAGCACCGCAATAGCGACGACCTCACCACCGTGTCGCTTGACCGCCCTGACCACCTCCAGAACGGAACCGCCGGTGGTCAGCACGTCATCAACGACAAGCACCCTGTCCCCTGGATTCACGGTCAGCCCGCGCCTGAAGTCCCTGCCATCGCCGACCCGTTCGGCGTAGGCGGCTCTTATCCCGAGCTGTCGCGCCACCTCAAATGCCAGAATGATGCCGCCTACGGTGGGGCCGGCGACTATGTCCACCGCTTCGCTCCCGAAACGACGCGCGATGACGCGGCACAGCTCCTCGGTGTGACGGGGAGAGCTCAGCACGTTGAACTTCTCCCAGTACACCGGCGAGTGCAGCCCGGAGGTCAGCTCGAAGTGGCCCTCCAGAACGGCTCCGGCCTCTCTGAAGATGTCTTCAACTTCCCGCGACAAACTGTCTCCTTTCACCCTGTCCCGCCCGGATTCTCCGCTTCACTCAGAATGACAGCTCTCCCTGTCACCCGGAGCGGAGCGAAGGGTCTTGGTAGCGTGGAATAGTGGCTTCAGCCCTGGCTCCGAGAGGCATCCTGATGAAGCGAAGCTCGCCGACAATAGTCACTCCAGCGCATAGGTATGGCCGGGGACGACGTGCCAGTCGCTGAACGGCCAGTAGGTGAGCCACGTCCTTCCGATTATGTCCCGCTCGGGCAGCGGCCCCCAGCTGCGGGAATCGTTGCTGTGATTGCGGTTGTCACCCATGACGAAGTAGTACCCATCGGGGATAAGCGTGCTGGCATAGTCCTGGCTGGGTGCCTCGGCGATGTAGGGCTCGTCGAGTGGCGCGCCGTCGATGTAGACGAGCCCGTTCTTCACTTCCACTGTTTCCCCGGGCAGGCCGATCACCCTCTTGATGAGGTTCTCACCGGAGTTGTTCTCGGAGTGAAATATGATGACGTCGCCGCGATTTGGCTCACCAAACCAGTAGGCCGCCTTGATGACCAGCACGCGCTGCCCGTTCTCGAAACTGGGCAGCATCGAGGAGCCGTCGACCTGGCAGCTCTGTATGGTGAACTGCACCGCGAAGAAGATACACAGCGCCAGAACGAGGGTTATTACGATATCACGAAGTGCAGACATGATGCTTCCCGGCCGGTGATACATTATACCCTACCCCTCGGGTCTCTTCCACCTTCACCCTCACCCTGGTCCTTCGACAAGCTCAGGACAGGCCCTCTCCCTGCGAGGGAGAGGGTTAGGGTAGGACATCCCCCTCAAAGGGAGAGGGGGTTTGGCTGTGGCGTCTGGCTGAAGACAGGGGGTTGCTGGTGCGGCTTTCCTTTGTCTACTACGTGAGGGGAGAGGGGACGCCCGCCTTCCGGGTGGTGGGAAGCCTCGGGGGTGGGGGAGCGGGAGCGACCGCGCGGCAGCCAGCGCCGTGGGGTGGGTGGGTGGGAGAAGATAGATACTCGCCCTTCGGGACGCACAGGGCGAGTGGCTTGCCTGACAGATTGCCAGCGCCATTCCTCGGCGGAGCGTCGCCCGAGACGATCTGCTTGGAGGCGGGGCTTCCTTCTGCTAGAATGTGCGCGATGCAAGAGGGTGAGCTTGTAGAGCGGGCGAAGCGGGGCGACCTCGACTGCTTCAATCAGCTCGTTGAGGCCTATCAACGGCGGGTGTACAACCTGTGTCTGCGCATGCTGAGTAACCCCCATGACGCCGAGGACACCACCCAGGCGGCCTTCATCTCTGCCTTCAGGGGCCTGGGCAAGTTCAGAGGTGGCAGCTTCCGGGCGTGGCTGTTTCGAATCGCCGCCAATGCCTGCCGTGACGAGCTTCGCCTGCGTCTCCGCCGCCCTGCTGCCTCGCTCGATGCCATCCCTCTTGACCTTGAAGTGGACCGCCGTGCCCTTTCCCCGGAGGACTATGCCGCGAGCCAGGAGCTCGGCCGGGCCATCGGAGCGGCGCTCGCCGCGCTCCCCGCCGACCAGCGGCTGGCGGTCATTCTGCGTGACATCATGGGGCTGGAATACGCCGAGATCGGCCAGGCCACCGCCAGCTCCCTGGGCACGGTGAAGTCGAGGATCAGTCGCGGCAGGGAGCGGCTTCGCGACCTTCTGAGAGGATACATGGAACTTTCCCCCTAGTCATTTCGTCATTAGTAGTAGGAAGATGTTTAGGAAGAAGAGTGAATGCCAGCAGCTCAGGGGGATGCTGTCCCCGTATATCGACGGAGAGCTCAGCTCACCGGAGAAGGCGAGGGTGGAGCGGCACATCGAAGGGTGCGATGCGTGCCGCCGTGAGCTTGAAATGCTTAGAGGAACGGTGGGCCTGCTGCAGCGGGCGCCCGTGGTGGCAGCGCCACGTTCCTTCACTATCGCGGCAACGGCGCCGAGGCGGCGCCCCGTGGCGTGGGGCGCGCTGCGCGCCGCCACTGCGGTCGCTGTGCTCGTGCTTGCCTTCGTTTTCATCGGCGATGCGCTGGACTTGCTTGGCACGGGGCCCGTTGAAGACAAGTCCCTGCGGCAGGAGCTCGCCGCCACAGAGACGCCGGTGCCTGAGCCTGCGGGCGGCCTGCTCGGCGAGGGCGACGCGAACGGGGATGACGTGCTTGCCGCGGAGGATGGGGCAGGCACGCGGTCGCTGCGCAACGTTGAGCTGGGATTGGCGGGAGTGGTAGTGGTCCTGGGCGGTGCGACGGCTGTGGTGTGGCTGAGGCTGCGGCGGGAGCAGGGGGGGGCTGCTGAGGCAACGGTTGAGGAAAGGAGAGATACAGGGAGATGAAGATGAGGAAGTGGGTTCTTGCGGCAATGGCCTGCATCATGGGTCTGGCGGTTGTGGCGGCGGCAGGTTGCGCCACGGGGAAAGCGGCGGACTTCACCCTGGAGGACAGCCGCGGCGTAGCCGAGGCGTATCTGAGGAACAGCCCTACCTTCGCCTTCGACGGCATAGAGGACACCGTCGAACTGGTGGGCGACGTCACCATGCGCTGTGCCTACTGCTGGGCCTTCGAATTCGAGTTCCAGTGCAGTCATGCCGGTTACGGCGACAGGACGGGACAGGTGCTCGCTCAGGTCATCACCGGGCACAGCGCCTGGATTGTAGTTCACCGGGGTGAGGTGGTGCAGGCGGTCATGGACGGCGTATGGGACATGATGGAGCAGGAGATGGTTGCGGCTGACGGTGGCGCCGTGGTGGAGACGGTGGACGTGCAGGTCGGCAACAGCTTCACCCTGTCTCTGGAATCCAACCCCACCACCGGCTACCGGTGGACGGCGCACTTCGATGGAGAGCTGCTTGAGCTGGTCGAAACCCGGTTCGAGGCGTCCTCCAACCTCCTCGGTGCCGGTGGCATTGAGAGCTTTGAGTTCCGTGCGTTGCAGGCTGGCGGCACCGTGGTCACCCTGGTCTACGAGAGGACGTGGGAGCAAGGCTACCTGCAGAGGGCGGTCTACGGAGTCCACATCACCGGTGCTGAGTCCTAGGGGAGAGGGAAGACGATGAACAGGATATTGCTGCTTATCGGCTTGATGTCGCTGGTCGCCGCCGACCTGGTGGTCAGCGTCCGGCAAGGTCGGAGGAAGGAGGCTTGAGATGAAGAAACATCTCTATCTGGCAGTCATTGCGGTCACAGTTGTGGCCCTGGCGGCGGGGATCGCCTATGTGTCGGGCACCCATGCGGCTGCTTCCGTGACGCCCGCGGGGCCGGGTTCGTGGGACGCGCTGGCGGCGCAGATGGCGTACGGTTCTGACTCGATGGGGATATGGGTGAGCGGTCAGGGCAAGGTGACCGCGGTCCCCGACCTGGCGGTGCTCAGCCTGGGCGTTGAGGCCGAGGCGGCGACGGTCGAGGAAGCGATGGACAAAGCGGCAGCGGCCATGAACCGCGTCATCGACTCGCTGCACGGCAACGGGGTGGCCGACTCGGACATCAAGACGCAGTGGTTCAGCATCTACCCCGTCACAGAGTGGGTAGGCATCACGTCTCCCATTGACAGTTATGTGCAGAACAGCCACGAGGTGCTGGTGGGGTATCGGGTGACCAACATGGCCACGGTCAAGATAAGGGACATCAACGCCACCGGCGATATCATCGATGCTGCCGCCAGGGCGGGCGGCGACCTCACCCGCATCCACGGGGTGAGCTTCACCGTGGACGACCCGTCGGTCTATGAGGACGCGGCCCGGGAGCTGGCCATAGCCAATGCCAGGGCCAAGGCGCAGCAGTTGGCCGGGGCGGCCGGCGTTGGGTTGGGCAAGCCCTTCTACATCTCGGAGAGCGGCGGCTACTACCCCGTCTACTATGACTACGGGATGGCCGTCAAGGGTGGAGAGGTATATCCTTCCACGCCTATCAGCCCCGGCGAGACCGAGATAACCCTGACGGTTCAGATGGCCTTCGCCATCGAGTAGTGGTGTGCTGCACCGCGCCGGGGAGAGCCCCGAAGGCTCGGGGCTCTCCCTTTTGTTGCGCCTCGCTGGAACGAGGTGGTAGAATGCCACTGAGGGGGTCCGTACATGGTTCTGAGCGACCGTACCATCAGGGAAGAGATCGCCAAGAAGAGGATTATCATTGAGCCTCTCGATCCCTCCTGTATTCAGCCGGCCAGCGTCGACGTTCACCTGGACCGCAGGCTCCTGGTGTTCAAGACGTGGCGCTCGCCCTTCTACGTCGACGTGAAACAGCGCCATGACGACCTCAACGAAGCGGTCGAGATCGAGGATGAGCGGCCCTTCCTCTTGCCGCCCGGCGAGTTCGTCCTGGGCAGCACTATCGAGAACATAGTGCTACCCGATGACATTGTGGGCCGTCTTGAGGGGAAGAGCTCCCTCGGCCGCATCGGGCTGCTGATTCACTCGACGGCCGGCTACGTTGACCCCGGCTGGCAGGGGCACCTCACGCTGGAGCTGTCCAACGTGGCCAAGCTGCCGGTGACCCTCTACTATGGGATGAAGATCGGTCAAATCTCATTCATTCGCCTCACCTCCCCTGCCGAAAGGCTGTACGGGGACGAGAGCCTGGGGAGCAAGTACCAGGGGCAGACCGAGGCGACCGCCAGCAAGTACTACAAGGACTTCCAGAAGGAAGGCCCCTAGGGTCCGACGGCGGAGCCGTTGCGGCGCGTTCACCGCGGCGACCATCCCCCATCGCAGTCAAGAGGCAAGAGCATGTTCACCGGCATCATTGAAGAGGTAGGGACCGTCAGGTCGGCTCAACCGAAAGGGCTGAGCATTTCAGCCACAGCGGTTACTGAGGGCACCAGGGAAGGCGACAGCGTCTCGGTAAACGGAGCTTGCCTCACCGTTACCGAGCTCACCGCCGATTCATTCTCCGTTGAGGTGATGCCCGAGACGCTCAGGCGCACCAACCTGGGGCTGCTGCGTCCCGGAGACAGGGTGAACCTGGAGCGCGCCCTTGCCCTCGGCGGCCGCTTGGGAGGGCACCTGGTGCAGGGGCACGTTGACGATACCGGCAGGGTTGTCTCGATAACACCCGAGGGAGAGGCTTTGCTGATGACGTTCGAGGCACCCCGGGAGATAATGAGGTATGTTGTCCGCAAAGGGTTCATCGCAGTCGATGGGGTAAGCCTGACTGTGGTAGAATGTGACGGCGACCGTTTCGCGGTGTCGCTGGTGGGCTTCACGCAGCAAGCCACCAACCTCGCCGGCAGGAGACCGGGGGACGTGGTGAACCTGGAGGTGGACATAATCGCGAAATACGTGGAGCGGCTCATCGGGGAGGGAAGCTCGAAGGTGACCACCGAGTTCCTGGCGGAGCACGGCTTCCTTTCCGCGCCACAGCGATAGGACTGGGGAGGGGATGATATATCATGGCGCTGGCGACGATTCCGGAGGCGATTGAGGATATCAGGGCCGGCAAATTCGTCATTATCGTAGATGACGAGGACCGCGAGAATGAGGGCGACCTCGCCATAGCGGCGGAGAAGGTCACCCCGGCGGCGATCAACTTCATGGCCAGATACGGCCGCGGGCTCATCTGCATGCCTGTTCTTGGGGAGAGGCTGGACGAACTGCGCATCCCGATGATGGTCCGTGACAACACGGCAAAGTACGAGACCGCCTTCACCGTGTCTATTGAAGCGAAGCACGACACCACTACGGGAATCTCCGCCCACGACCGTGCCGCTACCGTCAAGGCTGTGCTTGACCCGGCCTCTAAACCCTCCGACTTCGTCTCCCCGGGCCACACCTTTCCACTGCGGGCCAAAGACGGGGGCGTGCTGGTGAGAGCAGGTCAGACCGAGGCCATTGTGGACCTGGCGCGGCTCGCTGGGCTCTACCCCGCCGGGGTCATCTGCGAGATAATGGCCGACGACGGCACCATGGCCCGTCTTCCCCAGCTCGAGGTTTTCGCCGCTCACCACGGCCTGAAGATAGTCACCGTGGCTGACCTCATTGCCTATCGCCGGAAGACCGAGAAGCTGGTCAGGCGTGTGGCTGAGGCGAGTCTGCCAACCAGGTACGGGGACTTCATCGCCATCGCCTACAAGAGCGTCACTGACGCCGACCAGCACGTTGCCCTGGTGAAGGGAGACCTGTCAGGGGACGAGCCGGTCCTGGTCCGGGTGCATAGCGAATGCCTCACCGGCGATGTTTTCGGCAGCCTCAGATGTGACTGCGGCGAACAGGTCAGCATGGCACTGCAGTCCATTTCCAACGAAGGAAGAGGCGTTCTCCTGTACATGAGGCAGGAGGGGAGAGGCATCGGGCTCCACAACAAGATACGGGCCTATGCTTTGCAGGACAATGGTATGGATACCGTGGAGGCAAACGAGTCGCTGGGCTTCGCCCCTGACCTCCGTGACTATGGCATCGGCGCCCAGATACTGGTTGACCTGGGCCTGAGCAACATAAAACTGCTCACCAACAACCCGAAGAAGGTCGTGGGACTTGAGGGCTACGGGCTCAAGGTCGTGGAAACGCTGCCGATTCTGTGCAAGCCCAACCCGCGCAACATCGACTATCTGAAGACGAAACAGTCCAAGCTCGGCCATCTTCTTAAGATTGAGGACACCGTGGAGGAAACGCAGTGACAGGAGGTGTGACGTGTCATCGAAGATGAAAATGGCTTTCATGGCCCTGGTGCCCGATGCTGATCCTCAGGAGCATCGCTGCACTATGGAAACGGGGCTCGTTGAGATTGTCTTCGTATTCGCCGCCAACATGGACCAGGCTGTCGACGTTGCCAAACGGCTCGCGGAAGAAGGATGCAGCGTCATTGAACTCTGCGGCGGTTTTGGCAATACTATGACCGGCAGGATCGCTGACGCAGTAAGGGGGAAGGCCGCCGTCGGCGCCGTCCGCTTCGATCTTCACGCCGCCTTCGCCAAGAGCAGCGATGAGCTGTTCGGCGGCTAGTCATATTTGAAAGAGGAGGACGAAGTAGTGAGCAAGAGCTATGAAGGCACTCTTCTGGGCGAAGGCCTGAAGTTTGGAGTAGTCGTCTCCCGCTTCAATGAGTTTATTACCGGCAGGCTGCTGGAGGGGACTCGGGATGGCCTGGCGCGGCACGGGGTCAAGGAAGACGATGTTGAGGTGGCGTGGACTCCAGGCTCCTTTGAGATACCGCTCATTGCCAAGAGGATGGCCGAATCGGGGAAGTACTCTGCGGTGATCTGCCTTGGCGCGGTGGTACGGGGTGGAACGCCCCACTTCGAGTACATTGCTGCCGAGGTCACCAAGGGAATCGCGCAGGTGAGCCTGCAGACCGACATGCCGGTCATCTACGGGATAATCACCGCAGATACCCTGGAGCAGGCCATCGAGCGGGCAGGCACGAAGATGGGGAATGCTGGCTTCAATGCGGCGGTAACCGCCATCGAGATGGCGAACCTGACCAGGTCACTCACTCGGTGACCCTGTAGACCTTGTCCCCCTGCCTCACCCGGTCGGCTATCTTGATGCCGATCTGGTCGCCGGCTTTGGCTTCCTGCACATTCACGTTGTCTATCTGCATTGAGCCGACGACAAGCTCCATGTCGGTGGTGGCTCCGTGGATATGGATTTTGTCCCCCACCTTGAGGGGGCCGGTGAGGTCGATCCCCGCCACCACCGGCTTGGCGAAGAAGTCCATAACCCGGCCAATCTCTTCTTCCGCCATGAGACTCCCTCCTTTCCCTCAGAGTAAGCTGTAGTATAAGGCGTTTCCCATTGTCAATCAATACGCCGTTGTGGGACTCCTCATCGGGCCACCGTTTGTCCGCCTCCGATGGATATGCTAGACTTACGGCACAAGCTGCAGTCAACCACTCGTGAGGGCGATGCCGGAAAGTATCCTCGGGAGTGTTCGGGAGCAGCGTATTTGCCATGCAAGAAAAGCCTCCCCGCCGGTTTGTCAGAGAAATTACCTTCTTCGCCATCGCCCTGGCGGTGGTAGCCTTTGACCAGATAAGCAAGTTCCTGGTGAGAACGAATCTGACCATTGGGCAGGTGATGCCCGAGCAGGGGTTCTTCAGGATTACCTATGTCACGAATACGGGGGGGGTCTTCGGCCTCTTCGCCAATCAGGCCTTCCTCATCAGCCTGGTAGCGGTCGCCGGCATCGCCACCATCCTGGTCCTGGCGTGGTACGCCCCTCTGAACAAGACGCCGGTCAGGGTGTGTCTGGCCCTCTTGCTGGGGGGCACGGTGGGCAACCTGATAGACCGGCTTGCCCTGGGAAGCGTGGTCGACTTCATCGACATTGGCGTGGGCCAGTACCGGTGGCCGACCTTCAACGTCGCCGATCCGGTCATAACCGTCAGCGTTATCATCCTGGTCTACTACCTGCTATTTCGATTTGGAAAAGACGAGTCGGTTGAGCGGGGAAGTGGATAGAAAGCTCGAACTGGTTGCTGCCGAATCAGGGGTGCGCCTCGACAAGTATGTTGCCGAGGCGCGTCCCGAGCTGTCGCGCTCTCACGTTCAGAAGCTCATCAGCGACGGCCTGGTCACCGTCAACGGTCGTCCCGCCAAGGGGAGCCAGAAGCTGAAGGTGGGCGACAGAATCGGTGTCGTGGTGCCGCCGCCTGCGACTTCCTCGCTGGAACCGGAGGAGATTCCCCTGAACATCGTCTATGAGGATGGTGACCTGCTGGTGGTGAACAAGCCGGCGGGGCTAACCGTTCACCCCGCTCCCGGTCACCCCAGCCACACGCTGGTCAATGCCGTCCTGGCTCACTACCCCGATCTGCAGGGTGCCGCCGGCTCCACGCGGCCGGGGATAGTGCACCGGCTGGACAAGGATACCTCCGGGCTCATGGTGGTGGCGAAGAACCAGGCGGCCCATCAGAGCCTGTCGGGTCAGATAAAGGATCGCTCGGTGGCAAAACGCTACCTGGTGCTGGTCCACGGGCACCTCTCCCCATCCACGGGGATGGTCGAGGCGCCAATCGGCCGGGACCCGCGCAACAGGAAGAAGATGGCGGTGGTCTCCGGTGGGCGGGAGTCCTGCACCAGCTACTGCGTCTCCAGGTATCTGGACAACTACACCCTGCTTGAGGTGACGCTGGAGACGGGGCGCACCCATCAGATTCGAGTCCATCTCGCCGCTATCGGCTTCCCGGTGGTGGGGGACGAAACCTACGGGAGGCGCTCGCCGGTGCTGAAACGCCAGTTCGTGCATGCCTGCCACCTCGCTTTCAGACTGCCCTCCACCGGCGAGTACGTGGAGTTCGACGCGGAGCTGCCGGAGGACCTTGAAGAGGCACTGGAACGCCTTTCGCTGTTGTAGGTGTACGAGCGCGGTGATACAATGTCGAGAGTGGCGGAGGCTGTCAATGGATGAACGGGAAGGTGGCATTGTAGCCGAGTACGCCGGCTTCTGGGTGAGGGTTGTGGCGTATCTCATCGACGGCATAGCGGTATGGTTCATGGGCGCGTGCCTGGTGGCCATTATCGGCTTGATAACGGTGCCCTTTGGAATCACGCGAGGGTTGCTTGTGCCATTCCATCCCTTGTGGTATTTCTATGGCGGCGCGTGGTCGTTCATCTGGCTCATCGTCCCTGCTGGCTACTTCATCCTGTTATGGGTGCTGCGCGGTGGTCAGACCCCGGGGATGATGGCCCTGCGTATCAAGGTGATCCGCGCCGATGGCTCGCCGCTTGATTGGGGCGCCGCTGTGGTCCGCTTCATCGGCTATGTCATCTGCTGGCTGACCCTGGGGCTTCTCTTCGCCTGGGTCGCTTTCGACGGCCGCAAGCAGGGACTCCACGACAAGATGGCCGATACCTACGTGATAATGCTCCCCCGGGCGCGAGAGGCGTTGCCCGAAGCTGAGTTCTCCGGCTGACCTTCGGAGAGCGGCCTGGGTATGTGACAGCTACAGGATGTGAGATGGAGGCAAGGCAAGAGGATGTGCCGGTCAGGTATGCCGGGTTCTGGCTGAGGCTTGGGGCATACCTGGTCGACCTGACAATCATGGTCATGATAGACTACGCCATCTACTTGGCCCCGGGCTTCGTCTACTTCGCCATCGTCGGCCAGCTGGGGAGCGGCGAGCCGGCGACCAACGCCTTCGCCGTGGTGGTTCTCGTGCTGTGCGTTATGGCAAGCATCGCCTATCCGATATGCTTCTGGCGCTGGCGCGGCCAGACGCCGGGCAAGATGGCGGCGGGGATAAGAGTAGTCCGCGCCGATGGCTCGCCGCTGGGCTGGGGCGCCGCCGCGTTGCGGTTCCTGGGCTACGTCCTCAACTGTCTTACCCTCGGGCTCCTCTTCGTCTGGGTTGCCGCCGATGACCGCAAGCGGGGAATCCACGATAGGATGGCCGGCACGTGCGTGGTAAGGCTGCCCCGCCGGGGGGTGGTGCTGAACGGGGCCTATGAAGGGTGTTGAGGTGACCGATTCGGTGCGGGTCCGCTTCGCCCCCAGCCCTACCGGTATTCCCCACGTGGGCAATATCAGGACCGCCCTTTTCAACTGGCTCTTCGCCCGGCGCTACGGGGGGAGCTTCATTCTTCGCATTGAGGACACCGACGTCACGCGGAAGGTTGAGGGGGCGGCGCAGGCCATTCTCGACAGCCTGCGGTGGCTGGGGCTGGACTGGGACGAAGGCCCCGGCGTGGGAGGCGATTACGGCCCCTACTTTCAGTCGGAGCGCCTGCCCCTGTACCACGATGCGGCCAGGCGCCTCGTCGACCAGGGCAGCGCCTACCGCTGCTACTGCTCCCCGCAGCGCCTCGAAGAGATGCGCCAGGAGCAGGTGAAGAGGAAGCAGCCGCCGGGCTACGACCGCCGCTGTCGTGACCTCACTGAGAGCGAGCGAGCCGGGTTTGAGGCTCAGGGCATCACACCCGTGGTGCGCTTCAAGATGCCCCTTGCGGGCCCGATTCGATTCGACGACCTCATTCGCGGAGAGGTTGTATTTGAAGCGGCTACCCTGGACGACCTGGTGCTGCTCAAGTCGGACGGCTTCCCCACCTATCACCTGGCCAACGTGGTGGATGACCATCTGATGAAGATATCCCACGTACTCCGTGCCGATGAGTGGCTCTCCAGCACCCCGCGCCACGTCATGCTCTATGATGCGCTGGGATTAGAGCTGCCCCGCTATGCCCACCTGCCGATGATACTGGGGAGCGACCGCTCCAAGCTGAGCAAGCGCCACGGCTCTACGTCGGTCATGGAGTATCGGGATAAGGGCTACCTGCCGGACGCCGTAGTGAACTTCCTCGCCTTGCTGGGCTGGTCTCTGGACGACAAGACCGACATCATCAGCCGTGATGAGCTTGTGGCGAGCTTCTCCATCGACCGCGTTGGCAAGACCGGCGCTGTCTTCAACCGCGACAAGCTCGACTGGATGAACGGCGTCTACATCCGAAAGCTGAGCGTTGACGAGCTGGTTCAGCAGTCGGTGCCATTCCTCGAAACAGGGCTGCCCCGCACAGTAGAGCGCCCCGTGTCGCGCGAGTACCTTCGCCAGATAGTGCCTCTCGTTCAGGAGCGGGTCAAGGTGTTGAGCGAGCTGCCTGAGCTCACCGACTTCTTCTTCGTCGACGAGCTCGACTACGAGGCGGAGCAGCTTTTCAAGAAGGGCATCGACAGGGAAGGAGTGGCGGCCGCGCTGAGGGCGAGCAGGGAGCGCCTCGAGTCATGCCCCTTCGACGCCGCCTCGCTGGAGGGGGTCCTGCGTCCGCTGGCCGAGGAGCTGGGACTCAAGACCGGCGTCCTTTTTGGCCTGCTCCGGGTGACGGTCACCGGGCGCACCGCAGCCCCGCCGCTGTTCGAGACCATGGCGGCGCTGGGCCGCGAGCGATGCCTCAAGCGTATCGAGGCGGCGCTGCGCAAACTGCGGCAGGACTAGATACGGCGATATGGGACAGGCACGCCCCACGCGAGGAGGTCTATTTCGCCATTATCTCGCGGGCGAATGCGCGCGCCCGCTCCAGCCTTGTTTCGTCCGGTTGCCCCATCGTTGACGGGCGCATGTTTCCGAAGCCCACCATCTTCGGGTCACCACTTCCCTTCAGCATCTCGGCGATGGGCTCCGATAGCTCGCCTCGGCAGTCGAACATGCCCACCAGCTTGCCCGCGGCGGCCGCGGCTTTGCACTTGTCCAGCCACCCCGGCAGCTCCTCGTAGTCCTCGGGCACCGCGTGAGTTACGAAGAGGGCCAGCGTCTTGCCCGGGCTGTGTTGCTCCAGGAAGACCTTGGCGTCGTTTGCCGGTGCGAAGCCATGCAGGGGAAAGCCGATGAACGCCAGGTCGTAGCCGTCGAGACTCTTGATCTCGTCCAGGGGCTTGAGCTCCTTGTCGGCCTGGACCTGGCTGAAGATGGCCTCGGCCACCTTCTTGGTGTTCCCTGTCTGCGACATGTAGCCCACAAGTACCTTCATCCGTGCCTCCTTCTCGCGCAGCGCGTCCTGAGCCTTCTCACCCGGCCATCGTCGCTGCGAGCATTGCGGGACAAGTATTACACAAATGGGTGTCGCATGTGAACCCCCTGCGGCGGGGCAGTACGCATCGGGCCATGCCGGCTTATCAGCGTGTTGACCGACGAGTGGCGTCATGCAGGCGGCGGATGAGCCGGGCTTGCGCACAGGTTTGCCAGACAGGGCCTTGTGTTGCTATAATGTGGGGGCGCTTGGGGATTCGTCTAGCGGTAGGACGGCAGACTCTGGATCTGCAAGGCCAGGTTCGAATCCTGGATCCCCAGCCATTTTCGTGACTGCGCGCTGTCCCTCGTGGGCACTTGAGCGGATGGGGAGACTGCAGTGCAGCCAGTACAGGTGGCGCATTCGTCTAGGGGTTTAGGACACCTCCCTCTCAAGGAGGAGATCACGGGTTCGAATCCCGTATGCGCCACCACTCTTCTATCCCCCCGCCTTTTTGAAGCTGAATCGACCTTCTGCCAGCAGACATAACTCGAAAAGGCTAACACGAAGCTGGTCAACTCTTCCAGCGACCCCATCGTCGCGCCTGAACAATCCGCAGCAGTCGCTACGGTTCCGATGGCAAATGCTATGCCAGGTGATGATTGTGCCGGGTTTGGGTGGGTTCCGGGGCAGGTCAAATAGGCATTCGTGTTAGGTGACACGGGTAGACAAGGGGCCTTGATTGACAAGTCACTTCTTCTTGTAGGACTGGCAAGCCCCCCCGCTGAGGTCCTATTCTTATGGCATCTGGGAGACACAGAATACCGCAAGAATGAGCGGCAGGACACCGCAAGAGAAGTTGACATGACCCTGTACATGGTGCTATAAGCAATCTGCCATAAGCCTGTCTCCGATGGTTCTCGTTGAGCTTCTCATTGTGGTTGGGGCAGTGGACCATGTTCAGTGGCACCGGTCTTGGTGTACGGTGACACCTTCATGCAAATACACGCTGGCCGGCGCTTGAGGTCTGAATCAGGCGAGACGGCCTCGACGGCACTTGCCTCGACCGTTGGGGACCTTCGGGGGCGTCGGCACCTCGTGTGAGTTTGCCTTAACGGAGACAAAGCAGGCTCGCTACCAGCACCTGTTCAGCCTGGTACGGTTCCTCTGACGGCGGGGCACAGTCTTTGAAGAGGCGGTGAACGATGGAAACAGGCGACTTCGCAAAGGAGGCGCCCGCCACGGGTCATAGAGGGCAGCGCAAGCCCGGACCACAAACGGCATCTCACTACTTGCGATGCGCTCGAATCGACCTCCGGGCGAGCAGGTCGCTGAGTGGGGCGGGCATCTACGCTCCTGCAGTCTTCCACCTGCAGCAGTCTGTTGAGAAGGCGACGAAGTCTTTGATTGTGTGGCTGGACGTCTTGTGCCCCGCAAGGCTGCAGGAACTGGTGGGGCACGACACGCCCACGGCGTTTCTGGAGCTGGTGAAAGCGGCGGAGATTGCGCCTTTCGTGGACACCATAGGCGGCTTTTTCGGCATGGATTTTGAAGGGAGTGCCATGGAAATTGAGGAGACTGTCAATGAGCGCGCTCCCCGGATGGCCCGGTTGGGGTATGAGACAATAGTCGCTGGCATTACCCTGTTCGAGGAAGTCGAGACCGAAATGCTGCTGGGGCTCAGCATCACAGACGGTGCGCCACAGGACGAGTCAGCCGATGCTGAGTTGGCCGGCTACGCGCTGGAATTTGGAATGGTAGCGGTGAGGCTCGTCGTGCTCGGTCTGGTGACCTACGCTCATGCTTCGAGAACGCGCTACCCTGACAGCGATTTGCGGCCGTGGCGGTACAGTACCCGTTTGGGAGTGGTCAAGGCCCTCCCAGTGCTTTACCCTATGCTGGCCTCGTGCCTGAGAACCCAGCAGCAGTTTCTTGCGATGGGTTGAGATCCGCACGGTCGGGGAGGAAGTCGCGGCCTGGAATCCCGCATGCGCCACCACTTCTGTGTCTGGGCACCTTCTGAAAGCTAGGTTGGCGTTCCCACAGTGTACGTTAGTCGAGAGGGCTAACAGGAAGGCAACCAACCCCTGCGCAGGCTGTTTTTCGGGTCTGGCCGGCACCAGCTCGTCGAAGCGGCTGGCCGCAGCCAGAACGCCGACTCCCACTGCCGTGGCCGCATTACCCGTCACCAGCAACAGAAATCGACGTTCGTCGCTGTCTCCTCTTTCGAAAGACTCTGCGTCCGACGACCTGGCAGAACCGATTTTAGCATTTTCGACTTGCCCTTACCGACTATCAGGTAAATGGTTCTGTCTGCCTAGCAGGTGGTCACCAATCAGGGGCTGAGGCATATCACCCCGCCATCTGGGCCAAAGCTTGTGGGCAAGCTGCACAGAGCAGTCCCTGGCTGGAATACCTCGTGTGACTGGCGCCACCCGCAGGCTTCGCCTCGCCCCTCCTCCAACCCTGCGGCGTCGCTCTTACTTGAAGTCGTGGAACCGGTACACGTCGGGGCTCGCGCTGTCGAACTCCTCGCGCAATACCCGGTCGAGGTTCTTCTGTGACGCCGTCTTCGGTATCTCGTCGACAATCTGGATAAAGGAGGGCACGCTGTTGCGCTCCAGCTCGGCCAGGCACCTGGCGAAGACCCCCTTGATGTCCGGCGTCCGCCCTTCAACCGGGACCACCGCCGCCACCAGGTCGCTCTCCCCCGGTGCTCCGGAGGACGCCGGTATGCCGTAGACGCATACGTCACTGACGTCGGGGTGCTTGACGATCGCGGCCTCCACGTACTCGGGCAGGATGAACTCACCCTGCCTGCGCAGAGCCCGACCCTTCCGATAGTCGAAAAACAGCCAGCCTTCCGCGTCACGGTGCGCCATGTCGCCGGTGCGCACCCAGCCGCCGCGCGTCTTTGCCTCCGATGCCGCCCTGTCGCCATGGTATTCGACCTGGGGCGTGCCGCCAGCCGAGCGCCAGAGAAGCTCGCCCGTCTCGCCCGGCTCACACTCGCTGTCATCCTCCCGTACCACCCTGGCCTCTATCCGCCCCTCGACCGACCGGCCAAACGAGCCAACCGGCCCCTCGCCGGGCGGCTTGTGCACGAAGGTCCCCTCGGTCGCACCATAGAACTCGTGAATCCTGACGTTGAAACGTCTCTCGAATGCTTCCCATACGGGGCGGGGCGTCCCCGCACTTATCACCACCTGCACCGGGTTGTCAGCATCGTCGGCGCGCTCCGGCTCGGAGTAGATGCCCATCATCATGCCCCCGAGAAGGCCGAAAGAGGTACAGCCGTAGGCACGGCATATGTCCCAGATGCGGCTCTTGGTGAACCGGCGGCTAATCACCGCCGGAATGCCAAGATACAGCGCCGGCATCAAAGTCACGCCGTGCGCGTGCGAATGGGTCAGCGACAGGCCGGTATACAGGCGGTCCTCAGGTCTGTACTGCCATATCATCTGGCCCAGGCCAGCATAGGCGACGAGCCGGTTCTGCCTCTGCCTTACCCCTTTGGGGTCTCCCGTGGTCCCCGAGGTGTAGATTATCAGGAAGGGGTCGTCCTTCCCGTGGACATCGGGAGTGAATCCCGGGACCTCCGGCCCGGCAAGTATTTCGTTCAGGTTGGGATGGTCAGGCGACACAGGAACGCCGAAGTCATCCCGGTACGCCACACCAAGGCTCTTCACATTGGGAAGCTCGCGCAGCACCGCCTCCATCGCCTCCATGAACTCCGCGGCGAAGATGACCCCCTTCGAGTTCGAGTTGCCTATCTGGTAGCTCAGCTTCGCGCCCTTCGAGCGCGGGTCTATCGCCACCATGACGGCACCGAGCGCGGTGGCGGCGTACATGCTCACCACTACCTCCGGGTGGTTCCGCATCACGACGGAGAATATGTCACCGCGGCCGATGCCCTGTTTCTCCAGGGCCCGTGCCAGCTTGCGGCCTCTCAGCACCAGGTCGCCGTAAGTGAGCACCTCCTCCGGATGGGGCCAGTTCTCGAAGGTCAGCACCGGGAAATCGGGCTTGTCCTCGGCCCTGGCGTCCATGTCGAAGGCGAAGACCCCGGGCGCCTTGCTCTCAGCCAAATAACCTCCCTCCGCCTGGCACATGCCTGCGGATACCACGGCGTGCCGGCTCACTGCGCGACATCGGGCCACCAGCCCCAAAGCCCCATCCCCTCCTCTGCCTCGGGCGGCGGTGGCAACGCATCGCATCCTCTTGCGCCCACCGCTTCTCACAACGATGGCGAAGGCCCCGTATTCAGCCTCGGTGGGCAAGATGTCGAAAGCCGCCCCGCTCACGGGGCGAGGTCAGGCCATCCAAACTCGTCCGGCATCATGACGTCAGACGGGAAGAACCTTCGCTAGAGCTGGTGTGGTCCTGGCATATCCATGTCACAAGACGTACAGTTCGCGGTTCATCGGCTCATGGTGATATGTTCAACCACCTTACGTATTTCCACCGGTGAACCGCCATCTTTGCCGAGCACACATCGTTTCTCACATTCGGCCAGCGATGTCTTGCCCGGCCGGTCCGCAGCGGGGAATTGCCCGGCGACCTTTTTCGCTCCGGCGAAATTGCCTACAGTGACCCTTCTCATGATGCCGCGAATGTCCCAGTCCGTATTCGCCGAACACTGCGGCCTCTCACAATACTGGCACCTGGAGGCTTCGCGCATGATGGCGCGTGTTTCTTCCGGATATCCGTCATAGAGTCCATCCGCCGTAAATGGCTTAGCCACGATCCTGACATGATTCCTCATGTTGGGTTGATACTTGAACGGCTCGAGCCCGAGCTTCTTGAGCACCGCGTTTGCAGCACTTATACCGGACGTGGTCACCGTTGGCGTACCGGTGCCCATTACAGTAGACTCGCCGCAGCAGAACAGATTATCCCATTCGCTCCTGGTGCGAAGCCTCCGCAACATGTGCTGCCCCAGCATCTGCTTGGGCCCCGCTACCGCGCCGCCATTCTTGAGCGTGTATCGTTCAATGGTTCTCGGTGTGGCGACTTCGGCGTAACGGACGCCGCATGCAAAGCCGGGGAATCTCCTTTCCAACAGTGCAATCAGCCGCGCTTTCTCCCTTTCTTTCTTGAGGAGATACTCGTCTCTGTCAGTCTCATGCCAATCAGCGAATGACGGGCCGATCGCTACAACCACATGCCCGTTTTCATCACACAGCGTCCTGTCGTCAATACTCGCTATGTAGACGGTCACCTCGTTTTCATCCAGCGAATTCGGATTGCCGACCAGCATTTCAATGGGAGCTGTGTCCTCAGGGATGACTCGCCTGTCTATGTGGGCATACAATACGACGCTGGGGTGGGTGGGGACCTGACTTGCCGCCCATTCGACTCTTTGGGCTTTCAAGTGCGTCTTGTCAATCAGTTTCCCGTATAGATTCCACACTGTCCCCGAATAGATGAGATTGTCTGCATACACCTGCTTGCCGGTATCCAGCTCCACTCCGGAGGGATGGTCGCCGCTGAACAGAATCCTCACCACCTCGCTTTCGAGCAGCATATCTCCGCCATTTTCCTCTATCGCTTTCTCCAGTTTGCCGGGCAGAAAAAGCGTGGAGCCGGCTGGATAGTAACTGCCTCCGACATGGTTATCCACAAACATGACCGCGGCGAGGACGGCTGGAGATTCTGCAACCGTCGCATAGCAGTAGGTAGAAGTCAGCTTGTCAAAGAATTTCAGTATTTCTGGATTGGAGAAATACCTTTTCAGCAAATCCTCGGCGCTCTTGTTGAGGTAGCTCAAGAATCGGAGGTAGGAAATCGGATGCCGTAGCAGGCCTCTGAGTGCGTCCTTTGGCTCTGTCTCATCGGGGGTCGTGTAGCTGGGGCTGTCCACCATGATGTGCCGGTACATCTTCTCAACATCGCGGTAGAACCTCTTTATGTTCTCCTTCTCTGCAGGGAACACTTGCGCCAGTTCCTCGGCAAACATATCAATATCGGGCCAGAACCGGATCCTGCTATCATTGAAATTAACGCGGTAGAGCAAGTCATGCTTGACAACATCGATCGGTTCCTCCAAGCAGTTGAAGACGAAGCGATGCGAGTTGAATCCCTTTTCTCCAAAGCCGTAGAGCATGGCCGCCCCTTGGTCGAAGATAACGCCGTTCCGCTTGAAGATTCCGCAGGAACCACCCGGCTCATAATTCCTGTCAATGACGGCCACGCGGACCCCTCGCTTGGCAAGCAGACTGCCGGCAGTCAGGCCGGACAACCCCGCACCGACCACTATTGCATCGTATTGCATGAGAGCTCTTCTCCAAAGACCATTGTCTCATTATATCAGATGCCGTTCAATGAGCCTCGTGCCGGAAGCCGGGCGTACCGGCCGGGTCGCACATCAGCATTTGCCGGCTACTTTGAGGCCGATGACGAACAGCAGAACAACAACGGCCAGGAGCGCAACCGCCGTAAGTACCGTCGTCCCTATGACGCACACGCTGGAGACTATGGCAAAGCCGCCGGCAACTCTGGCGACGATACCGGCTTGCCAGCCCCTCCTGAGAAAGCGCGTCTTGACGCAGGCGTAGGTCGCCGCAGCCAGAATAACGGCCCCCACCGCCATGGCCGCAGTGCCCGGCGCCAGGAACAGGCAGACCAGCGCTATGGGGAAGCTGGCCACCATGGCCGCCCGCTGCCATCCCAGTGGCAGCCACGGTACTATTGGGTACCCGGTCTCATAGACCGCCGTTGCCGCGCCCGGCCGGGCCCGCCTTTCACTGAAGTCCCTCGCCTGGCCGGGGTCCGGGGCCGCCTGGGACCATCTTTGCCAGCGGCCATGGGCCGCGTCGTACCTGGCCTTCTCCACGGGGTCCGACAGCACCTCGTAGGCCTCGTTGATGCCCTTCATGCGGTCCGTGCTGCCGCCGGCGTCGGGGTGGTGCTTCTTGGCGAGCGCGGTGTATGCGGCCTTCACAACCTCCGGCTCGGCCGTCATATTGACGCCGAGCGTGCGGTAATAGTCCTTCCAGCAGATCTCCCACTGGTCCCTTCCCATCCAGACATCACCTCACACTACGTTGACGGGGTGAAGGCATGGCTCACCGAAATCCAGCTTTGACAGGTACTCCCTGACTACCTCATTCATGACTTCGCCTCCATGATTCTCGCCCAGTGATTGTAGACCTGTTGAGTGACAATACTGTGTCACAGGCCGGCCCCGCCCCCTTCTGTGACGAGCTTGTTTTCTACGCCAATGGCCCAGCGCAGGCCGGAGCAGGCTCGTGGGAAGGACGCGACACGGTCGGGGTGGTGCGGGCGGGCGGCAGTCGCTCCTGGCGTCCACGCTGGCATTGTGCTATAAAGGCTGTGGTCGCATGCACGGCTCCGCCACGTGCAACCGCCGGTAGGATTGCTGGAGCGGCAGGCGCGGCCTGCTTGGCGGAATGCGACGGCAGAGGGGGTGAGCGATGGCAAGAATGGTCCCCGCTGTGGTGCCGGCGCACACCAGAAGCGCGGCCGAGAGGAGCATGTTCCAGGTCCTGCGTGACGGCCTGGGCGATGACTTCACCGTGTTTCACTCGTTCGACCTGCTGGTGCAGGACGGGCGGGGCAAATTCATAGACGGGGAGATCGACTTCCTGATATTCCATTCCGGCCTGGGATTCCTGGTGCTCGAGGTGAAGGGTGGCGCCATCCGCTATGACGGGGAACAGAGCACGTGGTATCAGAACGAGAAGCCTATGAGGTTGAGCCCGTTCACCCAGGCGAGGGAGTCCAAGTACAAGCTGGCCGGCTTCCTGAAGAAGAGACTGGGCCACAAGCCACAGTGCACCTTTGCCCACGCCGTTTGCCTGCCCGACGTTCATACAGAGCTGCGGGGGCTGCCCGCGGGAGCCGATGCCGGCATATGCATCACCGGCCGGCAGCTCGGGGGGATAGGCGAGGTGGTCCCGGCCATCATCAGGTCGTTTCGGGACGGCAAGGAGAAACCGATGACCCCGAACGAGGCGGAGCGCATACGGGAAGTCCTCATGCCGCACTGCGAGTACGGTATGAGCCTGCAGGACAGGATCGGGCAGGCGGAGCAGGTCATCTTCCGGCTGACCGAGGACCAGTGCCGCCTGCTCGACTTCATCAGCCGTCACCGCCAGGCCCTGATAGAGGGTTGCGCCGGCTCGGGGAAGACGGTCATGGCGGTGAAGAAGGCGCGGGAGTTGGCTCTCGAAGGCAAGAGCGTCCTCCTGCTCGCCTACAACGTCATGATAGCCGAGCACCTGGCTGCTTCCGCGAGCGACCTGGAGAACGCAACCGCCTGCAACTATCACCGGTTCTGCATGGACCGGCTCAAAGAGGCGGGAGCAGCGCCGGAGCCCGACGGGACGCCGGACTTCTGGCAGCGGCAGGTGCCGGAGGCGTTCGCCAGCCTGGTCAACCATCGGCCCATCAAGTACGACGCCGTCATCGTGGACGAAGGGCAGGACTTCCACTTCGAGTACTGGGTCACCATCACCGAGATGGTGCGGGATGGCGGGTTCTTCTACATCTTCTATGACCCCGACCAGAACCTCTTCGGGGTGGACCTCGATTTGCCTATAGACACCGAGCCTTTCGTCCTGGAAGACAACTGCCGTAACACCCGGAGCATTTTCGACAAGCTCAAACCGCTCACAGCAAGAAAGATGCGTCTCCCTGATGAAGCGCCCGAGGGCGAACCGGTTGTTGAACGCACCATCCGCGATGCCCAGGTGAGGCGGCGGCAACTGGGGAAGATACTGCATGACCTGGTGAACAACAAGGGGCTGGAGCGCAACAGGATAGTCATCCTGGGCGGGCATTCGATGAACCACACCTGCATCGGGGACAACCCGATGGTCGGCAACTTCCGCATAGCGGAGGCCATGGAAGACGGGCCGAATGTGGTGCGGTACCACACCTACATGAAGTTCAAGGGCTGCGAGGCCGACGCGGTAATCATGCTCGATGTTGACCGCAGCGACGAGCGCTGGGCCGACCCGGTGTCGCTCTACACCACAATCAGCCGCGCCAGGCACCTGCTGTACATCCTGTACGCCTACGGGGAAGGCCGTGCCGGGTAGCGCCCCGCCGCACCGGCCCTCACAAGAGCCGCTTCCCGACAGGCCGCGTCGTCGCACGAGAAGTATTTGGAGGGAGGGAATGGCGATGAGAGTCGATTTCTATTGCTGGGCGAAATGAACTACGTGCCGCAAGGCGAAAGAGTTTCTTTCGCGGAAGAACGTGACAATCAACGAGCGTGATTTCTTCAAGAACCCCTTCAGCCGCGCTGAGATAGAGGAGTTGCTCCAGGGGAACCCGGCTTCGGAGATGTTCAATTTCAGAAGCCCCAGCCTGAAACAACTGGGGCTGGAGAAGGACAAACTGGGCGACGGCGAGCTTATCGGCTTGATGCTGAGGGAGCCACGGCTTGTCCGCAGACCTGTGGTGCGCATAGGGGACAGGGTGTATTTCGGCGCCAACGCGTCGGTTCTGGAGAAGCTGATTGACCCTGCCCCGTGAATAGCAGCCCCGGTGACCGGAGTGCAGCCGCTGCTTCAGCATACTCCTTCGGCGTACTGCCTTTCAGCGAGCCGCATGGTCTGACTTCCGTGTAATCCCTCCGCCGGTCCTGGCGACGGTCTGCCACGGAGTGTGCGTGCGGCGGGCCAGGCCGGGCAACCGCGGCGGGCACGCTGCAGCGGGGGGCTCCTGTTCCTGCGGGCGCTGTCTTCAGGGTGAGGTCACATCTCCCTCAGGGAAACTTCTTCATCTTCTTCCCGGTCCCGATAGTCCGCCCCTGCTCATCAACGGCATCAACGGTGAATTCGTATCGGTGGGAACCGCTCGGTGGACACGGTCCATTGTAGCCGCTCTTCAAAGCTCCAGCGGGAATGACGCCAGAGCCGTCGTTATTGACCGTCCCGCCGCCATGGTTCCAGAAGGTCACGTCAAGGTCAACCAGGGTCACCTTGAGTAACCGGGTTCCCTCCGGGACCCCGGCAACTCGAATCTCTGGAGACTTGCCGGAACACCGATGTTCTGGCTCCCACGAGAAATCGACATCAAGCGCTGCAACGTCCTGCCCAGGGTTTTCAGCCATCCATGCACCTCCTTCTTGATTTCGCCGAGCCGCGCGAGCCCTCTGAGAGGGCGTGCGCACACGGGGTCAGACATCCCTGTCACCGTGGGCTGCCATCACCCGGGAGACGGCCTCTTTCAACGCCACGGCGTTGTTGTGCTCCCTGTCCCTGGCGCCATAGACAAGTGTGACGTTTCCCTGACCTGCGGCCGCTGCCAGCTCTCTCAGAGCACGCTCGCTGTCGGCAGAGGCCAGTTCGGCGGCATACCGGCGCTTGAATTCGGCCCATTTGGCCGGGTCGTGCCGGAACCATTTGCGCAGGTTGTCGCTGGGAGCCAGTTCCTTCATCCACTTGTCAATCCGGGCGTCCTCCGACTTGATGCCGCGCGGCCAAAGCCGGTCTACAAGTATCCTCTGTCCGTCCGTGGCTTCAACCTTGTCATATGCCCTCTTCACTGCGAGCATAGCCTTCTCGTCCCCTTCTCGCCTGTCACATTTGCACTGCTGGGCTGCTGGACGAAGCCATCAATACATGTGGCCCGGCCGGGCACCTTCGGCGGACACCTCCACTCCCGGCAGGCCGCGATTTCCAGTTCAGGGCTTGCTGCCACTTGGCAGCCATGTGAAGCTGCCAGAAGGTGGTACGTGCCGCTTGTGACCTCCGCCAAATCGTGTTGCGAATCCCGGAGCACGGCGATTATCTGCTCCTCGGTGCATCTGCTACGTGCCGCGCTCAGACCCCCTATCAGTCGCCTTGCAGCGGGTAACTCCAGTTCAGGTTGTGTCTGTTTGCGGGGAGGGGGTCAGAAGGCCCCGCGGATTCCACCATAGAAGGGCAGAACGCATACCATCCGGCCAGACGTAGCCGTTGTCTTTCAGGACCAACCTTGACCTGAGTGTATCACCGATGAGTCCATCATACCTGCTGTCTGCCTGCAGGCGGAGATGCCTTTTCGCTCTGGCGAATGCCTCTTCAAAACTGGCGTTAACCCAATGATTGATCCCTTCCTCCACCACAATGCTGGCATAAATACCCATCGAATAGAGCGCATTATAGGCGATAATGGCATTTGCGCTGTCATAAGGATGCCCGTAAATTGCTCTCGCCAGCTCAGCGATGACTCCGTCCACCGGTGGCAGGCGGATGGCCATATAACATGCCTTCCCGGCCAGCTGTTCCATTTTGAGAACAAATGCAGCGAAATCGGGAACTGAGTACATGGCATGGGCACAGACAACAACATCGTGAGGTTCGACTTCAGCTTCCTCCCAGGATGACTGCTTGATATCGATGTTCCCCGGCGCATTTTTGGCGATATCGCGCAGCAATTCGACCATCTCGAGGTCCGGTTCGATTGCTGTCACCATTCTGGCTTTCATCGCAACGGGTACGGTCCATCTCCCGTTACCCGCACCGACGTCAATGACCGTTGTGGTGCTGTCAAGCGACTGAAGGATGAAGTCCAGGAGAGGGTCCGGTCTTGTTCTCCCCAGGAACGCATGGGTCTTGTATCTCTTGATGAGCCCGGTCTGGGCGGACTGCGACTCAGCGGTGACGAGCGCCCGCCACAACGCCAGCCAGTCGGTTTCAGTTAATCCCACGCGCCCCCTCCACATCTCAAATTCTGGAATATCCAAATTCTACATTATGCCACCATTTGTCCGCTATTCAACTCCTCTGATGGCATAGGTGACCTTCTGACCTTCCCCGCGAAAACAGTAGCACCCTGAACCGGAGTTCTCCGCTGCAGGGCGTCCGCCAGGATTGCACCGGCATGGCAACCCGACCGTATGCTCCGTAGCAGACCGACGCGAAAACTGGCGGACAGGTCACATCGAAGCCAGACCACACAGCTTGTTGAAAGGGAGTACGCTGGAGGACTATGCTGAAGCGGCGGCTGGAATCCAATCACCGGTGCTGCTGACTACGGGGTAAGGTCAATGAGGATCCACAACCTGTCCAGAGACCTGAGCATTATCGATGTTGACCCGCCCATTCCTGGCTGGAGCGAATTCGTTGGTCTCTACGTGCTGGGCAAGGAGCAGGTGGCGTTGATAGACGCCGGCCCGCGTTGCTCCGCGGGTGCTGTTATCGACGGTCTCGAGGCGCTTGGCATAGAGCGAGAGAGAGTCGGCCACGTGGCCCTCACCCACATTCATATCGACCATGCCGGGGCCGCCGGTGAGCTCATGCAACTGCTGCCCAACGCGCGCGTCGTGGTGCATCCCAGGGGGGCGTCCCACCTCGCCAACACGGCGCGGCTGTGGGAAGAGAGCCTGAAGACGTTGGGTGACCTGGCGGAGCAGCAGGGCCGCCCGGCAGATATTGCCCCGGACCGCATACTTTCGGCCGAGGAGGGGGCAATGCTCCGGGTCGGCGGTCAACTGGAACTTGAGGTCTTGCACACTCCCGGCCATGCGGTGCACCATATGAGCTTCTTCGACAGGCGAGGCGGGAGGCTGTTCGCCGGAGAGGCCGGAGGGGCGTACAGTCCCATGGTCAACGTGTTGCGCCCGGCGACGCCCCCACCGCTGTCACTGGAGCAGTACCTGGAGTCGATTGACAGGCTACTTCAACTCGATGCGGCGGAGATCTACTACGCCCACTACGGGCAGGGTGGAACCGCGCCGAGCCGGCTCCAGCAGCACAAGGAGCAGATTCAGCTATGGCGGGCCGTCATCAGTGAAGCCCTCGACGACACCGCAGACTGCGAGGGCATCTTCGCGAGGCTGGTGGCTGAAGATGCCAATCTGGCCGGCCTCAAGGGGCTCCCCGAGGAGCAATACCGGCGAGAGCACTACTTCATGGTCAACGCTATCAGGGGCTTCGTGGGCTACATCGAGAGACAGAAAGCCTGACTGG
>Ga0209164_1001277_pt1 | contig 34318 bp, 27 predicted proteins | sample MTBNYHSulfiMetaG_FD_187458 | JGI IMG/M metagenome (GOLD analysis project Ga0209164, IMG submission 187458) | Enrichment culture microbial communities from rom New York Harbor, USA that are MTBE-degrading - MTBE-NYH (New York Harbor Sulfidogenic)... | ecosystem: Environmental > Aquatic > Marine >... | reverse complement strand
CAGCTGAGCGGGCGAAGATAGCCGGATTTGACGGCATAGAGCTACACGCCGCCAACGGATACCTCATCGACCAGTTTCTACAGTCCAGGAGCAATCATCGGACTGACCGCTATGGGGGAAGTCTGGAGAATCGATATCGTTTTTTGGATGAGATCGTTCATGCGGTGCTCACCGTTTGGCCGTCCGGGCGAGTTGGGGTGCATCTGTCACCGAATGGCAATTTTAACGATATGGGTTCTCACGATTTTCGCGAAACTTTCCGTTTTGTGGCGGAACAGCTCAACCGGTATAGTCTGGCCTATCTTCATGTTGTTGACGGTCTCGAATTTGGCTTCCACGGGCTTGGTCCGCCCATGACTCTGCAAGAATTTCGCAACTTCTGGCAGGGAAAGCTGATGGGCAACTGCGGGTACACGAAGCAAACGGCCGAGTCGGCGATTCGCGGCAATTTGGCCGATCTGATCTCCTTCGGACGGCCATACATCAGCAATCCGGATCTGGCCGAACGGTTTGAACATGACTGGCCCCTGAATCCGCCCGCGGACACAAAGGTATGGTATTCTTTCGACGAGAAGGGCTATACGGATTTCCCAGGGTATGAGTGGGGACAGAAGGGGGTTGGATGAATGATGCGGAACACTCACCGGTCTTTCGTCGGATAGCGGGGCTGATTTTCATGCTCGATTTTTTTGGTGACAAATGCCGGCGGCTGTGTTAGCAGAAAAAGCCTTGGCATTCATGACTGAGAATTAAACGACTGAAGGTTTGCACAACCAATGACTCAAATTGGGATCACGGTTTTTTTTGCTGCATTGAATGCAGCAGTGCTGGCGGCCGCGGCGGCGGCCCGCAGGCCCGTGGTCCTGATGGGGGAATAGTAGGCTTAGAAGACTATTGACCATCTCGGGGCTGCGGGCCATCCACCGCAGCCTTTTGACTTTTCAGGGCTGCCCGATCTTGCAGCCCTTTTTTTTTGAACCAACGTGATGAAACCATCTGTCACAGTCAGCAGAAAAGGATAGATCATCATGCGAACGGAAATCGTCCATATCGGTGCGAACAAACTGACTTATGAAATACGAAACATTGTCGGGATCGCTCAGAGGCTGGAGAAGCTTGGGGTTGAGATCAATCCTGAAAACATCGGCGATCCCGTGGCCAAAGGAGAAAAAATCCCGGATTGGATGAAAGGGATCATTTCGGATCTGGCCATGGAGGATAGTTCTTACGGGTACTGCGCCACTCAGGGAGTGCTTGAAACCCGTGAATTCCTGACGGAAAGGAACAATCGCAAAGGCGGAGTGGCAATCAGCCCGGAAGACATCATTTTCTTTAATGGTCTGGGCGACGCCATTACTAAGGTATATGGCTTCCTGCGGCGCACCGCCCGAATCATCACACCCTCGCCGACCTACACCACCCATTCATCGTCTGAGGCTTCTCATGCCGGTCTGCCTCCCGTAACCTACCCTCTGGATCCTCACAACAACTGGCTGCCGGATCTGGTCGAATTGCGGCGCAGAGTCAAGTACAATCCGGCGGTGGCAGGTATTCTGATCGTGAATCCCGATAATCCGACCGGTATGGTCTATCCGGAGGGCATCCTCAGAGAGATAGTAGCTATAGCAAGAGATTTCGATCTCTTTATTATCGCCGACGAAATTTACGAGAATCTCATTTTTGACGGCAACAAGACCAGGTCTCTGGCGGAAGTGATCGAAGACGTCCCCGGCATATCGATGAAGGGAATCTCCAAGGAATTGCCCTGGCCGGGCTCCCGGTGCGGCTGGATCGAGGTGTACAATGTCGATAAAGACGCACTCTTTGCCGAGTACGTGCGAAGTATCATCAATGCCAAGATGGTAGAAGTTTGTTCCACCACACTACCGCAAAGAGCGATACCTCGCATATTCGAGCATCCTGCTTACCCCGGCTGCTTGGAGAATCGCCTGCAGCGTTATGAGCGACTGTCGCAGTTGGCCCACGACAGACTGAAGGTGCTGCCGGGCATCATTGCCAATCGTACCCGCGGCGCTTTCTACATGACCGCGGTGTTTGAAAACGGTTGGATCAATGGCTCACAGTCCTTGCCACTGGAAGATCCGGAAGTGCGCATGCTGATTGAAAACCTGACTGCCGACAAGGAGATGCAGCCGGACAAACGATTTGTGTATTATTTGTTGGGAGCAACCGGGATCTGTGTGGTCCCCCTCACCTCTTTCAGCTCAGAGCTCCAGGGATTTCGGGTGACTCTGTTGGAAACCGATGAAGCCAAATTCAGCAGGACCTTTGACACCCTTGCAACTGCCATCAGCCAATACCTCGGACCATGGGATCGCGCGCAAGTCGAGTCCCAAATGCAGAGTGCAATGGGGGTGTAGGAACGATTGACCAATCTTGGCGCCGAATGAAGCCATCGAACGTCCGGCTGCGGGGTCTCCCCGTAGAACCTGAAAGGCGGTAGAATAGAGCTTGTAGTGATTGAATCAGGAGGACAGATACCGGTATGGCTTTAGTGAGCATGCGAGACGTGAGTTTGAGCTTTGGCGGACCTGTTCTGCTCGACCACGTGAATCTTCAAATCGAGCGCGGAGAACGCGTATGCCTTGTAGGCAGAAACGGTGTCGGCAAATCCACATTGATGCGATTGATTAGAGGAGAGCTCACACCCGATGAGGGTGAGGTCGTGAGAGAACACGGCGTGCGTGTGGCGCTGCTTCCGCAGGAAGTGCCGCAAGGGCTTGACGGCACGATCTTCAATATCCTGGTCGAAAGACAAGACGATCCCGGCAACGCCTTGGAGGCTGAATGGAGCAAGCATCGTCGGATAGAGAAGATCATCTCTCTTATGAATTTGAGTGCAGATGCGCACTTCATTTCGCTCTCAGCAGGGCTCAAACGCCGCGTCATGCTGGCCGCGGGACTGGTAAGGGAGCCGGATATTCTGCTGCTGGATGAGCCCACCAATCACCTGGATATTGAAGCCATCGACTGGATGGAAGATTTCTTGCTCCGTTTTGATGGAACCCTGCTTTTCGTAACCCACGACCGTATGCTTCTTCAAAAACTTGCCACCCGCATCGTTGAACTGGACCGAGGCAGGTTGTTCGATTGGCCTTGTGGTTATGAGACTTTCCTGAAGCGCAAACAGGCGGCCATCGAAGCCGAAAACGAGCAATGGCTACAATTTGACAAGAAACTGGCCGGTGAGGAGCTGTGGGTTCGCCAGGGGATCAAAGCCAGACGGACACGCAACGAGGGCAGAGTGCGTGCGCTCGAAAAGATGCGGCAGGCTCGGCGCTCACGACGTGAGCGAATGGGATCGGTGCGGATGCGAGCGCAAGAAGCGGTTCGATCCGGAAAGCTGGTGATCGAGGCGGAGAATGTAAGCTATGGCTATGGTGGGGGTGCTGTGGTTGTTCGTGATTTTTCCACCGTGATTATGCGCGGTGACAAGGTTGGAATCATCGGTCCGAACGGCTCCGGCAAAACCACCCTGCTGCGTATTTTGCTCGGCGAGCTAGTGCCGCAAAGGGGCAGGGTGCGGCATGGAGTGCATCTTGAGATCGCCTATTTCGATCAGCTTCGAGCACAACTGGACGAAGACAAATCGGTAGTCGACAACGTTGGCCAGGGCAATGACACCATCCTTTTTAACAGTAGGCCAAGGCACATCATAGGCTACTTGCAGGATTTCCTTTTCTCACCGGAGCGCGCCCGTTCGCCGGTGCGGATTCTCTCCGGCGGAGAACGCAACCGGCTGTTGCTGGCGCGGCTCTTCACCCAACCATCGAACCTGATGATTATGGACGAGCCCACCAATGACCTAGATACCGAAACGCTCGAATTGCTCGAGGAATTACTCCTCGACTATCCAGGCACTTTGCTGCTGGTCAGCCATGATCGGACCTTTCTCAACAACGTGGTGACCAGCACCCTGGTGCTCGAGAGCGATGGGCAGGTAGGCGAATATGTGGGTGGCTATGACGACTGGTTGCGGCAGCAAAGAACTAATCCTCAGGTAAAAACGGATCGGCCGTCCATCCATAAAGAAAAGCAGAAGCCCCGGAGCGAGCCACGTAAGACCCTGAATTTTAACGAACAGCGTGAACTGGAAGCCATACCGCAACGAATCGAAACACTCGAGGCTGAGCAGGAGCTTATGTATCAGATGCTTTCGGACCCGGGCTTCTATCGGCAAAACGGCCCTGAAATTGCCACAGCCAAAGCCCGGTTGGCATCACTCGAGCGGGAGCTCGACCTAGCTTACCAGCGATGGGAAGCCTTGGAGGCAAAAAGTGAGCAGAAACAGTGAACAACTCCGAACTAGGTCTCTTTCAAATGTTCCCGAATCATCAATGCGGCGCTGCTTCCTTCCCCGGCGGCGCTAACGGCCTGCTTGGTGCTGGTGTCGCGTACTTCACCGGCCGCAAAGATCCCGGGTACGCTGGTCTCCAGCAGGAAAGGCTCGCGCTTTTCAAAACCAGTCGGCCGCTCAGGCTGATTCAACAGTTCGCGCCCGGTTATGATAAAGCCCCAACGGTCCAGCAAAACTCCACTGCCCGCGAGAAACGCCGTATTCGGATCAAGTCCGATAAAAAGAAAAGCCCCATCAACGGGAAGCTCTTTTTCTTGGCCGGTTTTATTGTTAAAGATCCGCAGTTTTGTCAGCTTTGAGTTCTCGCCGATGAATTCCTTAACTTCCGTGTGCCAGAGGACATCGATTTTAGGATTGCTGAATACGCTGTCTTGAATAATCTGGGTAGCTTTGAACCGGCCGCTGCGCACAAGGATGGTCACCAAGTCGGCAAATTTTGTCAATAGCAGGCTCTCCTGGGTGGCGCTGTTGCCCCCGCCGATGACGGCAACCTTTTTGCCGTTGTAAAACGGCCCGTCACAAGTCGCACAAAAATGCACGCCGGCTCCAGAGTATTCGTTTTCACCCGGTACATTCAGACGTTTATAACGGCTGCCTGTGGCGATGAGCAGTGCACGCGCACTGTATTCGCTGCCGTCGGCGGTCTTGACGCAGCGGTAGTTATCGTGGCTATAGACCTGCATGGCTTCTTGGGCTTGGAGCAGTTCCACGCCAAATCGTTCGGCCTGCCGACGAAGGCGTCCGGAGAGCTCGTTTCCGGAAATACCCTCGGGAAAACCGGGCATATTGTCCAACTTTGCCGTTGCCGCCACCTGTCCGCCAAAGGCTGCGCGTTCGATGACCAGCGTATCGATGGCTTCCCTCGCGGTGTAGAAAGCGGCGGTCAGGCCGGCGGGCCCCCCTCCAAGGACAATCAAATCATAGTGAGCTCTGCTCGCTTGTGTCTTTAGACCCAGCTTTGCAGCCAGTTCCGCGTTGCTGGGCTCAACCAGAAATGAACCATCGGCAAATACTATGGTCGGAATGATGCGCTTTCCGTTGTTCTTTTCGATCACAAACCGCTCAGCTTCTTTGTCCTGCTCGATGTCTACCCATTTGTAAGGTATCTGGTGCTCGCCCAGGAATTGTTTGCTGGTGCGGCAGTCCGGGCACCAATGAGCGCCATACAGGGTAATTACAGTCTCTTCCATGGCTTTTCGTCTCCTCTGATCGGCTTAATTGATGAACGACTGTGCGGTTTATTCGAAACACTGGAAAGCCACATGATAATCATTATATTGGTCGAGTGTGAGAGCTTTGTTTGTTGGCGAGGTTCGCTATTGCTGAGCTCTTCATAAGGTCTCGAGGAACCCTGAACGGCTTCTCCGAGAGATGATAAAGACGCCCACTTGGGTCTTCTTTCAAGAATTCGGAGTTGCTCCCCCATCAGGGTGGTAATTTGTACCGAGGTGTTTTGAAAACCCAAAAAGCACAAGGAGTCAGTATGAAATCATTGAAAACCTGTTTGGTTGTATTCTTGATTATGGGAGTCGCAGTTGCGGCCGGGTTGCCTTCGGTTCACGCGCAGATGATGCAATGCCGGGATCGTTTCAAATCTCTGGACGTCAATGGCGACGGAAAAGTCACCGAGGAAGAATTCAAGGCTTTTGACCATCCGGGAATGAAAGCCGATGAGGTTTTTGCCGCTACGGATAAAAACAACGACGGTGTTTTAACGGAAGAGGAATTCTGCGCTTTCCGGGGACACGGGAAGGGTAAGGGTAAAATGCAGCTATAACAGGATGTTATTCAATTGTGGACTGCAGGGTTGACATTTGCTGGTGAATTCTGTATCAATTGCCCGTGCTGGAGAATATTTGCTTGAAGATTTTTGAAAAATGAAAGTGGCCGCAAATTTGACCTTTGGCGGTGTGCCACTCCGAGGTTCAAAGTCGCTCATCTGCTTTCCTCAGAGATGAGTTAGGTCTGACTCAAACGCAGGAGAGACACGAATGTTTAAATTCGTCAAATTGACGACCCTTGCTCTACTCGCCTTATCGATGAACAACCTGCCTTCAGTCCACGTTGCAACCCAGCTTCATCGGGCTTCCCCCACGTTTCATGAAGTCACGGTGACCGCCTACACCAACGCACCGGTTTGTGGGAAGGGCGATTACAACGTAACTGCATCTGCTGTGCGCATTAAGCCCGAGCATTACCAGAAAGTGGTCGCTTTGAGCTCTGATATCGCAAGGAGCTATGAATTCGGCGATCGATTTCAGCTGTGGATCAACAAAAAACTCTACAAGGTTACTTTTCTGGATTCAATGTCGAAAAAGCAGAAAAAGAAAGTTGACCTGTTGCTTCCAACAGTCAGCGCCTGTAAAAAGTTCGGGAAAAGGACGGGCGTGTTGATTCCCTTAAATGAAACGTAAGCCGGTGCCGGCTCTAATCGACGTCGGAGTCCGGTTGCAGGCTTCCGTGAATGTAAGATTCGGTGCCTCTCGCTTTTGCCGGTGTATCTTCAGGCCTCTTCTTTTGCCTCATTTCTCCCAGGGGCCTGGAGCAGCTCTTGCAAAGCGGCCTCCGTCTCCTTGCTCAGGGAGCTCACGAGTACCCTGCCGCCAAATCCGAGGAACTCTTCTGCCGCACGGTCGGATTCGGTTTTCTGCGTCAAAGTGAAGAGAGCGGAGCATCCGGGCCCGAATCTTTCCGACAGCTCTCTCACGAATCGCTCGTCGATTCCCACTTCCGATAGGGAAGCGGAGACAGCGCCTGTGACCGCACCCAGAACGGCTCCTATTAAAGGGTGGAGCAGGATGCTGCCAACGATCAAGCCCGTGAGGCTCCCGGCAATTCCCCCCTTCCTTGCCATTCGGTGCATTGGTTGATAGCGAATTGTGCTATCTTGCTCTTTAACGACCACCACTGCGTCCTCCAGTTCGATGAATCCCTCTTGCTCGAGCTTCAAGAGCTTGAGGCGGGCTTCTTCGGCCTTGTTTTCATCGTCGAAAACGGTGGCGATCAGGTTGCTGGCGTATTTTTCCTTAAGGGCGGCGCGCAGGAGCTCAGGCTCGATCCATTCTTTGAAGCGGGGAGCGATCTTGCTTGTTGCACCGAGTGAATCGACGGCGAGGAGTGCGCCATTTCCGGTGTCGACCATGAGATACTCATCTATTTCTTCTTGAATCATGTTGATTACAATGGTTTTTATGCCAACATAGCCAATCACCACATTCTCGTTCCGGAAGTGGGATACTGTGGAGCGAAAGGCAAGGGTAGTACCAATAACGAAGTCGGGTGATCCCAGCCCTCCGATCCAGCTCTCTTCATGGACGGGATCATCAGGAAGTTTTTTTCCGTATCTCTCCATGAAGCTTGCGTAATCTTCCGGCAGCTTCACCCCGAGGGTTCTTGAGGTATAATCCGCAAAATGTATCATGTTCTTGTTCCCTCCCCGACAGATGGAATCATTCAAGTATATTTTTGTCCCCTTTCAAGACTGTGATTCAGTTGGATCTTTTGACAATCAACAGGTTGCTGAATCTCGATCAAATTAATTCATGCAGTGTGGCGGGGTCTGGGACAACTCCTCAGTAATAGGACGCCCTTTGTGGCTCTCTATTTTGAGAGCTTCATCGGTAAGATGGGCTGCTCGACAAAGGATAGCTCCGCGGTTCCACGCCAGATGTGCAGACCCAGCTGATGCCTGAAAAGCCACATCAGGATGCCAAGGCCGATGTGCAACCAGTAATCAATGAAGCGGTTGAGCAACGTGATGGATTCCGCCAGCGGAGCAGCAGTGCCGATCAGCCGCAGGCAGCTGAACAGAGTCAGCTCTACAACTCCGGCTCCGGATGGGGTCAGCGGAAAAGCCGAGGCTAACAGAGGTATCACCGTTAAAAAGAGTACCTCATCAAGTGCCAGCGCGACATCGAACCCGAGCATCAGTAAATAGATCCAGAGCGTTTCCAAAATCCAGATGCCAGCGGTGAGGGCAAAAATGGGCAGGAGCTCGCCAGCTTGCGGCCACATGCCGTTACGGAATGCACGAATCATGGCTTCGATTCTGTTCGGCACCCACCTTGGGGGGAACTTGTCGAGGAAGAAGAAGGTCAGCATGATCAAAGTGGCCGCCATCGCTATCGCCGCTCCGCCTATCAGTGCCCACAAGACGGGATTGGGAAGATGAGTAGACAACAGCAGCCAAGAGGCCGCCAGCGCAATTGTCAAGAGAACCCAGGCGTCGAGCATGCGGGTAAAGACAATGGAGCCGATCGCTTCCGAACGCCTGATGCCGAAATTGATTCTCGCCAGATGGGCGGCATAGACGTCGCCAAGCTTGGCTGGAACAACATTGTCCAAAAAATTGTAGAAAAAGACCACCTGCACGAATCGAGCGATACTGCCTCCGATCGGCAAATGGGCAAGGCAGCGGCGCCATCGCATTCCGCGCAATGGGTAAGTGAGATAATGACAGGCCGCTCCGACCAATACGTAAGATTTTTGACAGGTGAGTAACTCTTTCCAGACGCTTTGCCAATTGACGAAGCCGGCCAAGATTGCCAACAAAGTCAGGGTTGCCAAGCCGCTTAACAGGGAGTGCCAGCCTAACAGGCGGGGAGATTTATCCACCTCGTTTAATGTTAATAGTGAATCCTTCATGCTTATTACCGTAATCAAGACTTGTTGTTATCGAGCCAGCCCCATGCAATGGCTCTCTATATCTTCGCATCGAGCAGAAAGCAAGCAAAGTCATAATCCCGCAGACAGAGAATCTTAGCGCCGCTTACTGTTTGGTTGGATTTTTGGTGAGAACGGTCAGTGTTCCGTCTGGCAGCAATCGATAGCGTCGGTCTGCCCAACAGATGGTCTTTCCGGTGTAAGCGCCCAGAAACGTGAAACCTTCGATTATGTCCACCAGCGGGAGCAACCATCTGGCATGGCTCCAATCGGGGAGACGGACATACGATTGCAACCTGGCTGCAAGCAGCCCGCGCGCTGTCAATACTCCTGCCAAGATTGACCAGGACAGCCAGCCCGTTGGCTGCATCAGCACCAGTAGAAAAGCCCAAAAAACCGGGAAGCTAAGACAGCTGCCGATAAAGAGCATTCCGTGTGCCCGCCGCATGGTTCGCTTCCAGCGCTGCAGCCGTCCGATGGCTGCGCGAAGACTCTCCCGGGGCATGAAGCAGTCGATCAAGTAGGGAGGCACCACAACCTTCAAGCCAAGCTGGACCACATGCGCCCCCAGTTCATAATCGTCGGCCAGATGGTTGAGCCAATCCTTGAATCCGCCCAAGCGGACCAAAACGTGACGGGGTACAGCCATGGTATGACCGATCGCCCATTTAATTCCGTGGGTCTGTTTGGCCAGCATCCACTGAAGCAAATAGTTGAAATCGTAATGAAGGGCGATCAACTTGGCTCCCAGCGTTTGGGCGTGGATTCCCCGCGGCAAGCAGGTGAGGCAGCCGATTCCGGGCTGCACCAGAATGGGGAGCAAAAGCTGCAAGTAATTCTCATCCACCACCACATCGGCATCGGAAAAAAAGAGATAGTCTCCTTTTGCTTCACGCCACAGAACTTCCATGATGCTGGTCTTACGGTTGGTGCCCTGCAATTCTGCAAAAACAAGGCGGATATCTCGATCCGGATAGTCTTTATGCAGCCGATTGACAACTTGCGTGATCTCGTCGCTTCGATGGATGGTCCCAATCAATAGTTCCAGTTTGCCGGGATAGGCAAGCTTACAGAATGAGCGAAAAGCCTGATAGGTTTTCTCGTCTGCGCCTTCCACAGGCTTTAGTATCGATACGCTCGGGGCGGGTGCCGGTATGGGCACTTTGGGAAATCGCTTGAAATGCCGTTCTGTAGCCATATGGCTCAAGAACAGAATGACCACGCTGGCGGCAACGAACACGCCGACCAGCACACTAAGGATGGACCACAAATGCATTGTAACGCACCCGCTTTAGGATAGCGCTGGGCAAGAAAACTTCTCGGCAGCCCAAAAGAAGAATTGTTGTTCTCAAAAGGCGCTCATCTCTTCGATCCCATGAATATCAACTGTAATTCCCATCGGCATATTCCAGGCAACTGGCAAAAGAGCATCGCTCTGCCAAAAAGCAGTTTTTGCCAGTCGAGCTGCATCTCCTGCATACACAGATCATGCTGCCCTAGAGTAATTTATCTGACAGGCGAGTCATAAATAAACCGGAAACTAAATAATGACAGAGTAAGTACCATATGAAAAAAGCAGAGCGTCTGTCAATATACAGATTTTTGTGATAAAAGGTCGCTGATTTAGTCTTTTGAGAGGATTTTGATGACGGCTTTCCATATTTTCAAATAATGTTATGAATCGTCTTTACGAACCGCAGGGTAGTTTGATGAAGAAGTTTCATATCTTTACTGCTGCAGCCGGTATAGCGTTGCTCTTTTTCCTGATCTGGAAAATCGGCTTTAATGCCCTATGGCATGAGCTTACATTGCTGGGCTGGGGCCTTGTGATTTTAATTTTGATCGAAGGGGTAGCGGATATATTCCATGCCCTCGGCTGGAAATACTGCCTTAGCGGTCCCCACCGCTCGCTGCCCTTTATGCGCATCTTCCGAATTCGACTGGCCGGCTTTGCCATAAATCACCTGACTCCCACAGCCAGTTTAGGTGGAGAAGTGACCAAAGGAGCCCTGCTTTCTCTGGACAACAAAGGAGCGGAAGCGATCACGGGAGTCTTGATAGGTAAACTTGCATTTGCCACTTCTCAACTTCTTTTCGTCGCCTGTGGATCAATCCTGGTTCTTTCTCGGATTCAGCTGCCGATTGCATTGTGGGTCGGCATGCTGGTGAGCAGCGGCCTGTTGGCCCTCGGCATAGCCGGATTTTTGCTGGTGCAAATGTATGGTAAACTGGGCGCCCTGATTCGCTGGCTGGTAGCACGGCGAATCGGCGGCAAAATGCTGCGGAAAGCCAGCCATGAAGTCAGTGAGGTTGATGATGCTCTCAGGCTGTTTTATCAGCAATACCCGACAAGTTTGCCCTTGTCCATTTTCTGGCACATGGTAGGATTTGGGGTCGGCATTGTCAAAACCTGGTATTTTCTTTATTTGCTGGGCGATGGTGCTTCGGTAGCGGTTGCCGCCGGTATATGGTTTTTGGGGACATGGTTCGATCTCCTGGTTTTCGCAGTGCCGATCGGCATCGGGGTGCAGGAGGGAACCAGAATAATCGCTTTTAAGGCTTTGGGATTCGATTTGATCGCAGGTATGACCTATGGTGTTACATTGCGCTTGGAACAGATTTTTTGGGCCGCGTTCGGCCTGCTGAACTACGCTCTTCTGTTGGCTGGAAATAAACAGAGGAGCTTATTGCTGAAGAAAGAGGTTGAGCCTGCTCGCTCTTGAGATGCAGCAGGGAGCGGGAATGATGAATATCACATGTCTGATTATTATTAGAGTATAATTCGGTTCGGAATTTAAAACGGAGTAACCGATTTGGATAGTCAAATGAATCCGGTTCAATTTTTGTTGAAGAGAATTCTCGTTATCGTCACTTGGCGGCCGGCGTTGACCGTTATACTGGCTTTCGCTCTGGCGATTCTTTCTACCTTATATACCGCGAGGAATCTTGACTTTGAAACCAGCCAAAGGGATCTCATTTCGCCGGAGCATCACCTGGTTAAACTGGCTGAGACGATCGATCAATTCGATGATGTCGACAATTTCATAGTGACCATTGAAAACTCGAATACGTCGCGCGCTCTGGATTTTCTCCGCGTCCTGATTTCGAAGCTGGAGAGCGACAAAGAACATATCGCAGGGGTATTCTACCGAATAGATCCGAATGAGCTGCGCAGATGGGCATTGCTCTATCCCGATCACAAGGATCTATTGACACTCCGCAATAAATTGCAGGAACATCAAGATTTTATCCGAGATCTGGCGAGCTCGCCTCAGCTGACGAACTTCTTTCAGCTCATAAACAATGAGATTGCGTCGGCAATGGTGGGGGAGTTGTTTACCGGATTCTTAAAGGATGAAAACGGAAAAGATGAAGAAGAGCCTTTCGATCTAAGCTTCTTAATCAGCAGCTTGAACAGCATTGATCATTTTTTGAACGGTGAAGCCTTTAAGTCCCCGTGGGGCTCTCTTTTTGCCGACGGTTCCTGGGAAGAGGAGACCGAAGGCTACTTCTGGACGGAAAATAAGCGCTATCTGTTGGTTTTTGTCACACCTGTGGAGAAAGGGGAAGGCTTCAACAACGCCCAGGAATCGCTCGAAGCATTGCGGGCGATCGTGGCCGAAGTGCGCAGCCAGATGCCCGATGTCCAAGCTGGGGTCACAGGGCGCGAAGCCATGAATGTGGATGAGATGACATCCTCTTTTGAGGATATGAGCGTCGCTACCATGATCTCTTTGGTCGGGTTGGCTTTCTTGTTGACTATCTTTTGGAAAGGGGTTCGCCGGCCGTTGTTCCAGATGACGAACTCGGTGACTTCGTTAGTCCTGACCTTTGGATTGACCACGCTTGTTGTCGGCCATCTGAATATTCTTTCCATCGTTTTTGCACCAATGATGGTCGGCTTGGGTGATGATTACGGTGTGCATTGGTTGTCCCGCTATAGAGAAGAGGTCAAAGGGTCGCGATCTTCTCGCAGGGAAGCTATTCAGGCAACCATGGTCAAATTAGGACCGGGGATTATTTTGGCCGGAATCACTGCGGCACTTTCATTCTTCCCACTTGTTTTGACCGGTTTTAAGGGTCTGGCCGAACTCGGTATAATCAGTGCGATGGGCATGATCGTGACCACGATTACAACCCTCTTTGTGCTTCCCCCCCTCACGCTGATGTTTGACAGGCCGAAGCCGCAGGAACAGATTACTCATGTCGATAATCGGGCTCTTTTTGCCATGAGCAATCGGCGGGCCATAGCAATTGTCGTTTTTTCCACTGTAGTTTTAATCATATCAACGATTGCCGCAACCGGTGTGACTTTCGACCTCAATCTGCTCAACCTGCAATCAAAGGATGCGGAATCGATCATCTGGGAAAAGAAGATGCTGGATGACAGCAAACGATCCAGTATGTACGGTGCCGTATTGGCTCATTCGCTCGATGAGGTGACTGCTAAAAGCAGACTTCTAGAGGCGCTTCCGACTGTCTCCAATGTTGAAAGCGTGCAGACCATACTGCCACAGGACCAGCGTGAAAAAATCCAGATACTCAGGCAAATCAAACCGTTCATACCCGACCCTGCTTCGTTCCGGGCGACCGGAAAGGCGGTGAATGTTGGTGAGCTGGATAAAACTCTATCGAGAATTCGCTTCAAGATGCTTGATTCCAGCAAGTCCGAATGGGGAGATAGAACACCGATTGAAGAGCAGATGGTGCAGGTGCACGATTTGATCGGCAGCATCAGATACAGCCTCAAGACTTTGGATGAAGCCAAGCTGCAGACTGTGCTGCAAGATTACGACACGCATTTGATGAACGATCTCAACGACAAGCTTGATCTTATGCAGACCAATGCAAACGCATCACCCATGCAAATAAGCGATCTTCCCGCTGATATTTTCGATCGATTTGTCGGACACGACGGGGTGTATCTCATTCGTGTCTTCCCTCAAGAGGATATATGGGAGCCGGAATTGCTCGGCAAGTTTGTAGCCGATCTGACCTCTGTGGATTCGGAAGCCGTGGGAGACCCGGTAACGCTTTATGTTTTCACCAAAGCTTTTCGCGATGCGTGCATAAAAGCTTCCGTGTACGCGGTTATTTTCATATCGGTTTTGCTCTTTTTTACCTTTCGGAGTTTGCGGAATATGCTGATGGCAATGCTGCCGCTGCTAGTGGGAACGGCATGGACAATGGGCCTGATGCGTGTTTTTGGGGTAAATCTGAATTTAGCCAATAGCCTTTTTCTACCTCTCATCGTAGGGGCCGGTGTAGAGTACGGGATCATAATCATGCAACGCTGGCTTCAGCACAACAGCGGCGGGATAGAACTGCCTTTCAGCACAGGCAAAGGGGTTATCCTTGCCGCTCTGACGACTACCGTCGGCTTCGGCAGCCTGACCATCGCATCCCATCGGGGGATCTCCAGCCTTGGCCTGCTTGCGACCATCGGGAGTCTGAGTGTGGTTGCAGCGGCAGTGATCCTTCTGCCGGCCGTCCTGCGGCTCGAAACCCTGGTAAGCGAGAAGCTCGCATGCCGTAAAGTCAAGATACGCGAAGCACACGTCCGGGAGAAATGCATTCCTGTAAAAGAATGAGAATCTTGCGCTAGAAAGAACTCTGGGCTACGGAACTGAACTGGGCAAGTGCCTTCTCGACAGACTCGGGCTGGTAAAGAGCAAAGGCGTTGACCAGCAGGGTTTGCGATTGAAGCCGCTCGGCAACGGGAAAATTCCGGCGGGTATTCACTCCATAGAACTCGGTTAACGCATTGTGCTCGGGAATAACCAGTCCTCTCCTGTGTTCCACAGGACAACCACTGACCTGAAGCATCTCGAGTAATGATGGAAGGCTTCCGAGCCGGGCCGTGTCCAGCACTTGCACCGGGACCCGCCAGTAGACCCTGCTGGCCGGCTCGGGTGCTGGGAATGTGCCGAACCCCGCAAGTTGAGAAACGCCCTGCTCGAATCTGCGAGCGTTCTCAACCAGTTTCCGGGAGCGTTCAGAGTAGGTCTGCAACTGGTCGAGGGCAAGTGCCATGGCAAACGGATGCGGCCGATATTTGATTCCCACGGCATTGTGCATGTGCCGATATTCGGCTGTGAGCAGTGCCTGGGGAACGCGGTTCACGTGTCCGTAGAGCAGCATACGATCACGAAAGCGATCCTCGTTGGCGGTGGCGACACCCAATTCGCCTCCGGAGATGAGCTTGCCCTTGCCGAAAGAAGTACACACGAAATCATAATAATGGCCTAGCGGGCGACCATTCCAGAAAGCCCCGTGAGCATGGGACGAATCGCTGATGAGTCCGAGCCCATGGCGATCTGCGAATTGCCGCAAAGCGGCGGCGTCTGCGGGACAGCCCCACGGCTGGTGCACGACTACCGCTCGCGTCCGCGACGTCACCATCGCTTCAGCTTCCCCAAGATTCAAGGTGAAATCGTTCTCCAGGACATCACAAAATACCGGAGTGGCGCCCAGCATGCACACCGGCAGAGCCATTGCGTAATAACCGTAAGCGGGGATTAGAACCTCGTCACCGGGCTGGATATTGAGGGCAAACAATGCCAGGTGAAGAGCAGCGGTTCCGTTGCAGGCGGCTACGGCGTGCCGTGCGCCGAAGAAGCTGGCAGTTGCTTCTTCGAAGCGGTCGAGAATGCCATCCTGAACCACCGAGAGATCTTCGGCCATGACCTCTCGGACAATTTGCTCCAGCTTCTTTTCATCCAGACCGTAGAAAAGTCGCTCAAGTTTTTCTTTCGGAGGCATTACCGCGACACCTGATCGGGATGTGGAGGCAGACCTGCCCAGGATCGAATAAGACGTCCGATTCGCTTCATCTGACTTCTGTGAATAACGGGATAAACACAGATTTCGAGTATCGATGCTTCTTTCGGCGTACTTTGTCGGGGCAGGGGGTCTTGTTCGGGTTGAAAATGCTTCAGCCTGGAGCAGTCATTCATATCGGTGGTTTTCGTATCGATCCCGTGTCGGAGCAAGAAATTACGAAGATCGTCGCGTCGTTGCGGGTCTACCGTGAGGGGGTAGTAGACGTAGACATGGTCTTCCCTTAGTGCCTTTGGCGGCCAAACGCCCGGAACCCGGCCGAGACTTTCCGTTAATGCTTTAGCATTCTGTCGTGCACCTTCGTTGAAAGCGTCAATGTGACGCAGCTGCAATGTTCCCAATGCCGCCTGGAGGTTGGCCATGCGAGTAACGCGGGGGCGCGAGGCCGCGAATTCATCAAGCAGCTCGTCTCCAACCGCAGAATCCATGAGCGGCTTTCCGAAAGCGAGCTTCAGCCTCAACACCGGGTAGGCGGTCAGGCCAAAAACAAGTGGCCGGGTTAGCAGCCATTTGACCCAAATCGACAAGGCGTGCCGGATAATAGCGCCGAAGCCGGGCACCCGAGCTCGCGCCAATACCACCCGAGCGCGTTCGGCGATCAGAGGATCGACGGTGGCAATGGCTCCGCCTCCAAAGCAGGGCATGTTTTTCCCTTCTGCGAAGCTGAACACACCGATGTCGCCGAAGGTTCCCACCTGTTGACTGTTTACCCTTACCCCGCAGGCATGAGCGCAATCCTCGAGCAATCGTACGCCATGATCTTTCGTGAGGGCCGCAATTTCGCGAATCGGACAGGGCTGCCCGAAGATGTGGGTGGCAAGCACTGCGCCGGTATTCTTGGTGATTCTGGGTTCAATGTGCTCCGGCCCGGCGTTGAACGTATCCGGGTCCACGTCGCAAAAAACCGGTTTATAGCCAAGGAGCTTGGCGACCATGGGCATGACCGGAAAAGTGAAGACCGGAAAAACGATCTCCTTTCCCTTCTCCAGATCGAGGGCTTCCAACGCCAGTTGGAAGGCCGAACGTCCTGAGGAGGCACCAAATATGTAAGGCACTCCAAGCCACTTGCCAAATTGCTCGGGGAACTCCGTCAGGGCGGGGCCTTCTTGAACCGACTTACGGACAATGTTTTTAAGCAGCAGCCCCAGAGCACCGGGAGGTAGATTGACGCATCTTCGCGGTACCATTCCTATAAACGACATAATTGCAGTCCCTGTAAGATTGATGATCAGAAAAGTTTGCGAATGCCAAGAAGCGTCTGCAGGATATCCGGATTGTGCAGGTAGAATCGCCAATGCTTAAGCAAATGATCGAGAGCGAACCGCGGGCGGAGAATGTAGCGGCGATAAAATGCGGAGCGAAGCTTGACCAGTTCCTCTATCGGTACTTCCGACAGGGCAAACTTTGGCGTCGCGTAATGAAACATCTCTTTGGAATCAGAATCGGCAATCAGGTGCTTGTAACGCTCCCACGCTTTGGAGCCGGGATAGGGCGTATAGAAATGCACCTGGATGCTGTCCGAGTTGAGCTCCTGCGCAAGCCGGATGGTCTGTTCGATTTCTTGTCTGGTCTCAGTGGGGTTGCCGATGACATAATAAGCGTTGGTACCGATACCGAGCGCTCGGGTCCAGCGAAAAACATTTCGACACAGATCGGCCCATGGCTGAACTTTTTTCGTTTTGCTCATCTCGTTGATGATTCGCTGTGAGCCGGATTCCACCCCGATGCCAAGCATGATGCAGCCAGCCCGCTTCATCAGCTTGAGTAATTCGTAATCCACCTCATCCACGCGGACTCGAGCCATCCATGGCATTTCTGACTTCCTGGCAATGAGCTCATTGCAGATCCCCTGCACGAAGCCTCGATGTGCCGAGAAGCTGTCATCTTGAAAAGAGACGATGTTTACGCCTTGACGCGCCATGTGCTCGAATTCGTCTGCAACGTTTTGGGGAGAGCGCCTGCGCAGCTTCTTACCCACACTGACACGCATCACTTCACTGCAGAATACGCAATCGTGAGGGCAGCCCCGCATCCCGATGGTGTAGCCCCAGCTCACTCGTTCGGAGAGACGCACCGGAAAAATCGAACGGTATGCTTCCAGTTCCTCCGGAGTGTAGGAGGGATACAGCAGACTGTCGGGACAGGTCACCTTAAAGCGCTCTCTGTTGCGATAGTGATTGAGAAAATGCTCCCGCCAGTCTGCTCCGTTATCGTTGCTCTCCCCACGAATCCAATCGAAGAGCTCGAAGAATGCCTCCTCGGGCTCTCCAAGCAGAACGGCGTCATAGTTTTGGCGGTCATTGCAGCCGTTGTCTGAATAAAAACCCTGGCCGATACCGGCGACGAGCGGGGCGTTGCGCTTCAGCTTCAGGGCGGCGGCAAACTGATCGGCGACATGGATATCGAAGCTTGATGCAGAAACTACAACCAGGTCCGATTGAGCCTCATCGAAGTACTTCAGCAGACCCTCGACATCCATGGGACGGGTCCAGCAGTCGAGGCAACGGGTCTTCACCCCGGGGTAGCCGTTCAAACCCGCTTGTATATACTTGAGTGGGTAGCATGGATCAAAAAACTGCGGATGATCAACCTCCTTATCGACCGAGGAGGCGACCCGCACAAGCAAAACGGACTTCATTTCCACAACTCTTTCTCCCGCTTTTCGATTTGGAGCATAGAGCATGGGGCGGGAGTGATTTTTCCCCGCTCCTGCTCTATGCTCCTTGCCCTATCCTGCCTGCTCTATGCTCCCGGTATCCTGTGCGTCGGTCAAAAACCTCGCAGACCTTTTCAAAGACCTCATCCACAAGAATAAGCTGCATGCATAGATTGTTTTTACAGGTTAGCTGGCGATTATTATATGCATTTACGCACGGACTGCATACGGTACCCGCCCAAATTGTATGGCTGCGCTCGGACGGGGCGGCAAATAGCTTGGGTGTTTCCGGCCCGAAAAGGGTAATGACATCGACTGGGGTAAGCGTTGCGAAATGAGCCGGACCGCTGTCGTTGGTCACCAGCAGCTGAGACTGGGAGTATACAATCAGGAGCTGTCTGAGGGTGGTTCGACCCGCAAGGCTCACACACCGTTTGGAGCCTACCTGGCGCACTAACTCATGCACGGGGCCGCTCTCCTCCGGGGCGCCCGTGAAAGCGATGTAAAGGGAGTCGTATCGTTTGAGAAGGAGACGGGCCAGTGCGATGTAGTTGTCACCTTCCCACCTGCGCAGTGGCAGCAGATCGCTGCAATTGGCATTGAGCAAGATGATGGGAGGCACACCGTCTTTTCCCGTAACCTCTCGAAGCAGCTCCCTAACCGCCTCGATTTCAGCTGCACTCGGAGAGAATTTCGGAGCTGCCGTACCGCCAAGAGCCGGGGCTTGGATGGCAAAGGCGGGAAACAGATCTGCATTGTGATGCAAGGCTTCCACCATGGCTTCGAACGCCTGGGAGGTATGAATGTGCGGGTTATACACCAGCCGGTGGGTCATGAGGTCGCCCCTGTAAGGCCCGTCGCCAGCATAGGCGTGAAAGCCGACACGACGGGCGGCCCCGCTCAGATAGGTGAAAACGGCCGAGGCTCTGGCGAAAAATTCCATGTCCACCGCCGCATCCAGCCTCAAGGACCTCATCTTCCGAACGGCAGCAACGATAGAGACGAGGAGAGAAAAAAGGGACCCGGTCTTTATGGCGATGACATTCTGTTCAGGTATTATGGCCATTGCATCCAGAATAAACCGGTTCTCTTCGAATACCAGGAAATATACGTTCTGTCGTCCCGCCATCTTAACGGCTCGGATAATTGCTCCATAAGCAAGAACCGTAGAACCTTGTTCTGCGAGCTTTACAAAGAGCACTCTGCGAATAGCGCTCACTCCACCCGACTGGCGCTTTCCGCTCAGTTTCCGCATGCCAGTCAAGATGATCGTCAGTGTGGTTCCGATCCAACGGTCGATTGTGCGTAATGTAGAAACATCCATTTTTTGACAGCTAGCCCCTCTGCGCGGAGCTCCCTGCAGAGCTCCCAACGCGCAGCAATCCTACGTCTCTAATCATCGCAGGTTTCTCTATACTCTGAATTCAACAGGTATGACAAGCTCTTATACGGACCTAATTTCAAAACATCATTTCGTTCGACTAATCCACACCCGCGGAAGGGGTCCCCACAGCGGCGACGCCGTCGGCGGGTGTGCTTCCCTGAGCTTGACGGGCCGGCTCAATACGTTTGTAAACCGTACCCTCAGCTGTGGAAAAAACCGCTTCGTAATGCTCGGCAAGCAACTCCCTCAAGACTGGGTAGCGGGCGGGAGGGTATTTCTTAACTGCCGTGCCGGGCTCCGTATCAATAATAAACAGGGGAGGGGAGCGCTTCAGGTCTTCTTGGAAAAGGTCCCACGCGCCGGGGCGAATGCGGTGTGTGGTGTCATAATGGGGATCATCCAGGAACGGACTACCCCAGGCATAGCCTGTCAGCGGATAGTAGTGTATGTAGCGGGAAGCGGGCCTACGCTGGGATTCCGCGTATAGATTGTCCCACTTTCCCCAAAACAGCACCTTATCTTCAGGTTCCGAATGTTCCCGAACATATCGCCCGAGCTCATTTTCAGGCCGCAGCTGCCATAAGCATACGGTGTTGATGAGCAGAAACGCAGCAGCGGTGAAGCCAAGTAGAAACTTTAAAGTCTGTGGTTGAAGGAGAAAAAATCGATAAGAGCGGGTTTTTCTCCATATGGCGGTCAGGACAGGGGCGCCCAATAAAGCCAGAGAAGGCAGCAGCTGAATGTAATAATGTGAATAAAACCGTCCGCTCGCACTGGTACCTATGAGAGAGCAGCAAAGCAGGATCAGCAGAGCGATCAGCTCCGGCTTGAATCCTTCCCAGTAGCGAGCTCCCCTGCTGCAGCATTCCCAGATGGAAACGAAGCATACCAGCAGAAGAGGATGCCAGGCCGCGGCATAGCCCAGAGTATTCTTTAGCCCCAGCTGCCAGAAGATTGGATCAGCGGGTCCGTGCAGAATGTCGTGATCTTCAATGATCCAGTAGTACGTCTCTTCAAGGATGCCCTGATGATTCAACACCAAGGCTGCTACGCCCAGAGCAAGAAAATAGCTGATGGTGAGGGTTGAAGCATGCAGAACGCTTTGCGATATTTTCAGATTGCGCTTGACCCGGTAGGACGGCAGCAGCAGATATATCCCAACGGGAATGGCTGAGATGGCTGCAGGCTGTTTGATAAGAAACGCCAAACAGAGCAAGATGCCTGCCGGGATAAGCTCCCATCTGGAAGGAGAGGTATCTTGTTTGAACGCCAAAAATAAAGCCCAGACGATCGGAAGGTTCATCATCACTTCGCCGTTGAAGGCGAGATTTTCGGACAGACTGGGAGTTATCGCGATTGTATACAACAAGCCTGCCGCCAGGCCTACATCGCGGTCAAACAGCTCCTTGCCGATCGCGTAGAGGCCCCACATGGTCAACAGGATCCAGCCCACTCCGATGAGGTGGAAGGGGACGTAGTTGTAGGGACCGACAACGAAGAATATGGCTTGATAGATCCAAAATAATAAAGGGGGCTTGCGCTCGACAACGCTCTCGTAAAGGGTTTCGCCATTCAGAAGTTCGATTGCAATGGCTACATATCCACCTTCATCGTCGATCGGCTTGGGGTGAAGGATGGCAGGCAGGCGAAGAAATATGGTGAGCAACACAAGTAGGATGCCCCATTTGTAGTGGGCGGGCATCCGCGCGACCAGGGCTTTAGCTCCAAACATTTTTGATGTCTATTCTCCCGCGCATTTACTGCACTCCTTTTGTGAGCTGGATCTTCAGCCATTGAGATTTACAGAAAGCCAAGAGCCCAAGAGCAACTCTCCTGACTAAAAGCGACGAATAAAAACAGGATATGAACTTGAATCGAATAGTAGCGTCTATCCGAAACGAGTCGCGATTCTATTGCTTATCGGCGTTAAAGTACAGCATAATCGGACGGGTCGCCAAATCTGTGGAAAATCTTTCAGGTTTGACGCCTAAGACGATCATCCCCTGTTGATGCCCTCCAATTTGGAAAACCGGCGTTTGACCTGCAATGTAATCAGGAAGCCGAGAAGCGAACCGAATAGAACATCGGACATGTAGTGAACGCAGGTGACTACCCTGCTCAAAGCGACTATCATCGCGAATGGCATGAACAGAAATCCGAATCTTGGAAAGAGCAGCCATAAGGACAGCATGAGCGAAGTGATGAAACATGCGTGTCCCGACGGAAATGAGGTTTTGGCGTATTCGAACGAGAATAAATTGAATCCGTACAATGAGCTTGAAAAAAGTGCATCAGGGCGATACCGTCCGCAGACGAACTTGAGTAAGGCATTCAGCACACCCGCACTGGCCGCCGCAACCACAATGAAAAGGGTACTGTAGAAGTAACGGGGCTTTTTGTTTAGGTAGCCGAAATATACCAGTAACAAAGATAAGCCGACAAAATACCATGTGCCATAACCGAACTTTGTAATGAAGCCGGCGAACCCCCTTACGTAGGAACGGTCGGCCTTAAAATGATAGGCGATGGGGATATCGAGGTAGAAAAAGCTTATCACAGCAAACGAGATGATGCCGACACTCCAGGCAATGATCGGACCGCGCTCTAAATGCATACCGCCAATTCGTCTATTCATTCTTGTAGGTGATGTCATAAGAAGCGGCATCCTGCCGCGATGCTGCAAAAACGGGGCAGAATGCTGCTCTTACAGAATTAGCTCCCAGTCTTGATGAGTATAATTTTTCAAGCAGGCTTTGACAATGACCGTGCTCTCCCGTTGACGACGTCAACTCACGAGACGACCGATGGGAAGAGCAGGCCATCTTCATTACTTACCTTTCTTTCCTGCCTGATAGCCTTGCTCGTAAGCTTTTTGTTCGCTTTCCTTGTGTTTCCCGTACAGAAAACCACCTGTAGCACCGGCGGCACCACCTATCAATGCGCCGAGACCGGCGTCACCTGCAATAGCACCAATCACTGCTCCACCCGCTGCCCCCATGGCACCCCCGCTCAAGGTACGCTGCTGAGTATCCGACATTCCCGCACATCCGCCAAGCGCGAGGCTAATCACCAAAATCGATGCCAATAAAATCCTCATGTTCTTTTCTCCTTTCCAATATTTCAGCGTTATTTGTCGCACGGCCACGTTTCGATAAGGAACCTGAATTCTGCCTCAACAGCTTCCTCCTGCATGTGCTCAGGATGACTCTTGGCCCAGTCGACGAACATTTTCACGGTCTGATTGCGGGTAGGCGGAGGATCGGGAAGGCATACAAGTGCTTTTCCTTCCGGGCCGATATTTGCCGCTACATGATAGTCGTATGCCCCAACCAGATAACCGTGACAAAAGTGAATGGCCGCCGTGTAGTGCGGATTGTCGACGGAAGTACTGCATAAATCTACTAGGTCTTGGGCAGTATCTACCTCGAAATCCTCCACTGTTGCTGCTCCGCTGATTCCCGGAATCATCAATGCAGCCGCCAACAATAAAACAGCCAGTTTTCGTTTCATTCTCATACTCCTCCTTTTTGGTTCAAGACGGGTCACCTTCAGTAGCCCCATGCCACTATGGGCGACCAGCCGAAATGCCAGACTCCAGCGCTTAAAGCCGCAAATTCCCCTCCGGATGCGGGAAAAACCTTGAGGATCGTTTCCGTATGCCTTCCGTTATGATTGCATTATTGATTATCGCGGCGCGAATACATCCACGGTCTCTATTTAATTACTTGTAGAATAAATAATTAATATATTTTTTTGTGCACCACATCAAAAATCGACAAATTTATGTAAGGATTACCTCGAAGATGTGGATCGGAGTTGAAGGTTTTATTGGGTGTCATTGCAGATGCGCTCAAAAATAATTAGCAAATCAGCAAGCAATCGATTTCATGCTTGAAAAATCACGTCTGCCGTTGATAATGAACGCTTCGGTTCCGGACGAAGGTATGCAGCGTCATCCTGAGTAAAGTCCTGTAAGCCCCCCGGCGGATCGACCAACCTGCCTAAAGCAAAATGGTGCCCAGATTGACGGAAGCAGGTGTGGAGAGGTTGTGATCGAAGATTGGACAAAGAACTTGACCTATTACAGCGCCAAACAGCTATGCGATCGCTGATACGTTTACAGGAAAGTCTGTTGCGCCGCTTGTGGCTCCTGGTTTCCAGATACCCCGCGCTTATTGTGACAGCAGGTGTTGGCATTGCTGCTGTATCAGTCTTGCTCGCCCTGACCTATTTACAGCTGGACAGCGATCAAAACAGTTTGGTTTCCCCCGAGCTTCCCTTCCATAAAAGATATTTACATCATTTGGAGAACTTTGGAGATCAGGAATACTTCTATGTAGTCATTCGAACCGGCGGCACCGAAGAAGGGAAGAAGGAAGCCGAACAATTTGCAGAAAGGATGGCGCAAGAGCTTCATAAGCACTCCGAGCTCATTCAGAAGCTTTATTACAAAATCTCGGCCAAAGACTTCGGTGACGGCACCCTTCTTTTCGCAACCCCTGCGGAAGCTAAAGCTCTCAGCGACATGGTTGTTTATTTGACGCCTTATCTGAACACCTGGATGGCTAAAGGAAGTCTGCCCAATTTCATCGAAATGATTGCCAGACTTCTGGCAGGCGAGAATCATACACCGGTTGAAGTCGATCCTTCCCTGTTCGGTCAAGGGCTGGGAATGCTGAAACATTTTCTGGAAAACCTGCACGACAGCTTTGCGGGAAAGGCGGAGAGGCACCATCTGCTTCAATTCGGGGAGACGGGCACCCATTATTTTTTCACATCCAACGGCCATCTCCTCATCATGCGTATCCTGCCGGTGAAGGATTTTCAGACCCTGGATGTGGTACAAAAACCGTTGAAGGCTGTGCGGGAAGCTTTACAGGCCACCCGAACCGAGTTTCCCAATGTGCAAGCGGGACTCACCGGCCGGCCTGTACTGCAGGCTGACGAAATGCAAACCACCGACAAGGATATGACCAGGGCTTCGGTGGCTGCCATCGTGCTGGTAGGGTTAATATTCATGTTCATTCTTCGAGGCTGGCTGAGGCCTATGCTCCTGGTCACATCCCTGGTTTTAGCGATCATATGGACCTTTGGCTTTGCCACCATCTCCTTTGGACAGCTTAACCTTCTTTCCATCGTTTTTACTCTGGTTCTGGTAGGAATCGGCGTCGATTTCGGAGTCCACATGCTGCTGCGCTATGTGGAGAACAGGAAAAACGGCAGCGGGGCGCAAGAAGCGGTGCAGATATCCATCTTCAAAACCGGCCCCGGCATTATCATGGGTGCGCTCACCTCGGTTTGTGCCTTCTATTCAGTATTGGGCTCTGATTTCCGCGGACTCGCCGAGTTGGGTCTTATAGGAGGAACAGGAATACTTCTGAGCCTGCTCGCAATGCTGACCATTTTGCCGGCACTGCTGCTGATTACCGAGAGAAATCGACGCCGCCCCGCAAATTCGACGCGTGTTGTGGCTTTTCCGGTTTTGGATCGTATATCGACCCGTCCTCTACTGCTGTTGTTCATCCTTGCAACTGTAAGCATTGCCGCCATGCCGGGGCTCTTCAATCTCCATTTCAGCTACAATCTTCTGGAATTGCAGGCTAAGGGGCTCGAATCCGTGGAATACGAAAGACGTCTGATTAGCGAATCGGACGAGTCCACCTGGTATGCCATCATGACGACCGACTCGCCGGAAGCCGTCAATGAACTGATCAGCAAAGTCAAGAAACTGCCGAGCGTTGGAAAAGTTGAAAGCATACTGGATTTCATCCCCGAAGCGGACGAGCAGAAAGCTCTTTATGCAAAAGCGGTTGCGGCTCTGGATCAAATTACCACGCGACCGCCGGAAGCCCCGATTCCCAGTGCAAGCGCCATGATCGCGGCATTGGATAGACTAGAGGCAGCTTTGGAAAGCATTGAGGAAAAACTGTTCGCTGCCGGAGCCACTAAAGAGATGGTCGTGCTCAACCAGAGCATGGAATCAGTTCAGGCTACTCGTGCAATCTTGGAGCATGGCGGTGCTGAACCGGTCCGTTTGGATGAGTTGCAGCAGGAATTAAACCGCGAAATCGAAGAGTCTCTTGGACATCTCAAACGACTCCTGAGTGCAAAGAGTGTGGCTCCCGAGGACATTCCAGCCTCGATTCGCGATCTATTTATAGGCAAGGATGGCAGCTGCCAGGTAAAAGTCGCGCCGCTGGACAACATCTGGAACTTTGACAAACTGAAACAGTTCGTGGCAGACTTGCGCGGGATTGATCCGACCGTGAGTGGAGTACCGGTAGGCGTTATGGAATCCGCTCAATTGATGCATCGGACGTTTCTTTCGGCCGCCGGTTTGACGATTATCCTGGTGAGCTTAATGCTGTGGCTCTATTCGCGCTCCGTGGCCTATGTGGGCCTTACCCTTCTGCCTCTGGCTGTAGGGGTCTTGTGGCTGTTGGAGTTAATGGGATGGGTGGGAATCCATTTCAATCTGGCGAATTTTTTTGCTGTCCCGATTCTCATTGCCATTGGAGTGGACGGCGGTGTGCATTTCCTGGCACGCTGGGGCGAGTTGAAGGATCATCAAGCGCTTTTTTCAACGAGCACACCCACCGCCGTGTCCCTCAGTTTTACGACCACTATGATCGGATTCGGCGGCCTGCTTTTCGCCCATCATCGCGGTCTTGCGAGCCTTGGGGCGGTGATGGTGCTTGGCTCTTTGACCGGACTGGTTTCGTGCCTGCTGGTGTTGCCTGCGGTCTTGAAGCTCGTAAAGCGACCGCATTCGTCCATAGATGAGCAGGCCGAAGAACGCCTCCACACTTACAAGTCTTAATGCGCTCAGCTGTGAGGCGCTATCCGTATTCTTCCGGCTGTTCTCTATTTCAATAGGGCGCCGGCTCGTTTAATGCTTACACTCGAACCCTTGTTTGTTTAGGAACATAAACAAATGCGATATTTGCTGAGGATTCTTTCGGTTGCTCTGTGCCTGCTTATTTGGACCGGCAATTCGCCATCCGCCGAATCTTTGAACTTCGTTATTATCCAACCCGGTCAGCCAGGTACCACTCAGGAAGCACAGCCCGTCATGGACGCTCTTGCCGCTTATCTGCAGCAAAGGCTCCCTGCGAACGTAAAAGTCGCCGGGAGCTATTACAACGTACTGGCAGATGCCCTTGATTTCGTGCATGCAAACCGCCCGCGCTGGGGTATTGTGAGCCTTGGCTTCTATGCACAATTTGTGGAGAATCTTCAAATGACGCCAATTGCTTCAACCCGTCCCGGTGGGTTCAGCAAGAGCATACTGCGGCTCGCCGTCGGTAAAGATGCTCCGGACAACTGGCGCGATTTGCGAGGCACGGTTTTCGGCTCGATGTTGTTTGCCCCCGAGCTCGCGGCTTGCGAATTGTTCGGGTATCAGGCGAGACAACTGCCCTTCAAGCTTGCTGGAACATTCCAACCCTTGAAATCTCTGCGGGCTGTCGGCAAAGGTTCGGAAACCGGCTTAGTAGTGGACAGGCTTCAGTACCAATCCATGCAGAGCTTACCGGTGGCCAAGGCCGTCAAGATCATTCAGACCACGAAGGAATTGCCCACCAGCCCTGTGGTCTGGTTCGGAGATCCTGATGATCAGTCGGAAAATCTGTCTAAGACTCTTACTGCAATGCGCGATGATCCGGATGCTGCAAGTTTACTGAAGATATTGCAGACCGATGGCTTCGGACCGCCTGATCCCGACCTAAAGCGATTAAGACTGGATGCTTCTAATGCAAGCTGTCGTCCGTAGTTTGTTGGTTCTTTTATTGCTCGCGGCGTGCGCCCGCATCTCCGGGCTGCCGCAGGAGCAGCTTTCAGGAATGCCCGCCGCGGATATTGCCGAGCTTGAAGCGAGCATTATCCTGTGGGCACCGTGCAAACGCATAGATGCGGAGCAGTGGGCGGCCGAGGCTGCAACGGATGTGCGGCAAGCGCTAAGAGGAGCGGCTTGCTACGCTTTCCTGATAAGAGAGGAAACTGACAGGACGGTACAGCTTGAAGATGCCAAGCGTGGCCGCAAGCTGGCGGAAGCTGCAGTGCAGAAGGCACCCGGAAGCGGACTTGCTCACTACCTTGCGGCCCTGCTTACCGGTTTGTACGCCGAGCGCAACCCGCTTGATGGACTCAATGCCGTCCCTGTCATTGAACGGGAAGCCCAGATTGCTGCCCGTTTGAATCCGGAGCTTGACCACGGAGGTCCGGATCGCATATTGGGTGAACTGTACTTGCGCGCTCCCGGACCTCCTATCAGCGTAGGGGATTCAAGCAAAGCAGTCGCTCATTACCGGCGAGCCATGCAGCTTGCACCTCAGTATCTCGATAACCGCCTGGGACTAACGGAATCGCTGTTCGCTGCTGAAGAAGTGGGGAAGGCTTGTGAGGAATTGACCGCCGTTCTGGCAGAAATGCCTCCCGCTGGTGCGCTCCAGACTCAATGGGGGAAGGCATTGGCTTTGTTAAAGAGGTTTTGCGAAATTCAAAGCTATCCCTGAGAATCTACCCCCGTTTTCCTCGTTCCCACATTCCCAGTCAGCTTCATTCACACGCTTCCCTTGGAAAAGCGGAGAATGGTGAGACTATCTGGTCGCATCCCGCAGAGCTTTTATCACGAGGAGCAGGGTTGGAAAAGTGTGGAAAAAAAGGTCAAAAATATCGATTGGTTCGGTGAGTGTACCGTTTTTCAACATAGTGAGCTTTTCCAGAACATGCGGCATGGGATGAAATGGAACGAGCAGCATCAAAATAGAAACGGCAATCAAAATAGAATAGGGCAGTTTATCGACAAAAGCAAACATCCCGATCCTTTCACAGCTTCCTGCTGCGCGTTGCCGCTGTAGCCGCAAACTGAAAGAGTAAATACATGCCGGTCTTTGACGCTCTCCAACTCATGGGATGGCGAACAACTGACGGGCATTGGCCGTTGTGATCCGTGCTACTTCAGACGAGTGCAGTCGCTTCAATCGGCTCAATTCATTCAGTGTCGTGAGTACGTCGGCCGGCTCAGTCACCTTACCCTGGTATTCCACCGGTGCGTCGGTTTCGATCAGAATGCGCTCCAGCGGCGCATTCTCCATTGCCAGCCGATGCTGCTGACTGTAGGCGAGGGCAGGGGTCGCCGAAACATAGTAGCCATCGGCAAGGATTTTTTCGAGAATATCCAAGCTCCCACTGTACCAATGAAATACGGCCTTTTTGATGCCCGCATCCCGAGTCATGCGATGGCATCGTTCATGAGAAAAGCGGCAATGTATGATAATGGGAAGATCGACTTGTTCTGCAATACCAAGCAGCCGAAAAAAGACATCCCATTGCACTTTCTTTTTGACTTTGGCTCTGTAATCAAGACCGATCTCCCCAAGTGCGACACAATGGTCCAGGTTCTCCTCGATAAAAGCCACATTCTCGCTGATTCTATCAGGCACGATGGACCATGGGTGATAGCCAATGGCGGGGGATACCGTTTCCGGGAATCGTTTTGCGAGCTTAAGGGTACTCAGGTTGGAATCGATCTCCATTCCGATGCTAACCACTTTGCCAACACCAGCTCGCCTGGCTCGCTCGAGTGCGCCATCGAGGTCGGCAATCTCATTGAGGTGGGCGTGCGTGTCGATCACTTCCATCATCTGACTCCCTGACACTCGCGCAGCTGCTCAAGCTTCTCGTAAGCTTTGCCGGCCGCCAAAGCCTGTTTGGCAATCTCTGTACCGTGGAGGTAGTCTCTGGCAGAACCTGCAATGTACAGAGCAGCCCCGGCGTTCATGCAGAAGAAGTCGGCTGCCGGAGTGTCGTATTTTCCCTGCAGGACGTCGAGGATGACTCGGGAATTTTCTCGGGCGTCTTTGTGACTGGCAATTTCGGCAAAATCGATCCTGTGTAGACCGAAATCATTCGGGGTGACTTCATAGGTTTCAATTTTGCCATTTCGCAGCTCCACAACTCGTGTGGGGCCGGAAAGGGAAAACTCATCCATGCCAAGGTGTGGGTCCAATCCCTGCACTGTTCCGAAAGGAGCCAGTGCGGCCGGCATCTCGATTTCTTTCAGCACCGCGATCAATTGGTCACAAACCTGGGGAGCGTAAGCTCCGATGACGATGCAATTGGTCTGGTCGCAGGGGCGTGTCAAGGGACCGATGATGTTGAAGGCCGATGTGAACCGCATGACCTGAATAAGTCGTGCCCAACCTGATTTCAAGAAGGCTTCTCCGGGAAGATAGCAAATGCCGTAATGCTGCAAGCACTGTTCGGCGCGCACAAGCGGTGCATTCAGCTCTATGCCGAGAATCTCGAAAATATCAGACGCGCCTGACACCCCTGTTACCAGGCGCGCCCCCTTCTTGGCGACCGTCAGACCGCAACCGGCTGCAATCAGTGCGGCCGGAGTAGAACAGTTGATGGTTTTGAGGGGATCTGATCCGGTTCCGACAATATCGCATACAGGGCCGCTAACATTAGCATGTATTTTCGCAGTGTCGTAGCGATCCAGGGCATCCCATGCGCCGGAGAGCTCCTCAGTGGAAGGGCCTCGGGTTATGTGAGCCATCAAAAACGCACCCTGCTGAAGCTCCGGCTGTTCGTTCAAAATAATCTGCCGATAGGCCTCGCAGGATTCCTCGCGCGTCATGAATTGATGAGCAGCCACGCTGCATATCAACCGACCGAACCTGCGCAGCTCACTTTCTTTAGCCATGAATTATCCTTCCGGTCAAAGTTTTACGATAAACTTGAATTTTTCACCTTTCAAGACCTGCAACAGTGCGTCGGGCACCTCTTCGAGGCGTAGTCGTCGCTCGATCAGAAGAAGAACATCCTGCGACCGGTTCGATAGCAATTCTAAAGCTTCCCGCATCTGTGCAGAAGTGCATCCGTAGGCTCCGGCCACCCTAAGTTGGCGATAATGAATGTCGTTCAGGATCTGAATTGAAAGTTCGGCGGCATCGGTCAGGCCGCTAAAGAGGCAAAAACAGCCACCGGGGCGAAGCTTCACAAGACCGCTGATCAAAGTCTCGGCTGTTGGAGCAGCATTGATGACGGCATCGAATTGTGTATCTTCATCTTGTGCAGCAGCGATATTCAGCCTTGCACGAAACTCTCTGCTCCGTTGGAGCTTTGCCGGGTTTATTTCGGCGATGTGCGTCTCAATGCCCTTGGAGGCCGCGGCTAAAGCCATCAGCAGTCCGACAGGGCCGGCGCCGAAGATGAGCAGCTTTTCCCCTTCGACGAGATTCACTTGCTGGAGGGCGTTCAAAGCACAGCCAAGCGGTTCCGCCAGACATCCTATCTCACCGGGCAAGTCCGCGGGTATCGGTATGAGGGCGGTTTTCTCCACCGTCACAAATTCGGCCAGACCCCCGTCTCTGTGAAATCCCAAGATGCACATTTCGTCGCATAGATTTTCTGCACCACGCAAGCATGAACCGCAAGCACCGCAAGCTCTGCCGGGCCATATCACAAAGGACTGCCGCGTTTCAGGGTGAAATCCGCAAATCTCGTGACCGAGCACCCTGGGCAAGACGAGATCGCGATGTCCCTGTTTGAACATTTTTGCATCGGTGCGGCACAGGGCACAGTGTGACACGCGCAGGAGAACCTGGTGTTGCTCAGGTTCTGGAATTGCGTGTTGACGGAGCTGGAGCAAGCCCGGCTGCTCCAAGCGCAGACATTGCATAGTGGACTTAGGTAACGGAAGGCTCAACATATTCAATGTATTTCATGCGGTCGCCTGCGAAGCTCATTTTGCTACATCTGTTCGAGTCCGGACAGCGCGATTAATGACAAGGCTGTTGCTCATGGCGAAGGTGCGTATCTCTTCCGGCGAAAATCCGCCGGAAAGGTAAGTTTTCAGGAATTTCGGATCGTTCAAAAGTTGGAGGATATAGCTCATGTGTCCCAGATAACCGGTGTCGTCTACTTGTTGAACAGCAAAGCAAATTTGCTCGGCAGCTTCCCACGCCTGCCGATGCACGGTGGGGCCGTTTTCGCCACAGGGTCGAATCGAATAGAGCCTTCGGCAGCTGAAAGGGCGCAACGGGTAGATGGCACACAAATTGTCCGTCCCCAAGAAAGCGCATCGAGCAAATCTGGATTCTTGCTTGATCTTCCGGTTCTGTTTCAGTCTCTTGTTGAAATCTTTCTGAATTTTTGGGTTTAAGGTCTTGAGGTGTCTGAGAATAATGAGTCCTTCCAATGTGGTGATGTCTACACTTCCCACTGTCGTACAGCAATCGGCACAGCCTTGCCTGCAGACCGCCGAAGCCAGATAAGGCTGCGCGATTTTTACATAATCCCCGTACAGGCAGATAAGCTGTTGTCTCTTTTTTTCAATATCCACTTGAACCTCGCGCGGAATGATGCCCTTAGCTTAGATTCAGTCCGCTTCTCCGAACGGGGACTGCCGGTCTAAGCAGGGCTAAAGCCCTGCGCTACATCCTGTCGGACAGTCTCCTAGGAGATTTTATGGCGCTTTCGGAGTCGATCCATTTCTCGCGCCTCTTCTTTCTTTTTCAGACTCTCTCGCTTGTCATAGAGCTTCTTGCCGCGAGCCAAAGCCAGCTCGACCTTGGCCCTTCCCTCCTTAAAGTAGATCTTCAGCGGAATCAGGGAGAAGCCTCGTTCTTGCGTCTTGCCGAGAATTCTCTTGATTTCGTAGCGATGCAGAAGCAGCTTTCTAACCCTTTCGGGCTCGTGATTGTTGTAGGAAGCATGAGAGTAGGGACTGATATGCAATCCATAGAGATAGACTTGTCCTTTTTTGACTCTGGCGTAGCTATCTTTGAGATTGGCCCTGCCTTCCCGCAGGGACTTCACTTCGGTCCCAAGAAGCACCATACCGGCCTCCAAGGTCTCCACGATCTCATAATCATGATAGGCCTTCTTGTTCTGGCAGACCAGGCGGGCACCCTGATTTGCGTTTTTCTTCTTAGTCATGGGACCCTGCGTCGGCCTCCTCTGAAGCTATTACCATCAAAGCTCTTTCTATCTTCGTCGAATGTGCGAGGCACCTTTGGGAATCAGATCAGCCGGGTCGAAGACCCTAAATTCCTCCGGAAAGTTTTTCAACATGATGTCTTGCAGCACTTTGTTGATTTCGTACGCCGTCCTGTATTCCAATATCTTTTTCACAAACCGTCGCCAATACTTTAATCGGGAACGACAGACAAGATTCTTGACTCGAGGCACTGCCTGAGGGTTCATGCTCAGACTATCCAGGTTAAGGCCCAGCAGAATGGGCACATAGAGCGGCTCTCCTGCCATCTCCCCACAGATGCTTACAGGGATCTTTGCTCTGTGTCCGGCATCAACAGCCTGTTTAACGAGGCGCAAAACTCCCGGATGCAGAGGCTCGTAAAGATAGGCCACGTGCTCGTTAACCCGGTCGATGGCGAGGCTGTACTGGATCAAATCGTTAGTGCCGATGCTGAAAAAATCCACTTCCTTTGCCAGAAGATCTGCTACGGCCACGGCCGACGGCACCTCTATCATAACCCCGAGGGGCATGTTTTCGTCAAACGGAATCCTGCTAGCCCTCAGTTCTTCTTTCACCTTTAGCAAAACCCTTTTGGCCTCCAGCAATTCGCCGACTCCGGAGATCAGAGGGAACATGAGTCTGAAGTTGCGGGCGACCGCACTGGCGCGCAAAATGGCCCGCAACTGCGTTTCAAAAAGATCTCTATGTTGCAGGCAAAGCCGGATAGAACGGAGGCCCAGAGCCGGATTGTTTTCTTCCAGTTTGGGAAACCATGCGGCGAGCTTCTCTGCTCCCAAGTCAAGGGTTCTGATATTCACCGGTTGTGGGGCCATAAGCTCGGCCAATTCTCTATATTCGCTGTATAAGGCTTCCTCATCTGGCAGATCGGCTCTATTCATGAAGAAGAATTCGGTCCGGTACAAACCGATGCCTTCAGCTCCATTGTCCTTTACCGCAACGATCTCCTCCAATAGTTCAATATTAGCCTGAACCTCAATCAGAAAACCGTCTTCAGTTCGGGCCGGCAGATGCGACTTTCTTCTGATTTCCTTGAGGTAGCTTTCAAGTTCGTCTTGGCGCTCATAGTGAAAGCTGATCTCTTCTTCGCTAGGGTTGACAATGACATTCCCCGATGCTCCATCGACAATTAGAATCTGGCCGGTCTCAATTTCTTTGGTGGCTGTCTCTGCGGCTACAACAGCGGGAATGCTCAACGAGCGGGCGATAATCGAGGTATGTGACGTACGGCCGCCCATATCGGTGACCAGTCCCAGCGTACGTTCCAACTGTAGTTGAGCTGCATCCGCCGGTGACAGGTCGTGAGCCACTATGATGACGCGTTCTTTTATGCCGTTCAGAGCACTGTGCTCTTTGCCTGCCAAATTGCGCAGTATTCGTTCACCGACAGAGTGC
>Ga0209164_1001275_pt1 | contig 34383 bp, 25 predicted proteins | sample MTBNYHSulfiMetaG_FD_187458 | JGI IMG/M metagenome (GOLD analysis project Ga0209164, IMG submission 187458) | Enrichment culture microbial communities from rom New York Harbor, USA that are MTBE-degrading - MTBE-NYH (New York Harbor Sulfidogenic)... | ecosystem: Environmental > Aquatic > Marine >... | reverse complement strand
AGAGCGCGCGCTGCAATCCGCCCGAACAGGAAAAGGTTGCCAGCAGGCCGCCCGGGTTCAGCAGCTTGAAAGCCAGCAGGTTGATATCCTTGTAACCACGCGCCGCAGCCTGCACCTGCGCACTGGTAGGTGCGAACCTGGGCGGGTCAAGGATGATCAGGTCAAAGCGCTCACGCCGGTCGCGCATGGCGCGCAGCTCCTGAAAGACATTCACGCACAGCCAGGAAGCTTTTTCTGGCGGCAAGCCGTTCAATGCCAGGTTGCGCTGCCCCATTTCCAGCGCATCTTGCGACGAATCCATGGAGACCACTTCGCGGGCGCCCTCCGCCAGGCAGTATATAGCGAAGGCGCCGCTGTAGCTGAAGCAATTCAGCACGCGCTTATTGCTTGCGTACTGCTGCACCTTCAGACGATTGTCGCGTTGGTCCAGGTAGAAACCGGTCTTATGCCCTTTTTGGATATCCACCAGAAAACGCAGCTCGTTTTCTCTGATCTCGATGTCGTCCGGAGCCTCCTGCCCGCGCAGGATTCCACTGGCCGGCGGCAGCCCTTCCAGCGTACGTACATCAGCATCCGACCTTTCATAGATGTTGCCAATACCGCTGAATTCCTCCAACCATTCACACCAGCGCGCCTTCCATTTTTCCGCTCCCCAGCTCAAACTCTGCAGCACCAGCCAATCGGCATAGAGGTCCACGATCAAACCCGGCAGCCCATCCGATTCCGCGTGCACCAGGCGCAGGGCATTATCTTCCGCGTGCCTGTGCAAATCCGTGCGCATTTCAAGCGCCACGCGCACCTTCTGGCGCAGCAGGGTTTCTAGTTCCTCTTCCTTTTGCTCGCCAAATGCCCACATGCGCGCGCGGATGGAAGACTGCGGGCTGTAAGCCGCCAAGCCCAGTTGCTCGCCATGGATGGAATGCACTTCCAGCGTGTCGCCTGCCTGCGCTTCACCCTGCAGGTCAGCCACCGCGCCGGAAAAGATCCATGGATGGCGGCGCAGCAGCGATTTTTCCCGCCCCGTCTTTAAGATCAGCTTGGCAGTCACGCCTGCTTTTCCGCCAGCTGCTTCAACTGCTCTTCGCTCAGGATCACAACTCCCATTTCCTGCGCCTTCTGCAGTTTTGAACCCGGGTTTTCTCCAGCTACCAGATAATCCGTCTGGCTGCTGACGCTGTCGGATACCTTGCCGCCGTGCTGGCTGATGTATGCTCTAATCTCTTCACGCGTGAAACCTGCCAAGCTGCCGGTGACCACAAATTTCTTGCCTGCCAGGCTTTGGGGCTGGCTGAAGGGAGAAACTTGCCGCAGCGGCCACACCCCGGCAGCTTTGAGCTTCGACAGGGTTTTTTGGTTTTTAGGATTGGCAAACCAATCCACCACCGCCTGCGCCATGTTGGGACCGAACCCTTCGATTGCCTGCAAATCCGCCAGGCTAACCTGCGCCAGTTCATCCAGGTCGCTGAAACGCTGCGCCAGGTCGTGCGCCGCGATCTCGCCGATGCCGCGGATGCCCAATGCGGTAATCAGGTGTTCCAAGTTCTGTCCTTTGGAGCTCTGAATGGCGGCTAGCAGGTTCTGCGCTTTCTTGTCAGCAAAGCCTTCCAATTGCAGCAGATCCTCCACCCGCAGGCCGTACAGGTCGGCCACATCCCGCACCAGTCCGGCTGCCGCCAGCTGCTCCACGATCTTGATGCCCAAACCGACAATATCCATTGCCCCGCGCGAGACGTAATGCTCAATGTTGCGCACGATCTGCGCCGGGCATGAGCTGTTGATGCAGTACCAGGCTACCTCACCCTGAAAGTTTTCCACCGCCTGCCCGCACACCGGGCAGCGCGCGGGCGGCTGGTAGGGCTTTTCCGCCCCGCTGCGCGCTTCACGGATAGGACCGATCACGTAAGGGATCACATCCCCTGCCCGTTTGAGCAGCACACGGTCACCAATGCGGATATCCTTGTCCTTGATATAGTCAAAATTATGCAGCGTTGCCTGCTTGACGATCACCCCGCCAATCTCCACAGGTTCCAGGATGGCGTAAGGTGTCAGCACTCCCGTTCTACCCACGTTGACGCCGATGTTTTCCAAGCGCGTGCTTACCTCCTGCGCCGGAAACTTCAAGGCAATAGCCGCGCGCGGGTCCTTGCCCACCGCACCCAGCTCTTCCGCCAGGGCAAGGTCGTCGATCTTGATCACCACCCCATCCACCTCGTAGGGGATTTGCGTGCGTTTTGATTGCAGATCGCGGGCGCAGGTCAGCATTTCTTCCAGGCTGCCGCAGCGACGCGCCAGATCTGTGACCGGGAAGCCCAGCTCTCTCAGGTACTGCAGCGTCTCCCATTGCGTGCGGCATGGGTTGCCGCGCACGATGGCGTAGCTCAAGATGGTCAGCGGCCGCTGGGCGACCAAGGCCGGGTCAAGCTGGCGCAACGCGCCCGCCGCTGTGTTGCGCGGATTCTGGTAGGCACGTTCGCCTTTTTCCCCCATTGCGCGGTTCAGGCGTTCAAAATCCGCCAGCAGTATGAAGGCTTCCGCGCGCACCACCAAGCTTTCCGGCAGCTGTAGACTGCGGCCGGCTTCCACCGGTATTCTGAGCGGCAGCGCGGGGATGGTACGCAGGTTCTGGGTGATAACCTCGCCGACTTCCCCATCCCCGCGCGTGGCGCCCTGCGTGAAAACGCCATTCTGGTAATGCAGCACTACCGTCAGACCGTCGATCTTGGGCTCCAGCACGAACTGCGCCGACCGCACGCGCGCATCCAACTTGGCAATGCGCTCATGCCAGGCGCGCACATCATCTTCATTGAAAGCATTCGCCAGGCTCAGGATGGGCGCCGGATGGCGCACCTTATCGAATTTCTCTGCCGGCGGCGCTCCACTTCGCTGGGTGGGCGAATCCGGCCGCACCCAGTCCGGGTGCTGGGCTTCCATCTGGCGCAGCCGCGCCAGCATGCGGTCGAACTCGCTGTCACTGATCAGCGGCGCATCTAGCACGTGGTAGCGGTAATTGTGAAAATGGATCTCATGCTTAAGCTGCTCGTAATCTGTATGGCTGAAATTCTCTGGCATGCTTTGAATTATAGCAATTTTTACCGCGCTTCACCTGGCTGGCAACTGCACCTGCTTTTTTTCCGTATATAATAACAATGGCAGGGGCTTGTTTTTCAATTCCCTGTCTCAATCGGAGGAACTATGAAATCTGGCAAAATCATCCTGTTCGTATTGGCAGCTTTTGCGCTGGTATTCTCATTCTTGTTCTTTCTGGGTTCAGGTGGGCAAACCGGCAGCGCGACTTATGTGTGGATCGCAATCATCTTGGCGGTGGTGGGTTTCATTTTGATCTTCTTCGCCACCCGCATCCAACCTGCTACTCAACAAAACGTGACCGTCAATATCGACCTACCCGGCGAGGTCGGCATGGATACCATCAAATGCAAATCCTGCGGCGGAGTGCTGGGTGAAAAGGACATCAAACTGGTCAATGGCGCCCCCATGGTCACCTGCCCATTCTGCGGAACCTCTTACCAGCTTTCCGAAGAACCCAAGTGGTGAAATCATTCGCTTTGTATAAGGAGATTGCATGAAGCCGTTTAAATTCTTGAGCCTTGTTTTGGCTGTGCTGCTAACGCTGTTGTGGGCGCAGCCGGTTTTCGCGCAGGATTACTATTTCGAAGTGCCAGAAGCGGAGATCTTCGTGATCGTCGAGGAAGATGGTTCGCTGAGCATCGAGTATTTCTACCGCTTCGTCAACACCGCGGGCGCGCACCCGATTGACTACGTTGATATCGGCATGCCCGGCAACAGCCAGTACAGCCTGAGCGACATCACTGCCAGCGTGGACGACATCCCCATCAGCGATATCAGCGACTCCCCTTACGTGGACGGAGTCGCTCTCGGATTGGGAGCGCATGCCATCCCAGCCGGCGGCAGCGGCGTTGTCTTCATGCGCGCCGAGAACGTCCGCAACCAATTCTACTTTGCCAGCACCAAGGAAGAGCAGCCCTACGCTTCTTTCAACTTCCAGCCTAATTTCTTCGGCTCGGAGTACGTCAGCGGCAGCACCAATCTGACTGTGACCTTCTACCTGCCGCCCGGCATGAGTTTTGAAGACCCGCGCTGGATCAACCCCAAAGGCTGGCCGGGTTCCGATACACCCGCCTCCGAGATCGATGAGTACGGGCGCGTCATCTATCAATGGTCATCCACCAACGCCGCGCCGGATGGCAAATATACCTTCGGCGCAACCTTCCCCGCCAGCTACATCCCCGCCAGTGTGATCAATACCAAGCAAACTTTTACCTTTGATCCGGACGCCCTGCTGGGCACCATCCTACCCATTGCCTGCTGCGGCAGCATTTTCTTGATCTTCGGGCTGGTGGTGTATTTCTCGGTCAAGAATGCCAAGAAACGCCAGCTGAAATACTTGCCGCCCAAGATCGCCATCGAAGGGCACGGCATCAAACGCGGCTTGACCGCAGTGGAAGCGGCCATCCTGATGGAGCAGCCCATGGATAGGATCCTCACCATGATCCTGTTCGCGGTGGTCAAAAAAGAAGCCGCCCAGGTGGTCAAACGCGAACCGCTTGAGATCAAGGTGGAAGAAACCCTGCCGCAGAATCTGCGCGAGTATGAAACCGGCTTCCTGCAAGCCTTTCGCGAGACCAGCGCCGCCATGCGACGCAAAAAACTGCAGGATATGATGATCGCCCTGGTCAAGGTGGTCGGTGAAAAGATGAAGGGCTTCAGTCAGAAAGAAAGCGTGGTTTATTACAAAGAGATCGTCAATAAAGCCTGGCAGCAGGTCGAGCAAGCCGAAACGCCCGAGGTGCGCGCCGAGAAATACTCCGAAGCGGTCGATTGGACCATGCTGGACAAAGATTTCGATACCCGCACCCAGCGCACTTTCGGCAGCGGGCCGGTCTTCATGCCTTCCTGGTGGTGGCGCGCTGACCCAACCATCAGCCGCACTACCGGCCGCACGGTAGGCGGAGCGGCAGCTCGCGACTCCGGCTCAGCGGCGCCTTCCGGCGGCGGCAAATCCACCACCATCAGCCTGCCCAGCCTGCCGGGCTCCAACGCGGCTGCTTCGGTCATCGGCAGCGTGCAGGCCTTTTCCGCCGGCGTGGTCGGCAACTTGACCTCGTTCACCGGCGCGGTCACCAGCCAGACCAACCCGCTACCCAAACCGGCTCCCAGCACCTTCCGCTCCAGCGGCGGGGGCGGCGGTGGTCATTCCTGCGCCTGTGCTTGCGCCTGCGCGGGCTGCGCCTGCGCCTGCGCCGGCGGTGGACGATGATCTCCTGGATATATGCCTGAACTGCCGCCCGTTTTGAGCTTTTTGCGCAAGACACGTTTGCCGCAGGTTGAACCTGGCCATTACAGCTACCTGCGCCAATCAGGAGACGCCAAAAAGCGCCTGCACCTGCGCGTAGAAGCCGACGGCAGCGGCGTGCTGCTGGTGAACGCCAGCCAGCTCTTTCATTTCAATCCCAGCGCTGCGTTCATGGCGCGCTTGCTGCTGGAAGAGGTTCCACCCGTCAGAGCATTCAAAGCTCTCATGCGCGCCTTTGCGGTCAAGCGCGAGCAAGCAGCCGAAGACTTCCTGCGTTTCCGCCAGACCTTCCTGACCATCATCGATCCGCTGCAAGAAGCCTGTCCGCTGTGCGACCTGAGCCTGGAAGTGCTGCAGCCCTTCTCGCGCCAGCCTTCCGCGCCCTACCGTATGGACCTGGCGCTCACCTACCGCTGCAACAACCGCTGCCTGCACTGCTACAACGATCCTGCGCGCGCCAAAGACGAGCTTTCCACTATTCAATGGAAAGAAGTGATCGAGCGCGTGGCAGCTTTGGGCATTCCGCACGTGGTCTTCACCGGTGGCGAACCCACCTTGCGCGAAGACCTGCCCGAGCTGGTGGCGCATGCCGAAAGCCTGGGTCTGGTGAGCGGGCTCAACACCAACGGCCGCCGCTTGGCTGAGGCATCCTTCCTGCAGCGCTTGCTGCAAGCCGGCTTAGATCACGTGCAAGTCACGCTCGAGTCGCACGACCCAGCCATCCATAACCGCATCGTCGCCAACCCGCAGGCCTGGCAGCAGACAATCGACGGAATCCGGCAGGCGCTCAAAACGCGCCTATTTCTGATGACCAACACCACCCTGCTGGCGGAGAACAGCCCTTATCTGGCGGAAACATTGGCTTTCCTGTCCGAGCTGGGCGTGCCCACCGTCGGCTTGAATGGACTGATCCACTCCGGGCGTGGAGTTTCCAACCCGCAGGCACTGCAGGAGAACCAGTTGGCGGACCTGCTAGAGATCGCCAAGGCTCACGCGCAGCGCAGCAGCCAGCGCCTGATCTGGTACACCCCTACCCAGTACTGCCATTTCAACCCGATCGAGAGCGGTTTGGGCGTTAAAGGCTGCACGGCGGCGCTGTACAACATGTGCGTCGAACCGGACGGCAGCGTGATCCCCTGCCAATCCTATTATGCCTGCCTGGGCAATCTGCTGACTGACCCCTGGGATTCCATCTGGAATCACGAACTGTCTGTTTCCATCCGCGAAAGGCGCTTCGCGCCGCAAGTCTGCCACACCTGCGACCTGTTTGACACCTGCGGAGGCGGATGCCCGCTGTATCTACGCGATAACCCGGCAGCCGTTCCCCAGCCCGTGCTGGATGCGCCATTTTTGACCTAATCAAGAGGAGGAAAGATGTTCAAGAAAATTGAGGACTTTTTCGACGGCTTGTACAACGCCCCCCAGCCGGTGCCGCCCGGCATCTACACCTGCCAGGCTGCCCCGCAAGCCGCCCTGCCGCATAAGATGCACCTGCGCGTGGAAAAGGACGGCAGCGGCGTGCTGGTGCTGAACGCCAGCACCGTGCTGCACCTCAATCCCAGCGCGGCTGAATATGCCTACCATCTGGTACGCGGCGAAGAACGCGGCGCCATCGCCCAAAAAGTAGCCGAGCGCTACCAGATCCCCCTGGAAACCGCCCAAAGCGACCTGCAGGAATTCACCGACAAGCTCGACCTGCTGCTGACGCGCCAGGACCTCGACCCAGTCACCTATCTGGACCTTGAGCGCGTGACGCCCTATTCACAGAAGCTTACCGCGCCCTACCGCCTGGACTGCGCGCTTACCTACAAGGTTTCACCCGGCACGCAAGCTTCGGTTGCGCCCAACGAGCGCGTCAGCCGCGAGCTGAGCAGCGCCGAATGGCAGGCGATCCTGGAAAAAGCCTGGAGCGCCGGCATCCCGCATATCATCTTCACCGGTGGCGAGCCCACCTTGCGCGAGGACCTGCCCGAGCTGATCAGCAAAGCCGAAGAGCTGGGTTTAGTGTGCGGCCTGCTGAGCGACGGCTTGCGCCTGGCGGAGAAGAAATACGCTAAAGACTTGCTGCAGCGCGGGCTGGATCACATCCTGCTATTAGCCAATAACGAAGAAAAGCGTTTTTGGGCGGCTCTCAAAGTGCTCATGCCGCAGGATATCGCCGTCAGCGTGCACTACACGCTCACGCCCGCCAATGCCGCAAACGCATCGAAATTGATTGAGAAACTGGCCAAAACCGAGGTGAGGTCGCTCTCGCTCAGCGCCGTGGATGACTCACTGGCGCCCGACCTGGAAAGCGCGCGCGCCCAGGCGGCAGCCCTGGGCATGAGCCTGGTGTGGGACCTGCCCGTGCCCTACTCCGCCTGCCACAGCCTGGCTCTGGAGCTGGCGCAGGTCGGCGATAAAGCCCCGCAGGGCGCCGGCCAGGCCTGGCTGTACGTCGAGCCAGATGGCGACGTGCTGCCCGCGCAGGGCATCAACCGCGTGCTGGGTAACCTGCTGCGCGACCCCTGGCACAAGATCTGGAAGAGCCGCTAAGCTGGCTTTGAATCCTTCTCCCTCCTTCTGGCAAGCTCGCTACCGCCAGCAGGTCGGTTGGACGCAAGCCCTGCGCCGCTATGCGCTGGTGAAAACCGGCTTGCCCGACAGCGCGCGCCTGCTGGAAGCCGGCTGCGCCGGCGGCGCTTTGCTGAAAACCCTGCGCGCGGACGGCTTCGCGCGCCTGAGCGGCATCGACCTGGACTTTGCAGCTCTCGCATTGCTGCCGCCCGGCATATCCGCCGCCTGCGCCGACGGCCTGCGCCTGCCCTTCCCACCCGGCAGTTTTGATGCCTGCCTGTGCCATTTCTACCTGCTGTGGGTGCGCGACCCGCTGCTGGCGCTGCGCGATCTGCGGCGCGTCACCCGCCCGGGCGGCTGGCTGCTGGCACTGGCCGAACCGCACTACCCGGCGCGCATTGACCGCCCGCCTGCATTGAGAAAACTCGGCCGTTTGCAGACGCGCGCGCTGCGCGCCCAGGGCGCGCACGTGGATATGGGCGCACGCCTGCCGCGCCTGTTCTGTGAATTAGGCTTGCAGCAAGTCGAGAGCGGCGTGCTGCAGCCGCTTGAGCCGCAGAGCCTGAGCGCGCAGGAGCGCGAACTGGAATGGGCGGTGCTGGCGGCTGATGTAGAGGGCCGCCTGCCGCCTGCCGAACTGGAGCGCCTGCGCCGTTTGGATCAATCCGCCTGGCGGGCCGGTAAACGCGTGCTGCACGTGCCGCTGCACTACGCCTTGGGGCGCCTGCCGCCGGAAAGCTGAGGCGCGCTTGTCTGTTTTCAGCAAGATGATGGTATAATCACGGTCGTTGTCGGGGCGTGGCGCAGCCCGGTGTAGCGCGCTTGCATGGGGTGCAAGAGGTCGGAGGTTCAAATCCTCTCGCCCCGACTACTACAGTATTTTGCAGTATCATTTCCCCTTTAGTTGAATTATGAGGTTTTCCCTCCGTGATGGTCGCATTCCCTTCCGCGATATTGGCTCGATGCCAATTCGCTTCCGGGATCTGCGCACTTTTTTCTCAAAAAGTGCTGCGAGACGCTCCCTCACTACGAGCACCTACTCTGTTTGCCCCCGCTGATAACTCGTGCAACAGTCATAAGAAGTACTACGCCGGAGCGTAGCCCGAATTTCCCCGTAACGGGTCTGGGTCAAACCTACTTCGTAAAGGAGGTATCGCCCTGGCTTTTTGAGAGCTGTCAAACTGAACTACTAGAAATCTGGGGGTAATATATCTATAAAGAATGGATTATTGCATTCGAATGCAACCACTGCAAATTTTAAGAGTAAAACGGGTATGCTCGAAATTATCCTATATTTTAAAAAAGAATCTCTACTCAAAAAGCTAATGCCAATTTTTCCAATCTAACAATTTTCCAAATTTTGGAGAATGAAAAATTGTCGACAAGGGCAGATTTGCCATACGCAATTCTATTATACGAAGATGAAATCCTATGTCCCTATTTACCACCTCCCCATTTTACGCTGCTACCTGTTGTTGTTGTAACAAAGTACCCTTCATTTGAAGCCCATTGATACCCCGCCGCCTCCAATTTGGCATTGCCGCAATTAAGATAACTCTCAGCCATATTGACTGAACCAAATTTTTCGAGAGCAGTAATTAATTCATCTTCGGAACCTTCCAGTCCGTAGGCGATGATAGTATCATATACCCAAACAGTTTCTTCATCTACAAGATATGGCAATAGAATCGAGGCATCTCTTTCATTAGCTTCTACTAATATCATGGCATGTGTGGTATACGCCGTTCCATTCGAGTTCTCAATTACATCGGTCATATTTTCTATGACTTGGGGGCCTCCGATTTCAATTAACGCACCGGCACACCAATGCCCTACCATGGGTTCCAATAATCCAATCACGAGATCAGGAACTGCTGGATCTCCGATTTCAATGAGGGCGTTCTGAGCAGCCTCTTTAAATAAATTCCCTTGCTTCGCCTCACTAAATGGAATATCCAGGCGAAAAGCATTGACTAGTGGAATTACCGATTCTGTGTCGCCAATTTTTCCTAACGCTATGGCTGCCGCTGTGCGGACGTCATATTCATCTTCTAGATCATTTAAGCAAGAAATGAGAGGTTCGACCGCTGCAGGATCACTGATATCTCCAAGCACTCTGGCAGCAAAAACACGGCTATCTGAATCACCTTCCAAATTTTCAAGCTCAAAAATAAGGTGTTCTACTACTGAAGGCCCCATTTTGATTAATTCGTTATCGTCTTCTAAACCAATCCAATAAAAAACTCGTGAAGCCTCTTCTGGAGGAATGTATCCAATGTTTTTTAATACCAATGAGACTCCTACTCTTAATTGCTCGTTCTCCAGAGCACTGACCAGATCATTAATCGCCGGATTGCCAATTTTTTCCAAAGCATAAGAAACCAATTCAACTTCATCATCCCGTTCATGGCTTTCAAAATGTCCTACATTTGCTAGTTTTGGGATAAGTACTTTTATTGCGGGTTCACCTATAGCTATGATCGCTTCTTCTATTGATTTTTCCAACTCTACTTGCCCCCTATGATCATTTGCAAGGTAAAAGGAAATCAGAGCATCCACTGCTCTTGGATCACCAATTTTGCCCAGGGCGACAGCAGCAGTAACTGGCACCATATAATCATCATCACCCAACGCATGTATGAGAGGGTCAACGGCTTTTGGATCACGCAAATCGCCCAATGATTCTGCAGCGCGACGTCGAGTACCTTCATCTGAGCTACTTAATTTATTAATTAAACGGTCTACTTTAGGCATGCAAGCTGATAAAAGAAGCGATCCAAAAATTATTATTGCTATCCTTAAATATCTACAAGGTAGCATTTCTTTTTTCATTTTTCCCTCCGCGTTTGATTATTACGCAACATCTTTTCTGAAAGACCAATCCCAGATAATTTTATAATTTGATAATACTCTAATAACCTTCTATAACCAAATAAATCCTGCCATATTCCCAATTCTCGCCCATCTCCATCGAAATAGCTGATATTCGGCGCAAGCACGACTGGTCATTGTGGAACACCCGCACAATATGAGTCCTGCGTTTGATTTCCTGACTGAGCCGTTCAAGGAAATTGGATGTTTGTAATTTATTTTGATGCGCTTTCGAAAGTGTAAACACTGTACGCCCTTCTGGCAAGTTGACATCATCCAGTCTGCCAATCTGGATGCTAGATCTGCAAATTTCTCAACTGCCTTTCTAAGATAAATTTCAGCCGTTTCCCGTTCTGGGGCATTGAAGATCATGCGAATATCCTCAGGCACTTTCCTGTGCACCTATTTGAAAATTTATTATTCCCTTATTCATCAGAAATCAGATCAAAAATAATAAGATCTTTCCAGGATGTGGAAACCACCCACTTGCCATCCGAGCTAATTGCTATTGGGTTTTTTCCACCAGCCATTGAACTCAATTCTTCACCAGTGGCTGCATCCCACAGTTTGATCACATTATCGTAGCCAGCCGAAAGGATCAAGGAGCCATCCATGCTGACCGCACAACTCGTTACCAAGCTGGCATGACCATTCAGGGTACGCAGCAAATCCCCGCTGGCAGAATCCCAAATTTTCAAGGTCCCGTCATACCCGCTGGAGACGATCCATTTGCCATCCGGGCTAACAACACAATCAGTTGCCCCATCCTTATGACCTGCCAAGCTGCGTAATTCTTTTCCAACGGCTATATCCCACACCTTCAGTTCCTGTAAATCACCAGCGCTCACAGCCCAGCTGCTATCTGGGCTGAAAGCAATTGCTTTCACGTTATTAGGGTAGTCAATTTTCTTCACCAATTCATAGTTTTCCGCATTCAGCAGGTTTAGTTCCCGGCCAGTACCGCAGGCGATTAATTTACTATCAGGGCTTACGGCGCAGGAAATCACCTCATAGGCAAATCCTTTAATCGTATGCAATCCTCGACCACTCGCTGCCTCCCATATCCTTACTTCTTTTCCACTGGCAGAAACAATCCAATCACCCTTTGGGCTAATCGCGCAAGCATTGACATATGCCGTATGGCCGCTAAGTATCTGCATTTGGCTGCCGCTCCTAGCATCCCACATCCTTAGCGTAGTATCCATACTTGCAGATATGATCCAATTACTATCCGGGCTAATCGCGACATCAGAGATCCCGTTAGTGTGGCCGCTTAGAACAAGACGATTTTTATCGCTAAACTTGTGATATTTTTCAAACATTGAATATCTCTCCCTTGAATCAATGATTGTCGTGCTCATTATAAACTCTTTTTTTTTACTATATACATAATTTATAAGCACTGTAATTTCTTGAAACATAACTTACCAAGCAGTGGGCTTTGTATAATCTATTAATAAAAGGACGCTTTTCAGGTGTGTTTTTTGGAAAAAATAAAGATTATAGACGACTGAAAATTCCCTATACACATCTGCGGATGCATGGGGTGCAACCGGTACCCCTCTCGATCAGGACTGGAAGTTCTGTTCTTTCTGGGTATCTCCGGCCTCTGCTCTTGCAGAGGCCTACGAAGGGCGGAGGTTTCCCCTTCGAGGACAATGCAAATCTTTCCCTTCACGAAGGTCGCATGACACTCCCTCGTTCTGGGTATGTCCGCTCTCTGCTCTTGCAGAGAGCTACAATCTCGCCCCGACTTTATCAGGAGAAGTGCATTTTAGCAATTCTCTTTGCTATTGGTTAACAATAATCAGAAGATGATCTGCAGAAATAAATTCTCAATATCAGAAAAAATCTGATAATATGAACATAAATATTTAATAATCTATCTTTGGGTAGTTAGAAGATGAGCAAAATTTTTTCCACCAAGTCCCTTTTTATTGTGTTGATGGTTTTTTCATTTCTCGCACTTAGTCTTTTATTATTCCCAGATATCGGAAGCTTGATTGGTCCTTTCATCCTTGTCTTATGGGCGGTACTGGCGCTATCCGGAATTGGGTTAGTTATTTCCACAATCCGCGATAAAGTTCAAGGGAAAACAAAATTTTTTCTTCTATCTTCTGGCTTTTCAGCAATTGGCTTCTTTCTGGGCGTCATACTCCATAATGTGTTCTACGCTCTTGGTACCCTTTCAGAAGATTTTACTTTCCTTGCCAGTATCTTAGACTTTTTTGAGGTTATTTTCTTTTTTATGGCTGTCATAATATGCCCAATCGGATTGTTGGTTGGCATGGTTGGCTCAATTGCGTATTGGAGGAAAATAGAATCGCATCTATGAGAGTCTTTTTATTATACACAGGTATGAATTAATAACAATTGCTTACTTTTTTATCACCTTGCGAAAATATTGAACTAAAAGGTCTTGGAAGGTCAGTCTTTGGTCTATTGAAATTAATAAAAACAGAAATTCGTCGTCATGTTTTTTTCAATTCCGGATTTCTGCAAGCGTTGATCATTTTTTCAGCCATCTCGAACAATTTCCCGGTTTCATAACTTAATCGTCTTAATATCCCCATGGACAATTTCATTGTAGGAAATTACAGCGGAATGAAGATAATCATCCACAACCAATTTCGCGAAAAAATCTCCTTTTGTCCAAGACAAGATCAATTGATCATCATCACATTTCTCAATAGTGAATTCACCATTGAATGCCGAGTGCGTGTTTCGCAATTTAATTAGATTGACCAATTTGCGTACAATCTCTTTTTCAGCATCTCTTTCAATTTCATCAAGCGTAAAATTATGGCGATTAATTTCACGCCCCTCCCCAGTTTTTTTAACTGCATCAGTGTCGTTTTCACCCGCGAGCAGCCCGACATAATACACTTGGGGAATGCCGGGGGTGAAAAATTGAATTGCTCTTGCCGCTAAATAGGCCGTGTCATTACAATTTAACAATGAGAAATATGCGCCGCGAATCTGATGGACATTCAAGCCATCCGCATCTTGATGTGTGGGTGAGATTATGTAACTCAGATTTCCCCCTCTGCTGACACAGGTATCCACTACCTTTTGGGCATCTTCACGCATATATAAGCCATTTAAATCCGGTTTTAAGGGTACACCATCATGGCAATCAAGCATAGTAAATTGCCTATGCGGCCTAATTTGTAAATATTCTTTCAATCTTCTGAACGTTCCATTAATGGAAGCGTCAAGGATGGCATACGGTAGTATAAAATCATAGATCCAATAGCCTTTTTTAGCTAACTTTAGCTGGGTCTCGTAATCCGAATGGATTTCTGGAATTAGTTCGACATCCATAGAATGCGCTAATTCATAAATCCAATCAAAAAATTCATAAATTTCAGGTTCCACAAAGAAGCAGGTAGTACCGCGCTTTTTTATTACATACCCCACTGCATCCAATCGCACCATCTTAACATTATTTTTGTTGAATGTTTTGAAAAAATCAAAAAATAACTCACGCGTTATGCGTGAATTGATATCCAGATCAATTTGCTCCGAGGGGTTCGTTTTTCCAAAAGTGGTCCAGACTTTTTCAACTTTTCCAGTTTGCCGTATCGTAAACGTCGAAAATGGCTCGAAGCGCCGTAAAAAAATCTTGTCAATATCTTTTTGAAGAGGAATCCCATCTGGCCAAATTTTATCAAGGGTAATGAACAGATCAGAAAATTCTGATCTGCGACCTTTCTCAAGAAAATTTTGGAAGAATAAAGATTTCGATGAAATATGATTTACCATTAGATCCAACAAAACAGGAGATTCCTCACCTATTTTCCTGATATCATCCCAAGTTCCAAATTCCGGTTCAATTTCAGAATAGGTTAATGGTGCAAAACCCCTGTCGCCTGAAGATGGAAATGGTGGCAGGATATGAACTCCCCCTGAAAATAATCCGGGAAAATAGTTCTCAAGAACATAATTAAGTTTCGATAAATCTCCCCCCAACGAATCGGGGTATGTTATCAGTTGAACCTGGTTTTTAATTTTTGCACTCATATCATTGGTTCACCACTTACCACATCAAAATTCTCAGAAACTATAAAATCCGCTAAATGCATGTGACCTGCAATGATTTTATGTTCCGTAGCCAAAATCTTCTCAGTGAATGGATCGCTGACTTCGTTTCCCCTGTTCCTCTTCTTGCGATCCTCTTTTGTCAACAACCAATTTCTATTGATGAAAATCTTAGTGTCAATGTTTTTTAGCAATGTGGTATAAGTCCCCTCAGCAATGATTACTTTAATATCATTTAAATCCACAACCTGAGTTTCGATCGTGTTCGCATTGTAGTCAACCAAAGGCTTATGAATTACTGTTTTACCTTGTATAGCATGTTTTATATTTTCCTCAAGCAAACCAAGGTTAACTTCAATATGAGGACCAAGCCAATCTGGATTTTCGTGTCTTTTTTCACTATTTGATTTTGGCGGCAGAAAAAAATAATCATCCTGTCCTAAAATAACCGCTTTTATTTCATTTTTCTTGAGTTCATTAGAGATTGCGAGGGCAATTTCTGACTTTCCGCTACCCGATTCCCCCGCAACTGTAATTGAGTAGATTCCTTTTTTGCTTTTAATTTTTCCTAATATCTGAAGAATAATTATCCTAGCAACCTTTTCGTGATGCGGCTGCAAAATTACAATATCACCTTTCATCATTACCTCGTTAATACTCATATTCCATTTCAAGCATGATGAGGAACGGCTTACCCAAGAAAGTGATCGCTATTTCAACTATTTTCAATGACGGCTCCAAATATTTTCTTTAAATACAATTCCTTGAGAAATTTCATAAATAAAATGCATCAATCTAATTCGTTATTAAAAACGAATGACAAATAAGCATTGGTGTGAAATTACACATGGCATACCACCGCTCGAGGTTCGTTGTTCATCCCTTAATCGCGCCTTGGAGTAACGCAGTGATAATCTGGCGCTGGAATAGCACAAAAATAACCAGGGTAGGCACCAATATAAGAATCGTACCGGCGCACAGCAGGGGAATATCAGTCGCATAGTGACCCTGGAACGCTCCCAGCGCACCCGCCATCGTTCGCTTTGTTGGGTCCTCGACAAGCACTAGCGCAAGGAGAAACTGGTTCCAGGTCCAGATGGACATGAGAATCCCAAGCGACGCGATCGGCGGTCGCGCGAGAGGGATGTGGATATGCCAGAATAGGTCCCAGGTCGTCGCACCATCTACGCGGGCTGCATCGGTGATATCAGCCGGCATATTGACAAAATGAGCGCGCATCCAAAAGACGGCAAAGGGCATGTACAAAGCGATCAGCGGCAGCACGATTGCGAAGCGAGTGTTGTAGATATGCAAAGCCCGTTCCAAGATGTAGATTGGGATGATAATTCCCGGGAATGGGATCGTCAAACCGAAGACAAATAAGAAAAGCAGCACGTTTGCTCCAGGGATATGCAGTAGACCGATGGCGAAACCAGCCATTGTCGAGATAACGAGTGACACAGGCACGATGGCTAGAACAAGAAACGTGCTTGAGGCAAGAAGTTTGGGCATTTGTGCCTGCTTGAACGCCTCGACGAAATTACCCCACTGCGGATCCGCCGGCCATTCGAACCCCCGGGGAAGCGTGTTCGATGGAGCCAGCGCTGTAAAGAAGATACTTATAAAGGGAAGAATTGTGAATGCCATCAGCGCCAATAGGAGCGCTCTTCCCGCAAAAAGTTCGAAACGTCCAACCTTCACGCCTTGACCTCCCGATTCAGGCGCTGGATCGGGAGGATTATCACGATGACCAGGACCATGAGTATTACAGCCAGGGCAGAAGCCAGACCCACCGCTCGCTGGGTGAAAGCAAGGATGTAAATCTGGAGACCGGGGACTGCGGTTGAGTTACCCGGCCCGCCTGCTGTTGAAACCCAAACAATGTCAAATGCAGCCAGCGCATTGATAACCGTAACAGTCAGGCATACGCCGATCTCATATCGGAGAAGCGGGACGGTGATCGCAAAGAACTCCTGGAACCAGGTTGCCCCATCAAGCCTTGCAGTTTCATAAAGTGCCGGGTCGATCTTCGCCATGGCTGTCAATAATAGGACGGTGCAGAATCCCAGCAAGACCCAGATCCCGATAACACCAACGGCCGGGAGTGCCCAATTGAAATCTCCGAGCCAGGCACGGGTGATCGCTCCAAGACCAACAGCCCTTAAGATCTGGTTAATCAATCCCGGGAGAGCCAGCAGCCATCCCCAGATGATACCAGCAGCGACGAGCGCTATGACCTGAGGCAGGAACAGAACGGTTCGGGCAACTGCTCCAAGCCGACCGGTTGCCACGCGGTGCATCACACTCGCGACGACAAGACCAAGGCCTAACGGTATAATGCTGAACCACACGACCAACCAGAATGCGTTGAAAATCGTCCCAATCAAGCTTGGAATTTCGAAAACAGAAACATAGTTCTTAAACCCCACCCAGGTCATAGGTCCAATTCCGTTCCAGTGATAGAACGAATAAAAAATGGTCAGTAGTAAGGGCACGAGCACAAAGGCCGTATACATGAGCAGAGCGGGTAGAACGAACAGCCAGCCAATAAAGGTCTCCCGGAAGATTCGTTTACTTGGGTTAGTCTTCTGGGAGACCATAAGAGCCGCAGAGTGATTTTTTGATATTTCCATTTGAACTGGTACGCGCAGGGATCATCCTGCGGCATTCACCACTATTGTGAGAGTTCCCTTTCGTATTCTTCTTGGACAGCTTTCAAGAGGCCAGCAGCGTCTTGCTGGCCACCGACCATCTTCTGCAGTTCGGGAGTCCAGCCTTGGGCAAATATCGCGCTTGTCGCGTTGGCGATGAAGTCCATCGCATTGCTACCCACCACTGGTCCGGCAGCGAGCGTCTCGGCTGTTACGGAACCTTCAGTGACGGCAGGTATTGTTGCACCCGCCGGGCCGCCGGGGTTAGATCCGCCAACTGTCACGTTGATCTGGCGGGCTGCATCGTTCGTTGCAAGCCAGTTAAAGAAGAACGCAGCACAATCCGCATGCTCAGCATTGGCGGCAATGCCGTACGTCAGAGGACCGGACATAGCGGCAGGCTGTTCACCAACCACAACGGGCGGCATCACAAAGAACCCGACGTTCCCGGGTAAATCTGTATCGTAGCCGGCATTCTGCCAATCGCCATTGAAGGTGAAGACTCCTTCGCCCTGCCCGAAGCGTGTGGCGGCATCGGTGTACTCAATAGCGTTGATGTCGGGTGGAAAATACTCGTTCTCGATCCATTTCTGGAGGTGTTCGGCGGCGATGAGGTTTGCCGGCGTATCGATCGTTGCACCGGGTTTATTGAAGATCCAATCATTAATCGGACCGACCGGGCCATAAGCTGCCATAAGCTGTTGCAGCGGGAATGCAAGACCCATACCGCTCTTAGCGCTACCCCACTGCATTATCGGAAGGAGACCTGCTTCCTTCGCCTTAGCGAGCAGGACATCGAACTCATCGAGAGTCTTGGGAGGCTCGGTCATACCAATCTGAGCCGCCAGCTCCTTGTTGTAGAAGACACCGGTTAATTGATAGTTGAGGCCCATCGCATAGAGCGTACCGGACCCGCGGATGCCATCTGCATCGAGTCGGGCAAAATGCAGGGGTACTGGCCAATCATTCCAACCATATTCCGTCGCGTAGTTATCCAGGTTCATGAGCAACCCATCCTTGGCGAATGTTACAAAAGTTGGCAGCCGGATGATGTCAGGCGGGTTGTCACTTGAGAGCAGGAGCGGGGTTGAGTTGATGAGATTCGCAAATTGATCCTGCTTGATTTCCCAGGTGACATTCGGAAATTGGTTCGTAAACTCTTCGGTGACCTTTATAATGGTATCAAAGCCAGTCTCGAAGTAGACATTCATCACAACAGGATCAGTTCCACAGACTGGAATCACTTCCTCTGCCGGAACCTCCTCGGTTGAAGGAGCCACTTCTTCGACTGAAGTCTCTGCAGGAACTTGTTCTGCTGCGCATGCACTAAATACAATCCCACAGATTAGCACAAAGCTCAGTAATAGAAATTTCTTGTTCATGTATATCTCTCCTTATAATATTCTATATTGTTTATCATTGGGGTAAATTGGCAGTAATTTTTATCAGATCATTATCACCTCCTAATGAAAAATACAATGAGACTCTTGATGCAAGAATTGCTTTATTTTGAAAATATAAACTGCTTACATGAAAACACTTTCATTCCAATATAGCATATTTCTTTTATAAATACAATGCGGAATTTTTCTAAACAGTCAATCTTTCTACAATATTTAATGGGAGATAAACATGCTGTACTGGTCTTGAATAATCAGCGATATGAAGTAGAAGGATTTCAATAGCTAAGCGTCCTGATTCATCCAGATGTTGACGAATTGTTGTTAATTCCTCAAATTCAGCCATGTCTAAATCATCAAAACCTATAATCGCCAATTGATCTGGTACCCTAATGCCTAGCTGTCTGGTCGCTTTTATCACACCAAGAGCCTGAAAATCTGTTGCAGCAAAAATAGCCGTTGGAGGTTCAGGTAAATCAATCAACTCTTTGGCAATTTGCCGAGCTTCTTCTTGATTGTAAGGTGCCAAACGAACGAAATTATCAGGCACTTGAATATTTGCCGCTTTTGCAGCTAGGCGAAAACCTTGTAACCGAAGATTTACGGGATGAATTGAATACTCAGGTAGATCCGTATCTCCAAGAAAAGCAATTCGTGAATGTCCTTTATTAATTAAATATTCCGTAGCTAATTTTCCACCTGCTATGTCGTCGATTTCAACGCTATTTAATAGCGGATGAGGGTATTCAATTAGAACTGTTGGTAAATGATGTTCAACTACCCTTTTAACATCATCATCGTTAACAGGAAGAGACATAATCACTAGCCCATCAAGGTTTCCGGTGAGGGGCAAAGATGATAAATAGCTTTGCAGCCTGTTATTTGAATCAACCGTATAGATAACCAATTCGAAATTTTCTTTTGATAAAGAACTTGCAATGCCACGTAATCTTTGCACAAATGAGGGAGCCGTAAAGAATGGAGTAATTACTCCAATTCGTCCCATAAAACGGAGAGCGCGTGCGCGTGCCTCGGCTTTGGGTACAAATCCCAATTGATCAATCGCATTATTGATTTTTTGCCGTGTTTCAATATTTACTTTTTCAGGATAATTGATCACGCGTGAGATTGTAGAAATACTGAATCCAGATAACTTTGCAACATCGAATATGGTTGGAGCTTTTTTTCCATTCTTCATCTTTTTTTCCACAGTTAGTTTTAATGAAAGCACTTTCATATTAGCATAAGAGGAATATCCAGTCAAATATAAATTACATCCAAATTTGTATCGAGTATTGAATGATTGCATTATTTTGTGTGTGCACATTTTACAAAACAGACGCTCCGGTCCTAAAAACATGCCCTGTACACATTTGCGAATGAATGGGGTACAAACGGCACCCTGCAACGATGTTCGTTTTTCCTTACGCAATATTGGCTCGATGCCAATTCACTTCCGGGATCTGCGCACTTTTTTCTCAAAAAGTGCTGCGAGATACTCCCTCAATGCGAGCACTTATGTTGTCTGACATCGCGGATGACTCCAGCAAACACTAAATGTGCTTCGCGATCCTCTCGCCTTTCTATAATCATTCACTTCCTTTGTTATTATAAATTGCGAATTTCTGAATTTTCCTGAGGAATTTTTACTTTATTCAATAAAAATCATCTCATCTAGATAGATCTAACTTAAAAGCATATAATTAACAGCGATCATATAAGATTGTTCAATAAAACCGTAAATTCATCAACGAGATCCTATGCCACAATCAGGAGGCTTTTGTGATGAAAAAAATTCTTGTTTCCCCAATGCTGGCATTTATTTTCTGCATTTCGATGGGAGGCTGCAATCCATCAGCCTCTCCGGGCGAGAATACATCCACACCAAATCCAACGGGCACAATTTCTGGAGGAGGTGAACTTGAGGATAAAGACATGCAGGCTTTATATGATCGATTAATTGAGGACGTTGGGGCATTATATATCAGTGCCGAGAAAGATTATGCCGATCATAATTGCGAAGATCTATATCCAAAATCACATGAATTAACGGAAAAATGCAGTTATGGCCTTGAAATAACAGCAAATGACGAGGGGAAAGCGACCTTCACCTACTGCCTGGCGATGACAGAATATTGGGATTATGAACTTGGTAATGCGAAATCATTGTTGGAAGAAGCCCTGAGGCTGGGTTTAGAGGGCGAGAAAAAAGACGATGCTGAAAAAGTGCTAACAGAAATTGAGGAAACAGAAAGCCAAGCACCCTGCAAGATAGGCAAGATCGCTTTTGCAGATCAGTGGTTCGATGAACTACCGCTTGAAGAGATAGCATTGGCTGAGAACGCGAAAGAAATCTATGCGAACGTAGAGTTCGATTCTGATGAATGTGATGCTGACACTATAGAAGTTTTATGGAAGAGAAATAATGAGGTCATCTGCCATCATCCTTTTCCGCGTGAGGATTTTGTTAATAAGGAAGTAATAGGAAGCATGTACTATGAAGAAGGGGAGGAAATCCTGCCAACAGGGAATTACACTGTCCAGATCTATAACGGCGGCGCGCTTCTGGGAGAAGCAGATTATTTTTATGAGAATAAATAAGTCTTTACCGAACCATTAAAATAATACTTTATTCTATCTGAAGAAAATCGTTCAAACATCTGAAGGGTTGCTGTTTCATTCGAGTCGCCTTTCCAATTTTCTTGTGCAAAAGTAGTGGACTTTACAAAGTCTTTGGAATAAAAGGATACAATGGGTGCTGCAGAAACCAAAACAGGCTTTGTAAACACCTATGATTAAATGGGATGCAAGGGTCACCGTGCGGCGATAGCCGCCTGCATGGGCTGGTTAGGCGGGTAAGTCTCTCTCATCAAGTAGAACGCTCAAGTTGCGCGGCAAGATATCGAGCGACTCAAGCAAGTCCCAACACTCCAGCTTCTCTACGAGGGCTGCAGGCAGTTTAGTCAGCGGCAGCCCTTTTAACAGGAGCCCTGTTTCCTCTTTCGAAAATTCTGCGCCTTCCTCATACCAATCCAGCAGGCTGCGGTTCTCCGGACAGACACTCTGACAATGCATACACCCCATCAGGCAGTTGTGCCATGACCTCTCGATCCAGTCTGGAAAAGCAACCTGCCCAGGCTTTTCGTTCTGGAACGTGATACAACGCTCTGCTCGCAGCAGAAACCGCTCCGGCTCGATGGCTCCCGTTGGACAACCGCGCAGGCAGTTCAGACACTGCGCACAACGCTCCATTACACTTGGCTCCCTCCAATCATCTTGTTCGCATGGCAGATCTGAGTAGAACGCTGCCAAGCGATGAAAGCTGCCCATTCCCTCAACATATGTGATGTTATTCTTCCCATATGCCGCCAACCCGCTGCACACTGCCAGCAATTTCTTAGGCACTATCGCCGGCGCTACCCGATAGTTTTCCACACTCAATAGATCCAAGAGAAGCTTCTCCGCCTGCCGATCCTTTTCCTGCCAATGCAGATAAGTTGGAGGTACAACCACGGGTATCCGTGTTCCCCTCCAGTTAAAATAAAAGCGCACTTGAGGATCTTTGAACGCAACGATGATCAAAGATTGTGCTTCGGGCATATCTTCAGGCGGTCTAAAAACAAACCCGGCGAGGCGCTCCTGGTAAAACTCTTCGTCAAAGAGACCTTGCTTACGGAACCGTTCAATTGCCTGACGCATATCGTAAAGTCGTCGAATTGAGACGACGCGCGCCCGGAAGCCTTGCGTTTCCAATTGGCGAACCAGTGTCCCTTGCATCAGAAAACCCTCCTCTGCCGGGGCTTTTCTTCTATGATCTTGTTATGGCATATTTGTTTGAACAAGCAACTTATTTACCTAGTTATCATCAAACTCGCCACAATCAATATCACAACCATGATAGGAAATACGGTAAGAAATCAAAAAGAGATCTTCTCTATCGTATACATTATCCATGCTGCATTCCACTATATTGTCCCTGATTTCGCATAATGCAGTTAGTGTAGCATTCTTTCTGTAATTTCACTGGAGCATAATTATTTATTATCCGGTTGTTTTATTATTGCGAACTTTCCCAAGATGAACGCGTTCGATATCACTGTCACTCCAAGCAGCCAAGCCGCCGCGCGTGTTATTTCAGGTACAGTATCCAGCAGCGCAGACCAATCTCCACTTTTCACTAAAAACTCGATGGAAAAGATCTGCAGGCACAGTGAGGCGGCGCAGGCGCTCAGGCTGGCTGCGGTGAAGAGCACCAAATTCCGCTTGCCAGCCTTATCACGCCGCCGGAAATTGACGGCAGCCAACGCCCAGGCCAGCAGCCCAAGCGCGAGACTGCCCAGATTCAGCCAAGCTTTCAAAAACACAGTTTTTTCTTAATTTAATAGACTTGGTTGATGAGGAAATAATCAAACTGCGCAGGCGCACTGCCTTTTTTGGACTGGCCGGCTGCCAACCCGATAAATTTAGCCTGCATATCGCTGGTGTGCTGGCCGACTTCAATCCAGTCCAGGCCGTCTTCACTGTAGAACGAGGTATAGAGCTCGCCGGTTTTTCGCAAGCGCAAATAAATAGTATCTGTGCCAGGCGCGGGGGTAGCAAAGTTATCACCCGCCATCTGGCCGCTTTTGAAATAATCCATATAAAATCCATCACCGACAACATGTTCGGCGAATGCGCGCCCGAAAAGGATGTAGTTGTTGGCATTGTAGAAAACGATCAATCCGGCAATCTGGTAATTTTCCAGCGGCTCAAAAATCATTTTAGTTTCCAGATCGAAATCCCCTTCAGGGAGTGAGCGCTTCAATAAATTCCTTAAAAAAACTGCACGGGAACCAGTCGTGATTTCTAGCCAGCCAGGATTGCTTTCAAGGCTCCACATTTTATTGTTCTCATTTTCCCATACCCATTCCGAATCTAAAGCACCCTTAAAATCATCCCTAAAGATCAGCGGATCGATGGTTGGGGTGGGAATGATGGTAGCTGTAGGCACGCTGGTGTCGGTTGGGAAAATTTGCGGACTGGGCTCAAGGGTTGGTTCGGCAGGGGCGCCGCATGCAGATAAAACGAATGTGAAAAGCGTCATAACCAGAATCCAAGTTTTCATGATCATCCTCCTGAAGAACGTCTTGTGACATTCATTATTTTACAACAAATCGATTCTTGCTCTGCCGTTAGTTCCTTTCAATTTTTAATACTTTATTTATTGTAAAATATTTGGTATTCTCATCTGTAGGAATATTTATCATCCAGCATGGATTGCGTAAAGGGCATTTGCGTTGCAGATTTGTCTGATCTTTATGATAGATAGTGGAGCAAAAAATGAGAATCAGCTATTCATTCCAGAAATCAATAACGTTTTTATGCGGCATCTGCTTGATCTTCACTTCATCAGCAGCATGCATGCTGCTGCCGGATAAACAAATTCGTGCGGAATTGGACAAAGCGGCAATTCTGTTTGCCGGTCCTGGCAATCTCTATATTGATTCAATTGCCGAATTGCCAGCAGGCACCACTGTGCAACTATTGAAGCGGTATGGCGATTTCGTTCAAGTGGATCTCTCTCTTGATGGCCATAAAACAACCGGTTTCCTGCCAAGCGATTTGTTCGCAGAGTTGGCAAACAATCTAGAACCATTGAATGAAGACGAGCTTCCCTGGCAGGAAATGTTCTCGCCTGCTTGCGCACCAGGCGATTACAACACGGCAACTGACACACTGATACTCGCCGCGCAACCCGGCAATAACTTTCTGAGTTACGAGAGCGCAGCCTGGTCATTGGATAAACCCGTGCGGATCAAATTCGACCGCCTTGATTTCAGCGGCGATTCAGCGAGTGGAATCAAGTTGCTGGGTGCACTCGAAGGTAGTGTGGATCCGTCATTGTGGTGGCAAGGAGTTACAGCCATGGGCTTTGAAATCCAGCAGGGCAGATTAGTTCTCAAGGTCTCGGATGGATTATCCGAAAATGGCGTATATATTCAAGGAATTGACCTGGATCCCTCACAGGCAACGGAACTTGTTTTCGATCAACCAGAAGGCAAAAGTTTTTCCATCTATGATGACAAAGGAAAAGAGATCGAGCATATCGACCTTGCTGCTTTAGGCGGAGTAGACCTTTCCAAGGGATTGTTCCCGCAAAAAAAGTTCTACTTTGGCTTCAATATCATTGGACAATCATCTCTATCTTTGACGGGCTTATCCATTGCCACCCAGCCGGATGGCAAATGGGCCGATCTTTCTGATTCCGAAAGCGGTTTGAGTGAATTGGCGCAAGAGCATGGACTGCTGGTCGGCAATACTTTTGATCTGCAGCGCATGATTGACCGCCGCTATTGCCAGATCATGCAGCGTGATTTCAATCTAATCACAATCCCCGAATTTGCCACAGATGGCGTGCCCTTTTGGATCGGACCCGGCCAATATAATTATTATCTGATCGACCCGATTGTTGATTTTGCTGAAAAACGTGGCTGGAAAACGCTGGGCTCTCATCTGGTTTGGGGTGATCCCTCGGGAATTCCTGATTGGCTGCAAAATACGGATTATACCCGTGAGGAATACATCGATCTGCTTAAACAACATATCCAAATTGTCGTTGGTCATTACAAAGAAAAGGTTCACTTCTGGAGCATCGCCAATGAAATGGCAACCCGCAAGTACTGGAAGGATAATCAGCGAGATACCGATTCTTTCCATGATTTCTGGTATGAGAAAATTGGCCCGGATTATGTCGAGATGTCGTTCCGGTGGGCAAAAGAAGTTGATCCTTCCGCAATGCTTTTTTTCAACGACGCCATGAACGCCCCGCCTTTCGATAAGGATTCCACAGCGATCAATGCCATGATGCTGGAATTAGTTAAAAACTTCAAAGCAGATGATGTTCCGATTGATGCTGTGGGAATGCAAATGCATCTGTTTGGTCCCGCAAGCAGCCAACAAATCCCTTCCGAGGTCGAATTTTCCGATGCCATCCATAAGTATTCCAATCTGGGCGTAAGAATCTACATCACAGAAATGGATGTTGACCTGGGCAGCCGCTCGGGAAGCCAATCAGAACTTTATTCTCTTCAAGCGCAAGTGTTCCGGTCAGTCATGGATGCTTGCATCAGTTCTGGGGTCTGTGATGTATTCAACGTCTGGGGAATTTCTGATGGTGATTCATACCTTATAAATCCTTTCTTTGGCAACGAACCCAACGCCGATCCACTTCTTTTTGATCGTAATTTCAATCCCAAACCTGCCTACTTCGCTTTACGGAATGCCCTGGCAGGCGTACCCGTTTCACAAACCGAAGCTGCGCCAACGCAAAACCCGTCGGGAGCGATCGTTTCCAACGCTCCCACAGCAAACCTGGATGTGTTAAACAGCATGATCGATGATTTTGATCAACCTGATCTGGATGGTTCTTATGATACAGCGAAGTGGAAATTATCCGGCATCTCTGCCCAGAAATTGGCTGTCCAATCGGATGGCTTTCTGACCATCACTGATTCCGATGCGCAATCAATGGGTGACGTAACCTTAAAATCTAAAGAGCTTACCGCGATTGGTTTGGTTGACCCGGTTTTTATTGAAGCAGCCCTGGCGTTGGATGGGGAAAGTGCTGCGGGTTCGATGGGTTTTGCATTATCCACCTCAATCTCAGGATCGAGTACGTGGTTCACCGGTTGCGCAGTCGAACGTTTTAGCAGCCAGCATCAAATATCCTGCAACGATTTTCTTTTTCCCTACAAAGAGGGTCATACGTTCGAATTGCCTAAGCAGCAGATAACGCCCGGTTCGTGGCATGTTTTTCGGGTTGAGATCGATCCTGCCAGCATGACCATTACCTATTTCATTGATGGTTCCAAAATCGCAAGCCATATTCCAGCGGATGCTACCTCGTTGCAGAAGGCGAAATTCAACCTCTCGATCAATACCTGGAAATCTTCTTATAACATACCTCTAATTGGTAGGATTGCGTATTTGAGCTTCGGAAAGATCGAATGATCTATTTTTAATTTAATAGCATTCCCTTGACCGCGCGAACCTTTGTGAAAATCCTGCCGGTTGCTTTATCAAAAGAAGATCCAATAAAAATTAGCGATCGGCTAGCGTGAGAGTAGCTAGGTTTTCTTTAGTTGTCCATTTCTTATGATCATCAAAAAAACACTTGGTCAGCGTATAATAAACAGATTCTGGTGATTAAAGCAAAAATCAACACATTGAAAGAATTGAGGATTCAACAGCATGAAAAAAATTGCCGCTCTCATGATGCTTCTCCTATTTGCGCTGGCAGGCTGCAGTCAGTCTCCTGCATCAAGTTCCGCCCAACTGACTAAGGCTACTGAAACCGCGCAGCCTGACAGCCCGGCATGCGCGGATGTTTCCGGTATCTGGTTGGGGACGCATACTATCGGGGATACCGTTTTCGATACGGGTTATATTCTAGAACAGGAGGGCTGCCAGGTTACAGGCCAAGAAGCGCTTTACCGGGAGTACGATTTCAGCACCGATCTGATCTGTGATTTCCAGGATGACCATTTAACCTGCGATTATCAAAGCACGCTGGATGATTGTAATTACAAGCTAGATCTGCAAGTCTCCTCGGACAGCATGCAAGGTTTCCTCAATTCTTGTATGCTGGATAACGCTCCTGTGGCTTTAGCGCACGCCGACCAGGCTGAACTGGCAGCTTGGGATGAGAAAATGGAAAACATATCCTATGCTCCCACCCAGTCTGTCTGCGCCGTGGCAGCTGCTCTGCCAACGGATGGGGATGCGGTTTTTTGCGATCAGTTCGATGACAATTCTAATGCATGGCAGGTGGGTTCGGCAGCAAGTGACATGGCTGTGCTGAACGTACAGATCGAAGGCGGCAAGCTGAAGGTCAATGCCACCGGCAAAGCCACCAGCGGATATCAAACAGGCGTTCTGCAGTGGCTGTCACCCTTCACCAGCGCTGCGGGAGACTATATGCTGCAGGCCAGCGGGAAAATCGACTCGAATTTCAAGGGCAGCGGTTGGGGCATCGCTTTCAATGGCGATTACCTCGGAATCATGAACGCTCCCAGTTTTTATGTTCTGGTCATCACCAATAGCGGCGATTTCACTTTGCAGAAATTGGCCGACAATAAAATGACGCCCGTTATTGCTCCCAGAGCGCATAATATGATCAAAATTGGCGAACAAAATACCATTTCGATCTTAAAACGAGGAGAGAGCTACGAATTCTACAGCAATGGAGAACTGATCGCCGCCCAGGAACTGCCTCCATTGGAAGGCAACGATATGATGGTCGCGTTTTTCGTCAACGAGGGAGTGGTGGCGGATTATGAAATGGATGATTTTCTGCTGAACGTCACGCCCGGCGAATAAAACAATCTCTTATAAGACTCGATCTACAACCAAGCTTCTCTCCGGGTGCCCGCCGCATTGAAAAACATGAGAGAAGCTTATTGTATTCCAATAGGTTTATTCGCGATCGCCATCAATTCATACTCATCCAGCTCCACCGGACGGATGCCCCAATTGCCGGCCGTCCCGCCGCCGATGTGCTCCACCGCGAAGCCAGCCATCTCCAGCATCAAGCGCAGTTCTGGGATGACAAAGCCGCGCTCGCGCAGGCTCAGCGTCACTTGCTCGCCTTCTCTGCCGGTGGTCATCACATTGGTCTCGCTTAACGTAGCCGGGTCGAAAATGCCAGCCTGCACGTCGGCATCCTGGTAGCGGCGGATGGTGCGCATGGCATTCAGTACCGTGAGCAGCAGCCGCCCACCCGGCGCCAGCGCGCCATGCAGATTGCGCAGGATGGCCAGATCATGCGACTGCGCGTCCTTACCGCTGCCCACCAGTCCCAGTGAGCCCTCGCACACGCAATAGGCACGCTCGAAAGGCGTATCCGTTGTAAAACGGGTTGCATCCGCCTGAATCAATTCAAGCGTGCCAAGCCGCTCTTTGTGCACCGCCGCGCGCGCCTGTTCCAACATGCCGCTGGAAAAATCCACTCCGGTGACGTGGTAACCGCGCCGCGCCAACTCCAGGGCGTGCCGCCCGGTGCCGCAGCCCATGTCCAGAATGCGCTGCCCGCTGGTTAAGCACAGGTGTTCGATCAGAAAATCCACCTCCACCTGCGTAGCCTGTACGAAAGGTTCCTGCATATAACGCGGCGCGTGGTGATTGAAAAAGGTCTGAAAGTTGTTTTCGGCGGTCATGTCCACTCTCCATAGATGGTGCTTTGTTTGAATATGCTTAAGTATATCCTCGCAGCAGGCGCACGATCTTTATGAAGAAAATTGGATTTTTTGTGTTTTACATGCCTTGTTACTGGTTTTGACCTATTTCCAGCGCAACCGTCAGTTCGACGGTCTGCTCTTTTTCTATGAGAATGTCTTCTTGGATGAAGGTGCGAAAGCCGGGTTTAGAGACCTGCACGCTGCAGCTGCGCCCGGCTGCGATAGCCGCGCGGAAGCGCCCAAGCGCGTCTGAGTAGATCACCTTCCCGCGCAGGTTCGGCTCTTCAGAGAGGATGTGCAGCCTGGCATGCTGCAACGGCTCTCCCTGCTCGTCCAGCACCGTTCCGGCCAGCCAGCCCTGTTCGAAACCGCTGATTTGTACAATACCATTCAGCGCTCGGTCGCAGGCGTACAGGTCACCCGCCAGGTCGAAGGTCAGGTCAGTGCCATCAAAGAAACCCGAGGCGAAACTCTCCACCCTGCCCGCCGTGGAGATGCGCAGAATGCGGTCTGACAGCACGGCATACATATAGCCGTCCGTCCCGAATGCCAGCGAACGCAAACCCAAGCCTTTATAGAGCGAGGTGATCTCCCCCTCTGGGCTGATCCGCAGGATGCGGTCGCCCAGCACCGGCACCGCCCAGAATGCATCCCACAGCAGCTCGGGCGAGGCCGTGATCACGTACAGGTTGCCGGCGTCGTCCTGCTCGATGGCAGTCGGGAAATCCAGGTCACGATGCAGGGCGGTTTTTTGACGCGTACCTGCGGCGATGCGGGAGATCTGTCCCACGCTGGGTTCCGCCATCAGCAGATCGCCATCCGGCAGCATGATCAGCCCGGCCGGTTTGACGGCATTGGAGTATTGGCTCACAGCCTCCCCAACCGGCATTTCCAGGATCTGGTCTGGAAAACCCGGAGCGGCTTCGCTGACGTAGAGCGTGCCGTCCTGCTTGAAAGTGATGTTGGCGTTGGGCGGTCCATAGGAGATGAAATCCGTCAGCCAGCTGGCGTTGCCATTGGAATCAATCAGCGACATATTTCCGCCCTCGTCATTGCCTACTACCAGCTCACCGCAGGGCGAGAACTCGATGGCTGTGGGCGTGACGATACCGTTGCCACGCACGATCTCGCGCGCTCCAGCGCTGGGCGAAACCGCCATGAGAGAACCGATGCGCAGCTGGCTGCCCACGATCTCACCGGTCTGGGGCAGCCACTCGATGCCTGAAAGCCCATTACTGGGTACATCCGCCCACAGCGCGCTCTTGCCATCCGCGCCGACCTGGTAGACCCTGCCGGAATTGCAGCGCCCGCAGGTGGATATGTACATATTGCCGTCTGGATCGAATGCCAACCCGCCGGCTGAGACATATTCCATCCAGCCACCCGTAAATTGAATTCTTCCACCTGCCGAAAAGCTATAGTCTTCCAAGTGAATTTCGTAAAGGCTGCCGTTTGGGCTTACGCCACTCAGGTTTCCCTCTGGATTGGTTTTCAAAGCCTGCAGGTTTGGGATGCTTTCCAGAACCAGGCGGATTTCCCCATCCAGAGAGATTTCATATAAAATTGAATTGCCCCGGCAGGGGTTCAAAGCCAAGTAGAAGTTGCCGTTATCAGCCAGCGCAAATCCGCTGTCGCAGGCAGTCGAGATCTGCTTGGATTCAACCACTTTCCGTACACCGCCGTCGCGTCCAATTCTGATGATGCTGCCCGTCACGAAATCATACAGGTAGATATTGCCTTCTTCATCCACATCCCCATAATAGCCTGAGACCTGTTCGGCAAATAATGACAGGCTGCCATCCTCAAATATTTGGAACAACTGGTTGCTGCCGTTAGACTGCACCAGCAATTCACCCTGGTGCGTGAGCAGCACCTCGTGCGGCATATTGAGCGCGGAGGGCGCCACGAACCAAGCCGCGGTATATTTTTCATCCTGCAATTGGATGGGTGCTTCGGCGTGGGTTGAAGCAGTCACCACGGATCCTTCTTCCAAGCTGCAGATCGTGGATATGCCGGTGCTGCTGATGGGCTTTAAGCCCGCGGTCGCTGTTGCGCTCGGCATAAATGAAGGACTTTCTTGCGGCGGGTTTGTTTGCGTGGATTGGGCTGCCCCCTGTTCCTGCGGCTGTCCCGCTTGACAAGCATCATTCAGGAACAACAAACAGATCAAGGAAAATACACACAATCGTTTCATTTTTCCACTCCTGACGCGAGTCCAATAATCCATACAATATGCAAATGTAAAAATGGGGATGATGAAATGTGGTTTGCTAGGATCCTATCAGTGAAGCAATGCCTGCCCGTTTTCCATTATAGCAATTTTTAGGTCGTAATGTTCATATCGTAAGAAAAACTTCATTTGTAGCGAAAAGTCCTCACAAATCTTTTACATGAAGGAATTCTTCTAGCTTTTGCAAACCTTCCCCTAGATTCTCGCGTCCGAAACCAACGCGCACGTGCGCGTCGTCATAGTCATAAACTGTCGCGGGCAGCAGCATGATTTCCGCTTCTTGCGTTAGCCTCTGGCACAAGGCTTGCGCCCCCATCTGCCCCTGCCAGCACGGAAAACACACCGTTCCAGCCTGCGGTTGCACCCAGCTGAACAGCCGGCTGTGGCGCTCGAAGAACGTGTGCAAAAGGGATATGTTCTTGGCAATGCGCGTTTGGTGGCGCGCGATGATGCGTGCACCGCTACGCAGCCCGATCAGCGCCAGCACTTCACTGGGCGCGCTGCTGCAGATGGTGGTGTAGTCCTTCCAAGACGCCAGGCGCTGCCTGAGCGCAGGCTCGCGGCAGACCAGCCAGCCGATGCGCAATCCTGCCAGACCGTACACCTTAGACATGCCCGATAGCGTCAGCGCCTTTTCATAGATCTCGCAGGCAGACGGCAGGCGCAGGCTGGGCTGGTGCTCCAATCCGCGGTACATTTCATCGGAAAAGAGATATAGATCATGCGCGTGCGCGAATTCAAGGACGCGTTCATAATCCGCGCGGCTGGGCAGGCTGCCAGTGGGGTTGTGCGGGAAGTTGACCACTAGCAGGCGCGTGTTGGCCTGCAGGTTTTCTTCCAGAAAGTGCGGATCAAAACGCCAGCCCTGCTCTTCATTGGGCAGCCAGCGCGTCACCTGGCAGCCCAGGCTTTCCGCCACTTGATAGAGCGATTGGTAGCCGGGAAAAGTACAGATGATATGATCATCCGCCTGCAGCAGGCTCTGCATGGCAATCAGAATGCCTTCCTCCGGTACGACCACCAGCACATCATCGCTCTGAATGCCAGTGTACAATTTGGCGATTTCCCTTCTCAGCAGCGGATGCCCGGCAGATTCGGTGTAGCCCAGGTAGAGCTCCTGCCATAATTCCTGGCATTCCTCATCCGCCATGCCTAGCAATGACTGCATGCTCAAGCCATCACAATCCGAGCTGGAGAGCAGGTAGCTCGTGCTGAACTCGTAACGTGCGAAATAGCGTTCCAGTTTGAAGGGTGTGGTGTGCATGTCTGCATCCTTTCCAAAGTGACATTCAGCATTATAAACAATTCCTACTATGGGTATAATTTTTTAAGACATGTCATCTAGAAGAAATCTGCATATTTCTTTTCTGATCCTGCTGATCGTCATCCTGTGCCTGTTGGCAGCTTATCTATTCTGTCAGAAATTCCTATTTTAAGAATATTGATCATTTAGTATATAAAAATAATGTGATCATGAATATATAATGGCTATGCGCAATTTGGGGTTAAACAAAGGGGTATCGGCTACAATGAAAACATGTCGATCGCCATTTGGTGGCTGCGGCGTGATCTGCGTTTGCATGATAATCAGGCGCTGCATTTGGCACTCGAGCAGGCTGAGGTCGTCATCCCGCTCTTCATCCTGGATGTACACCTTCTTCGGCAGGCTGCTCCCCAACGCCAGGCTTTCCTCCTCAACTGCCTGCACAGCCTTTCCGTGGATCTCAATTCACGCGGCAGCCGCTTGCTTCTGCTCACCGGCCACCCGCTAGAGCAGCTATCCCGCCTGCGCGCACGCATCCCTTTCGATTTGATCGCTTCCGAAGCAGATGTCAGCCCCTACGCCCGCCGCCGCGATGCTGCCATCGCGCGCCAATTGCCCCTGCGTCTGGTTGAAGGCCTCACCATCCAGCCTGTCGGCGCGGTTGTCAAAGCGGATGGCTCGCCTTACACGATCTTTACCCCCTTCAGTCGTGCCTGGCGCAATCTGCCGGCGCCTGGCCAACCCCTGCCTGCGCCTTCCAATCTACCGGCTTTGGACCATTTTCCTTTGCAGGAATTATCTATTCCAATGCCCGAGCAGCCGCCGCACCCTGATTTTCCCGCCGGCGAATCTGCTGCCCTGCAACGCCTGCAGGATTTTTTAAATCATGGTATTGATAAATATTATTTTCAGCGCAATCTGCCGGCCGTGGAAGGCACTTCGCGCCTGTCACCCTACTTCCGCTTTGGCTGCCTATCCTCTCGACATGCCTATGCGCAATGTGCCGCAATTTTACTGTCTGCAAAAGAATCTTCCGCACCCGGTGCAGCTGCCTGGCTGAATGAACTGCTCTGGCGTGAGTTTTATCTCAACATCTTGTCCTATTTCCCGCGAGTGCTTACCGGCGCCTTCCGCGCCCCCTTCAGCCGCATCCCCTGGCGCGACGCTCCAGCCGATCTTTCCGCCTGGCAGGCCGGTCAGACCGGCTACCCGCTGATAGATGCCGCCATGCGCCAACTGGCGCACACCGGCTGGATGCACAACCGCACCCGCATGCTAACCGCTTCTTTTCTCACAAAACACTTGCTGGTCAATTGGCAGGCGGGCGAAGAGTGGTTCATGCGCAGCCTGCTGGATGGCGAGCCGGCTGCCAATAATGGGGGCTGGCAATGGTGCGCCGGCAGCGGCACGGATACCGTGCCTTATTTCCGTATCTTCAATCCCATTCTACAGAGCCGTAAGTTTGACCCGCGCGGCGAGTACATCCGTGCCTGGCTGCCGGAACTGCGCGCGCTTCCGTTGCAATATCTCCATGAACCTTGGCTGGCGTCGCCGGACGTGCAGTCCAGCTGCGGCGTGCACATCGGACGCACCTATCCCGCCCCCATCGTGGAGCATGCCTTCGCCCGCCAGCGCGCTCTGGCAGCTTACAAGATTGCAGCCCGCGCGTGAGAATAATCGCGGGCTGTTGAATCTTTTTATGATCAAGAAATTACAAACTCACTCCAGGATCATGCGGCAGTCCAGCGCTAGCCCGCCCTGTCCTTGCGGCAGCGCCAACCAGGGATTGATCTCGATCTCCTGGATCTGCTCGAAATCCGCCGC
>Ga0209164_1001274_pt1 | contig 34389 bp, 32 predicted proteins | sample MTBNYHSulfiMetaG_FD_187458 | JGI IMG/M metagenome (GOLD analysis project Ga0209164, IMG submission 187458) | Enrichment culture microbial communities from rom New York Harbor, USA that are MTBE-degrading - MTBE-NYH (New York Harbor Sulfidogenic)... | ecosystem: Environmental > Aquatic > Marine >... | reverse complement strand
TTCTGCTTCAGGTTGCTCTCTTCATCGGTACTGACGGCGGCCTGAGGACAAGCACAATAGATTTGATCCATCTCGAAAATTTCGCGGGCATGAACCGCTAAGGCCGTATGCGTGCAAAATTCAGGTAGTAACTGCCTCCCCATCCCCCCAATCCTACTCATCCCGAAATTCTCCCCATAGACACATAGTCCCCAGAAATATGTAAGCGAAATCCCCTAAAGTGGCACTCTATTACACACACTGGCCCCTTCAATTAACTAACTATATATAATTATGCATAAATTTTTTTGCTTTAACCTGGCACAGAACTTGCTGATATGCCGACCAGGTAAATACGAGATGCGAAGGCCGAACGCATGAGGTTTGGGCGGTCGGGCCTGAAATGGATTGAATGGAAAAGGGACTTGATCTAAAACCAAGTGGAATTTCGTTCCGGAGGGACCCCAGCGGTCCGCAGTCCTGGAAAACCTGAACCGCAAAGAGAGCAGAAATGGAGTTTCCCTTTAAAGGCCGCACCGTTTTCATGACGATCCTCCCGGTTCTCTTCGAAGGTCTCGCCATCTTCACAACCATCCCCTTGCTGATCGCCGCGGCCATCTTCCTCAAGTGGCGTAAGCCGGGCCGCGTACCGGCCAAAGACACCTGCGTGGGTATGGGCCAAAAGCCTTTTGCACGATACCGTTTCCACTGTGCATCCCAACCCCCCGAACACCAATTTCACATCAAAGGCATCCAGGCCCTGCCACAACTCTGGAATGTCATCAAAGGCGATATGAGTCTGGTCGGCCCCTGTCCCGTAGGGCTGGCCAAGGCTGACGATATAGCTCGGGTTCTACCGTTGTTCGACGAACGCTTCACCGTGCGGCCCGGCATGACCGGCTGGGCCCGAATCAATGGGGGATTGCGACGTTTCGCGTCCGCAGACCATCCAGCAGATGTCCGGGTACGACCTGTTCTATCTGAAACACCTGACGCTGCTGCCGGACATCGTCATTGCGGCACGGGCCGTCCAGTTCCAGACATTGGGAAGCCAAAACGGCGACAACGTTTCCTGATATCGTCCCCGGTCGCAAGGTAACACCAACCGGCCCGCCCCGAACCTGATCCGGTGGCGGTCCTGTGTGCTCCGCCGGTTATTTGGCGGCCATCTGCCATCCATCTGATCGATTCCATGTAATCGACCAGGCGGAGCCATATCCGAGGCCCGACCCAACACAACCCCGATGCATTCCAACACCATGCAGCACCAGGAACTGACCCATAAAATCATCGGCGCCGCTTACAAGGTATACAACCAGCTCGGTTTCGGTTTTCTGGAAAAGGTGTACCAAAACGCCATGCAGATCGAATTGAGAAAGAAAAGCCTGAAGGTCGAAGCCGAAAAACCGCTCACCGTTTACTATGACAATCAGATCGTCGGCGACTATTATATCGATCTCTTTATCGAGGACGAAATCGTCACAGAGCTCAAATCCGTGCAAAACCTGATACCCCAGCACGAGGTGCAACTGGTCAATTACCTCCACGGCATCCGGAAAGACATCGGCCTGCTCATCAACTTCGGCCCGACTGGAGTAGACGTCAAAAGAAAGATTCGTAAACCATTAAAAACCGGAATAGAATCCATTCCTTTTTTAATTTGACAGGATCGACAGGATTAACGGGACGGGCAGGATCAACCGGGCCCCCCAACACCCATCCAGTAAATCCTGTCCAATTTTATCATCAAATAGAATCCATTCCACCCAAAGGCACCCAATGAAAGGCATCATCCTAGCCGGCGGATCCGGCACACGGCTCTATCCCATCACCCAGGTCGTCAGCAAACAGCTCCTGCCGGTCTACGACAAGCCCATGATCTATTACCCGCTCTCCATCCTGATGCTCTCAGGGCTGCGGGAAATCCTGATCATCTCGACGCCCCATGACCTGCCCAATTTCAAGCATCTGCTCCAAGACGGCTCCCAGTGGGGTTTATCCTTCTCATACGCCGAACAGCCCAAACCCGAAGGCCTCGCCCAAGCCTTTATCATCGGCCGCAACTTCATCGGGAACGACAGCACCTGTCTGATCCTCGGCGACAACATCTTCTACGGCCACGGGCTGCCCAACTACATCAAGCCGGCCGCACAAAGACCGAGTGGCGCCACCGTATTCGGCTACTGGGTCAAAGACCCCCAGCGCTACGGCGTCGTGGACTTTGACAAAAACGGCCAGGCCACCAGCATCGAGGAAAAACCCCAATCCCCCAAAAGCAACTGGGCCGTCACAGGCCTCTATTTCTATGACAACCGTGTAGTCGACATCGCCGCCAACCTCAAGCCATCGGCCCGCGGCGAACTCGAAATCACCGACGTAAACAAAGCATACCTGGAAACTGGGGACCTCTACGTCGAAAAACTGGGTCGAGGCATCGCCTGGCTCGACACCGGTACCCACGAAAGCCTGATGCAGGCCTCAGCCTTCATTGAAACCATAGAAGAGCGCCAAGGCCTCAAGGTCGCATGCATCGAAGAAATCGCATACCGCATGGGCTACATCCAAGCCGACCAACTGGAAAAATTGGCAATGCCACTCGGAAAAAACGGATACGGAAAATACCTCCTGGATATCCTCAAATACGAAAACTGAAAACAAGCCAACAAACCCAACAAACTCGTTTGTTAAAGATGGATAGGAGCCGAATAATGGAAAACACATCAAAGAAGGTTCGCCAGTTCATCGTAGAAAATTTTTTGTTTGGAAACGATGAAAATCTCAACAACGATACCTCCTTCCTCGAAGAGGGAATCATCGATTCCACCGGTGTCCTCGAACTCGTAACCTTCCTGGAAGAAGCATTCGACATCCAGGTAGACGATGAAGAATTGATTCCCGAAAATCTCGACTCTATAACCAACGTAACCAACTTCATCCAAGCCAAACTCAAACAAACAAAAGCAGCCTAATTATCAACAACCAAACCCAACAAACTCAATAAACTCAACAAACCTCGTAGGAGGTAACCCATATGAAACCAAAAAACATACCATGGGCCAAAGCCCTCTTGATAGCAATATTGGTGACCGGATGTAACGGGGGAAATATGAACGAGAAGAAGATAAACTTCAAATCACTCTCTGAAGTGCCGGCTTCAAAATGGGAACAATTGTCTCAGAAAAATATCTACTTCGGACATCAATCAGTCGGATACAACATATTGGATGGCATCAGAGATGTCATGAAAGAGAATCCGCATATCAAGCTCAATATCGTTGAATCGACCGATTTTGATAGTCAGGGTAAGGGAGCCTTTTTCCATTCCGCTGTAGGGGAAAATATGAATCCATCATCCAAGATGAAGGATTTCGAAAGAATCATGACCGGAAGCAATGCAGAAAAAATCGATCTGGCCTTTTTGAAATTCTGCTATGTCGATATCCTTTCGGATTCAAATCCTGAAAAAATTTTCAACGAGTACAAAGAGACCATAAAACGCATAGAAAACAAAAACAGCAAATCGAGACTGATTCACCTGACCGCCCCGCTGACGACAATCCAGAGTGGAATCAAGGCCTGGGTTAAAAATATATTAGGCAAGCCCCTTCATGGAATGTCGGAAAACATAAAGCGCACGGAATACAACAACATGGTTGTTAACGAGTATGATGAAAAAGGGTCTGTTTTCGACCTCGCTCGAATCGAATCTACAAAGCCGGACGGCACCAGAACATCATTTGACGTAAACGGGAAGACATACTACGCTCTAACACCCGAATACACATATGATGGTGGCCACCTGAACGAACTTTCAAGAAAAATTGTAGCAGAACAACTATTGCTATTCCTTGCCAACCAAATAAACCTCATCGAATAACAAACAAAGCAACCCAACAAACCAAACAACCCCCAAACCTGGACCACCCCTTAGGTGTTGTCATGTATGAAGAAAAGTCGACACAAATGGCGCGGTCTGTTTTCTTAGCCGACGTTTTTGTGACTTCAATAGTTTTTGTAATCTCTGTCTGGATAAGCAATCAGGTTGATATAGAGGTGCGAGCCGATTTTGCTTCACATGCCGCGTTGTTGCCACTGGTACTTCTATTTATTGTTGGCTTTTTGACCTACCTGGATGGTTATGAAAACCTCTGCCACATCAACCTGCTTGGGGTCGGATGGGTTACATTTCGCGTCGTAGCTTTGAGCATCGGTGCGTTGCTCACCATTCTCTTTCTTTTCAGAATCGAGTACATCAGTCGAGTCGCCATTTTCAGTTTTGCCATACTCGAGTTTTTTTGCATCCTTATTATCCGTGCTGTTTGCCAGCGCTATCATGCCGTTTCGGTCAGAAATGGGAAAAGCTGCTCCCGTGTCCTGATCATTGGCACGGGCTGCAGGGCAAAGGAATTGTCTGAAAATGTGAGAAGCCAATCCGAGTGGGGTATTGAAATCATAGGCCACTTGGATCCGGATGCGAAGAGGATTGGGGGCAACGTACTGGGCGCACCGGTGATCGGGACGATTTCCGACATAGAATCCATACTCAAGTCAAATGTTGTCGACGAAGTGATCATCGCTATCCCAAGGTCATTGCTTGCGGATGCTGAACCTATCGCGCAAGCGTGCGAACAAGAGGGAATAAAGCTAAGGTTTATGGCCGACCTATTCAATCTTGAGGTAGCAAGAACCAATCTTATTAAACTTGGAAAAACTCCGATTCTGACAATGGAACCGGTTGCACAAGACGAAATCAAACTCATGATAAAGCGGTTCTTTGATTTAACCTTAACCATTCTCGCGATGCCGATTGTGATCCCCTTGATGGCGCTGATTGCAATTGCTATTAAGCTCGACTCACCCGGGCCCGTGTTTTTTGTGCAACAGCGTGTAGGTCTTAAAAAGAGACTGCTGCCTTTATTCAAATTCAGGTCCATGTACCTGGATGCCGAGGCAAGATTAAAAGAGATAGAACACTTAAACGAGGCCGAGGGCCCAATATTCAAAATGAAAAACGATCCGCGTGTAACAAGGATCGGAAAATTTCTCAGAAAATCCAGTTTGGATGAGCTTCCCCAACTGTTTAATGTGCTGAGAGGTGAAATGAGCCTGGTAGGGCCGCGTCCAATGTCGATCAGAGATGTAGATTTGTTCGATAAAGGAATACAGCGGAAAAGATTCAGCGTAAAACCTGGGATAACATGCTTGTGGCAGATTTCTGGGAGAAGCAATCTCCCGTTCGCAAAGTGGTTGGAGCTGGATCTTAAATATATAGAAAGTTGGACACTATGGCTTGACATAAAAATCCTATTCAGAACATTACCGGCAGTGTTGTTGTCAAAAGGTGCGGCTTAATACAGTGAATTCGATTAATGCAGATTTCCAACGCGATGTTTATTGCTTGCTTGGTCTGCCCATTGACAATATCGGGATGGACGAAACCGAAGATTTTATTTATAAGGTAGCAGAAACAGAAGGTGAGGCTGTCTTATCAACTGTTAATGTCAACTGGGCTGTCCAATCGTTTAAAGATGTTGAATTTAGAAAGGCGATCCTCAAAAGTGAAATTGTCGTGATGGACGGGAAGCCGTTGCTTTGGTTAGCGAAGCTGTTCGGACTTCCAATGAAGGAAGTAGTGCCCGGCTCAACGCTAATAGACCAGATATTGAGCAATAATAATGCGAAAAGGCCATTATCGATATTTTTGTTCGGTGGTGAGAATGGAAGCGCGGATCAGGCTTTGGAAATGGTAAATAATAGGAGGGGAGGCCTTAGCGCTGTTGGGGCGCTCAATCCAGGCTTTGGAAGCGTGGCACAGATGAGTTCGGATGCCACTGTTGCCAAGATAAATCGGACCCATCCGGATATCTTGCTGGTGGCGCTGGGTGCCAAAAAGGGAACCCAATGGATCGAAAAGAACCGCCAACGCCTGAATGCAAAGATCGTCAGCCACCTTGGGGCCACCATCAATTTCCTTGCGGGTAGACTCAAACGGGCTCCCAATTCAATGAGAAATTTGGGGATTGAATGGGTTTGGCGTATTTTCCAGGAGCCAAAGCTTTTTTCGCGGTATCTGTATGACGGTTGTTTCCTCCTTAAATGGTTGGCCGTCCATTGCAATCTCTTGATACAGTTTAATAGGTTAAAAGAGCGCTACAGAAGCCAACCCCCCGACACAGAAGTTGATGTGCGCGAAATGGGGAAAGATATCTCCATTCGATTTGGACGTAATCTAACGTTTAAAGACTACGCAACCTTCGGCGACCTCTTTGCAGAATGTGCTGCTTCACAAAAAAATATCATACTCGATTTCGGGCAGACAGAGTTCTTAGGGCCCAGGTTCTTGGGGCTTTTGCTCATGCTTATGAAATATCAACACAAGGTTGGGAGGCAACTGTCGTTCGTTAACATGGGTACAAACGTAAACCGGATATTTCAGTTGTTTAGCATTTCAGACAGTATGCTTGCACTTGGTTTCAAACCGAACTGAGACTCGGCAATACCCTAAGTTCTCACTTCGTTTAGCAGGAACGATATGAAGTCCTACCGTACTGTAACAGTTGCCTTGATCATGATCGCAACCGCCATTTTGCTTTTGAAGCTTGAAAAAACGGAAGCAAAAAAAGTCAATCTACCCTTATCGGATTTTCCCAGGGTTATCGGACAGTGGCAGGGGGAACCGGACCGGTTCGATCCCTGGGTCTATGAAAAAACGGGCGTGGACGACTCGATTTTATCTAATTTTCGGGATGGCCGTGGAAATAGCGTGCAGCTTTATGTCGGGTATTATGAAAGCCAACGGGAAGGCGATATAATCCACTCACCAAAAAACTGCATGGTGGGCGGCGGCTGGAATATCGTGGGCATGGAAAAAATCGAGATCGCCAACCCTGCCCCCGGCTCAAGACCTTTGGAAGCCGTGCTGTTGAAAATGAAAAACGGATCTCAAAACCAGCTCGTCCTCTACTGGTATTACTCAAGGGGCCGAGTGATCACATCAGAGTATTTTCAGAAAATTTATCTGGTCCTGGATGCCATCACACGTCAAAGAACCGATGGCTCTTTTATAAGATTGATATCGCCGGTAAAAGCTGATGAACAGCAGACGCTGGAATCGCTCAAACAATTTGCCGTTGAACTGGTGCCGATCCTCGAAACTTACATACCTTCATAATCGATAAAATGGATCTTAAACTTAATTCCATATCCGCTCAGACCCGCTCGTTGATCATCCAGGCTTCAATTTTAGTCGCTTCATTTGCGATCCTCTACTCAGGAACTGTCATGGAGATGGCAAGGAATTGGCAAAGGGATGAAAATTTTTCGCACGGTTTTCTGATCCCTTTTATCACGGGGCTTATGATTTGGCAGCGGCGCGATCAGTTGGCACTGCAAAAACGAACTCCTGCCAATTGTGGCCTTCTCATCGTTTTGGCGGCGATGGTTATGCACATCGCAGGCTCACTCAGCGCCGAGATGTTCGTCATGCGCTCTTCTTTAATTGTATGTGCCAGTGGTATCATTATCTATTTTTTCGGCTTCAAAATTTTTGCCATTGTTTCCATTCCCGTTGCCTATCTGTTTTTCATGATTCCGATTCCTAAAATCATATGGAACCCCATAGCCTTTCCGCTGCAGCTGATGGCAGCCAAATTAGCTGCCATCAGCATTCAAATGTTAGGGATTCCAGTGTTGAGAGAAGGCAATATTTTGCATTTGAGCAATGTAAGCCTTGAAGTCGTGGATGCATGCTCGGGATTGCGTTCTCTGGTTTCGCTTTTAGCTCTGAGCGGCGCATTTTCCTATATAACGAATCTCGACATCCCTAGAAAAATCATACTTTTTCTATCGGCCGTTCCTATTGCCATATTGGTGAACATCCTTCGATTGACATTTACAGGCATTCTTGCCAGGTATGCAGGGGCGGAAACCGCCAACGGATTCCTTCATGAACTTTCCGGAATTCTGGTTTTCGTATTGGCCTGTGTATTCCTCTTCGCCGTCAAAACCGTTTTGAGCGCGTTCGCTGACAAACCCGGACGGCCATCCTGATCCATTACATAGATAACTCTTCTTTATGAATAAGAAATTTAGCATAAAGGCATTCTACCCCAATTTTTATTCAGATGATCTGATTTCCTATGTCAGCCTCCGGATCACCAAATACTTCAATGATGAAAACACTGTTGCCGATGTCATGGGCATCACCTCGGATAACAGTGTCGATCGATTCAGGAAGATGCCGATCGTCCTTGATAACGAAGGCACCAGCATAGATAGACGCAGGATCTACCGCGATGCGTTGCCCCTGCTGCTGTGGCGAATTCTTAATAAAGTGCTCAGTCAGAATAAAATTAAGTCATTGGCGGAAAGGCGCTTTTTACAGAAAATAAAAAGAGATGACATCGTATATCTTTGGCCGGGAGCGTCTCTGAAATTGTATCGCAAAATCAAGACAAAAGGGTGCGCTATTGTCACCGAAATGATCAATACGATGCAATCAACCAGCAAGGCCATACTCGATAAAGAGTTTGCCTCACTCAACCTTCCGATCACACATGGTATTTCAGAAGACGCCGCCAGACATGACACTGAGGCATGTCAGTTATCCGATTACATCTTCAGCCCAAGCCCCGGCGTCAAGCAGTCGCTCCTGGATGCGGGCATCGGCGAGGACAAAATCATATCCTCCAGCTATGGTCTCAAATCGCAAGAAATACTGAATTGCGACCGAAATACCGCTCACAGTGACATGCCAACACTTCTTTTTGTCGGGCAGATCTGTGTTCGCAAAGGAATTCATCTGCTGTTGGATGCTTGGGTGAACGCCAGAGTGAAGGCCAAGCTGCAGATCGTAGGAAGGATCTCCCCAGAAATCAGAGCCCTTTTTAACGACAATCTCCAAAAATATCCAAACATCGAACATGTCGGATACGTAAAGCATCTGAAACCGCTCTATCGTGAAGCAGACATCTTCATCTTGCCCAGCCTCGAGGAGGGCAGCCCCCTGGTGACCTATTTGGCATTGGGCGCGGCCCTGCCGGTCATCGCATCGCCAATGGGGGCAGGTGGGGTGATTGCCAACGGCAAGGAGGGGCTATTAATTGATCCGCATAACAGGGCCGAACTGGTCCAAGCCATACAAACGCTTTGCGGAGATCATGATTTGAGAAAGCAGATGGCGGCAGCGTCAGGAAAGAAAGCATTTGAATACACATGGGATAAGGTGGCAAGGCGCAGAAAGGCCGCGCTGTTCGAAAGACTCGCAGCCAGGCGTTGATGCAGCTGCCCTTTTTAGATAACGATATGAAGAATCTAAACATACTGATACTGGGCGGCAGCGGATTCATAGGGAAAAACCTGTGCCGTGCCCTTGCCCCAAAATGCAGGCAAATTCGTTGCTTCTCCCTTGATGATCCCTTCGGCGACGACTTCCTGGACGATGTCCGGGATAAAATTCAGTGGATTCAAGGCAGCTTTGATAACGCCGCATTGATGATGCAATCACTTGAGCAGATCGACATTGTGTATCATCTCGTATGCACCACCTTGCCCGCATCATCGAACAGCGATTTGAAGTTCGATCTTGTATCGAATGTTCTGCCTACGTTAAGTCTGCTTGAAGCGGCCAGCGCCTCGAAAGTCAGGAAAATCATCTTCGTCTCCTCAGGCGGCACCGTTTATGGCGTTCCGAAACAGGTTCCCATACCGGAAACCCATGAAACCCAGCCCATTTGCGGGTACGGCATCCACAAGCTTGCCATCGAAAAATACCTTCATCTCTACGGCCATCTGCATGGCCTCGATTACAGGATCTTGAGGCTTTCCAACCCTTATGGCAAGAATCAGGTGTCGGACCGTCCCCAAGGCGTTATCGGTAATTTCATGCACAAGGCCCTTGCGGGAGAGCCATTAAGCGTCTGGGGGGACGGGGCTGCCGTCCGGGATTACGTCTATATCGACGACGCAATAGAGGCATTTGTCGATATGGTCGAATATAACGGTCCTTCTCGTTTGTTCAACATTGGTTCCGGGATAGGGTATTCCATTTTAGAAATCATCGAGCAAATCCAAGAGACAATCGGTTGCAAACTCGACGTTCGTTTCCATCTGGCGCGCAATGTCGATCTACCGTTGAATATCCTCGATATCAGCCATGCCCGGGCCGAACTCAAATGGCGGCCACGGACAGATTTGAAAACAGGCCTTCGATATCTGGCGCAATATGGAAGAGACAGGCTGAAGAACTGAACAACAAGCCGCAACACCCTCCGGCAAGATGACGTTTGACAAAAGAACCTTAAAAGAAACCGTGATTTTTGGCGTTCGATATAAGAAAAAAGGCCGTTGAAGGCGCTGCCCTTGTAACGCTGAGTTACGGGATCTCCCAAGCCATCCGTCTCGGAGGCAACCTCGTTCTGACCAGGCTTCTGGTGCCGGAGCTCTTCGGCATCATGGCCATCGTACAGGTCTTCATTCTTGGGTTGGGCCTTTTTTCCGATATCGGCGTCGGGCCGAGTCTGATCCAGAACAAAAGAAGAGAGGACCCTGATTTTTACAACACCGCCTGGACGATTCAGGCCATACGCGGCGTGTTTCTCTGGCTCGGTAGCGTCGCGATTGCTTACCCTGTTTCACTTTTTTACGAAAACGAACAATTACTATACCTTTTCCCGATCCTGGGCGGCATCGCCATTATCGAAGGTTTCAATTCGACCTCGCTCCACCTGCTCAACCAAAGGCTCGAGATACGCAGGCTGATCTTTCTCGATTTAACGGCCCAAACCATCGGGCTTGTCGTCATGATCGTCTGGGCTTACCTGGATCGCTCCGTATGGGCCCTGGTTTCGGGGGGTATCGTTTCAGCGCTGCTGAGAGCCGCGTTGAGTCACATGCTGCTTCCAGGACACCTGAACAGGTTCAGGTGGGATCCATCTGCCTCAAAAGAGCTCTTTCGATTCGGCAGGTGGATTTTTGTTTCCACTGCCACCATGTACCTTGCCGCGCAGGCGGATCGCATGATTCTAGGAAAACTTTTTTCGTTTGGGTTGCTCGGGGTCTACACCATTGCCATCACGTTGGCCGAGTTTCCAAAACAGGTTATCATTACCCTGAGCGGGAAAATCATTTTTCCCCTGGCCACCCATTATGCGGTGCGCCCCAGAATCGAGTTTAAAAAGATGGTTCTCGAGAAGCGAAGACCGCTCCTTTTCGCATTCGCCGCATGCATCGCCCTCATGGCATGCAGCGGAGACTGGATCATCCGGTTTCTGTATGATGAGCGCTATATCGACGCTTCCTTTATGCTGCCCTTTCTCGCCCTGGGAACATGGCCGCTGCTGCTTTATTCGACCCAGGATGCGTGTTTGCTAGCCTTGGGCAAAGCCCACTACAAAGCCATGGGAAACGGCACCCTATTCTTGTATATGCTTGCGGCCATTCCCGTCGCCTACCGAATCGCCGGAATCCCAGGGGCCATCCTGGCCGTATGCTTAAAAGAACTGCCCGCGTACCTGTGCGTGGCCTGGGGCAGCAGAAAAGAAGGGATATTCAGCTTCAAGCAGGATTGTTTTGCCACAATTTTTCTGTTGGCACTGGTGACCGCTTTCACATCGCTGAGATACTGGTTGCACGAGGTTCCGGCGTATCTTCAGTTTTTTTCGAATGGTTTGGTTATCGGACAATTTTGAATAGTCTTTATATGGAAATCAAACATGATTGTTAGTGTTGTTATTGTCAACTACAGAACCCCTGAATTGACAATTGAATGCCTGAGGTCACTTCATGCGGATGATCGCGCACAATTGCCCATCGCAGTTCTTGTCGCGGACAATCGTTCCGGTGACAACTCGGTCGAGATGCTGGGCCGTGAAATAAAAAACCGTGGCTGGGATGCCTGGGGCACTCTTCTGCCTCTTCAAAGGAACGGCGGCTTTGCCTATGGCAACAACAGGGCTATTGAAAAAATATTCAACCAATCACTTCTGCCGGATTATATATGGTTTTTAAATCCGGACACGGAGGTCAAGCCCGGCGCCTGCAAAGCGCTTGTAGAGTTCCTTGCGGCGCATCCCGAGGTCGGTGTCGCAGGCAGCCGTCTTGAGAGCCCTGGGGGCGAACATCAGATATCCGCCTTTAGAGACCATACAATCATCAGTGAATTGCTTGCGGGCACCAGGCTGGGAGTTTTAGATAAGGTGTTTTCCAAATGGCTCGTCGCAGTGTCATCAAATACGGAGAATGCGCACCAGGTCGATTGGGTTTCCGGGGCATCGATGATGATCCGCAGGGAAGTGTTCGAGAAAATCGGTCTCTTGGATGAGAATTACTTCATGTATTTCGAGGAAGTTGATTTTTGCATCAGGGCTCGAAAGGCCGGGTGGCCCATATGGTACGTTCCGGAAAGCAGGGTCGTGCATCTGGAAGGCGCATCCACCGCAGGAGTAAGCGGCACTATACGCCGCCGCCCGAAATACTGGTTTGAATCAAGGCGCAGGTTTTTTCTGAAAAATTACGGTCGTTGCTCTCTTCTTTTGGCCGATTTAGCATGGATGATCGGCTACAGCTCGTGGAGGATACGCAGAGCGATACAAAGAAAACCGGATTTTGATCCGCCGCGATATCTTAGTGACTTTTTGCGGAACAGCTTCATTTACAAGGGATTCAATTACAACATATGAAGCCGCTGCTGTGATGCAATATAATAGTATCGAGGTTCTATTGACCAGAAGTAAAATCGGCATTGTGGTCATCGGACGGAATGAAGGCGAGCGCCTTAAGCGCTGCTTGGATAGCTTAATGAACGAAAGCGCGCAGGTTGTTTACGTCGACTCCGGTTCCACCGATGGAAGCCTTGCATTAGCGGAAAGAAGCGGAGCACATATTGTTCAGTTGGATCTAAGCATTCCGTTCAGCGCCGGTCGGGCAAGGAATGTAGGCTTCAAATTCTTGTCTGAACGCTTAAACAAAATGGAACAGGTGCAGTTCATCGACGGCGACTGTGAATTGTGTGAGGGCTGGATAGGGTATGCCCTTACATACCTCGCGGGAAATCCTCAATGTGCAGTGGTTGCCGGTCGGGTAAAGGAAAAATACCCGGAAGCAACGATATACAACCGGCTTTGCGACATCGAATGGAACACGCCCGTCGGTGAGGCCGAATCATGCGGCGGTATTTTCATGATCCGCAAAGAGGCATTTGAGCAAGTCGATGGATTCAACCCCTCTGTAATCGCCGGCGAGGAGCCGGAGTTGTGTTATCGATTAAGGCGCAACGGCTGGAAAATTCATCGCATTGATCACCTTATGGTTTTTCACGATGCCGCGATCCATAAATTTTCTCAATGGTGGAAGCGGGCCATCCGCAGCGGGCATGCCTATGCCCAGGGGGTTGCGCTGTATGGGTTTGAAAAGGAAAAATTTCGTGTAAAGGACTCAGCGCGTATTTGGGCCTGGGGCCTTATTTTTCCTACTTTTGTCCTGCTGCTTTCCATCTTGGCCAGCCCCTGGTGGCTGCTTTTGTTCACTGTTTATGCGCTGCAGTGGTTGAGAATCTCTAAAAATATCAATCGGAGCCTGAAAAATTGGAACCTTTCCTCGCTCTACGCCCTCTTCAATATCATTTCCAAATGGCCTCAGCTCTATGGCCAGCTGCGCTTTGTCTTCAACAGGTTGAGGGGTAGGGGCCTGTTTATCATCGAATACAAGTGAGCTGGCAGGTGTAACCGGTTAGGTCAGACGCCAGGCAGTCATGATAGGCTTTAATGAGAAGGCAGACATCCTTATGGGCAACAAATACCTTGTCATATCTCCATGCCGTAATGAAGCTGAATTCATGAGGCATACCTTGGACAGCGTCACACGGCAATCGGTGAAACCCGCCCTATGGGTTATCGTAGACGATGGGTCCACCGATAGAACTCCTGATATTCTAAAAGAATACGCAAAAGATCATTCGTTTATCACTATTGTCACGCGGGAGAACCGCGGCCATCGAAGTGTGGGGCCGGGCGTAATAGATGCCTTTTATGCCGGGCTCGGTGTTGTAGATATCGATGAATACGATTTCATATGTAAGCTGGATCTCGACCTCGAACTGCCGCCACGATATTTTGAAATATTGCTGCAGCGCATGGCCGAAAATCCCAGACTGGGAACCTGCAGTGGGAAACCCTATTATATCGACAAAGAAAATGGAAAACTGGTCAGCGAAAACCTTGGCGATGAAAACGCCATCGGCGCGAGCAAATTTTACCGCGTAAGCTGTTTCAAGCAGGTCGGCGGGTTTGTCCGACAGGTAATGTGGGACGGCATTGACGGCCACCGTTGCCGCCTTCTCGGGTGGATTGCTTGCAGCTGGGACCAAGAAGAACTCCGGTTCATACATCTGCGGCCCATGGGTTCGAGCCAGAAAGGAATTATAACCGGCCGGTTGAGACATGGGCATGGCCAATACTACATGGGAACGGATATCGTATATATGACGGCATCCGCTCTTTATAGAATGACCAAGCCACCCTATTTTACCGGTGGATTGGCCATGTGGTGGGGATATGTGCAAGGCATGCTGGTCGGCGAGGAAAGACTCGATGATCCGGTGTTCAGGCGATTTATGCGCAAATATCAATGGTCATGTCTTCTGCGGGGGAAAAAAAGAGCCACCGAATTGATCAATCAGCAAAGGTCAAGTTACTGGGCTCCCTCTGCTAAGAGCCCTTATCGAAAAACCTCATAAGGTGAAAAGAAGCTTGTACCGCTTGCCTTAAGGGCCCTCAACCGTCATGCTGCTAAGCATCCTTAAAATGCGACACTAAAGTGACGGCAAATGCATAACAAGTGTATATAAAAAAGAACGGGTGTTTTTAAAATTATTTTTTTCTGAGCCAAATGACTTACTGTTTGTCGGGTAATTTTTCGTTTGGTCGCGCAAAAAATGTAACACATTAAAACGTTGCGATTAACCTATCAAAACTACGATGAAATCGTTTTGGAAAATACATAATAAAATTCCTATCATTTAATCATGCCTGTGAACTATAATTAACTATGGCCGAAATATTGCATGCTTTCTCAGCGGATCAGATACTAAGAGGCAAGTAAAACGCATAAACTTCGATTCAGCAGCCCCTGAGGGTCGAAGGAAATAAAATTAGGAGATTGGGCATGCAACGAATTGGCATATTGTTAACCGTGTTAGTTTTTTTATTCTGTTCTACGTGTTTTGCAGCCGAGGCACCTCAAAATTTGAGGATTTTTATTGGTGGGGTTGACCCTGGGCCACCTGTTGTTGAGGACCCTCCTGTTGCTGATGACCCCCCTGTTTCTGAAGACCCTCCAGTAGTGGAAAATCCGTCTCCGTATTTCGATCAGAATTTTCAGGTGGCCAGGGGTGTCAGCAGAACATCCGGGGTTGCCCCCTTAAGCGTTCATTTCACCGCTGGGTTCAATGCCAGCTCCGCCACGGACCGTGGTTTTCATAACTACGAATACGCTTGGAATTTTGGAGACCCGACCAGCGGCAATTGGGGAACAAACGGTAGATCGAAAAACTTGGCCAAGGGGCCGGTAGCCGCGCACGTATATGAAAATCCTGGTACTTACACGGCGACGCTTGCCATCCGGGATGCAACAGGGGTTGTGGACACTGATTCCTTTAGCATTACAGTTACCGATCCCGATGTGGTCTACAGCGGCACGAATACAACGTGTATCAGTGATACGGCTAATAATAACTTTACGGGCTGCCCGGCAGGCGCAACACGGGTGTCGACAGATGATATTTCGAGAATCACCAACTACATTGGTTCAGGCAGACGAGTGCTTCTTCATCGGGGGTCGTCCTGGACTTCTAGTGGTGTTAATATGCCAAGCAACGCAGGGCCTGTGACGATCAGTGCATATGGGGCAGGAATCAACCAGGATGAATTCGGGATTTATAGTAATGCACCTAAAATTACCTTAACAAGCGGGAACTTTATAGACCTGTCAAGGAAACAAAATTGGCGGATTAGCGATCTATCTTTTATTGGGTCCGGAGGCTCAGGGGGTATTTTTGGAGGAGCAATAAATGTCCAGCGAATACTGATAATGAGATTAAAAACAACGGGGTTTGGGGTCCCAATTGGCTTATCTCACTGGAAAGAAAGGGTCTCTGACTTGATTGACCAAATCACACTGGTTTCAAATGATATATCCAGTGCAACGGAATATTGTGTTTACATTGGTTCTGAGCGGCTTGTCTTACTAGGAAATAAAATGGACGATGCAGGGTTATCGCACGTTTTAAGGGTTTGGCAGGCATATAAGGGTGTTATTCAGCACAATTTTATTTCGGGCTCAAGTACTCAAAATGCGAATGGTCGGCATGCTTTAAAATTTCATGGACCTCAAGAATCAGATACAAACCCCAATGGTATTGGAGCTTGCTTAGATCACAGAACGAATTTTGCTGTTATATCTGATAACGTGTTTGGCGGCTCGGGACCATGGCCGGTTACATTAGGCCCGCAAGACGCAGGAAAAGATGAGCGGGTGTCAGATATAATATTTGAAAGAAATAGGATTCATCCTGATTATGGTACCCAGAGTTGTTGTTCTAGCCCCGTTCAGGTTGGTGTTCTGGTGTCAGCAAGATACGTCACGTTAAGAAATAATATTATTGACGGAACCAATGGTTCTAATGGTTTTACTTGTATTTCTATTGATCAACGAGGGATCGAGCCACCTCCTGTTCGCGTAGAAGTATATAACAATACTTTTTACAGGCAAGACGAAACCGGGCTAAGCAATTCCCATATTGGGGTAAAAGTGGGTAGCTCAGCAAACAGTACCATTGTTGTGAACAACTTTGCGCGTTTCCCAAATACCAATGGCAATGCAGTGATTAGTAATGATAGTAACAGTCTTGTTCAAAACAATAATATATTATCAACGGTCTCTGGGCTTGTTAATCCAAATTTAATGAATCCATTGTTAAGAAATTATACTCCTTTAGTTAATTCAGTTACAGATGAAAATGGTTCTGTTAATGTACCGGTACTCGATGACTTTTATGGTAATACGAGAACTCGAGATAATTTTTACGACATTGGCGCAGTAGAGAACTAAAGCGCTATTGATTACTTGCCAATGGTTTTTATTACGGAACTATAACCAATAAAAAGGGTTCGGTGTGAGCGGATCTGTCACAGCCCTATGATAGCATCCTTCTAAAACAAAGCAGGATGCGATGAACATCGATCAATTCAGGAAACAGTTTGCAGATGAATCGGTCTGCCGTCAGTTTTTCGAATCTGTCCTGTGGCGCCATGGCCAGTATTGCCCCCACTGCTATTGTTCAAAATCCTACGCTTTATCTGGCAAAAGCGTACGAAATGGATTGTACGAATGTGACCGATCAGCGTCACAGCTATCGAAAGGCCGGCAAGATGTTTGCCGCTCACGATTGGCTGAACCATAGCCAGAAAGAATATGCTCGTGGAGAGGCCCACAATACCAAGGCAGAGTCCTTTAATGCGAATCTTGAGCGCGCCAAACTGGGGGTTTTTCATTATATGAGCAAGAAGCATTTGGCGCGCTACCTCCACGAGGTCTGTTTCAGGTGGAATCATCGCATTGCAGAGCTGAAAATGAACAAAAAAGGGATATGGAAAATCGTTATGAAACCCATGCCGGTAATCGATATGTTGATGTCTATGCTATCACATGCACCAGGATGCCAGTTGTGAAGAATAAAATGCGGTCGCGTCCTGAATTTGAGCCGTTTAACGTAAAGCCTTTTTATAGGTTATAGTTCCGTTTTATTAAGTTGTTTGTTAATAAATTGAATTAGTTAAGATCTTCCCGGGCACCTTACCGAAAAAATAGTTTGGAACTTGTTGTAGGGGCGCCATAGTCGGGGGGACAATAAAATCCCCCCGGCTATGGCGGCCCGGTCGCTCTCTCGGTTATAATCGTTGTTGCCACACAATAACCGTAACCGAAAGGAGTCGACCATGACCGCCAAATCCAAATTAGCACAAAAAAGATTGCGGTTATCCACTAAACCCAAGTGAGAAGTATTCCGAGAGCGGGTCAAGATCAAACTGAATGTCTTTCTTTCTGATATTACATAATCTTATGACCTGCTGGACGATTCTCATGAACGTTTTGCCAATTGACCTTGATTTGCGACGGTTGAACCGGAAGACGTATTCATCCAGGTAATTCTGCAGGTATTTTGGCTCTAAACGCCCCTGGAAAGTGCTGCGGATCAGTCTCTTGACCAAAGAGGCAATCAAATGGGCACCATACAGGCCGGATTCAGAGTCCTTCTGATGCGCACGCTCGACCGGAATATGATGGTATTCCTGGTTCAGCGCAGGGCGATAGCTGTTGAGTTTATCTGTGACGACCGTGCTACTGGTTTCAATGTTGTGGTTGATAAAGGTTGCCAGGGAATAGGCTGAACAGTCCAGGGCAACCTGCAAACGAACACGACCAATTTGCCAATAAGAATTTAGGGTTTCGGGGTCTTGAGCAGTGTATCTTTCAATAGCGACCAGGACGATTGTTTTGCCTTCAGCCCCGCGACCCCGTTTGCCAGACTTTTTGCCGCCGATAAAAAACTCATCGACCTCGACACGGCCCGATAATTTTTGGCGATCCTTGCGAACGGTGCAGCGTCTTAGTTTTTGCAACCAGGACCATGCCGTATGATAGCTGCCCAGGCCAAGCAGCTCTTGCAGGTTGACGGCATTGACGCCGGATTTGCGAGTCGTAAACCACCACATCGCTTTGAACCAATAGGTGATCGGTTTTTTCGTTCCATGCATAATGGTACCGGCGGTCAGAGAAATCTGATGTTCACATCTTTTGCAGATGTAGATGTTTTTTGAACTGAGCCAATAGGCGTTGTGACCACATTTTTCACAAATATATCCATCGGGCCATTTGATCCGGGCTAAATACTCGTAGCAGGTTTCGGTGTTGCTGAAACGTTGGTCAAACTCGATTTCGGAATTGGGAAAATCCTCTGTAAAAGTAAAATTGGTCATGGCGGCCTCCTTTGATTTAGTTGAGGCCATTGTAGCAACCACCTGTGACAGATACGGTCACACCACGCCAGATTTTCTATCACTTGGGTTTTGTGGATAACCGCAAAAAAGATTAACCTTGCTACAGCTTGCCGAAAAACTGGGTAATGTATCCAAAGCGTGCCAGATGCACAAAGTCTCTCGAAGCCAATTTTATGAATATAAACGATCCCTTCAGCTTCACGGCATGGACGGTCTTATCGACAAGCCGCCGATCCCGGGATCACACCCAAACGAACTGACTGATGAGCTCAAGCAAAAGATCATTGATCTGTCCATAAAACATCCAGCCTATGGCCAGCAGCGCATCGCCGACCAGCTGGCTCTTGAAGGCGTTTCGGTTTGCGCCAGCTCGGTGCGCAACCTATGGATCAAACAGGATCTGGAAACGCGCTACAAACGTCTGCTGCGCCTTGAACAGGCGCATGCCGAACAAGGCTTCGAATTGACCGAACAGCAGATCCGGCTGATCGAAAAGGCCAACCCATGCTTTAAAGAGCGCCATGTGGAGAGCAGTTATCCTGGTCAGTTGTTGTGCCAGGATACGTTTTACGTTGGTCGTCTAAAAGGCGTTGGCCGCATTTACCTGCAAGCGGTGATCGATACCTATGGCAGCTTCGGTTTTGCCAAGCTTTACACCAGCAAACGCCCTGAAACGGCCGTGGACGTGCTCTATGACCGCGTTCTGCCCTTTTACCAACAGCACAAACAGCCCGTGGAGGCGATCCTTACCGACAACGGCACCGAGTACAAGGGCCGGCCGATGATCCACATGTATGAGATCTTTTTGGAATTCAACGACATCGAACACCGCCATACAAAAGTGGGAACCCCCAGGACCAATGGTTTTGTTGAACGGTTCAACCGCACCTTGCTCGATGAGTTCTTCAGATCCTGTTTTCGAAAAAAACTTTATGAGTCAGTTACGGCATTGCAATCTGATCTTGACGAATGGCTGCGTCAGTACAACTATGAGCGGCCCCATCGAGGATATCGCAATTTGGGCCGCAGACCATTTGAAACTATCGAAACTGACAAATTGGAGCGTGAAAAATTGATGGAAAAAGCAGCTTAAACTTGTCTTCCCGAGTGGGCGATCTGTCCGGGAAGTAATTGACTTTTACAGCCCACACGCAGCGGCAAGGTGGCACTCGCTTTCTTGGATGAGTATCGCGGCTACATCCAGAGCGACGATTTTGATGGCTACGCTTACCTTGGGAAAAAGAAGACCATTATTAAAATGGGATGCTGGGCCCATGCGCGGAGAAAATTTGCCGAGGTGATCAAGGCGCGCAAAAAGGTCCGCGGCAACCGCGCCAATACCAAAACCCTTGCCGACAAGGCCCTGGACTATATCGGCAAACTGTACCAGATCGAAAAGGTGGCGCGTGAATCCCAGATGAGCATCGATCAGATCCATGCCCTTCTTCAGGAAAAGACCCAGCCCATCCTGGAAGCGTTTGAAAAATGGCTTCAAAAGACCCAACCGCTGGAACTCCCTCAGGGCCTTTTGGGCACAGCCATCAACTATGCCTTGCGCAACTGGGACAAGCTGACGGTGTACACCGGCGATGGCAGTTTAAAACCGGACAACAACACAGCTGAAAATGCCATCCGGCCGTTCGTTCTCGGTCGGAATTATGCGGAGCTGATGATTATGCGGAGTTAGAAGTGCATCTTTCAAGATGGCCTCATTTTACATCCACATTTAAACCTCTTTGATTCCTTTAGCTATTCCGCATAATAATTGAGAGTTACCCTCTAACATCATAAAGGAGGTACCTCTCATGAAAGATCAAAACCATCCTAATCCCGTCGACCCAAAATGCCCATCCCGTATCATCAATGCCCCGCTCAAGCGTTTCGAGCAACATTTAAAAAACCGAGGCCATACTTGCTTTACAACACAAAGTTATTTGTCGGCCGCAAAACACTTCTATTGCTGGCTCCAGGCTCGGCCTTGCGGTCAGAACAGATTTAGTCGGACAATCGTGCACCAGTTTCTGCATGAACATCTGCCAACATGCACCTGTGCTTCTCCGGTGTACAAGGAAACCAAAACTGTCCGAGCGGCAATGAATCAGATTTTATTGATGGAAGGCCATGAACGAATACGGGTGATAATAGAAAAAGCCACTCCTGATATTGAATATGAAATCGAGCTGTTCGACAACTATTTGAACAAGATATGCGGTCATGCTGATTCCACCCGTTGGTATCATCGACGGCATATTCGTGGGTTTCTTTCGTGGTTGTTTGGCGATCACCCGGTGGATAGGAACAAAATCGTAGCTGAACAGATATGTCGATTTGTTTCAGAAAAGGCTGCTGAGCTGCGCCCTGGCAGTATCGGCGTTATGGTCTATTCGTTACGATCATATCTTCGATTTCTCGAACTGAATGGCAACGTTACTCCATCTTTGAAATCAACGATTCCAAGGCCGCCCAACCGAGCTAGGGCAGGTTTACCAGGTGCGCTAAGCCACGATGAGTTGCAGCGTTTTTTGTCTGTTTTTGACCGCCGCACTGCCATCGGCCGGCGCGATTTTGCAATGGCCCGATGTTTAGTTGACCTTGGACTTCGCTCTTGCGAGGTTGCCACCATCGATCTGGCAAACATCAATTGGCACAATTGCATATTGCACTTGCCAAAGACGAAAAGCAGACGCGAAGAAACACTGCCAATTCCAAATAAAATGGCACGGGCGTTGGATTCCTATCTGCGTCATGGACGGCCTCAAACAAAAACCAGGCTCGTTTTTGTGCACCATCGTGCACCGAAAGGCCAGCCGGTTAGCAAGACAACAGTACGGGGGGTTATCCGCCGTGCTTTTATGGCCGCCGATCTACCTTGGTCCGGCACACATATTTTGCGAAGTACTGCAGCTAGTCGCCTGCTGGAAAGCGGTGCATCCTTGAAAGAAATTGCTGACGTATTACGCCACTGCAGTGTCGATACCACCAAATACTATACAAAAATCGATTTATCCCAGCTAGCTCAAGTGGCCCTCCCCTGGCCGGGGAGGTGCCCATGAGACGATGGAACAGTATGCGTGAACGAGTCGAGGAATATTTGAGTACTCGCCGGCGCATGGGTTACAAACTGAAGATTGAAGGTAGCCGGCTCCTGCGTTTTGCTCAATTTGCGGACAAGGATGGCAAGCCAAAGTCGCTGACAATAGATCTTGTCACATCCTGGGCCAATGACACGCCATCAAGAATGAACCGCGCACGCCGCATAGAGATGGTGCGTGGTTTAGCCAAATACTGCGCCTTATTCGAGCCGCAAACCGAAATTCCTCCCTTAAGATTACTGGGGTCTGCACACCGCCGCGTTGCGCCGTATATCTATTCGACAAAAGAGGTGTGGGACCTGATGCAAGTAGCTGCCACGCTCAATTCAGGAATAGGATTGCGCCCCCCAACTATTAAATGCCTGATAGGACTGCTGTCATCGACAGGGCTGCGGATAGCGGAGGCGCTTAATCTATCCAACGAGGATGTTGATTTTCAAAATGCGCTGGTGGTTGTTCGAGAAACAAAATTTGGAAAATCCCGGTATGTCCCGTTACATCCTACAACCGTAGTGGCCCTAAATGATTACACGCGGCTCAAGAAGCGTTTAGGGCCAGTTGCAATTGATAACAATGCCTTTTTCATGCTTGAAAATGGCCCATTAAATTACCGCCAGGCGTTGTATTCGTTTCAATCCATTCGCAACCAATTGAGCTGGAGAGACAACTGTCGGCCGCGGTTCCATGATTTTCGCCATACGTTCGCCTGCAACCGATTACTTGCCTGGTATGCGCAAGGTATTGATGTCAATAATGCGATCGTGATGCTATCCACATATCTTGGCCACACCAAAGTCACCGATACCTATTGGTATCTTACTGGGGTACCGGCGCTTATGTCCGCTGCAGCCGAGCGCTTTGAACACCTCACGGGAGGTGGCCCATGGCAGAAAAGATAACAACAAAAAGTCTCGGGGGATATCTTCAGGAATATTTTTGTCATCGACTGGTACAGCAACAGCAGGTCAGCCACCAGACAGTAACAAGCTACAGAGACACCTTCAGGCTATTACTTCGATTTGCAGAACAAACGCTTGGAAAACCGGTGTCCAAAATCGCCCTGGCCGATTTGGATGCCCCCTTGGTTTTGGCATTTCTGGATCATCTGGAATCTAAAAGAAAAAATTCGGTACGCAGCCGCAATGCGCGATTGGCAGCTGTTCGTTCATTTTTGCACTACGCCGGGTTACAAGAGCCCACTGCATTGGCCATGATCCAAAAGGTTTTTGCAATCCCCATGAAACGCTTCGATCGTCCTGTGATAAACTTTTTGCACCTCGAAGAAATTGAAACAATCTTGGATGCGCCAGATCAAAGCACATGGAGCGGTCGCAGAGACAAAACCCTTTTAACCACCATGTACAACACCGGTGCGCGTGTTTCTGAAATTGTGCACATAAGATGCATTGATATAGATAATGCACAATGCAGCGCTATATCTTTGCACGGCAAAGGGCGAAAGCATCGAGTGATACCCTTGTGGAAACGCACGAGCCGTAGTATTCGCAACTGGCTTCCACAGATAATACGACGTCCCCAAAGTCCTCTTTTCCCGAACCGCTATGGTAAACAGATGACCAGATCCGGCGTGGCAAAGCAATTGCAATCAGCAGTATTTATCGCACGGAAGCGAAGCCCAACGCTTGCAAACAAAAACGTGTCCCCACACACTATTCGTCATACGACCGCCATGCACCTTTTGCAGGCTGGAGTTGACCTGTCGGTCATAGCATTGTGGCTTGGGCACGAAAACATCAATACAACCCATCATTATATGCAGGCAGATATACAGATGAAAAGGAAAGCTTTAAGCAAAATGGATGCACCTGGGGTTGCTGCAACCAGATTCAAACCTTCACGGGATGTATTATCGTTTCTTGATTCACTATGATTATGCAGACCGTAACTCATCAACAGCATCAGGTGACAATAAATATATTATGTAATTTCGGGTTGTTTACTATCAACCCCACTTGATGATGCTGGCTAACTCCGCATAATCATCAGCTCCGCATAATTGCGATTATGCTGAACTCTACATAACCGGAAGAACTGGCTCATTGCAGGCGCCCCAGATGTTGCAGATGCCGGCGCCACCTTCTTTAGCCTGATCGAGACCGCCAAGAGCAATGGGTTGAAGCCTTATTCCTATCATCGCTGTCTTTTTGAACAACTTCCGATTGTCAAAGATCCAAACGAATATTGCGCCCTGCTACCTCAGAATATCAATCCGGAATTGATCAGCGCATCCGGCGCATAGCCGCACGTCTACTTCCTTTGACGCTTACTTTGAGCGGTTAACATTCTACAAGCCTTCGTGTCTGCTGTAGGTAGATGATTGCTTGATGATACATAAGTAAAAAAATTCCAACTGCTGGTAAGATAGATTGCTCGGCGAGAGATCTATATCTTTTTACCATAATATTTAGAAGATTAGAATGTTAAGGCGATCAAGTAAAGGTAATTTCTTATGAAAAGTTTTCTATTTCACTTTGAAAATAACGATATTCTCTTCACTTCAAATTTTAAAAATGAATTACAGACAAAAAAAGCGATTTCAGTTCAGAATGTAAAATTACCAACCCTGGAATGTTCCGAGGGAGATATACAAATATCCCACAAGCCAAATGTTTCATTGTTATTATTGATGGGATATATTTCAGATGCCCCATGCATCCCTAATCTGACAACTCAACAAAAAGCTTGTGAGAGCCTCCATGAATTAATAGAATTAGATCATTCAGAAAAAAGGCTTTTTGAAATTTTGCCTAAAATAAATGGTTCATTTGCATTAATATATGTGTCTTTCAAGGAAAAAGCAATATATTCCGTGACAGATCGAATTTCTTCACGGCCCTTATGGTATACAGATTCTATCAGCAGCTTTTGCATAGGCTCTCACTGTATTCCGCTTGCTAAAGTTTCAAATAAATTTGAATACTCTGCCGGAAGCCTTGCAGCATATTTTCTATATGGTGCACCGGTCGATCCAACAAAGTCTATATTCTCTAATATCTATTCTCAAAATGAGGGTTCCATACTCATAAAAAAAATGGATAACCCATCAAAATTCTCAAGATGGTATAAATTAGAGCACAAAGCAGATAATAGCCGATCAATGAAAAGTTGGGCAACGCTTTCTGCGGAGAACTGTGTTCGGGCCGCGGAAAGAATTCTAAGAACAACTAATAAACCTCTGATATTTTTTAGTGGTGGTGTAGACTCTAGGCTTGTTGCTGCTTCCATTGTTGCAGCTGGGGGATCTCCAATGCTATGTACATTGGGAGATTCGAACAATCTTGAAATGAGGGTAGCTAAATTTGCCGCTAATTCATTAAAGTGTGAACATATAAGTTTACTGCGAGATGAGAAATGGTACCTACGCTCATTAGAGAAATCCATTTTTTATACGAATGGCATTTACGATTGGACACATTCACATTTTAGTCAGGCATATTCAAAAATTAAAAGAAATATCAATATAGATTCAGCAATAATAGGAGATTTTGCTGAGGCATTTAGTAAATTATTTATCACTACTGGACGAGCTATTAATAGCGTTTGGAAACCCACCGAGTTCCTAGCCGAATTTGATAAACTTCCGCTGCCAAATTATAGACCTATTAATCGAGATAGGACTTTAAAATTATTTAGAAAAGAATTTAGTAATTATGCAGAAAACCAACTAAACGATATAATAGTAAATAGGTTTGGAAAATTAATGCATGTTTCAAATGATCCATTAATAATTGGAGATTACTTTTTCCGTTGGCAAAGTGCTTCGTGTCTGGCGACCTTTCAAATGTTTAATGACATCAGATCATTTGGTTCAGAAAGAAACATAATGTTCGATAAAGATTTGCATGAACTTCTGACGACGATGCCTTCTCATATCAGAAATAATTCGGGTTTGGGTTCGAAAATAATTAGAGAGCTTAATCCATACCTTTCAATGATACCCAATTCAAACACTCTGATGCCTTTAATCTTCCCAGAAGCAGCACATCTTATGAGTAAAAAAATTAAACCGTTATTGGGTAAATTAAGGAGACACTTTTTAGATAATGATCATAAAACAACAGGATCTTGGTCACATTTACCACTTCTATACCACACCCACCCAGCTTGGAAAGATTATATCAATAATGTTATAATGGATGAGAGTACTTTATTGCCCCTTGAAATATTTGACCGCACGGCTGTGGTATCTTGTTGGAGAAAATACTGTAATGGTGAAATAAGTCTTCATGCGGACATAGAAAGAATATTGAATTTTTACATTATAAATAAATATTTAAAGAACCATCAAAAAATATAAAATAACATTGCTGTCCGAAATAAAATTGAAAGCGGTATTCGAGAGTTGTAATTTCAATTGGTTATGAGCACATGGGTTTCTTTTCACCAGCCAGGTCGCCGATTTCTTAAAGATGCTGTCCAACACCCCTTAACGGTAGTAGTATTTTAACAGGCTTGGGGGTTATGGGAAGTACATCAAATGGACTGTCAATCCAGTCCCATAAATCCCTGTAAGTAAAAAGGTCCCATCTTAAAAATGCCACCAGATTTGATAAAGACCACTCAAACTTGGATTTGAACTGAAGGTACTTGATCAGCAGCATAGCGATTAATGCTGTCCAAATCTGGATGTAGAGGGCCTTTTCGGTGGCACCGACGAATGTTTTGACCTTCAGATTCTGCTTCAATGCTTTGAAAAACAGCTCGATCTGCCAACGATCCGTGTAAATCGCCGATATGGTGGTTGGCCCAAATTCAAGATGATTGGTCAATAGAACGATCTGACGATTTTGCTCTTTGTCCCAGACAACGACCTTGCGTATAATGTGCGGAGGCCGCCGCCCCCGTGAAACATGCCGTATACCGTTAGGACTTCGACTTCTATTGAAAAACAGACCCGAGAGAGGATTCAAATGGCCCACGCCACTTTCACTTACGGTCGTATGATCGAGGCACCAATTTTTTTGATCGGTGCCGAGCGTTCGGGCACGACCCTTGTGCGGCTGCTGCTAGACAATCATCCGCAGATCGCATTTCAGTTCGAGTTCGAATTGGCTGTGGACTGCGTCAGCGACAACGGCGATTTCCCCCAGGTCGAAGAATATATCGACTGGTTGGACAGCAACCGCATCTTTCATCACAGCCGGTATACCATCGACCATTCGCTAGATTATCCACACTTGGTGAATAGTTTTCTGCTTCAAAAACAGTCTGAATCAGGTGGCAAGCCGATTCTGGGCGCTACTGTCCACAGGCATTATGGCCGGCTTCGGTACCTCTGGCCCTCTGCCAAGTATATCCACATCGTGCGGGACGGGCGCGACGTGGCCCGATCCATGGTGGGCATGGGATGGGCTGGGCATCCCTGGGTAAGTTCCGCCAGTTGGCTGGAGAGTGAAAAGGAAATTGAGGCGCTTCAGGTTAAAATCGAGCCCGAAAACTGGATAGAACTACGCTACGAAACCCTGCTGGAAGACATCGAAGCCGAACTTGTTCGAATTTGCCAGTTCATGGGCACTATGTTTAATCCGAGGATGTTCGACTATATCCAGAATAGCACTTACGACAAACCCGACCCAAAGTTGGCCTACCAGTGGCAGCGAAAAATGCTCAAACGCGATCTGCGCCTCGTCGAGGGCCGCATTGGGGACATGCTCGCCGCCCGCGGATACGAACTCAGCGGTTACCCACCCGTCCGCCCCAGCCGACTGGTTGTCACACAGATCACGCTGCAATCAAGACTTCACTGCACTATGCGCCGAATTAAACGCTATGGTATAGGCCTCTATTTGACCGAACTCATCACTCGACGCCTCGGCATGAAGCAACTAAAGGCCAAATGCCAGCGAAAAATCAACGCGATTGATGAAGGGTATATTCGCTAGTGGAAAGTGATGCCTTGGCCCAAGCGTCTTTCTGGTCAGAGAAGTGCAATAGGTAGGGTGTGTTTTGGCCGGCTAAGAACCCGCCGCGCTCGGCTGAGGCTTATGTTATCTGCTAAATTCAATATTTAAAATCACTGCTGTCCGAAATAAAATTGAAAGCGGTATTCGAGAGTTGTAATTTCAATTGGTTATGAGCACATGGGTTTCTTTTCACCAGCCAGGTCGCCGATTTCTTAAAGATGCTGTCCAACACCCCTTAACGGTAGTAGTATTTTAACAGGCTTGGGGGTTATGGGAAGTACATCAAATGGACTGTCAATCCAGTCCCATAAATCCCTGTAACTCAACTTTCGGGAATGGATTGATAGGATGAAAATATATTCTATGCTGTTGATATCATGAAGAAATAGCTTGAAGAGCCCCATCTTTTGATTTATAGTGGATTTGCGAAGATACACAATAAATTCAAAGAGAAAGGGCTCAAATGGACCATATCAGCATAGCCTCCCAATCGCAAGACCCTGTTCATGTTCAAAGCAAAATCGATGTCTTCTTTGGTCGTTTTAAAGTCGCCACCCTCATGAATCAATGTGGGGTGCGGTACTCATAACGATCAGCATCAATCAGTTCGCATTGCACGCATCGATCTTTGACAACATTTATATCTTTGGGGATTCGCATGGCCACAAATAGAACCGGCACCTGCCATCCCATTGGCTGGTAGACACAGCTGTTGAACTCATAGTCGTTGCGCTTGTGCGGGCGGTACCAACGTTGTGGATCAAATGGCGGTTCGCACCCTTTGTTGGCAATGATGAAATTGTAACATGCCTTGATGCATTCATGGATGCTTTCCCAGCTTTGAAACTCGGCATCCGCGCGGATCAACACCTGCACCACACAGCCGGTAAGGTATCGTTTGATTTTGGCAATAAACGAAGCGGTTTGCTCGCCGCTGATCGTTTCGCCCTTGCGAAGTTTGCCCAGCAGGTACTCACGGCTTAGTTCGATGAAGCATAACACCGGGCGGTATCCCTTTTTCCCCCGTTTTCTTGGATTGTGGCCTTTTTTCGCCCCCTGCTGGTTGCCGAAAACAGTTTCCACTGTCGTATCGATATCCAGGCAGATGCGGTAGTACGATAGATCGCAAAGCCGCTAGACCCGCTCACGCAAATGGGCCATCACAGCCAGCAGTGAATTGGCCTGGTTGACGCGCCTATGCTGTTAAAATAGCGCCAAAAGGTGCTGGCCACCGGAAGCCGCCACAGGTTGAAAAATCCGCACAGCATCGCATCCAGCCGCAGATAGGAAAAATGCCAAATTCGGTTAAACCCTATAAACAGAAGCATCAGCAAGCCTGTCATCATAGAATAATGGCCCAGCTTGGGCTCACGAGCCGGCGCTTTATAGGCGAAGTCAAAAATTTCTCGAAAACCAAACAGATCAAAAAATTTGATGAGCGGCAAAACTCAGCCAAATGGACTCAGCTGCTCGCTGCACGTATCATAAGCGGTTGACGCGTTGATTTTCTTGGCCTTCGCGCCTTTTGGGCTAAATCCTTTAGGGTTGCGGTTTTTGCTAAAATCTGATTTCTTGGATTTTACCATCTGGGTACCTCCCTGCTTTTATGGGTTGGCTTCGTAACCCCCATTGTAGCAAGGGTGCCCAGATGGTTTCTACCCTTTCTCGCTATTCAGGTGCAAAATTCAGGTATTAACCTTACGCATAATATGCTTTTTCTAGACGGGTTTTGACATGGCTTTTACTGATAACAATCTGATTTGCAATTCAAGACAAAATAGCCAAAAGCCTAAAGTATTAGTTATCTCATCATTAGGTCCGAAGCCGTATCTCGGTGGTATTCAAAATGTTATAGATGAAATTATTAACTCTGGCCTGAGGGATAATTACGAATTTGCAATATTTGATACCTACAATGCACCTGATCCGAGCAGAACGCTTAATAAAAAAATTTCATTCGCTTTTAAACTTATAATTAATTGTATCGTTAAAATTATTAAAGTTCATCCGGATATAATACATATACATTTTTGCAGCAAAACTGATTTCTGGAAGCACTCTCTATGTTTGGTGATTTCGAACCTATTAGGAATATTTACAATTTTTCATCTGCACGGAGGAAGTTTTGATCAAATCTATAACAGTTATGGTAAGTTGCCAAAATTTTTCGTAAGGTTTTTTTTAAAAAAAGCTGATGTTATTGTTGCCCTTTCCGAGTATTGGAAAAATTTTCTCAGGAGAACAGTTAAAAATGCTAAAATTATTATTTTACAGAATCCTATATCTGTTCCTGTTTGCGATTTCTCTTTAAATGAAAATACATATGAACCGTTACCAAAGACAATCGTACTTTTGGGGAGTTTAGGTAAAAGAAAAGGCCATTACGATGTTATTAAGGCCATTCCGGCAGTGTTAGAGAAACATAAAGACGCCCATTTTTATTTTGCTGGAGTAGACGAAGATACTGATGCTACGGAAAAATTGAAAATGCAAGTAAAAGAAACGAAAATAGAAAAAAGTGTTAATTTTTTAGGCGCGGTTACAGGAGACGCGAAAAGCCAGTTGTTAGTAGATGCGACAATTGTAATTTTACCATCATATGGTGAGAATTTACCGATCAGCATCCTTGAAGGAATGGCATATGGAAAGCCTGTTATATCAACAAAAGTTGGTGCTATACCAGAAGTAATTGAAGATAATGTGAGCGGCATAATAATCAGCCCGGGTGATTGGAATGCACTTTCTGAGAGTATAAATAGGCTATTGGGTGATGAAAAACTAAGACTTGCATTAGGGAAAAATGCTCACATGCGCGTTCGGGGAAAATGGGATATTAAAAAAATAAAAGTAGAATATGATCAAACATACAGTGAAATTTTGAAGCATAGAAAGCGAAAGAAATATTTCTTTTCGAAATAATAAATTTTATTAGAAGCTATCAAAAAAATGTGTGCGCCAGTACACTTTAACTATATGAAATTTGCTAAAAATAAGATACTTGCAACCAACTGAAAATACAGTAAATAAAACTATATATAACGTCTTTATCATGCAATATAATCAGGATGGATATCACAAACGAACAATGGAATCGGATAGAGCCCATTATCAAGGAGTTAACGCCACTCCAAGACCCAAGGGGATGGCCTACCCAAGGTCTACGATCGGTCTTTAATTGCATCTTGTGGATCTTGAGAACAGGAGCGCCATGGAAGGATATGCCCCAACGCTATTCTCCACACCAGACCTGCCATAGGTGGTTCAAGCGAAGGGTTGAACAGGGTGTTTCAAGCGCATCGCACAAGAGTTGGTAGAAGGCCTGTGTGAGCGTGGCCAAATCGACATTCGGGAGGCCTTTATCGACGGAAGCCTCGGGCCGGCAAAAAAAGGGGTCTTGCTGTCGGCAAGACAAAGCGCAGTAAGATCACCAAAATCATGGCAATCGCAGATGCTTCTGGTTTACCTGTCACCGCTCACATCGAAAGCGCTTCGCCTCATGAAGTAAAATTGGTTGAAGAAACAATTGATAGCGGGTTTACCGAATTTGCTCCCAATAAACTTGTCGGTGACAAGACCTATGACAGCGACGACCTTGATAAGCGATTGCTTAATGAACTCAATGTCGAAATGGTTGCGCCTCATCGAAAAGGACATAAGAAACCAAAAACCCAGGATGGGCGTAAACTTAGACCTTACCGGCGTCGATGGGGAAGGTGGAGCGACTTTTTGCCTGGCTTCAGAATTTCAGGCGAATTGTGGTTCGATTCGAATATCACGCTGATAATTTCCTTGGCATGGTCCAGCTTGGATATGCCATGATTTTATTTCGACCTTTTGGGATAGCTTGTATATAAACATATATTGAAAATGGATATTTAAATGATAGATGAAATATTAAAAGACTATAACATTCATGGACGTTCACTTAAAAATAGAGCTTTTTGGGCTATGATTGTATTCAGATTCGGCAAATGGGTTCTTGAAATAAAAAACAGACCTTTTAGATGGTTTTTATCAAAGATTTATGGTTTCTCAAAAATGATTAGTGAGATTATTACAGGGATTACTATTGACCGAAAAATGAACGTTGGCGAAGGTTTTCACATTATCCATGCAGAAGGACCTATATCAATTCATCCTGATGTAATAATCGGAAATAGATGTGGGATAATGCACAACGTTACGATTGGAACCAATATGGGGCCTGGAGCCCCGAAAATCGGAGATGATGTTTTTATCGGAGTGGGTGCATGTGTATTAGGTAAAATAAAAATTGGCAATCGTGTAAGAATTGCTGCAAATACACTTGTTATCAGTGATGTTAAAGAAGATTCTATAGTAATCGGAGTACCAGCAAAAGTATTTCCAAATTTAAGTTCGAAAAATAAATGAAGAGAACATATCTTTACGAAATGCGAATAGAAAATGATACGCAAAAATATCAATAAAAATGCATTAATGATAATGCAATAACAATTAGCACTGCTGTCCAAATTAAAAGCGGTATTCGACAGTTATAATTTCAATTGGTTATGAGCACATGGGTTTCTTTTCACCAGCCAGGTCGCCGATTTCTTAAAGATGCTGTCCAACACCCCTTAACGGTAGTAAATTTTGAACAGGCTTGGGGGTTATGGGAAGAACATCAAATGGACTGTCAATCCAGTCCCATAAATCCCTGTAAGTAAAAAGGTCCCATCTTAAAAATGCCACCAGATTTGATAAAGACCACTCAAACTTGGATTTGAACTGAAGGTACTTGATCAGCAGCATAGCGATTAATGCTGTCCAAATCTGGATGTAGAGGGCCTTTTCGGTGGCACCGACGAATGTTTTGACCTTCAGATTCTGCTTCAATTGAATTAGTTAAGATCTTCCCGGACACCTTACCGAAAAAATAGTTTGGAACTCGGTGTAGGGGCGCCATAGCCGGGGGGACCATAAAATCCCCCCGGCTATGGCGGCCCGGTCGCTCTCTCGGTTATAATCGTTGTTGTCCAACAACCAACCGTAACCGAAAGGAGCCGACCATGACCGCCAAATCCAAATTAGCACAGAAACGATTGACCCTGCTACAGCTTGCCGAAAAGCTCGGAAACGTATCCAAGGCGTGCCAGATGCACAAAGTCTCTCGAAGCCAGTTTTATGAATATAAACGAGCCTTTCAGCTCCACGGGCTGGACGGTCTCATAGACAAGCCGCCGATCCCGGGATCGCATCCAAACGAACTGACCGATGAAGTGAAACAAAAGATCATCGATCTGTCCTTAAAGCATCCAGCTTATGGCCAACAGCGCATTGCCGACCAGCTGGCCCTTGAAGGGATCGCGGTGTGTGCCACCTCGGTGCGCAATCTATGGATCAAACAGGATCTGGAAACGCGCTACAAACGTTTGCTGCGCCTTGAAGAGGTACATGCTGAAAAGGGCTTTGAACTGACCGAGCAGCAGGTCCGGCTGATCGAAAAGGCCAATCCGTGTTTCAAAGAACGTCATGTGGAAAGCAGCTATCCTGGCCAATTGTTATGTCAGGACACCTTCTATGTGGGCCGCTTAAAAGGCGTTGGTCGCATCTACCTGCAAGCAGTGGTCGATACCTACGGCAGCTTCGGCTTTGCCAAGCTGTATACCAGCAAGCGCCCGGAGACGGCCGTGGACGTGCTTTATGACCGCGTTCTGTCCTTTTACCAGCAACATAGACTGCCCATCGAGGCGATCCTGACCGACAATGGCACCGAGTACAAGGGCCGGCCGATGATCCACATGTATGAAATCTTTCTTGAGTTCAACGACATCGAACACCGCACCACCAATGTGGGAAACCCCAGGACCAACGGCTTTGTAGAACGATTTAACCGCACATTGCTCGATGAGTTTTTTAGATCCTGCTTTCGTAAAAAGCTCTATGAGTCGGTGCAAGCCCTTCAAACAGACCTGGATGCTTGGCTGCACCACTACAACTATGAGCGCCCCCACCGCGGCTATCGTAACCTGGGGCGCAGACCATTTGAAACCATTGAAAACGGAAAAATAGAACGAGAAAAAGTGATGGAGAAAGCCGCTTAAAATTCTCCTCCCGAGAGAGTGAACTGTTCGGGAAGATTTTGACTTTTACAGACCACCTGCTTCATGTTGTCGTAGAGCACTTCCAGGGGGATCCCGCCCAAATAGTGAAACGCACGGATATGCACATCCAAAAAATGCTGCAACGTGCAGCTGGGAACCAGCTCGGCATACATGGCCCGGGAAAAACCCAGCACTAAAAGAAACAGATACACCGTGGTGGTGCCGGCAGGTTCGGTGACTTGAAAATCGGCCCAATCCATCTGGCCCTGCAGGCCCG
>Ga0209164_1001271_pt1 | contig 34422 bp, 27 predicted proteins | sample MTBNYHSulfiMetaG_FD_187458 | JGI IMG/M metagenome (GOLD analysis project Ga0209164, IMG submission 187458) | Enrichment culture microbial communities from rom New York Harbor, USA that are MTBE-degrading - MTBE-NYH (New York Harbor Sulfidogenic)... | ecosystem: Environmental > Aquatic > Marine >... | reverse complement strand
CAGGAGAATCTGATGCCTCTTTTTATCGATGCGGTGAAAGCCTACGGGACCCTTGGGGAGATCTGCGGGGTTTTGAGGGAGGTGTTCGGAGAGTATCAACCTGTACAAACGGTGAGTCCCCGGTGAGGGGGTGTCTTTACGCTCTTTTGCCGTGAGGGATCGAAGAAGAAAAGGAGGAGAATAGGGATATGGCTGGGATTACCTATTACGGGAGCTACGTTCCTGTATTCAGGATCGATCGCAAATTGATCGGAGATATCTGGGGGAGGGGCTCCATCGGGGGGGAGCGCAGTGTGGCGAACAATGACGAGGACGGGGTGACGATGGCGGCGGAGGCTGTGCGCAATTGTCTCAAGGGGGTTTCCAGGGAGGGCATCGACGGGCTCTACTTTGCTACCACCACGCCGGTTTATCAGGAGAAGTCTAACGGGGTGCTGATCGCCACGGCGGTGGATTTAAACCGTGAGGGGAGCACGCTGGACTTTGCCCACTCCCTTCGCTGCGGCACGGGGGCCGTGAAGGCGGCCGTGGACGCGGTTCAGGGGGGATCTCTCGGCAAGGTGGTCGTTGTGGCCTCCGATTGCCGCAATGCCTACCCGCGCTCGGACCAGGAGCAGGGCTTTGGAGACGGTGCGGCTGCGGTGGTGGTGAGCGAAGGGGATGGGGTTGCCCGGTTTGAGGGCAGCTACTCGATCAGCAACGAGATGATGGATGTGTGGCGCAACCCCGAGGACACCTTTGTGAGGACCTGGGAGACGCGTTTTATCCTGGGGGAGGGGTATCAAAACCATATGCTGGAGGTGGTCAAGGGGTTGTTGAAGAGGTACGACCTTCAGCCCAAGGATATTGGCAAGGCGATTTTGCCTGCACCGGACCTTCGCACGCACGCAGCCCTAGTCAAGCAACTCGGTTTTAAGGAAGAGCAGGTTCAGGACCCGTTGTTGTCCAAGGTGGGGCACTGCGGTGCGGCGCAACCCCTGCTGATGCTGGTGGGTGCGCTGGAGGAAGCCAAGGCGGGGGATTTGCTGCTTGTGGCCTGTTACGGGGACGGGGCCGATGGGCTGCTTTTTCGGGTGACCGAAGGGATCAAGGAGCCGAGGAGGCAGCGAAGGCTGAAGGAGCAAATGGATCAGAAGCTGATGCTTAGCTCCTATGCGCGGTTTTTGAGCTACAAGGGGCTGGTGGAGGCGGTACCCGGCGAACCTTTTCGACTGTTTCCATCGGCCACGGCGACCTGGCGGGACCGCAACAGCATATTGCGATGTCACGGCAGTAAGTGTCTGGACTGCGGCAAGGTGACCTTTCCCCTGCAACGGATCTGCTATCATTGTAACAGCAAGGACCGTTTTGAGGAAGTGGGGATCTCCGAGCTCGAGGGGGAGGTATTCACCTTCACGCTTGATAATCTTGCGGGGCGCAGTGATGACCCGGTGGTTCCGCAGATTGTGGCCGAACTTGGAGGAGAGAGGGTTCGTTTTTATACCATGATGACCGACTTCGTGCCTTCGGAGATCAAGGTGGGTCTGGGGGTGGAGTTGACCTTCAGGAGGATTTACGATGGTGCGGGGATGCACAATTATTTTTGGAAATGTCGGCCTTTGAGGAGGGGATAGGAGATGGGTAGCATCAAGGACAAAGTGGCCATTGTGGGGATGGGGTGTGCCAAGTTTGGTGAGCGCTGGGACTTGGGCCTGGATGATCTTGCCATTGAGGCGGCCTACGAGGCGTATGAAGATGCGGGGATCGGGAAGGATGCCCTTGAAGCCTGTTATTTTAGCACCGTGATGGCGCCGGTCATCGGGGTATCGGGCTCCACGGCTGCGGACGCTCTGAAGCTGAACGGGATACCGATCATCCGCAATGAGAACTGGTGCACTTCCGGGCACATTGCATTGATTGAGGCGTGCCTGGCGGTGGCCAGCGGGGCCTATGACGTGGTGATGGCGCTTGGGGTGGAGAAGTTAAAGGACACAGGCTATCCCGGGCTTGGCACGGGTCGGGGGATGCATCCGGTCTATGAGGCGAGGAGGACCGCCCCGGGTTCCTTTGGTCTCATTGCGCAGCGCTACTTTCAGAGCTACGGCCTCACTGCGGAGGAAGGCCGGGAGACGCTGGCCAAAATAGAGGTGAAGAACCATGACAACGGGAGCCTGTGCCCGAAGGCGCATTTTCGGAACAAGATTACGGTGGAAACCGTGCTCAAGGCGCCGGTTATTGCGTGGCCGCTCGGGCTTTTTGACTGCTGCGGCAACAGCGACGGGGCGGCCTGTGCCATTGTGGTGAGTGCGGACAGGGCCAAGGAATTTCGAGAAGACCCCATTTACCTGAAGGGGTTTGGGATTTCCACGGATTCCATGCTGCCCCATTTCCGGCCGGAGTTTAGCTGGATCAGTTTTCCGGCGCTGGTCAATTCCTCCCGGAAGGCTTACCAGATGGCGGGAATCAACAACCCGCGCAAGGAACTGAGCCTGGCGGAGGTCCATGACTGTTTTTCCATTACCGAGCTTTTGATTTACGAGGACTTCGGCTTCAGCGAGAGGGGCAAAGCCAAGGAGGATGTGGACTCGGGCTTTTTCACCCGTCAGGGGGGTCTGCCGGTGAACACGGACGGCGGGCTCAAGTGCTTCGGTCATCCCATCGGAGCGAGCGGGCTGAGGATGACCTACGAAGTCTACAAGCAGTTGCAGGGAAAGGCGGACCTGCCCGAAAGACAGGTGAAAAACCCAAGACTGGGCCTCGCCCACACCTTCGGCGGTCCACCCCAGATCAGCGCCGTGGCCATCTTCGGCAACGAACGGGATTAGAGAGATCAAGTGAAAAACGAAGAATACCGCAAACCAAGTCAGCTAACGTCCCGGCCCCCATAGGGGCAAGGCAGAGAGAGAGGAGGAAGCATGCAAATAAAGGATAGCGTATCCGTCGTCACCGGTGGCGTATCCGGACTCGGAGAGGCCACCGCCCGAGCTCTGTTGAGCAGAGGGGGCAAAGTAGCCCTGTTGGATTTAAACAAGGAAAGAGGAGAAAAATTGGCGGAAGAACTGGGCGATGGAGCCCTATTCTTTCCCCTGGATGTGGTCCAGACCAGCGATGTGGACATGGTCGCTGAAAAGATCAAAGAGACGTTCGGCACCATTCACAGCGTTATCAACTGCGCCGGCACAGGCGGTTCGGTCAAGATCGTGGGCAAAGGGGGGATCGTGCCCGTGGAATGGTTCACCAACATCGTGAACGTTAACCTGCTCGGAACTTTCAATATGATCCGTGCCACCGCCCCCATCGTCTTAAAGAACACCCCTGACGAGCAAGGAGAAAGGGGCGTGTACATCAACACGGCCTCTATTGCCGCCTTTGACGGACAGGTGGGTCAGTCGGCCTATTCCGCATCAAAGGGAGGGATCGTTTCCATGACCTTGACCCTGGCCAGAGAATTTGCCAACGACGGCGTCCGGTTCATGTGCATCCTTCCGGGCATCTTTGATACTCCCCTGTTGGCAAGGAACACTCCGGAGGTGCTGGAACGGCTTGCCAAGCAGGTGCCCTTCCCTCCTCGCCTCGGTAAGGCGTCGGAGTATGCGGCCCTGGCGTGCCACATCATCGAAAACTCCTACCTCAACGGTGAGTTTATCCGGCTGGACGGCGCCCTCAGGATGGGGTTCGGCAGAAAGTAGAGCGAAAGAATTTTCGATCCCGTGGTTTACATCACCGGTTGGTGGAAACGTTACGCAGGGAGGCGAAAGGATATGGAAGAGGTCTTAAAGCGCCTGGTGGAGGTCTCGCAAGACCCTTACGGATATGTGGCGACGGAAAAAGAGCGCACCGGGAAAAAGGTGATTGGATTGACGCCCATGTATCTGCCGGAGGAATTGATCCACGGCAGCGGCATATATCCCGTGGAGATGTGGTCGAGCAATGAGCCCATTACCGTGGGACACGCCCATGTGACCCCCTATTATTGCGGCCTGACGAGGAGCATTGTGGACGACCTTCTGAAAGGGAAGCTGGGATTCATCGACGGCCTGCTCACCTATGAGACGTGCATCCAGGCGAGGACCCTCATGCTCATCATTGAAAAGAACTGGAAGATGCCTTTTCTGGAGGCGGTTTTTCTTCCAAACCAGATGACAAACCCTCTCACCCGGCCTTACTTGATTGAAACCTTTGGGATTCTTAAGGACCGGCTGGAGGAATTTAGCGGGCGTGAAATCACGCGGCAAACCCTGAGGGAGAGTATTGCGGTTTACAACAAGAACCGGGCTCTTTTGAGGCGGATCTATGAACTGAGGAGAAGGAAGCCCGGCTCGATGAACCTCAGGGAGGTGGTCTCCATGGTTCACTCCAGCATGCTCATGCTGAAAGAAGAGCACACCCGAGCCCTGGAAGAACTGATTCCCGAGCTGGAAGCGCGGCCCCCGCTGTTGGGCGGCGGACCGAAGGTGGTTGTGGTGGGAAGCCTCTGTACGGCGCCGTCCCTGGAATTTCTGAAACTTTTCGACGATTCGGGAATGGTTGTGGTGGACGATGATCTGTACACGGGGTCCCGGTATTTTATGAACGACGTGGCGCTCGACGGGGACCCCATTGAAGCTCTGGCGGATCGGTTTCTTACCAGGATTCCCCCGTGCCCTACGAAAGTGGACCCGGAAATGAACTGGAGCGACTATATCATTCATATGGTCCATCAGTCCGGAGCTCAAGGTGTGATTACGTTGATCCAGAAGAACTGCCCTCCCCACATGTGCTACTCCCCGGATGTGATGCGGAAGTTAGCGGAAACGGGCATTCCGGAGTTGGTCCTCGAGGTAGAGCATGAGGTGGTCTCCCTGGAGCAGATCAGAACCCGGCTGCAGGCGTTCAAAGAGACGTTAGGAGGGATATGATGGGAGAGATCAAAATCAATCGACTGGAAACCACCAGGAAAATCGGCCCCATGATCAACGAGTACTGGGATAAGTTGAGGCGTGCGCCTGAGGAGGGCAAGAAAACAGCCTGGTGTGCGGGGCCCCTTCTGTGGATGACAAAAGCCATGGATATGCCGACCCACGAAATGCCCGCCTATGCCGCCTGGGCAGGAGGTAGACACGGCGCTCCGGACCTTCTTACGGCGGCCGAAAGGGATGGTTTTCTCCCTGAATCGTGCAGCTATCACCGGGTTCACATGGGATTGCTTGCCAATGTGAGAGACGGGGTGCCCATCCGGGAGGACATGCAGCTTCCGATCCCCGATATCATGTTCACGGCTCCTCTTTGCCCGGAAATGGGGCACCTTGCCGACTCCGTGTATCGGAGGTTTGGGGTTCCGGTGGTGAGCATGCACTGTCCGACCCCTTATCGCGAAACGGATCTTGCGCGCCATACGGACTGGATGGAAAGGGAATTGAGGGAGGTGGTCGTGCCTGCCCTCGAGAAGGTTTGCGGCCGTCCCTTTGATTACGAGCGGCTGCGGGAAGTTCTGGCGCAACTAAAAGAGATGGCGCTGATCCGCAATGAGTGCTGGGAGTTCTTCAAGAGGAAGCCTTCCCCCTGGACGCTCTGGGATTACATCGTAAGCATGGGGCCCTTTATCATTCTCGCCGGGGAGCGGGGTGGCGTGGCATATTACAGGGAACTGAAGGCGGAGTTGGAAGAGAGGGTGGAAAAGGGAATTCCGGCCCTGAGCGAGGAGAAATATCGTGTGTATTGGGATGCCCTCTGCATGTACGGCTGGTTCGGGGTGATCGCCCGAAAGCTGGCAAACTTGGGGATCAACGCCATTTGTGGTCGGTACCCGTGGGAGATCTTTCCGCGCCCGTGGTTGATCGATACGGAGGCGGATCCCATCCGGTCCATGGCCGAGCTGATCGGGGAGATTAGACGGGTGTACGCCGGAGAGCTTTACCCGGAGATTGTCTCGGAGCTTGTGGAGGAATACCAGATCGACGGTCTCATCATGTTCGCTTTCAGAACCTGCAAGAACTGGAGCATGGGGCAACAGGATGTGATGATGGAAATTGAGCGAAAGCTCGGAATCCCGGGGATCCTCCTGGATGCGGACGGAATCGACCCCCGGTATTATTCCGAGGCACAGATCGACACGAGGTTTCAGGCCCTTGCGGAAATGATGGAGGGCAGAAAGAAACTCAGAATGAGAGGTTAAACCGGGACTGACTTCTATTCACACGCGGTACTGTGATCTTTGCTTCTTCTCCCTCTCGGTCTGCGCGGAATCCAGGATCAAAGGCGTAAAGGGCACTGCAGCCTTGCCTTTCCTTCACTCTTCCAATAATGGTGAGTTCGGGGAGTTGAAGAGGGTCCTCATTGTATGAGTCACCTTCAAAGAACGCACGAAACGGTTTCGCCCGGAAGGCGAATGTTTCTTAAGTCTGGCGAATGGAAAGATGAGCGACAGGGGGAAAAACCGGCCCGTGGTGGCAGGAATCGACGTGGGTTCCCTGTACACCAAGGCATTGATTCTCGATGATCAAAAGAACGTCCTCTCTTACAAAATCATCAAGAGCGGCTTCGCCTATGATGAAGCAGCATCCTCCTGCTTGAACGATGCGCTGAGCTCATTGGAATTGGATCTTCATAACATCGCCCACGTGATATCCACCGGATACGGCCGAGCGAGGGTTTCCTTCGCCAATGAACATATCAGTGAGATTAGCTGCCATGCCCGGGCGGCGAAATTTCTCTTTCCGGAAGCCCGCACGGTCATCGACATTGGCGGCCAGGACAGCAAAGTGATCTATGTGGGAGAGCAGGGCCAGGTTCTCAACTTTGTCATGAACGATAAGTGTGCGGCCGGCACCGGACGTTTTTTGGAAGTGATGGCGAGCGCTCTTTCCGTGGAGCTTGGCGACATGGGGCCGCTCTCCTCGCGCTCGACCAGGGATGTGGAAGTGAGCAGTCAATGTACGGTCTTTGCCGAGTCCGAAGTGATCAGTCTGATTACTGCGGGTACTGCAAGGGAGGACATTGTGGCCGCCATTCACCGCTCGATCGTCCGCCGAGTAGTGGCCATGATCGGGCAGCTGGGGAAAAAAGAAAGGGTCACCATGAGCGGCGGCGTGACCAAAAACAGCGGAGTCGTAAAGGAACTTGAAAGGGCCCTGGACACAAAACTCCTGATCTCCCGGGAGCCTCAGGTGGCAGGCGCAGTGGGCGCCGCCCTGATCGCCCTCGGCAGGGTTCAGGAAACTTGAAGGCAAAAGCTTAACACCCCATCCTGTAGACCTCCCCGCCCCAGCCCGAAATGAACCGGAAAGGAGCAGCCCCAGCAAATTGGGCTGTCTTTGTCATTGACACACAACGGCGTATCCCCTATACTAGCGGCCCACAGAAGGAAGTTCTCATCACGAGCGCTACGACAACATGCAGAGCCGGCCGGAAAAGCACCTCAAGAATTAGAGGACTCAAGAACCCTGTCAAAGGGGAAATCATGGCGATGCGCAAGAAAAGACGGCAAGAGAATAGGAGCGAACGGATCTGGATCTCCTTCCTGAAAGGAGTAAACCCATGGAATTGTCTCTGAGCGAAATTGCCCGGGTCGTGGGGGGACGGCTCGTGGGGGACGGAGAGAAGCGAATCCGTGACGTTGCTCCCTTTGAGGCGGCAACCGAGGACCAGATCACTTTCGCGGACGGCGCCAAGTTCCTGAAGCGTATCAAAGGAAGCGCCGCCGGAGCGTTCGTGGTACCCCTCGAGTTTGAAGAGGACGGTTCCAAGAACCTCCTGAAGGTGAAGAACCCCAGGGCGGCTTTTGCCCAAATCATGAAGCGGTTCCATCCGTCGTCGGTTCCGACCCCGGGGATCAGTCCCCATTCGGTGATCGGGCGCGATTTCAGGCACGGCCAAGAGGTTTCGATCGCTCCCCTTGCCTACATCGGTGACCGCGTAACCTTCGGTGACCGGGTGGTCGTTCAGCCCGGTGTGGTGATCGGAACCGACGTGCTGATCGGTGACGATGTCCTCATTTATTCCAACGTGACCATCCTTGAACGCTGCAGACTTGGAAACCGTGTCATCATTCACTCCGGCACGGTGATCGGCAGCGACGGGTACGGCTTTGTCCCCCAGGGGGAGACCTATGTGAAGATTCCTCAAATCGGAATCGTTCAGATCGACGACGACGTGGAAATCGGGGCCGGGAACACCATAGACCGGGCGACCTTCGGCAGAACCTGGATCCAGAGCGGGGTCAAAACCGACAATCAGGTTCACGTGGGCCACAACGTGACCGTGGGTGAAAACACCGTGCTGGTGGCTCAAGTGGTGATCGCCGGAAGCACCACCATCGGCAAACACGTCATTGTTGCCGGTGGGGCGGCAATCGCCGGCCATTTGACCATCGGCGACAACGCCATCATCGGCCCGCGGGCCGGTGTGGCCAAGTCGGTGCCGGCCGGTCAGATCGTGTCAGGAGCACCGGAGATGCCTCACCGTCAGTGGCTCAAAATGAGCCGAGTGTTACCGGAGTTGCCGGAAATAAGAAGAAAACTGAGAACGATTGAAAAGCAGCAGCAAGCGATGATGAATAGATCCAATCCATGACGGCGGCACAGAGGGTTCCCATCGCCGGCTAAGGAGAAACCCATGATACACGCAACGGCCATCGTTCATCCCAAGGCCGAAATCGATTCCGAGGTGAAGATCGGTCCTTACAGCATCATTGGTTCCGACGTCCGGATCGGATCCGGCACCACCATCGGTCCTCACGTGGTGATCGAGTCCTACGTCACCATCGGTCCGAACTGCAGGATCTTTCAGTACGCCGCCATCGGCGCAATCCCCCAAGATTTGAAATTCGGCGGAGAGGAAAGCCACGTCAAGATCGGACAGGGGACGACCATTCGGGAGTTTGTGACGGTTCACCGGGGGACCGCGCCGGGAGGAGGTGAAACCGAAATCGGAGAGGAATGCTTGCTGATGAATTACGCCCACGTCGCCCACGACTGCAAAGTCGGCCGCTGGGTGATCATGGCCAACGGGGCCACCTTGGCCGGACACGTGATCATCGGTGATCATGCGGTTATAGGCGGACTGGTGGCCATCCACCAGTTCTCTAAAATCGGGGAATATGCCTTCATCGGGGGCAAGACGGGCGTGCCCAAAGACATACCGCCTTACGTGATCGCCTCGGGTGAACGAGCGCGCTTGCATGGTTTGAACACCGTGGGTTTGAAGCGACACGGATTTTCCAGCAAGACCCTCGATGAACTGAAGAAAGCCTATCGGATCATCTTTCGCAGCGGCCTGAGGGTGGCCGAAGCCTTGGTGCGGGTGAACGAGGAAGTGGAACAGATCCCGGAAGTGCTGAAGCTCGTCGAGTTCGTCAGGAACTCCGAAAGAGGGATCACGCGGTAGGCCTCTCCAGAAAGCGATCAAAAAAGCCTGCAGGAAAAATCCGGGGCTCGCGTCCTCACATCACCTGAAGATGCCGCTAAAGAGTTTTGCTCTGATTGCCCTTGGAATCCAAGTCAGGGGTTGCATACCGTTATTCTCTTGCCCGGCGTGGTGATTGGCAGCCATAAGGGAGGGAGATGTCCAGGACATTTTTTTTCTCGGATGCCCACTTAGGAGCCTCATCCATCGAATCCGAAAAGGTTAAGGTAGAGAAGCTCCTGGGTTTTCTCGACCATGTTTCCCAAAAAGGGAGAAGGTTGTTCATCGTCGGTGATTTGTTTGATGTTTGGTTCGAATATCGAACGGTCATCCCAAAGGGTTACACCCGGATCCTCTGTGCACTGTTGCGATTGAGCGACCTGGGCATCGAGATGCATTACGTCACGGGGAATCACGATTTCTGGATGCGCGATTATTTAGCCACCGAGTTCGGAATGATCATGCATTCCGACGAAGTGGATTTCACTACCGCCGAAAAACGTTTTTATCTTTTTCACGGGGACGGATTGGCCAAAGATGATGTGGGATATCGGATCTTGAAAAGAATTTTTCGAAACAAAATCAGCATCTTTTTTTACAGCTTGATCCATCCGGACCTGGCCGTGCCCCTGGCTCAACGGGTGTCCTCCTTTAGCCGAAAACACTGCAACCCAAAAACCCCGCCATCCGACGAGGAATACGTCCAAAGGGCTCTTGAAAAGTTTGACGAGGGGTTCGATTACGCGATTTTCGGGCATTTGCACTCCCCCCGCTACCGGCAATACGACCAAAAAATAGTCATCAACTTGGGCGATTGGATCGATCATTTTACGTATGCGGAATTCGATGGCGAAAAACTGAGCTTGTTGACCTGGCGTTGAGTGAACCGGGCCATTCCTTTCTCCATGGCTTCCCGGAACCGGATTGTGTTCGGTCCCAACCGATCACGCCGCTTCGCTGGCAAACGCAGCCTACCCCAAAGGTGTCTTGCCTATCGGCAAACGCCTTCACCCGTTCGGTGCCCTGAAACAAGTCAGGGTCAAGCGCACTCAGGTATCCCGGACTCAACTTCAACTTCTGTGTCAGGAAACGATCCATATCGTGACATCTGACGTAGGGCGATTTCTGGATGGAAACGAGCTAATGGGGCTGTTGAGCGTCAATATGGACGGCACATTTTTTGCGTGCGACAAGACCCAAATGCGGATTCGATCCCATTTCTTTCACGACACGAAGGAGGTTGGTTGTCATGGTATTCCCTCAAAGGTCACGCCTCAAACTTTTGTGCCCTCTCGTCCTGTTTCTCATTTTCGGCTCCCCTCTGACCTCCGGGGCTGCCACCACCGTGAGCGGCACTGTATCCGTTTCGGCTGATGATGCGGGCTTCTCCCCGAGTTTTTCCAATCTCTCCGTCAGGGTTCAGGGTACGGAGATCACCGCAACAGTGGATGGCAACGGTACGTTCAGCCTTACGGATGTTCCTGAGGGAGACATCACTATCCTTTTGGAAGAAGTGGGCGGCGACTGGTTTACCCAGTCTTCCAAACGGCTGAATCTGCAGGTTGGCCCTGAGCCCGTCAGCGGAGTCTCTTTCACACCCCTCTATCACTGGCGGGAGATCAATTACCCGGCTGTTTGGGGGCAGAATGGTTATGGGGAGTGGAGCGCCCAGTTCATCAATGAAAACGTCGGATTTATCCTGTTTCGGGTGAGAGGCGCCGATATTCCCGTGGAGCGGAAAGAACTGTACCGGACAATAGACGGGGGCCAGAGCTGGTTGGAAATCGGGCACTGGGAGTTCAATCAGGATCTCTGGAATGCCGGTCAATGGCTTCCTAGCTCTGAGCGGATTTTTTATTTCACGGATTCCAATACCGGTTTCGTCCTGGCTGTGAATGGCTGTGCTCCTTGCGGAGAATGCGGAATCGGTTTCTTTTACACATCGGACGGCGGTGCCACCTGGTCAACAAGCGCTGTCCTGCCTGCCCCCGGAACCTCTTATAACTGTCATGTGGACCGCATTGCCAAGATCAACAACTCCCATGTCATTGCAGCCGGGACCACAGGCTGTGCGGTGCAGGGGTACGGGAGCGGGTTTTACGACGTGATCTGGGAGAGCACAGACGCCGGTGCCACTTGGGAGAGCAAGGTTTTCTGGGAACAGAGTTACGGGGCATGTACCGCCCTTGACGCCAATCCGCTTGGCAATGCCATCGCTTTTTTCACCCCATATAATGGCTGGGAACGCCGGGTGGTGTTGCGCAACGGCCTCAGCGGCGCATGGGGTGCGGTGACCTCCAGCCCTTATGTGGTCAACTCCGGGTATGGCCCGGCAGACGTGCCCATGGTCCAGGACAGCGCCTGGATCTATGCGACGAGCCAGACGCCGGCTCCGGCTCAAAAGGGAGTGTACAAGAGTACCGATGCAGGCACAAGCTGGAGTTATGTCTCCAATAGTGAACCGCAATATATGGACTTCACCACGAATGAAAAAGGATTTGGTCTTTTCGGCGGTGCGGCTTTCATTACTTACGATGGGGCAAAGAGCTGGCTCCATCAATCCACAGGGACCGGTTTGTGCTGCCATGGGAACGACATCTGGGCCTTTGATCCTACCCATGCGGCCTGGAAGTCAAACGACAAGATTTTCCTGTATTCCGATCCTCAGGTAGCTGACTTTGAACTGCTCGAAGGGCTGAAGCTGCCCGATTGGTATGTGGAATACGGCGAAACGGGCGTGGCTGCCGCCTCTTTCCGTCTTCTGAACAGAGGCACCGAGAATATTACATTAGACGGTTTTACTGTCCACGCCTCGGGAAGCGGCGATGACCAAGCCCACATCTCGCAGGTCAAACTATGGCTGGACGGCAACCAAAACGGATACACCGATAACGGGGATTCCCTGCTCGCCGTCTCCGGTTTTCAAGCCGACAACGGCGTTGCCGCCTTTTCCTTTGCTTCCTTCGTGATAAAGCCCTTTCTCCCGGTGTATTTGCTGATCACGCTTGATTTCGAAGACAATGTATTGCCTGGAGAAACTTACAGGTGTTCAGCATTCGGCGATGAAATCATAGCGCACTACGGACCTGCCAGCGCCGAAGTAACCGCCACAGCCCCTCCTTCCCATCCTATCAACGGCCGGGAGATCACTTGCGGCATGATCCTGTTTCGTGATCCCTTTGAAAACGGGCTTGGAAACTGGCAGGCCGATACAATGGACTCGCCCTGGAAGCTCACCACAGAAAGATCGATAAGCCCCCCCTCCTGTGTCTCCACCTATTCCAGGAGCAGGGATGACAACAACTATGGTGCTAAGAACAATCTCACCTTGGTCCACCCTCTGGATTTGTCTCGCAGCGGGAACTATTCGCTCTCCTTTGAAGAGGACTTCTATTTCGATCCTATGGTTGACGGCCATGTCCAGATATCCACCGATCACGGAGTCAGCTGGCAAAACCTCCTTTCCCATACCGGCCAGGCAGACAGCGGGGGCAACTTTGAACAGCGTGTCATTGATCTCAGCAGTTATGCCGGATCTTCCCAGGTCCTGATCCGATTCCAGGCGGACTGGAGTTCTGCGTGGTATTACGGGTATTCCTGGTACGTGGATAACATCAGACTTGTTTTGGTAAAGGAGGTGGTCCGCGGAGATCTCAACGATGACGAGTCGCTGGGTCTCGCGGATGCGCTTCTGGCTCTCCAGCTTGCGACCGGCCTTTGTTCGGGCAAGCCTGCCGTGAAATATTGGGACGTGGACGGTGACCGCGGGATCGGTTGTACCGATGCGATCTATATCCTGAAGATGGTGGCTGGACTGCCCTGACGAAAAGTGAACTTGTTCCCTGGGAGTAGGTGGCGAACCTCGCAGCTAGTGTTGTCGTTTCTTGGGTCCCTTCTTGGTCAAGCCTTCCATGTAGCCCTTGGCCAACTCTGTTCCCGCCTGGCCGTCGGATCTTACCAAGGCGAAATGAGCCAAATCATAACTTCCTAAATTATCCACTAGGACAGCCGTTTTCAGCAGCTGGTAGAAATTTAAACGGTCAAGTTTCAGGCAGTCCCTGACGAATATGGCGTCCGCCCACATATGTTGCGCGGCATAGTTGAGATTATTTTTGAAAACCATTGGCTTCATGGCCCGGCCGGACAGACCCGTAAATTTGTGAAAGCTGAAGCCCTTTGAATTGAGGTAAGATGATACATCTCCGAAGAGCGGCTGGTTGGCATAGATTTCGACGAAGGATACCTCCGAGACGATGACAAGCACATCTTTCAACGTCTCTTCGGCGCCTTTAAAAACATCCAATTCAGCCCCCTGGATATCGATTTTTATGAAGTCTACGGGGCCTATTTGGTTCTCACGGCAAAAACGGTCCAGACTCATTGTTTCAATGAGCTGTGTATCCCTTAACTCGGCCACTTCAAGGTTCTGATAAAGGCCGATGAGGGATTCATTCGGCCTGTAAAGAGAGGAACACATGGGGTGTTTGGTGTCATAGAAACACCGCACTTCTTCAGCTCTGCCCAGGGCGTAGGGATAATAATGGACTCTTGGATTGCCGTTCCCATTGAGCTCGTCACACAACTTACGATCCACCTCGAAGGCAACGATCCTCGAATTTTCAAAAACCTCAAGGAGCTTATAAAAAGAAAGAAATTGCCCCTTGAGGGGCCTGGCTCCAACGTCTAACATTGTGAACGACAGATCGTATCCATTCCATTTCATGAGACGGTCCAACATCTTCCTCTCCTTGTTCAACGCGGTGTTCACATGTTTAAGCTGCAGAATCCTCCACTCGGACGATGCCGTTGAAACGTTCCAGTGATTGAGGACGAACGGCGATCAGGTTGATGAGAAAGGGATCGAACTTTGCCCCTTTATTAAAGGGAACGAGAGCTCGCCGAGGCGGACAGAACTGGTATGATTTGAATCCCAGCTTTTCAAAGACGTCCACAAGCTCTACATGCACCTTACCCAGTTCGTTAATCTCGTAAAAAACGATGGGGTCACTGTTGCGAATCGTCCTGGAGGCCCCCTCCAACGTGGGAATTTCATGACCTTCCACGTCCATCTTTATGAGGTCCACACGGTCAATAGCGTTCCTTGAACAGAGGTCATCGACGGAGAGAAGGCTCACTGCTTCTCCACCATGTCCGGGACCATCGCCGCGGATCTTGGCGTATTCGGGAGCACCGCCAGGGTCCAGGATTCCTTCCCTGCTGACATTGCTCACGGCGGCTTGCAAGCAGGTCATATTGCTGAACCCCTCGGCCGTTCGGCTGAGTAGCGAGTAGGTTCGTTGACAAGGTTCCACGGCGATCACAACCCCGTCACTCCCGGCCCGCCTTGCTCCGCTAACGGCGTAAACGCCCACATTCGCTCCCAGATCAAGAATCCGATCGCCCGGTCTTACCAATGCCCGGAATAGATGGATGTCGTCTTCGAACCAGTCCCCCCGCTCCAATAGAACAAAGGTGGTGAAGTTTCGAATGTCTGGATAAACGTGAAGAAATCCTTGATCATAGGGTACAGCGAGATGGGGAACGGTACCCCGCTCCCCCAACACCAATGCCGTGCCAGACCTGGCATCCTGCATTCTATCATCCGCATAGCAGAGAGATTCAAGCGCAGTGGAGGATACGGGAGTTCCGCCAATTGCCGCACGCAGGGCTTTGAGCAGTCCCGACCTGAGATGTGCTTCAGGGTTTTCAGGCTCCTGGCGGGTCCAAAATCCAAGGACCGGGGTAGACTTCTTTCTCGCCAAGTATATGCTAAAGTTACAAAATCGCAACCACATCCTCACGAAAACCCCTCCCAGGTCCGGCGCCCCCCAGTCTTGCAGCAATCGTGCTGGTGCCCCCCTGAACGTCCCCCCCCGCATGAGGCTGGTCAGGCCCTGGCGCACATATTCCGCAGCAACCCTACGATGATTCATACGATAAAGCGTGTCCGCCAAAAGAGCACATTCTGCGAGATCCCCCAGCGGACCCTTTTTTCTCCGGGGTTCCTCAGGCAGTGCTTCCGCCATCGGTTTGAGTGGAGAGGTTAGGGCCTCTTGATGGTTTGTCAGCATCGTCATTCTCCCTTACAGCTTTTACTCTGGAATGCATGATATTCAGCTATTGTTTTTCGAACTCCAGGATCATGTCGTCTACATCATCGTAGTCTTGCACTGCGTAAAAAGCTTACTCCACACAGAGAGGGACGTATTCATTTCCCGCAGCCAGCAAGCCAATCATTGCGCAAACCCTGTGCTGCCCGTGAACAATCGCCCCGTCCTCCACCACGATGGGGTTGCTTCTGAGGAAATCTCGGATTTCCGAATAGGTCATGGGCTCTAAAGTCTCGAAATAGGCCATTGAAAAGAGCGGCGGCCCTCCATTGTTGGATCGGATGAAATGATTGGCTTTGGCATAGGGGGCAACGCCTTTTCGAAAGCCATAATAGATGCAGTTGAAGAAAAAGTTGTTGCCACTCTGCCAGAAGCTCTTGTTCAGGTTGAGAGGTTCGGTGAACTCCTGCTGGGTTTTTGTTTCCACGAGGGCGTTGTCCCTCAAGTGACGGACCCTGGAGATTTCACTGAAAAAACGAATGATTTCAAATATTTTTCTCAATCTTCCCCCATCCGTGATGAGGTTGAGGTGGGGTCCTCTGAGGTTCCAATTGATGGATTGGTCGGTTTCAATCTTGAAGTCAAGAAATTGCTCCAGGCTGATGGTGGTTTCCTTTTTCTTCTCCAATTGACCAGGATACATGATGCTCAGGAGTTCGCCGGTCTTTTGGGGTACGGGGCAGGTCCTTCCGAGAAACCGTATTCCGTCAAACCGACAAAAATAGGCTTCCGGGAACCACTTCTCTCCGTAGCCGATTTTGTCGTTTTTCCTCTCGAAGAAACAGATGTCCAGATACCGCCCTTCCCTGAGAACCGAAAGAAATTGCCTGTTGTTTCTTACGGCCTTGAAGCCCCTTTCCTTCAACAAAGGGTAGATTTCCGTGCACGTCTTGATCCGGTCCTGGATGAAGACTCCGATGTCATCATCGTGGTCAGGCATGAGAAATCTCCCATCCCTGTATGCTCCAAGAAGGGTCTTTCCATGAAGCCAAAAGCGTGTATTGGTCGACTCGAAAACTTCCCCCACATCTTCCAGGTTCTTCTGTCGAATTCGCGCTTCATCCGCCGGGTGCAGTTGAAGCGCGGACTGGTGATTGCGGACGAAATCTTCAAGGGTCCAGTCAAGACAATCAGGGATAGCCCACTCAAACAATGACTTGAGGCCGAAAGCTTTAAGGGCGTTTTCCACCTGATCAGGCGTGCTCGTCCCGTGGATGACATGATCTTCCGTTCGTTCGCCGTTGGGTTGTTTTGGATTGAAAATGTCTCTGATCTCCTGCTTGAAATGCTCATTAAAGGAGGAGCATCGCTTCCGGTGAGGGCCGTGTCCCGGACAAGTGATGGGAAAGAGGCGACCCTTCCCTTTCACCAGGAAGAGGACCGCTTCCTTCGGGCAACTCAGGAGGTGCTTGTTTTTGGCCATGATGTGGTGAGGAATGGTTTTCATTTCCTCCACATAGATCATTTTGATAAACGACTCCATATCTTCAATGGGAAGGCGTTTGACGGTAAGGACATCAAACGCCTCCTGGATCCGATCAGCAATTTCTGTGTAATAGGGAATGCCGTTTCCCCAGATGATGTAACAGTCCATCGCTTTCCTCAAAGTGTTCCTGGTTTTCCCCTGCCTCCCGTTAAAGACGATTCCCTACACATCCGAAGATTCCACAAAGCATCCTAGATAAAAGCCTCAGCCCCTTGCAGAGGCTCGACGACGAGCCCGCCCTGCTCGATCCCTTGCTCCACGGGTCTCGCCGGGAGGGGAGGAATTGGCTCATTTTCTTTGACGAAATCCGGCCTAACTTTACCCCTCTCCCACCTGGGAAAAGGCACCTTTGTTCTAAATCGGATCACTGGAACTTCGATGTTTCCATACCTGTGCCTCAGGATTGCAGCCCGATGTCTTCCGTCGCGAATGGTGTTTTCATTTTCGTAGACACAGATGTATTCATGGTCATGGGGATAACCTTTTTCCTCTATGCGGCGCTGCAATTCATTGAATCGTTCAATGCAGCTTTTGATCGTTCCGAAGCGCTTTGTATACTCGAGGTAGGCAATGGTGTTTCCGGAAAGAAGCTTGTAGGGTGCGCTGTCGGTGATCGGCTTGATCAGCATTCTTTTTCTCCCCTCCCGTTCGGTCAATTCGGCGACGGTGAGGTTGTCCAGAAAGGCCCTTTCGAGGCTGGCCGACTCAATGATTTCAGGAGCCAGTGGGGGATTAGGCGGTTTCCATATGGTTCCATCTTCGAGCTCAAAAAGGAGATCTGCAGAATGGCCCTGGGATGGGGACCCTGAGCAGTCTTGCTTCACAGGGACTCCCGTGGGGTCCTCCACGTTCCTTGCAAGTTGGGCCTGGGTCTCGGACGGTCTCCCTTGGCATGGAAATTGTGGAATTGGGCTGTCCTGCCCGCTGGAGCAGGACTTCGCATCGATCCGTTGAATCTCGAAGCCCCTGGGCCCATTTCCGGCGCCTACCTCTATCGGCTGATTCTTATTCTCTGCCGGGCCACAAGAAACCGTCCGGGCATCCCAATCCCCTCCGGCTTTGGTAAGGAATCCAAGCCGAGTCATCAGGTCGCCACAAACCGTATAGAAGAGATTCAAGTCCGATTCCGAAAACAATTCACGATACGTCCCCGTTTCACCTCTTCTGAAAAAGGAACCTGTCCTGTCGAGCTTAGGGTTGATCGCTTGCGCGAATTCTTCCGGCCGATCCTTTTCTTTCTTCCTGAGACGCTCAAGGGAGCACATTTCTACGGCCTCTGCGATCAAATCCGGTTCGCAGGGCAGCTCAAGGAAGCCTGTTATTTCCTGGAACAATGCCATGGTCCTGTCTTTGAGTTCCTGATAGGTGACAACCAATATCTCACTCAAGATGCTAGGGTTGAATATCCACGACATCACATGCTCCTGCCATGGGCTGAAGATGTCCGACTGGCCGAGGAAATTGTATTTGAGAAAGTCACTAAACGGGGTTGAAGAAAAACCTTTCACCATCATCCTTTTCCAATGGAAATAGGAAACAGCAGCATCCCGGCCATCCCGCAAAACATAGATGCATTTCCTTGTCCTGTTAAAATTGGGAAAGTGCCGGGAGTGGGTCTTGATGATCCTTCCACCGGCGATCTGATCCAGGTTCCCCTTGTAGATACTGGGCGCGTACCTGTCCAGCCTTCTGAGATCATCCACCTCCCTTTCGCCGTTGAGTCTGGCAAGGATGTAACTCAAAACGGCCCTGATCCACGTATTCCCTGACCTAGGGTAAGAGGCCAGTAGGACATCGGATTCACGAAAGGGGTAACGGCAGTGAAAGTCATCGTTCCCCTTGCGATATCTCATGGTCTCCAACTGGGCGCTAAGAAGGGCCCTGCGTCTCTGTTCGTCCAAGGATACTGGTGCCACCTCCGAAGCGCGCCCGCAAGCATTTTGCAGAGCTTGAGAGGTCTCACCTGACACCAAGAGATCTCCAACAGGCTTTAACCGGCCCGATACGGACCCGGCGGGAGGTTCGTTCGCTTCATAGAAACCTTCGCTCAGGTCGTGGAGCGAATACGGAATCGCTTCCCCTTCATTTCGCCTGGACTGTTTCATCCGTTGCGCCTGATTTCTACCAAAATCAATCATGATTCCTTACCCCATGTTGTTCGCCTTGTTCGAATACGTTCCGTCCACAGAGTTTGAAAGCCTCTAAGAACAATCAAGTCCCCAGAACTCCGGTTCTGCAGGGTAGTCCCACCGTCCCGGGCTCCTTGACTGCCGTCCTCAATGCCTGCTTCGCTTCAAACCGATCGGGAAAAAAGAATTCGTTTCCTTCTCCTGTGGACAAGCCCTGCTCAAGCAACCATTGTGCCATCATGGGGGTTTGCGGTTCACTGCGGTTTCTTGTGCGTATTTGAAGTGTGCATCTTAGGGAGCCGCCGAATTTATCCCGACAAAAGGGAGGGAAGATATTTCCCTTTGTGGGGAAAAAGCTTCCTGAGCGGCACTGGATTCAATCATGGGTAGACTTGATGAAGAAGGGATGGCATAAAGGGGCTTCGATGATTCCGGCAGGGAGGTTCGGCTTGGAAGATAAAGGATCCGGGCCCGGAGGACCCGGATTTGATGTGGGATCTCTACAGGGGTACTCGCTGCCCTGGGCATGTAAATTCGAAGCACGAAATTCGAAACTCGAGAGCGTATCGAAGCACTCAAATCCAAATGCGTAAAACCGCATCTCAGACCAATCGGTCTCAAGCGCCTTTGAGCTCGCTCTGTTGGTGTCATCGGAAAATTGGAGTTTTGGATTTGTTCGCCTTTCCCGTTTCGCGGAACAGAACCATTTTGAAATTCGGATTTCCGATTTGATCAACGAGCGCCTCATCCGGCGCCATAGCCATCGCAACCTGGCCACGCCGCCCATGGGACGTGGTTTTTTATCGTGAGACGAAGCTCCCCGCATCCCCTCAAAAGCGGGATTTCCGCCTCGCTTGAACAAGCTGCGGGGTATATCGAGCGGAATTGCACCGAGGCCTATTCGCCCTTGAACACGGGATTTCTTTTCTCCAGGAAGGCCTCCACCCCTTCCTTGTAGTCACGGGTCTTATAGGCGAGCTCCTGCAGGTAGCCTTCAGCAGCCATGACCGCGTCGAGGCTTCCTGTCTCCTCGCCCAGCCTGCAGGCCTTCTTGATCGCCTCGATGATGACCGATGGACCTGCTGCAAGCCCTTTGGCGATTTCCTCGGCCTTTTGCATCACTTCCTCGTCACCGACCACGTGAGTAACAAGACCAATCCTCCCCGCCTCCTCACCGCTCACCATCTCTCCAGACCACATCATTTGAAGTGCGCGCTCCTTGCCCACAAGGCGGGGGAGGAAATAGATGGTCCCGGTATCGGGCACAAGCCCCCTTCTGGCGAAGATGGCGCTGAAACGGGCGCTTCTCCCCGCCACCCGCACGTCGGCAGCCAAGGCCAGAGACAGCCCTGCACCGGTGGCGACTCCGTTCACGGCTGCGATGATCGGCTTTTCCAGTTCATAGAGGTATTTAATCAGGTAGCCGATGCGGACGAAGGGCTCCAGTTTAATGGCACGGGCAAGGGAAGCGGGCTCAAGACTGGTCACCCGCTCCTTCGTGGACAGATCCGCTCCGGAGCAGAAAGCATTCCCGGCACCGGAGAGGATCAGAACTTTTAGTTCGTTATTCATTTTCACTCTGTTGAGCGCCTGGATCATTTCCTCTGCGATCTGCATGTCCAGAGCATTCAGTTTCTCCGGGCGCTTCATAATCACTTTTGCGACGCCGTCTTTTTCTTCATAGAGAATCCTGTCGTAGGCCATGAATTCCTGTCTCCTTTCCCCTGAATGGATCCCGTCATCCATTTTTCATCTATACGTTGAGAAATCGCCCACAGCCACCAATAGGTTCGAACCTGAACTCCAACGGCTTCTAAGCCGGATTTCTCTCCTTGAGTTGGTTCAGAGCCATCTCTTTGAGCTTCACCTTTTGAATCTTCCCGGATGCCGTCATAGGATAATCCGCAACAAAGATCACATACCTCGGAACCTTGAACGTGGCGATTTTGCCTTTGCAGTAGTTGATCACATCGGCTTCTGTTAACTCCCGGGCCGGCACTATTTGAACGAAGGCCACCCCCACCTCCGAAAGGCGTTCATCCGGGTAGCCCACAATAGCGACCTGACGAATCGCCGGGTGGCTGAGCAGATAGGCTTCCACCTCCATGGGGTCCACGTTTTCCCCGCCGGTCTTCAGCATTTCCTTGAACCGCCCGATAAAGCGAAGGTGTCCGTCTTCTCGCATCACGCCCATGTCTCCACTGTGAAGCCATCCCTCGGTGTCAATGGTCTTGGCCGTCTCTTCGGGTTTGTTGTAGTACCCCTGCATGACCATGTACCCCCGGATGAGAATCTCGCCGGGCGTACCCATCGGTTGCTCCTTCCCCGTGACAGGATCAACGATCTTGAATTCGTAACCCGGGGATGGGTAGCCCGAAGCTTCGCATCGCTGCTCCTCCGTAGAGGTCAGAAAGGAAAGGCACGCACCCACGCCGATTTCACTCATTCCGAATGCACTGACCAGGCCGGAGCAAAGGGCCTTGTTGGCTTTACGGGCAATCGGCACCGAACTGCTCATGCCGGCTGCAAAAAGCCCGGTCCGAAGGCTGGTTATATTCCTTGGCCTCTCCGCCTGGAGTTCCATCATGTCCTTGAAATGGGTATCAAATCCGTTCAGGACGGTCACCCTTTCCTGTTCGATCAAATCCAGGGTCTCCGCCGGATCAAATCGCTCCGTGAGTACTTCCCTGGCGCCACTCACGAGAGACATCAAGGGGCCTTCGTAGAGGCCGAAGGCGTGGAAAAGCGGTAGATACATCAAAATCACATCCCTGAAGGTAAGGGCCATCCGGTTGACCCGATCCGTGATGTTGCGAATCACGTTGTGGCAGTGCATGACGCCTTTTGGGAAACCGGTAGTCCCGGATGTGTACATGATGAACAGGGTGGCGTCCGGGTCAACCCCGTCAGAGCGCTCTCGCAACGTCTCATCGCTGATGATTTGTCCCTGCGCCATCACCTCCTTCCAGGAATAAGTCCCCTCATGGGTTTCTTCACTCAGAATCACAACCCGTTTCAAGTCGGGGAAATCCGGATAGGAGATCTCCTTTCCCCGGGCATTGGGGATGGACGGTACCATCTCATGAACCATGCGCAGATAGTCGATAGGCCCGGATTGGTCCACGGTAATCAAAGTCGAGCTGTTGGATTGTCGAAGGACATAGGCTGTGTCGGCGCTCCTGAAAAAGGTGTTGATAGGGACGATGATCGCCCCGATCTTGGCAAGGCCGAAAAAAAGATGAATGAACTCGGGACGGTTCGGCACCCACAAACCCACTTTTTCTCCCGGTCGAATCCCCAGGTAAATCAAACCCTTTGCTGCCCTATCCACGCTTTCGGCCAGCTCAGCAAAACTCCACCTCTCTCCCTTGAAAAATAAGGCTTCACGGTCTCCGAATTTTCCGGCGGCACGATCCGGCAAGGAACCAAACGTGATTTTTTCAAACCATTCGGCCATAGCACCTCCCTCCAAGAGCTGATGAAAAGGATAGTTCCGACGACCCCGCATTCGGGAGCAAGGCGAAGGATACACCAGCACACCCCCCGATGCAAGTCCCTTCTCTTGGGGCTGGACCTTCAAGCATGCGTGGACAAACTCGCCGGTTCGTGGTAGAAAGATCCCATACGAGAAGGAGGGAAAAATGAGCACAAAGCCCAGGTGGAGGTTATTGGATCTTTACTCTAACTCCTACCCCGAAGCGACGGCGGGGCTCGCTCCGGCCATTCAGAAAGCCAGAGCCGAGGGAATCGTTCCGAACACGGTGGCACTGGTCACCTTCCGGAGACCTGGCGTCCTCATGGGCTATTTTCAGAGCCCCGAGAAGGACGTGAATCTCAAGTACGCACAATCCCATGGAATCGACGTCATACGAACCCGGGTGCAGGGATTGATCTTCGGTCATGCAGGCTATCTGGGAGTGTGGAGTTACGCGGATAGAAGCTTTTTCCCCGACTCCATCCCGGAGGTTTTCCGGTTCGTCAATGAGATGGTGGCCAGAAAATTGGAGAGCAAGTTCGCCATCAAAGCGAGACACAGACCCCTCAATGACCTGGAGACTCTCATCGGAGAAAGCTGGAAGAAAATCGGGCCTCACGGGGCCTATTTTCAGGAGGGCCTGTGCATCGATCGATTCTGCCTCACGGTGACGCCCGTCCCGATCGAGCTGGCAGAAAACATCCTGATCTATCCCGACGAGAAGTTTTCAGACAAGGCCGCCAAGTCGGTGAGGGAGCGGATTGGATCCCTATCCGAGGCGGTTGGGTCCACCGTATCCATGGACGAAATCAGGGAAGTGATGATAGAGGCATTCTCCGAAGGTCTTGGGGTTGAGCTGGTCAGAGGATATCTGACCGAAAAGGAGATGGACTACGAAAGAACGATCTTCGAGGAGCATTGCAAGCCCGAGTGGTTTTTTGCCCGGGCGGAGGAAAGGACCTTCAAGAAGATTGCCCCCCGGGGGGACATTGCAGAAGGAGTGAAGAAGGTTCCAGAAGGGCCCCTCATCAGGGCTTCCATATGCGTGGAAGATGGCATCCTGAAAGGCCTCATTTACTCGGGGACCTTCTTCCCGCTCCAGAACAAGGTCAACGCACCCCAGGTGATTTCCCTGCTGGAGGAATCGATGGTGGGCGTGGAAGCAAAGCCGGACAAAATAAGGAAGGCGCTCCTGGAAAACTGGGAGAAAATCAATTTTGAAGTGGTCAACGGAAAACCGGAGGATTTTGCCGAAGCCGTCCTCCTGGCCCTGGCCCGCCTGTAAAATGGCGGCTCCATGACTTCAATCTGTTCCGGGCGGTTGCTTCCCATGGTGTCAACAATCTGACAGGATGACGAGACCTCACCGGCTGCCCTAGCCCCTTGTCCATGGGTTTCAAGGAAACATGGATGGGGAAGGCGTTTTTCCCGTTTTTTCATCGCCTTGCCCGGACAGTCCATTTTGAACAGCCCAGGCCTGCCCGTAATACATACACCTGCCCGCTCTCCCGCGAATCTCCCGTGGCATGATTAGTGCACTTCCACGCTCATGTCTTAAGGCCGTCTTGGCTTCACGGATCCTCCTTTGAGATCTGCGACGGCCCTCGGGGAGCCCGGACAAAGATCCCCTTGTGAAGGGGACGATCTGCCAACCCTCTGGAAATAGAGAAAAGAAGGGCGGGAATCGAAAAATGGCCGAATTGGCAAAACACGCGGCTGAGGCCACGAAGGATGTAAAGGAGAGAGAGGGGAAGTACCTTACCTTTACACTGGGCAAGGAGACGTACGGAATCAAGATCCTGAAAATCAAGGAGATCATCGGGATGATGCCCATCACCTCGGTGCCCCGCACTCCTGAGTTCGTAAAAGGAGTGATCAATCTCCGCGGCCAGGTGATCCCGGTCATCGATCTTAGATTACGATTCTCAATGGAGGAAATCCAATACAACGATCGAACCTGCATCATCGTGCTGGAAGTGTCGGGCCAAGCCGGGAACGCAGTGATCGGTATCGTGGTGGATTCGGTTTCAGAAGTGCTGAACGTCAAGGCGGAAGAGATCGAAGATACCCCCAAGTTCGGCACAAAGCTCAATACAGAGTGCATCTTGGGAATGGCCAAAATGGATGGGGGCGTGAAGATCCTGTTGGACATTGATCGAATTCTGGGTCACCAGGAGATTGCCGAATTAGAAACAGGGACATGAAAGGGTCCCGGGGAGAATTTGGAAAGCCGGTTCATCCTTTGAGATTTCGGGGAGTTTTCCACTTCTCGACCCTGCCCAAACGCAAAAGGCGATTTAGAAATGAAACACATGAAGCTGTCTGCAAAACTCGAGCTGGGATTCGGGGTGGTGCTGTTGATCATCCTGTTGGTGGCGGGTTTCAGCTACCTGCGATTTCAGGTCATCAGAGAGCTCTCCCATGAGGCCATGGAGCATGACCACCTGAAAACCGAAATCCTCGGGAAGGAGGCTTCTCATCTGAAATGGGTGAGCAACCTAAAGGACCTGTTCGTGCACGAGGAGGTCGCCAGACTGAACATAGAGACCGATGACGAAAAATGCGGGCTCGGGCAGTGGCTGAACGGTGAGGAGGCGAGACAAATCGCTTCCAGAGACATTGCGGTTGCAAGACTCTTGGAGGAAATCAAATCCCCCCACAACCGCCTCCACGCTTCGGCCGCAAAGATTGCCAAGACCTACGCCCGGTACAAGTCCGCAGAGGCCAAAAAAACGGCCATGGAGATTTTCCGGGATGAAACGATCCCTGCGGCCGAGGAAACCATCGCGGTGCTCGGGAAAATTCGCGACAGGTTCGCCGAGCAGGCGAACGCCTCAATGGTCAGTATTGTCAACGAGATCGATCGAACCAGACTGCTGGTCACCATCGCTTCGATTGCGGCAATCATCGCGGGAATCATCGCCGCAATTTCCATCACCCGGGGGATCGTCACGAAGGTCAACAGAATCGCAACAGGGGTGGACAGAGGGGCCGAGGAGGTGGCGTCAGGCTCTTCGCAGGTCGCCTCAGCCAGCCAGTCTCTGGCGGAAGCGACATCAGAGCAGGCCGCCTCCATAGAGGAAACATCCTCCTTCCTCGAAGAGCTATCCTCCATGACGAAGCAGAATGCCAATCACGCCAGAGAAGCGGACAGTCTCATGAAGGAAGCCAATCAGGTGGCGAGCCAGGCAAACAGCTCCATGTCTGAAATGACCAGCTCCATGGACGAGATCTCCAAGGCCAGTGAGGAGACTTCCAAAATCATCAAAACCATCGACGAAATCGCTTTCCAGACCAATCTGCTGGCTTTGAATGCGGCAGTGGAAGCAGCAAGGGCCGGGGAGGCGGGCGCCGGGTTCGCCGTCGTTGCAGACGAGGTGAGAAATCTTGCCATGAGGGCTGCGGACGCTGCAAAGAATACCTCCAGTTTGATCCAGGGGACCATCAAAAAGGTCGCTGCCGGCTCGGAACTGGTCACCAAGACCAATAAAGACTTCTCTCTGGTGGCCGGGAGTATCATGAAGGCAACGGAACTAGTGGGTGAAATTGCCGCTGCATCCGATGAACAGGCTCAGGGAATTGAACAGCTGAACAAGGCTGTAGGGGAAATGGACAGGGTGATCCAGCAGAATGCAGCCAATGCCCAGGAATCCGCCTCAGCCGCTGAGGAAATGAATGCCCAGGCGGACCAGATGAAGGAGATCGTCCGAGAACTGGTCGCCCTTGCCGGGAGAGAGACATCGGAAACTGCACCGAGGAAGGTGGCCCTCCTGAAGGGAAAGGAGGCACGAGGCCAGGATTCGGCTTCTCCAAGAGATGAATTGGAGTCGGTAGGCGAAGCCAACGTGAACCCCGATCAGGTCATTCCGCTGGACGAGGAGGATTTCAGGGACTTTTAAGATCCAGATACGTTTCACAAGGGAAAATGAATCCGGTCAGGCAACAACCTGCCTTTTTCCCCGCGCCCCTCTTTCCCCTCAAATTTCGATCTGACCGGAAGATCCGCAAAAGTGGCCCTCCGTCACCAATCTGATCTCCATTCACAGGCGGCCCCGCTGGAGACAGGGGGTAAGGTGACGCTCCCGGGGAGCAGCCCCCCTCTCTCCAGCAACAGTTATGGAGCACATCCAGGCCACCCATGGGGAGACCTGGAATTCTTCTTTTCGGGTTACTCGATCAGCTTAAATCCCCTGATATCCTTGATATTTCCCTTCCTTTCCTCCTGAAACACCGCCCTCACCCGGCCGCCGATTTTCAGGTTGGATTCGTTCTCGTACTCAATGAAATGGGACAGCTGCGTGTCCGCCCCGTCCAGCTTCACCGCGCCGTATGCATAGGGGATCGGTTTGGCTGTACCGGTTTCGGGATCCACGAACGAGAACCTCAGGATCGTGAACGTCATGATTTCACCCTCATGCCCCAGTTCCACCGGCTCATCCATCTCCGCGAAACAGGGGCCGCAGACCCTTTTGGGCGGCAGGTAGACCATGCCGCACTTGGGACACTTGATTCCATAGATTTTCTTGTTGTCGCGGATCTCCACCATGAACCGGCTTCTGTATCTCCCAGCCGACCACCGGAAAGGCTGCTCGGCATCCAGGGCGGAGTGTATCGTCAAAAGCTCTTTCTTGTTCTCTGACATGTTGCGGTCCTCCTCAGGCTGGTTTTTTCTTCCCGAAGGCAAGCAGGTCCGTCCACCAGTTGCCGCCGAAGCCGGTAGAAACTCCAAGCTTGACATCAGGGACCTGTCGTTTATCCGCCTTTCCCTGAATCTGAAGGACGACTTCAGCCGCTCGGATGAGTCCCGTCGCGCCGATGGGATTGGTGCAACAGACCCCGCCCGACGGATTGATGGGCAGTTCCCCACCCATATCGGTCACGCCGTCCCAGATGAGCTTAGGCGCCTCGCCCTTCTTACAAAGACCCATATCTTCGATCCATATCAACCCCGCCCAGGAGTATGGCTGATACATCTCCAGGACGTCCACCTCCTTAAGCGGCTCCTTGATGCCGAGTTTGCCCCAAAGCTCCTTGCTCGCCTCAACCATGGAAAGCAACGAGGCCATCTCCACCACGTCCGAGTAATCGGAATACATGTGTCGGTTGGCCGTGCCCAGCACCCAGGCTGGGGTGGAGGTGATCTTCTCGGCGATCCCCTCGCAGGCGAAGATCACCGCACAGGCCCCGTCCGTCCGAGGGCACATGTCGTGAAGCCTCAATGGATCGGCCAGAGGCGCTGAGTTGAGGACGTCCTCTATGGTCAACTCGACACGCAGATGGGAATAGGGGTTGTTACACCCATGCTTGTGGTCGCGCACGGAAACCCGCGCCGCATCCCGAGGCGTGGCTCCGTACTTGTGCATGTAAGCCTGGGCCTCGCAAGCCAGCCCCGAGATGGCTCCGGCCACGATGGGCCGCTCTACGATGGGATCCGTGCAGGTGATGATGGCCCCCGTTGTATCGGACTCGGAATTCTTCTCCCAGCCGATGACCAGCAATTTGTCGAACATACCGGATGCCACCATGTGATATCCCGAGATCGCCAGGGTCGCCCCAGTAGTGCCGCCGGTGGTCAGTTTCATGGTGGGCTTCATGTAGCCCCCCGAGCCGTCTATGCTCCAGCAGTCCACATAGTTAATGCCTTCGAAGTGGTCCATGTTCCCGATCACCACCCCGTCGATATCCGCCATGGTCAGCTCCGCATCCTGCAGGCAGCGGCCCACGGCCTCGTTGATGAGTTCCTGTCCATTGACATCTTTTCGTATCGACCTGTGATGGGTCTGTCCCGTCGCTACGATTGCAGTTCTACGTGCCATCTTCGCACCCCCCTCAATTCGGATCGCGGCCCAGGACCCACACACAGTGGGACTGACCGCAAACCCCGTTGACCCCGTGGGCCAGGGCGATCTTCACATCGTCCTTGACCTGCATGCCACCCGCGTCTCCGCGGATCTGGCGCACTGCTTCCACCATGCGGATCATGCCGCCGGCAATAGCCGGATGTGCACCCATCAGGCCACCGGACGGGTTCACAGGAAGATCGCCGTTCTTTGCCGTGGCGCCGCTCACAGCCAGCTTGCCTCCTTCTCCGGGTCCGCAGAAGCCCAGACCCTCGGTCCACATGGACTCCTGGTAAGTGAATGCGTCGTAGACCTCCGCCACGTGGACCTCCTTGCGGGGATTGCTTATTCCCGCCATGCTGTATGCTTTCCGGGCCGCCTTCTCCAAGGCCTTGCACTCCGAAAGATCCCGGTCGCCGAGCTGATAGGCGTCTGCGCAAAAGGAAACGCCTTTCACCCAAACCGGCTTGTCCGTAATCTTCCTGGCCCGTTGTTCGTTGGCCAGGATGATGCACGCTGCACCGTCGCTGACCGGGGAACAATCGAGGAGCTTCAAGGGCTCGGAAATCTTGCGGGACTTCAGCACATCGTCCACCGCAATCTTCATGCCCAGATGGGCATTGGGGTTGGACAGGGCGTTTTGATGATTCTTGACGGAGATGACCGCCATCTCTTCCTCGGTAATTCCGTAACGCTTCATGTATCTCCTGGCCTGAAGGGCGCAGGCCGTGACCATGTCCAGGCCGAGGCACCTCACATAAATGGGATCGAAAGCGGCATTCGTGATCATGTAGCTATCGCTCTCCGAGCCTTTGGTATACGCCGTCACCAGGGTTGTTCCATAGGAACCGGACAGGATACGCGTCATGCCGTAAAAGGCTCCAAACGTCCCGTCGCCCTCCACGCAGCTCGTATTTTTTCCCCGGGAGCCCGAGACATCGCCCGTGGCCATGGAGGAAATCGTCCGGCCGTCCCAGAAGTCATTGGAGGTGGTAATCACGTTGTCCACCTGGTCCACGCTCATCCCGGCATCCTCCAAGGCCATCGTGACGGCTTCGTACACCATGTCCGTAAATGTATCATAGATCTTGCGGGCTTCGTGTTTGGTCTGGCCCACTCCAACGATCGCAATTCGTTCCATGCTCGTTCTCCTTCCGTCAGCCGACCGGCTTGAAATATGCAATGTCCAGGGGTGAACCCTTGCGCTCCCTCGCAAAGACCGCTTTGACCCGCATCCCCTCCTTGATTTCACCCATTTCCACCTCTCCCAGCAGGTGGACGAGCCCCGTGTCGGCACCGTCCAAGCGAATCACTGCATAGGCGAACGGAGTCTTCACGGGCTGGATCCGCGTGCCGCGATGGACGACGGTAAACGTCTCCACCTGCCCCTCCCCGGAGAGCTCAACCCATTCTTCCGTCTGGACAAAACAGAAGGGGCAGTTCTTCCTTGGAGGCACCAGCACCTTCCCGCACTTCGGACATTTCTTTCCGACGATCTTCTGTTCATCCCTGAACCGGGTCAGGAAATAACTGGCCGTCTCCCCCGCTTGCCATGAATAGGGGACCTTGATGCGGCCCTCGTACACAATGGGTTCCACATTCTTCCAAAATTCATGCATCCTAGACCTCCCTTCTAACGGTTCCAATGAAAACGACCGGGCCAGGGGCACAACCGTTTGCGCACCGCTCGGTCTCCACGATCAAGGGTAAATCAGGTTGAATCCGTGATCCGGAAACGATCAGCAAAGTTAAAGAGTGAATTGAGTCAAACAAGAAAATCTCCTTTTTCCGAGGGGGATTGTCCGGCAATTGGATTTGAGTGTCAAGGAGAAAGGAACCATCGCGATTGGAATGGTTCTGAGGGAAGATTTATGTTAAGGTACTACTCGGGAACTTTTCGGCAAGGGTTTCAAAGACTCCTCCAAGGGGACGATCTTCCGATTCCGCCCGGCGTTCCTTTTTCATGAAGGAGGGTGATCGTGTCGCTCTACGTAGCCGTAAACTCGAGCTTGTGTACGGGTTGCAGGGAATGCGAGGTGGTATGCTCCCTCTATCGTCACGGCGAATGCAATCCCGCCAGGTCCGCCATCCGCGTGATCCGGAGGGAAAAGGAAGGTTTGGTCTACTGCGTTCCTTTGCTTTGCCAACAGTGTGAGGATGCGCCCTGCCTCGAATCCTGCCCCGCAGGGGCCCTGTCCCGCAACAGCGAACGGGGAAACATCCTCGTGGACGAGGAAAAGTGTACAGGCTGCCAAGCCTGTCTGGACGCCTGCCCCGCCGGGTGCATCTTTCTCGACAAAGATCGGAACGTGGCCACCTGCTGCGATCTGTGCGGCGGTGAACCGCAGTGCGTGACCTTATGCCATTCACACTGCCTTCGTCTGGCCAGTGACGAAGAGGTGGGGAACACGAACAGGGTGGAGAGATTGGCCCAGATGAAAAAGAAACTGGAATGATTCCGCGAGAACTTACGAAAAAGGAGGACCGTGATGCGGTGCCTGCGTGCGGGAAAAATCCTCAGGGTGAACCTCACCGAGAGCCGCTCTTATTCTGAGCCCACCGCCGACTATGAACGTTTCATGGGCGGAAAGGGCATCAATCTCAAAATTCTTTTTGACGGGGTGGAACGCCGGACCGGGCCTTTTGATCCCGAGAATTTGCTGCTTTTCGGCGTGGGGCCACTGGTGGGTACGCCCTTTCCAGGCGCCTGCCGGACGGACGTGATGGCCAAGTCCCCCGTGACCGGTGCGCTGGGAAATTCAGGCATGGGCGGCTATTTGGGTGCCGAGCTGAAGTTCGCGGGATATGACCATCTGGTGATCGAAGGAAAGGCCGAAAGGCCTGTCTATCTCTCCATAAACGACGACCATGTGGAAATCCGGGACGCCTCCGTCCTATGGGGGAAAGACACCTATCAGAGCCCCCTCATGGTGAGAGAGGAGCTGAAAGATCCCGATGCCAAGGTGGTTTGCATCGGTCCAGCCGGCGAGCGTTTGGCCGTGTATGCCTCCATCATGTCGGCAACGGGGAACGCCGCCGCACGAACGGGGCTGGGATCGGTCATGGGGTCGAAGAACCTCAAGGCCGTTGCCGTTCACGGAACCGGAAGGATCGGGATTGCCCGGCCAAAAGAGTACCTCGAAAAGTGCAAGGAACTGTTTAATACGATCCAGCAATCCAGGCTTTATGAGGATCTCCACCGGACAGGCTTGACCAGAATCCATGACAGGGAAATGCGGGGCCTCTATGAGCTTTTCGGAAACGCCTGGGAAGGATCCGAGACGATCTGCGAAGGGGAATTCCTCAAGGAGCACCTGGACAGAAGGGTCGGGTGTTTCGCCTGTCCCGTCGCGTGCTTTGATGGATACAGAATTGCCGGTGCGGGAACAGGAACCGCCAAATGCAGTCCCTACGGTGACCTGACCTGGGACCTCCGGAACCCGGATCTCATGGTTTTCTGGAAAGCGTTCGTGGATTGCCAGAGATACGGACTGGACGCCCGTTCCGTTTCCAATGCCACTGCCTGGCTCATGGAACTCCATGAAAATGGAATCATCACCGCCGGCGACACGGATGGAATGGCCATGGAGTGGGGAAGTCCGGAAGCGATTCTCGCCATGCCGCGGAAAATGAGCTACCGTGAGGGAATCGGGGATCTACTGGCGAAAGGTCTCCCGGTTGCGGCCAAGGAGATGGCGAAGGATGCGGAAAGATTCCTCCTCCTTGCCAAAGGGTCCCCTTCGGACATGCATGTCCCGCCTCTCAAGACCCGGGCACTGGCGAGCGCCGTATCCCCCATCGGGGAGGACGCTCAAGTGCAGCCTTTTGTGGACGCGGTCTCCGCAAGGAGATACATCCAAACAAAGGACGAAGCCTCGTTCCAGGACGCCGTCAAGAAATACAAAGACCGCGCGGAGAGAGAGGTCGGCGTTAGAGAAGCGGCCGACCCAAGGGTCATTGACGGGAAGGCGGCGCTGGTTCTGCGGGACGAAGAACGGACGCACATAGCGGATATGACCGGGGTCTGCACGTGGACGACGGCATTCATCGGTCTGCCCATCGATTCCCGGGCCATCGCAAAAGCGATGACCCTGGGATTGGGAACAACCATAGATGAATCACTGCTCACCGCAGCAGCCCGGACAATGGCGCATCTGGAAAGAGCCTTTCTGGCCAAATGCGGTCTAACCCGAGAACACGACACGGTCTCGAGAGCCTACCATGATCGATTCCGACCGGGCGGCAAAGCAATGCCCGAGTTGGGATTCACCGAAAACGAACTGGAAAGGATGAAGGATGACTACTACCGGTTGATGGAATGGGACTTGAAAACCGGAATGCCCACCCGTGAAACCCTCTCGAAATACGGGTTGGAGGATGTGGCCGATCGTCTATTTCCTTGAATTCAAGCCGTTGACTCCGCCGGGTTGAGGGATCAGAGGACAGTTTTATTTACGCCGGCCCGCTCATTCCGGTTTTTCTCCCGCTCCCAGGCTCACGGAGGCTAGGTCTGAGCAAGGGGTCCCTGGTGGTCCTTCAGTTCCCTTACCATGAGGCAAACCCTATCCGTCGTATCTCGCAATCGTATGAACAGAGACCGGATGAGTCCTTTGAGCTGGGGCGAGAGCGCGTCGTAAAGCTTAAACACCTTGTCATAGTCCAGAATTCCCACCCGGACAGGGCCATCCGCCACAACCGACGCGGTTCGAAGTGAATCATCCCCGATGAAAAGCCCCATTTCGCCGAAAACAGCGCCCGGTTTCAGGGTATACAGCGTCACCATCAGCCCGCCGGATTTCTTTCGCACTTTTGCCCGTCCTTCCAGAAGCACGTAAATCCAACGACCGCTGGCTCCCTCTTCAATAATGACGGCCTTGTCGGGAAACTGCTCCTCACTGGCTACGTAACCGCACACGATAGGTTCACGAGGCATCGCAAGAACCATTCACGGCATCAGGAAAAAACCGAGATTTCTCCTGGATCCGCCGTTGATCTTCGTAATTTCCATCCCCGCCGAAAGGTGGCCCCGTTTTCCATGAGCCTCCTTGACCCTGACAACCCTGGCCACAAACTCCACGGATTTGCCACCGGGCAAAACAGCCTCCAGGATCAATTCCCTCCCGGGGAAGAGCGCGAACTTGCCTGCGTTTCTTGCTGAAATCTCCAATCCCACTCCGCAGAGGCTCAAGTCCCTGATCGTACCCGTCAAGGGCAAATTGGGCGATTCTTCCCGGGCTCGGTAGGTGCATTCCAGATCCAAGCGCTTTCTATAGTGGAGTCTCTGAGACCCTGCCCGTCCCTCCCTCCTCTTTTCCGCAGCTTCTTCTTTCTTCAGCCCCAGCAGGCCAAGCCATTCATTCATCCGAATGAGACGTCTCAGAGCCTGGTTTGTGATGAACTTGAGTACGGGGGCCATTTGCTCGTATTCCTTCGCGAGGGACCCAGGATGCATAACCTCCAATTCAGAATCTTCAATAGCCCTTGCCGACGCGGAACGAGGTTCGGGAGACTTCGCCAGGAACCCCATCTCCCCGATCACTTCGCCCGGACCCAGGGTCGCCAGGGGAATTCGCCTGCCATCCACCTCGTTATAGATCTGCACCTCACCCCGGATCACCCTGTAAATTGAAATGCCGTAGTCGCCTTCTTTCATGATCAAATCGCCCTTGTTGTAACGGAGGCGTCGGATTGAATCCTTGCTCCCTCGATCACTGGGCATTTTTTCATCCTCCACGCCTTTTTGCCCGCCCTTTTCTGCCGAAAAATGGAGAGCCTACCGAAACCTCATGATGGATACGCACTACCTAGTGTCCATCCATAAATGGAAGTGTTTGATAAACGTGAAAAAAGCGCATTCCGTGGTGGATTTTTTGATCTTCATGTAGTAAAAGAAAATTTTTCAAGGATTTGTTTTTACTAACAAAGATCGAAAAAGGAGCCACCACGAAATGCGCGAAAAGCACCAAAAACAAATGCCACTGATGACCAGCATTGTCAACCACCCCCATGGCAAGGAGTTGGA